>ENA-UEPH01000274-UEPH01000274.1-human-gut-metagenome-genome-assembly--contig:-NODE-274-length-62527-cov-5.516926_pt1 | contig 62527 bp, 43 predicted proteins | sample MGYA00242891_ERZ507898 | MGnify/ENA primary metagenome ERZ507898 (study PRJEB26167, sample SAMN06115411) | human gut metagenome | host: Homo sapiens | place: China:Guizhou | collected 2014-10-15...
AGACTGGCGATAAAGTCTTCTATTGCTATACGGGTATTGGTTGCTCCCTGGCGTTCCAGCTCCTTGAGTTCCTTGTAAGCATTGTAGATGTTTTCCAGATCGGTAATGTTGCGAATACCATTTTTCTTCACGTAGTTTACGGCAATACCGTTCAAGATGATTTGTTTTACGTTCTCATTCTGAATGTTTTCGGCGAGATATTTCATCTGGCTGATGCATCTGTCGTAAAGGTTGGGAATTCTTTTTCCCGGTGAAGCGAGGATGATTGCGGCTTCCGAAACAAATTCCCGATATAACGGGAGGTGTGCAAGCTGTTCGTCTCCTTGTATAAGTTGTTTCAACATATCGTAATATTCCTGCCCCGGCTGGTAGCTTGTGTCTTGTGTAAAATAAGCATATCCCATGGGATGCATGAGTATATTGAAGGCGTACATATATTTGATGCGTCCCTTTTCCCATGCCACGAAATCGGGGTTTACGGTTTCCAGTTTCCTAGCTTGTAATAATTTGGTTGCCTCGTCTGTTTTCTGTTGAACAAGAGTGATTAGTTCTTCTAGCGGACGGGCATATTCGTTCGGGGTGATTTCCGTGTAAGTGATTGCGTTGAGGTAGTCGTTTATCGGGGCGTTTTTACCCTCGAATTGAATATCGTCCTTGAATTTTCCGGCATCGAAGGAGATGGTAAGTTGGTCCCCTTTCTGGAAAAATACATTCTTGAACTCCTCGCCATAGAACAAGCGGGCGTATATCAAATCGCCTTGTAAGGTACATGTGGCCTTGCCGTTCTTGTCCAGTTCGATTTCGTCAATTAATTCCGGGCTTTGAACGATTGCGACCTTGGAATAAGTTGGGTTTTGAACTTTGAAATTGACAACAATATCGTCCTTGTTTTTTTGAGAATTTGAACAAGAGTAAGCGATAAAAAATAAGATAATGAATAAAAAACTTTTCATTTTCGTGATATTAATATTAGTCGTATATTTCTTGCATTGCCGCATCCAGCCATCCGCCCCGTGCGTTTACGCTAAGAATATTTCCTTGGGCATCCACGAGAATGGAGGAAGGAACACCTGTCAGGTTATAGGCTTTGAATGCTGATTCTTCCGGGGATGTTCTCCGGTCGAGTAATTGGCCCCAGGATAAGTTTTCTTCCTTTAAGGCCGTGAGCCAGTTTTCCCGCTTCGAGTCGATGGATATACTCACGATATTAAATCCTTTCGGGTGATATTTTTCGTATGTTTTCCGGATGTGGGGGAATTCTGCCCGGCAGGGGTTACACCAAGAAGCCCAGAATTCGATCAGGGTAACGTGTCCCGGCTCTACAAAGTCGGAGATTTTTTTGCTGCTTCCGTCGGGAGCGGTGAGTTCTTTATCGAGGAAAGGTTGTCCGATGAATACTTGTTTACGTTGAATCGTTTCCCGGAGTGATTTCCCCATTTCGGATTCTTGTAAACGGGGAGATAATGTCGTGAACAGTTGCTCAATCTCTTTCAGGGAAAGCGATGAATTGCCTTTACAGAGTTCTTGAGCGACGTGTAAGCTAATCACGGATTCGGGATGATCTTTGATATATTGTATTTGGGCTTTTTGTATCTTTTGCGCTTTCGCTGTTGTTTGTTTGGCCAGGTCTATCGCTTTGGCCAGATCTTTACCGTCGTAGTAGGCTTGTGTGTAAGCGGTGAATGTTTTTTTGCGATCGGCCTGAAGCGGTTGAATCTGGTCCATATAGTTCTGGAAAGCATCTTGCGTGTTGCTTCCCGAGATGTTGAACACGGGTGTTTTGCCTGAATTGTCACAAACCGCTTTCACGGCTGTACTGTCAAGGAAGAGCGAGAAATTGACCAACTTGCCCCGATCCGAGCGATTATTGGGATCAAGGTAAATGAGCACGCTGCAATAACGGGGTATATCGAATTTCCCTTCCAGGAGGAATTTGCCATTCGATATTTTGGTACTGTCAATGGCGTAAGGTTGATTTATGTCATTAAGCATCAGGAATACAGGCTTGCCTTCCCAAGCTTCGGGTACCTCCCCCGAAAGGGAGTACCCGTTGTGTTGTGTACAACTGACTATGGATAGAATGAGCGTGATAAATAAAATGTATTTCATTTTTTATTCTTGAGTTATAGGTTCTTTATAGATAATATCCACGATTCTGCCGAAACCGGAATGGTATTCTTTGTAATCGGTTATTTGCGCGAGGTTATCAACGGCCTCGTATACCCTGAGTTCGCCTCCGTCAGTACCGCCCTTGTCGCTACCCACGATTAGATCGTAAGAACGTCTGGCATTTTCTGCATTCCTGTATAAATAGAATTTCAGGCATGTAATTTCTCCCGGAACTTCGAATTGAAATTCGGCAGAAGGAGTACTCGTGTCGAGATTCACCCGGTAAACCTTTCCATCCACGGCATAAAACATTTGATCGTTTAAAGGACTGAATGCAAAATGTTCTGCTCGCGTGATATCGGTACAGTTGGAGAGGTTCGCGTAGTGAGTTTTTGTGTATGCCGGCATACCCATCAGTGCCATATAATAATCGTCTAATGCAATTCCGTAGAGATGATAAATCCCGTTATTCTCCAAGATTGTAAACGTGATGTTGTTGAAGAAACCGAAGCCGGGCATCATGGCGGATTCGGAGTATTTACGTCCGCTATTTTCCATGTAAACATAGTTGTACCCTATCGGGAATGAAAAAGCGTTGCCTCCGGCTTCATCGTCGCTCATGTTCAAGCAACCGACGGTTTGATCTCCGGTTAATCCCCCATACATACCTCCCGGGTGATAAACAAATTGTTTGTGGTCTAAATCATAGAACATGAATACCGGAGCATATTGCATCGGGTTCGTGATGTTACATCCCACGTATGGTGCGATTTGTATATATTCTTTCGTGTTATCGTCATTACGAAGATAATTTAATCTTGATTCCCATAACGCCTCGGTTCCGTAACTGAAATTGCTACTGTATATTCCGTCGGATGTTACCATCATGCGGAAATAAGTTGCTGATGTGATATGAGTCGGTTTGGCATCGCTCATATCCCCCATTTCGTATTTCATGAGGTATTCTTCTTTCCATTCGAAAGCATCTTTATGCAACCGGGTAGTTCCTTCTTCGGTAAGTAAATAGAACGGGGAGGTTGGATCTACTTGTTGTACGGCACTCATGTCTTCTTTGCTTTCTGGACTAAGAGCGATAAGTGCTAACGGTCCTTTCTTGAAAGGTATATCCGAATCGGCGAGCATATCTTTCGAATGCACTTCTTCTCCTAATACGGTAGAGATCATGTCTAAGCGGACATTACCATTTTCGGAGCATAGAAGAACCCATCCCTCGGAAGTTGTCGTGACAACGGAGAGATTCGCCTGCTGTTGGTAAAATACGTCCAGTTGTTTGTCCTTTACCGTGTAAATCAATTTATAAGGACCGGGGCGTAAAGATATAATATCGTTAAATTCTTTTGTGGTTGCCAACACTTCTCTTGCGGTGTCTGTTTCGTCTTCCGCTTCAAATTGACGGATTACCAGCCACTCGTATTCATAGCGATTCTCGTCGGCTTGTAAACCGTCTAACTGCACGGGAATAGATAAATTTTGATAGGCCAGAGCCGTGATGGAATTGCTGATGCCTTCAATTTTTACTTCCGGGATATCGTGGTAATTGTAATTACCTTTATCGTCCGCGCAAGCACTGATTCCACTCGCTATTACAATGAGTAAAAAAAGCGATTTTATCTTGTATAATATCTGTTTCATAATCAGTCTTTTTGTTGTAGTTAAAAGATGGGAGTTCCGTTCTCGTCAAAGATTTCCGGATCGGGATTCTCTAGTAACAATTGTTCCGCTACATATTTTACCATTTCAGACATTAAATACTGGAACCGGAAAGATGAAATTTTTGACGCATCATTAAAGTCCGAACGCGGGATGTCCATTACCCGGCAGGTCAGGAAGAAACGTTGAGGGGTAAATGGGTATATATAAGTGTACCAAGCGGCCGGAGCCTCGGTGAATAGCTCCGAGAACTCGATTTTATGACGCATGGTAGAGACATCCGTACCGCTTTGAATATCCGTGATCTCGTGCGTGATGATTGGTCTGAAATACTCGTTCTCTTCAATGGCGATTTCGATTGTTTTGGCTTCTTCCTGCAGAGCGGTCGAACGCTTCAATGTAATTTCATAATTGAATGAACTGGCTCCCGCAGGCAATACCGGGTTGGCGGGTAACACGAAATCATCGCCTTCCTTGGCACTTCCCCCGACAACCTTGATGTTTACGGGACGAGGCTCATCGGTAGCCTTCCCGACTAGTTGAACCGGGATGGATACAATGGCTTCGTTTTGCGATTCCTCGATGTACACGAACGTGAAATTCGTGCTGTCTGTCAGTATATTTCCTACTCTTATACGTTGGTTGAAATAGATTCCTTCATCGGCACTATAGGTATTAATCTCTTCTTCAGAGCAAGCGGTTAATCCTATAATGAGCATAATCCATATAAATATATTTCTTGTTTTCATGATTTGCGTATTATTGTCTGTTATTGATTTCCGTGTCGGGTAAAGGCACCACGAAAACTTGGGTTGATGCCGATTGTCCCATAGGTCTACTTCCGCTACTATTCGTTCTATTTAAGATTGTTGTAAACGTTCGTTTGTAGAAATAGAACAATTGTCCTTCACCATACAATTCGCGCATGTATTCGTAGGTCAACTCGGTTACGGTTAGTGAACCCAGATTCGAAATGCCTCGTTTATTTCTCAACGTGTTGATGTATGGAAGTCCGTCATTCAAAGTTTCCGGTTCGCTTTCCGCGGCGATCAAATACATTTCTCCTAGTCTTAACATGGGAATCATCGTATTCTGTATCAGCCCGGTGGTGCTCATGTCATTGTATTTATAGAAGTATCGGGCACCGCTTGTCAATCCGGGAAGCGTAGCCTGTTCCCAGTTGGCTTCAAAACGAGTGTCGCTTGTGGTAGAGGAACCCGGTGCCGAATACAAGAAGTTCAATAATTTCTCATCCATGGTAAATATAAATGACGGATTGCGGGACGGGTCGTGATAATTTTTGAATAACAGAACCCGATTCGTGTTCGTTAGGGCAAATAAGACCTCTGACGAGAAAATCCGGTCACTCTTTGCATCCGTTCTTTCCGTAAATGGGAATGTCCCTGCTTCTGCTGCCGTGATCACCTTCTTGGCGTAGGTGGAAGCATTGGTTTTATCCCCGGCATAGAGATAAACCCGTGCCATGAGGCCTTGTACCGCATAGTAATTTAGGCGTAATGCCCGGTAACGCAGGAAATTGGATTCATTCCCAGCCGCTTCCATTAAAGTGCCTTTCGTGATGATGGGGTCGTTTGCCAATGCTTTTTCCGCTTCTTGTAAATCACTGATGATATATTCCATTACTTTGTTTGCGGGTAATAAATCATTTACATCCGGTGATTGGTGTAAATAGTAGGGAATACACACGTTTTCCGGGTTGTTCATGTAAATCGGTCCAAACAGGCGTAACATATCGAAGTGCAACATGGCGCGCAAAGCCAAGGCTTCTCCTCGGATAATGTCGTAATTGATCCCCGTGAAGAGTGATTCCCGGTTTTCAATGTTATCGAGAATTTTGTTACAGTTCATGATCAGTGCGTAAGCCTTTTCCCACACTTTATCCAAGCGTCCCCGCCAGTATTCCGTGCTGTAAGTATAATTGTTCAAATCAATATAATTTCCCCATTTTCCTTGGTCATCGCCGATCTTGTAGGCTCCGCCCATGAGTTCGAGCATCTCTACCGTGAGGGTACTTCCGTAAAGGTTCTCGTCGTTCAACTCGATGTACACGCCGTTCAGTAATTTCTGGAAACCGGTTTCCGAGTTCAATAGGTCTTCTTCCGCTATCTGGTCGTAAGGTTTCACGTCCAACCAATTGTCGCAAGCCCCGAAAACAAGGGAGCAACATATAAGCGTGATTAATTGTATTTTTCTTTTCATAATTCTTCCGTTTAAAAAGTTGCAGATATAGAGAACGACATCGTGCGTGCGAAAGGATAGTCTATGCCTCGCTCGCTCTTTACCGACGAAACTCTGAAAATATCGTTCATGTTGGCTTGTACGGTTAGTGTAGATAACCCGACATGCTTGATGAAAGGTTGGGTGAACTCGTAACCGATGTTGAAAGATTCTCCGCTCAGCGTGTTTTCATCCATCACGAAACGGGAAGAGGTTTCGGTTGTTTGGAAAAGAGAAATTCTTTTGAATTTGGCCTCTTGTCCCGGTGTACTCCAACGGTCGTACAAAGCCCGTTTATCTTGATTATAATTGATACTTTCTCTGTCGATATTTTCTACCTTTTCGTAAAGAGCGCTATTGAAAACTTGACCTCCTAACTGGTAACGCAGGTAACATCCGAACGAGAAACCTTTGTAGTAAAGGGTTGTGCCGAGTACTCCTTCGAGTTTCGGTTCCGTGTTTCCGACCACGACCTCATCATTTTTGTCATACGTGAAGGTGTAAGTACCGTCTTTCTTGATAAACAAATCCTGACCTGTCGCCGGATCTATACCTGCCGATCTTACCGCCCAAATATCGGTAGGGCTACCGCCGTCATAGTATCTGGTCGTGTTCAAATTGTTTTGATTCTGTTCGTTCATCGACTGCAAATTGTTCCCAATCTTAGAATATTTTGATTTGGCATGCGTCCCGTTGAGGCTGATATTCCATACAAAACGTTCTTGCGGGCGGTAAATGGGAGAAACTTTTAATGTTACCTCGATACCGTCTGTTTTCAGTTGCCCCATGTTCATCATAACACTCTTCACCCCGATAGAGCTTGGTGTCGTGATCGCTGCTACCAGCGGGTCGGTCTTTTTCCGGTATAAATCCAAGGTGACATTCACACGCTCGTTGAACATCGTGATATCGGTTCCCAAGCTGTAATTGATGGTTTCCTGCCATGCCAGATCGGGATTACCTAATCCTTCAAGAATAACTCCGGTTCCGAAAATATTGCTCATCCAGTGCGTGAATGCGTAGGTCGAGAATGCTTGATAAGAAGCGAAATTCTGATTTCCGGGGTTTCCGACGGAACCTCTGAGTTTTAATAGCTGGAAGAAATCGCAATTCTCCATGAATTTTTCGGAGTGGATATTCCAACCTAAACCGATAGACCACGTGTTCCTGAAGCGGTTGTTTGTCCCGAACACGGAAGTTCCGTCACTGCGGTAGTTGAAGTCAAAGAGGTAACGGTTGTCGTAAGCGTATCCCCCGTTGATGTAGAAACTGGCGGCACGTGTTTTGCTTTCCGTGTAAGTCGGTTTAGATCCTGCCGGATAGCTGTTGGCGAAAGACGGGGCGTCAAATTCATCTTCTGTAAACCCGATTGCCTTATAACCGTTTCGGGTATTTTCCTTGGTGCTGAAATTGAATCCTGCCACGGCATTTACCATGTGTTTCCCGGCGAATAGATGTCCGTAAGTGACGGAAATGTCTCCTTCGTAATTCAGGTTTTTCGATTGAGTATTCGTGTAAAGTCCTTTTTCCGTGTCGCTCATCTCGTCAAAATCACTGTGTTGAGGAGAAAGACGTACTTCGGCTGTCGAACTATTTTTGGTAATTCCGAACTTGGCCCTTGCACGCAGGTCGTTCGTGGCAAACCATTCGAGGATAAAATTATTCGTGAACCCGAATTGATCTTGCACGTCGTAATTATTCAAGTGTGCATTCCACAAGGGATTGGGTACGGAATATTCTTCCGGATCTTCCGTGTAATATAAATATTTGTCTATACCGCCTTCGCTATTGTATTTTCTGAAATAAGGATTAGCTTTAGCGTATTCCGAGAAAAGAACAGCCGGGTTATTCGTTTTCATGTAATCCAGTATAAATTTATTGCTGAATTGGAATTTTCCCGTGCGGTAAACCAAGTCGATATTTCCGCTTATCGTTTGACGGTCGGAACCTTTCATGACTCCTTGCGTGTTGCCGTAACTTAACCCGAGACCGTATCTGATGCGTTCCTCGCCTCCTTCGGCATAGAGGTTGTGTTTCTGAACGAAACCCGTGCGAATCGGTTCGCTGAGCCAGTAGGTATTAACGCCGCGTTCGATCTCTTGTAAACGTTGATTTCTGAGGTTATCCAATTCGATTTGATCCATCGGATTGCTCCTCGTGCTGGTGTACCTTCCCGCTCTGGTTTCGAACTCCAGTTTCTCCCGTGCGTTCATCAGATTGTAGTCCGACAGGTCAGCCATGGTGATGCTGAAATCTCCCTTGTATGAGAGTGAAAGTACGCCTTTTTCCGGGACTTTCGTTTCAATCACTAATACGCCGTTGGCGGCTCTCGAACCGTAGATTGCCGTGGAGGCGGCATCCTTCAAAAGTGTTACGGATGCTACCCGGTTCATGTTCAAGTCCATGACGGTCTGTAAATCTGTTTCGAAACCATCTAGGATAAACAGCGGCTGGTTCGGGTCTGTACCGTACTCTTCTTTCAATCCCATAACACTACTCTTGCCACGTATCTCCACGTCTGGCAGTCGGTTTGGGTCTGATCCGAATTGATTGTTGACATTAATTTTGAAAGAGGGATCGAGTGTTCTGATACTTTGGAGTACATTTTGCGTACCGGCAGCTTTCAGGTCTTCCACTTTATACGTGCTTGCCGATCCCGTGAAGCTTTCCTTTTTTCTCCGGTAGATTCCGGTTACAACCACGTCTTCGATGGCTTCCACAGCCGGGGCGAGTTGGATTTTCTGGAATTCGGTGATGTTATTTCCGTTGAATTTCTTTACTAATCTTTCGTAACCGATGAAGGAGAATATAATGTTGTAGTTTCCCGAATCAATAGGGAAAGTGAATTCTCCGTTACCGTTAGTGGCAGTACCTTGCTGGGTTCCTTCGATCATGACGGTTACGCCGGGAAGAGGTTCCTGGGTATCCTTGTCGAATACAACTCCTTTTAGCTCGATCAGTTTTAGTTGCGGCTTGTTGGTTTGTGCCGGGCGTTGTACGATAACGATGGTTTTATCTTCCAGTTTGTACGTGAAGGGTGTTTTGTCTAACACGAATTCCAGTACTTGTGCTAACGGGGTATTCGTGAATTCTTTGGAAATGCGTTTGTCACACGCATTGACTTGTCCGGCATTATAGAAGAATTCCATACCCGTGGCGGTGCTGATTTTCTTGATCGCATCCAAGAGGGAAGAATTTTCCAGTTTAAGATTGAGTCGCGTGTCCTGAGCATGAGAATTGTATGTCATACTGCAAAATGCAATGATCAGGAAAAGAGGCAAGATCATTTTTCCCAAGAACTGAGTCCAGGGAATTACTTGTCTAAGATTTGATGAAGTGTCTTCTTTCATGATATTTGTTTTACTGTTATTAGTTGATTTTTAGTTCTTTATTTGTTTTCTGAACCCTTTTGTTAAGGGCTACAAATCTTAGGGCTTTATCCGTGATAAAGTCTGTCCTTTTTTGTAATGAGTTATTATTTACATTTTATGCCTTTCGCCAATAGTTTAAAATTATTCTTTGTACTACAGCTTTCAAGGTATCCTGTCCGGTATTGTTCTTTTTTTCATGTCGTTTGATAGTTAGGTATTTATATTTGGTTTCCTTTTTTTTTGAGTATACAATTCCCCTAGGCATTATATTTCAATAATGTCCTCGGTCTGATGTTCAATATGCTATTTTCTTTTTTACTTCAGATAAATAATGCCGTTTTCTATGCTACACGTTATATTACTTGTTGTTGTTAATAATTTCGTGATATAGTCTATGCCTCTTTCATACCGGATCATACCGGAGAAACAAGCATCGTTGTACTTGTCTGCAACTCTTATTTCTATGCCGTACATGCGGGCAAGCTGTTTGGCCAGCACGGGCAGTTTTTCATCATTAAAATAAAGAACCCCTTCTTTCCACATGGCGAATTCGGATGTGTTTACCTCGTTCTTCGTGACGCCTTTCGTCGTTTTGTTTACCCGTACCTGTTCATTGGGTAGAAGGGCAATGGCTTCGGTTCGCATGGGAATAGAGTATTCAATTTTTCCGGTAACTAATGTCGTGATATTTTCCTCGTTATCCGAGTAAGCCGAAACGTTGAAGCTGGTTCCCAATACCCGGATGGATTCTCCTCCCGGAACTTCTACGTGGAAGGGTTTGGTGGCATCCGGTTTGACGTCAAAAAATCCTTCTCCCTCGATCTTCACTCTTCGCTCGTTGGCGGAGGCAAAGGTTGTCGGGTATTCGAGCCACGTGTCCGAATTCAGCCACACGTGGGTACCGTCCGCTAGTTCCAGATCGAAGCGTTTTCCCGCGGGAACGTATATCTTGAGCGGTTTTCCCTCTTTCAGGATAATTTTCTCTCCCGTGGCGGATTGTAAGGCCATCTTTGCGTTTTGATCGACATTCATTTTGGCCGATGTATTTAGGTTGGCCACGATGGAATCTCCTATCATGAATTGAACTTTTTGTTCGCAGATGGATACACCCATGTCATTTAATTGTGCGAATACAGGTGATTTTTCGGGTGCTTCGGGACGGAATAGCAAAAGTATGAACAGGCATACCACCGCGGCACTACTTGAGATGTAGATAACACGGCGTCTGAGGGTATGCCGATGTATTCTCTGTTTCACGTTCCGATAGTTTTCATCCAATATTTGATCCTCGTTTTCCACGGGGGGAAGGGAGTTCCATATTTCATCCAGTAACTCTTCCTCGTTTTCCCCTATGGGGCGGTTCAAATATTTTCCTGCATTTGTTTCCATGCGTATTTTTCTCTAATCTATATATATAATACCTGACTTTTCGAAACTACGTATTCGAAAATGTTATTTTTTTGCTTTTTCCCGAAGTTTTTTCATGGCTTGATAGAGAATTGTCTCTACGGTCCGGATGGAAATGCCCAGTTCTTTGGCTATCTCGGCGCTTTTTTTATTTTCAATATGGCTCATGATGACCACCTGTCTGCTTCTTTCCGGTAGCTCGTTGAGGATGATTGCCAGTCGGGTTTCGGGATCTGCTGTTTCCTCACGATTGATAATATTTTCTTGTTCTTCCTCGCTTGTCTCCTGTTTTATTTGTTCGTGATGGAGTTGATGGAGAGTGTGGGCTTTGAGGTAGCGTAGCGAATTATTATGTGTTCCCCGGAGAAGATAGTTTCGAAGGGATTTTTCTCGGTCTAATTTTTTCCGGTTTTCCCACAAGGTGACAAAGAGATTCTGAACAATTTCATAAGCGGTTTCTTGGTCGGTGACAATGGATGTAGCATAATTAATCAAGGGGGTGAAGTAACTTTTGTAGACCGTGGCAAAAGTCGCTTCATCTCCTTTTATGAGGGCATCAACGATTTCCTCGTTGTTTGTTATGTCGAAATTATGTTGCATCGTGTTTTATGCAAGTCCCTTGCGATAACAAAGATAATAAAAAAGAGGCTGATTTCCTTGTCACGGGAATTTCGGGAATTTTTTGAAATCCGGGTCACGTTTCTCCAGAAAAGCATTTTTCCCTTCCTGGGCTTCCTCCATGAGGTAATACATGAGGGTGGCATCCCCGGCAAATTCCATTAAGCCGTGTTGACCATCAAGTTCGGCATTCAACGCCCGTTTGATCATGCGAATGGCCATGGGACTACGTTGCATGATGGTTTTGCACCATTCCACGGTTTCGTCTTCCAGTTGATCGAAGGGTACAACTTTATTCACCATTCCCATCTCTTCGGCCTCTTTAGCCGTGTATTGACGACATAGGAACCAGATTTCCCGTGCTTTTTTCTGCCCCACGTGGCGGGCGAGGTAAGAGGAACCGAATCCCCCGTCGAAACTGCCGACTTTGGGACCTGTCTGCCCAAAACGAGCGTTCTCGGAGGCGATCGTGAGATCACATACAACGTGTAGAACGTGTCCTCCGCCGATGGCGTAGCCATTTACCATGGCAATAACGGGCTTCGGGAGAGAGCGGATCGCCTTGTGCAAGTCGAGCACATTCAAGCGGGGAACGCCATTTTCGTCGATGTATCCGCCGATGCCTTTCACTTTCTGGTCGCCTCCCGAACAAAATGCTTTGTCCCCGGCCCCGGTAAGGATGATAACACCGATGTCTCCGCGTTCACGGCAGATATTTACCGCATCCAACATTTCAAAATTAGTTTGCGGGCGAAACGCATTATAAACTTCCTGACGATCAATGGTGATTTTGGCAATACCTTCGAAAAATTCAAACCGGATGTCTTCGTATTCTTTAATTGTGGTCCATTCCCTTTTTGCCATATTAGGTATATTGTTTTAGGTTTAACAAAGTGTAATGACAAATGTACGTGATAATTTTTAATTAAGATTCTCCGATAAGGATAAATCTTGAGTTCACGTTGTTCTTAAAGCGTGGAAAAAGCATGGGTTTCCCCGGGATTGGTCAGACCGAAAGGGTTTGATTAACCTGAATCGTGTGTTTTTATTGCTGCGGGAGAAGAGTTTTTTGATCGTGTTAAAAAAGCTGATTGCCCGTTAATATGGCGGTTAGGTGGCGGTTAAGTGGCGGCTAGATGGCGGCTAAGTCGCCTGGAACTCTGGTAAAAGTCACTTAAAAGGGATGGTTTGTCCTTTTGTATCCTTTGAGTATCAGCATGTATTTTCAGGCTTTTAAGGCCTGAAAATATGCTTTTAATATTTCTCCGTTTATTTTTCCGGGAGTGTGAATGACGAGAATCGCCGGATACTGTCCCGGCTTGTAGAAATCGGGCAATACGGCCAGTAGCGAAGTTTCGTCAGTTGCTTGATACACGTTGAACGGGTGGTTCTTGGCTAGTTGTTCGATGTTTACTTCATGGGGCGTTTCAAAATACTCTTCCATTTCTTCCAAGGCAGACGGGCCGGCTAGAAATCTGAAAATTCCGCCACCCCCGTTTTGGATAACAATGATCCGTAGTGACGGGTTAATATTTTTGATCCAGAGTGCATTGGAGTCGTACAGGAAACTATTGTCACCGACAATCAACGTGGTTATCCCGTCAAAAACCGAAGCAGCCCCGACGGCTGTCGACATACAGCCGTCAATACCACTCGTACCCCGGTTGGCGTCCGTCCGGGCAACTTGCGTGTAGTTGAAAAGTTGGGCGTAACGTACGGGTGTACTGTTGCCTAATTGTAAACGGCTTCCGGCGGGGAGTGAGGGGATTAACATGGAGAATGCTTTCAGGTCGCTCCACGGGATTTGTTTTAAATAATTCTCGTGTTTCGATGTCGCTTTTTCCTCTTTCTGGTGCCATTGATGAGCATAGCTGGAAGGTAGGCTGTTTGCTTTTATTTCGGCAGGTTGTAACTGGTCGAAGAATGTTCGGGCATCCATCGGGATGTGCAGGGTCATTGATTTATACGTGTCGGGAGGTAGTTGGCGCTTGTCAATGTGCCAATGTGCCGAGGGAGCATGCTCCCGTATAAATGCTTTGATCATGCGGGAAATAACAGCTCCCCCGAACGTAATTAATAATTCGGGGGCATATGTATTCGCCTCCTCCGGCTGTATTGTCGATATAACCCGGTCAATAGTGGGGATGATCAAGGGAGCGGATAGATTTGTCACGCTTTCCGTCAGGACAATCACGTTGGGCAGGCTTGCCAATAATTCGATGTGTTGTTGCAAGATCGGGTCGGGAGCATGAAATCCCGCGATAATCATCACTTTGGGACAGAGAAAGAATTCCTCTCGTAGGCCTTGGGATGTCTCCGGGGATAAAGAAGGATTATCTTTAAGAGTTTTGATGACTCGTTGCGAGGGCGAGAATTCCTGTTGAAATTCGTACAGGGGTTCTCTAAGTGGTATATTGATATGTACGGGGCCTTTACGATTGTTTAGAGATAGGTTGATGGCCTCGTTTACGAGGCGGTTTGCATGCCAGCGATCTTCTTCACCGGTGATCGCGGTCGGGAGCTGGAAACTTCCTTTCACGAAATTATCAAGTGCGTTTTGTTGGCGTATGGTTTGACTGTCATCCTGATCAATCCATTCCGTGGGACGGTCAGCCGAGATAACGATGAGAGGAATTCCTTGGTAAAAGGCTTCGGCCACGGCCGGGGAATAATTCAGTAGGGCGGTGCCCGAAGTACAGATGAGGGCAACGGGACGGTCGGTTTGTTGAGCTATCCCGAGGGCGAAGAAGGCGGCGGAACGTTCGTCCACGATCACGTGGTGTTTTAGCCGTTTTTCGCGGGCAATCGAGACGAGCAAGGGAGCGTTACGGGAACCCGGTGATAGGATGACTTCTTTAATTCCTTTTTGTACGAGTAGACTTGTTAAGATACGAACATGTTCAATATCAGAATGTAACTTTTCCATAGTTAATTTGACGTATGAGGTTTAGTAACGTGTCTGCTTTCTGGCAAGTTTCTTGCCATTCGGTTTCCGGGTCGGAGAGTGGGGTGATACCTCCTCCGACGTAAAGCCGTAAGGCATCGTCGAATACTTCCATTGTGCGCAAATTTACAAATAAATCAAAGGCCCCGGAGGCCTGTAACGGTCCTAAAAATCCGGCGTAATATCCCCGCTCTTGTTTTTCGATCTCGGAAATGATCTGCATGGCTCTCTTTTTGGGAAGGCCGCAAACGGCCGGAGTCGGGTGAAGTTGTGTCACCAGTTCGTCGATTTGATCGGCGGGAAGCTGTTCGTCGCTTCTGAAAAAGGTGCAGAGGTGAAAGACGTTTCCGGCTTGTAGGGTGATGGGGCCTTCGATGTCAAGGTGACGGGTGAAGTAATGTCTTAACGTGTCGTGAATGTAATCGGTCACGATTTGTTGTTCTTCTATATCTTTGTCGCTCCATTCGGGCGGGGTTTTGGCGGTTGCCACGGATTGAGTCCCGGCGAGTGACATGGTGAAGAAGCCGTTCCTGTCGTATTTGAGAAATGTCTCGGGCGAGGCTCCCATCCAGGCGCATTTGCCCGGTATCGCGGCAAAGAACAGGAAGGCATGATGATATTGCTTCATTTGCTCGAATATCACCGGGGCCAACCGGAGCGAGTCGCAGGGGAGCGTGATTGTTCTTGACAGTACCGCTTTTCTCATGCCTTCCCGTTTGAGCGTTTCAATCATGGTGCGAAGTTCGTCGAGATATTCGAAATGCTCGCAGTCCTGTTTGGTGAAGATTCGTCCGGGGGTGTTGAAAACCGTGTTCCGTAAATTCTGTATCGACTCCCCGTCGGTCAGGTAATCCGTGAAGGAGAGGTCTGCCTTGATGAAGAACGGAAAACTCCATGACGCGTGATTGAAGGGAGTGATGACGAATCCCTTTTCTCCCCGGTGTTTTTCAAAGCCCTTGAAAATCCGGGTATCGTTAGAAAGTTGCGCCCCGAATATCACTTCATGAGAACCGGGTAAACGGTACGTGTAAAACGGGATGTTATTTCTCAGGCAGATGGCTTGGGCTTCCGCGACCGAGAGTTTATTTTCTGTTTTTTCTGTCATGGTATTTTCCATATTCTTGTTACCGCAAAAATAGGAAAATTATTCGAATCTGATTACTTTTGCAAGTGTCCTCACCACGTGCAAAGATAATCAGGTTTATGGGTTGGTGGGTTACAGGTTGCAAGTTACGAAAGTGTATGAGTGAAAATAACGGTGGCTATAAGTTTTTAGGCGGTTGGCGGGGACTGCGGGAGTTATTGCCGAATAACTCCGGGGCGTTTAGTCAGGTTTTCGCTTCCTTGAAAAACTATAATTTCCGTCTTTATTTCGGGGGACAATGTATCTCCTTGATCGGGACGTGGATGCAGCAGATCGCGATGAGTTGGCTGGTGTACCGGTTGACGGGTTCGGTGTTCTTGTTGGCAACGGTCACTTTCATGGCGCAGATCCCGATTCTCGTGGCGACTCCCTGGATGAGTGTTTTTGTCGATCGGTTCGATCGGCGTAATTTGTTGATTTTGACTCAGTCGATGTCGATGGTACAGGCGTTGTTGATGGCTGTGCTCACGTTGACGGGGCTTATCGAGGTGTGGCATATCATGGCACTGAGTTTGTTGATCGGTTTGATCAACGCGTTGGACAATCCTACCCGGCAATCTTTTTACCCGAGTCTGGTTCCTAAAGATAAATTGAGTAACGCGATTGCGTTGAATTCTGCCGTGATCAACGGGTCGCGATTGATCGGTCCCGCGGTGGGAGGGGTGTTGATCGGGATGTTGGGAGAAGGAATATGTTTCCTGTTGAACGGGATTAGTTATGTTGCCGTGATCGCGGCGTTGCTGATGATGCGCTTGACACCGGGAAAGGTGAGGACGGTGAAGCAGAACGTGTGGGAGGATATGCGGGAGGGCTTCCAGTACGTGGCTGGGAATATGCCAATCCGCACGTTGTTACTTTTGATGAGTGCGATCAGTTTTTTCGGTTTACCTTTGATGACTTTTATCCCGGCTTACGTGAAGACCATATTGGAGGGGGAGAGCGAGTTATTGGGATTGCTGCTTTCTTGTATCGGGGTCGGGTCTTTTTCTGCCGCCTTGTACCTGGCGGCCCGGAAGAGCGTGTTGGGGTTGGGGAAGGTGGTGATGCTTTCCGGGGTGTTGTTGGGCGTGGGGTTGTCGGTCATGTCGTTTGTCACGATTCCTTGGGTGGCCGCCGTGTTGTGTCTTCCTGTCGGGTTCACGATTATAGCGACCGTGGCTTCCATTAACACGTTGTTACAGACGCTTTCCGGGGAGGATAAGCGGGGCCGGGTGATGGGATACATGGCGATGGCTTTCACGGGAATGGCTCCCGTGGGAAGTATTATTCTGGGGGCGGTGGAGAAATTCGTGGGGTTGCAGATGATTATTCTGTTGTCGGGAGTTTGTTGTTTTATCTCCTCCCTGATCTTCGAACATTATCGTCCCGTGGTACGTAAATATGCCCGTCCCGTGTATATAGAAAAAGGAATCATTAAAGAGATTGCTATGGGGATAGATTCGACGGAGGAACAACAATTCTGATTTATTCTACTTTGCAGGTGGTGTAAAAATTATATCTTTGTAGAAATTACCCCGACGATTTATGGATGAAAATGACGTATTGCTGGTAAAACAATTGAAAGACAGGAAAGAAGAGGCTTTCGTTTCCCTGTTCGGGCAATACTATAATTCCTTGTATCGTTTTGCTGCCAATTATTTGTGTGATCCGGAGGCCGCGCATGATATCGTGCAGGAGTTGTTCACCGATCTTTTCGAGAAAAGTGCCGAATTGAATATCGTGACTTCCGTGAAAGCTTATCTTTTCACGGCTACCCGTAACCGTTGTCTTAGTTTTTTGAGGAGCCTGAAAATTAAAGATACTCATAATCGTAATATGTTGGAGGCGCATCTTTACTCGGATACGGTGGATGCTATCGAGGAACCTTCGATTCTGGACGAGTTGCAGGAGATCGTGGATAAGATGCCCCCCAAGATGAAGGAGGTATTTCGTTTGCGGGTCGTGGAGGATTATAAATTCAAGGAGATTGCCGAGGAGTTGGGAATCACGGAAAACAATGCCAAGGTGCAGATGAATGGTGCAGTCCGGATGATTCGTGAAAAACTTCCGGATCTGAAAAAGCGGTTATTCTTCATGATAATCTGGTAGTTGCATCTTGTCTGGATAGGCTTTGATAATTTTTTCGGAAATATTCATATTTTGTCTTAACCTTTCGTCTGTTTGAAGCGTCTTAAGGAAAAATAAAGCCAAAAGCTATGAAAGAGGCAAATGATGAATCTTTGGAATGGACGCTAGTTAGGCGTAGTTTGATGGAAGAGTTGACCGGAGAGGAACAACAACAACTGAATACGTGGTTGAACGCGTCGCCCGCTCATCAAGCCTATTATGACCGAATTTCCGGCTTTAATCCAGCGGAAGGTCTTCCCGGATTGTCGAAAGAACAGTACGAACGGGATTTTATCCGGTATGTATCTTTGATTCGGCAAGCGAAGCGACAGCAGAAGAGACGACGTTTGGTTTATTTCACGAGATACGCGGCAGTATTTGTCGTGCTGTTGGCTGTTGGAGTTTACTTCTGGTATCAAGGGACGTCTGTATCTGAAACTCCGGTAACGTCTTTGCCTCTGGCTGTACAGGGAAAACCACAACCTATTCTGGTGACGGAGGAAGGTGCCCGTGTCTTGTTGGATGAGCAAGGGCGTTCGTTGCAACAGATTTCGCACGGAAGAATTTCTTCGGGGAAACATGGAATTGTTTATAATAATATATCTCAAGGAACAACCTCGGCTGTTGTGGGACACCACACGTTGATCATTCCCCGCGGGGGAGAATACCGGGTGGAGTTGGCCGACGGTACGATCGTTTGGTTAAACTCGGAGACGGAATTCAGTTATCCGGTGAGTTTTGCCGATTCGACCCGGGAGGTGACGTTGAAGGGAGAGGCTTATTTTGAGGTGGCCAAGAGTGCGAAACCTTTTAAGGTGCGGGTTGAGGATGTGGTCGTGAAGGTTTATGGAACTCATTTTAACGTGAATAGTTACGATAAGGAGCGGGTACAAACCGTGTTGTTGAGCGGGAGTGTAGGGGTGAGTTCCTTGAAGCATCCGGCCGTGGAACAAATGATTAAGCCGAACGAGATGGCGGATGTGAACGTGTTAACAGGGAGATGTGAAGTGAAAACGGTGGATGCGGCCGCTTATGCCGCTTGGAAGGACGGGTATTTCTCTTTTGAACACGAGACGTTGGAGCAGATTATGGAGAAATTAAGTCGTTGGTACGATGTACAGGTGACATTCGAGAATGATGAAGTGCGTACACATCGGTTTTCAGGACGTGTGGACCGGAGTGAGAGTTTCCGGGGTGTGTTGAATTTATTGCAACGGACTCTTCTGGTAAAATTCGAGGTGGAGGGAAATAGAATCATAGTTACTAAATAAAAGGAAACGGAAAGTGTTACCAGCACTTCCCGTTGAATAAATTAACCGCCTAAACTGTGGTGTTTAGGTAATTGAATCATCTTATAATCTACAAGAGTATGAAAAATTTGCGAGAAAAAAAAGCTTTTGTGGGAATTTGTTGCAGAGTGTTCGTGTTGGTAGCGTTGGGTTTGTGTTCGGTGACGAATCTTTGGGCATCTTCCATTTCTGCATCCCCGCAACGGGTGACAATTAATCTTAAAGATGCGGCAATCAAGCAGGTGTTTGCTGAAATCCGTAAACAAACCACTTATAATTTCGTGTACAGCGATGACCAGATGGATAAACTGGAACACGTGACGGTGGACGTGAAGAACGAGACGGTGGAAAACGTGTTGAACAAGGTACTGACGGGTACTCCTTACACGTACACGGTGGAGGGAAATGCTATCGCGATCGTGGCAAGGGAAAAAGCGGGAGAAAAAGTGAAGGAGACTAAAGTTGCGGGTAAGGTCGTGGATAAAGACGGTCTTCCTCTTCCGGGTGTGTCCGTGTTGATAAAGGGGACAACTCTTGGCGTGGCAACGGATATTGACGGAAAGTATACCTTGTCGTTTGTGGCACAACCGAATATCGTTTTTGTGTTTTCGTTTGTGGGAATGCAGACGAAAGAGGTGACTTATACCGGACAACCGGAAGTAAACGTGACATTGGAAGACGAGCAGGTTAACTTGAATGATGTCGTGGTTATCGGTTACGGTTCCAAGTCGAAACATGATGTGACGAGTTCGGTATCTTCGATTCATAGTGAAGATTTAAAGAAGTATTCCAGTAGCGCAACTTCTTTTGACGGGATGTTGGGCGGTGCTCTAAAAGGGGTTCGGGTAACACAGAATAATGGTGCTCCGGGAGCTGCAGCAACGATAAATGTGAGAGGGGTGACCTCCCCGGTATCCGGTAGTACAAACGAGCCTTTGTACGTGATTGATGATGTTCCATTTTTCTCGGAAAGAGGAGGTGTCAATCCATTATTGGTGATTTCTCCTAATGATATCGAGAGTATTGATGTTTTGAAAGATGCGGCAGCCACGGCTATTTACGGGTCCAGGGGTGCGAATGGTGTGATTATCGTGAAGACAAAAACCGGAAAGAATAATGAGAAGATTAGTGTTACAGCGGGATATTCGGTTACGGTAGGAAATCCGGTAAAAAGATATAAACCGTTGAATACGGAGCAATTTAAAGAAGTGCAAGATTTATTGCTGAAAAATACGATGTCTGCCATAGGCCGGGGCCAGGTCGATAAAGGGGATGCTGCTTATTTTCTGACACCTGTGATGATGTTAGTGGGGAATTTCTCTATATCGGGTTATGAGGATATGATTCCTTTGTATAATTATGATGGATTGAATGAGGACGTGTTTGGAGATGTGAGCACGAATTGGGAGAAAGAAATAGAGAATCATAATGCTATAAATCAGCAATTTGATTTAGGAGTCCGTGGCGGAGGAAAGGCGATTAACTATTCGTTTGTTTTCAATTCGACAAATCAGGACGGGCTTTTTATTAATGATGGGTTAAAACGTTACGGGGTTCGCTTGGCTGTTGATGCCAACATCACGGAACGTTTGAAAAGTGGAGCAACCATGGGATATACCTTCTCCAAGCTCCGGGATGCAACTAGTTTTTCAGATATGGATACGAAGCCATGGTTAGTGCGTCCGGATCGAGCGGTACGGGATGAAAGTGGGAACTTTGTCCGGTTACCGGGATCCAATTATGGGCAAGAGTTTTTAGGTGCCAATCCGGTTGCTAAGAGGGGCGTGAAGAATCGCACGGATGTAAACCAATTTATAGGAAGTGCTTACGCACAGTATAGAATACTTGATAATCTGAAAGTAAGGGGGGATATAAATATTGCATCTTTCCGTACTGAAGGGAGTAGTTTTATGCCTTTGACTGCAATGGATGACATGATATATTATGATTCGTTTTCGAGTCTTTATGAATCATCAAGCAACACGACCAATACATCGGTGAACTTTCGGGCAGATTATAATTTGGATATGAAAGATCATCACTTGACGTTAATGGTCGGCTATGGCTGGGATCGAACTTTTACGAAGGGTAGTAGTGTGTCATATAGCGATTTCGTTGATGATGAAATATTAAATAATCCTGCATCGGCAGCCATGGTGATGGGCTACAATAGTAATAAGATTACCAATGGATTGAACTCCGTGTACGCCCGTGTCGGGTATGTTTATGGAGATCGTTATTTGGCAGAAGCGAATTTCCGGTCAGATGCATCATCCAAGTTTGGTCCCGGTAATAAACGAGGATATTTTCCCTCCCTCTCTTTGGGTTGGCGCATGAGTCATGAGAAATTTATGGAGCCGTTCACGAAATTGGATGATCTGAAAATACGTTTTAGTGTGGGACAGACCGGATCCACTAATATTGATAATTTTGTGTACAAGCAATTGTATGCGCGTGCTTCTAATGATTTGTGGGGAGGACAACCTACGATTGTTCCGAAAGATAATTTCCCGAATCGGGATGTACGTTGGGAGATGACTACAGAGTATAACTTCGGTGTGGATTTTTCTTTCTTTAATCGTCGGTTGTATGGAAGTTTAGACATGTATTATCGTTTCACGGACGGGGCTTTAACTCCTTCTCCCGTGGCTTTGGAAACAGGTTCGATAACTTATTATTCTAACTTGATTGATTTGTCTAATAAAGGTATCGAGCTGGAAGTCGGGGGAGACGTGTTGAGACGTGATGATTGGGTATGGACATCGAAATTTAATATCGCATTGAACCGAAATAAGATAGAAGACTTGAACGGGGCGACGTTAGCTTCATATCAGGTTGATTATTTCGTGAAAGGGAAACCGGCAGGGGTGTTGAAAGGTTATGTCGTGGATGGAATTTTCCAGTCGGACGAGGAAGTCGCTTCGTATAATAAACTGGCAGAGGAGAAGCATGGAGCGGGAACTTATTACCAGAATTTGGCAACCGGGGCCGGAGATTATAGGTATCGGGATTTGAATGGCGATAGCGAGATCACGGCTGATGACAGAGACGTGATCGCTAATCCGGAACCGGATTTTTTCGGCGGATGGTTTAATTCCGTGAACTATAAGAGTTGGAATTTGTCTTTTGTTTTTCAATTCTCAAAAGGAGGGCAAGCGTTCTTGAATGACCTGCAAAACAGTGCTTCGGGAATTGTCGGAAATAGTATTCAGCGTATGATGTATCGTAATACGTGGACGGAAGATAATAAGGATGCCCGGTATGCTCGTTTGACGGTATTGGATCAAAGTGGAAATACAAATTATTCGGATCGTTACGTGTTTGAAACTTCTTATTTGCGATTGAAGAATATCACGTTATCGTATGAATTACCTCGTAATTGGTTGAAAAAGATATATCTTCAATCTGCGCAGTTGTTTGCCAGTGCATCCAATCTGTGGACGTGGACGAATTGGCCGGGACTGGATCCGGAATTAGTCGGGGATAGGACTCTTGCGGGAACAAACCCGTTGCAAGAAGGGGTGTACAGTAATGATGCCTATCCGTTGAGCAAGACCTTTACATTTGGTGTCAGGGTGAATTTTTAACGATCAAAATGAAAGTGATGAAAAAGTTTAAGTATATAATTTATTCTCTTTTGGGTGTTTTGGGTTTGGCATCCTGTGATTTAACCGGGAATATTAATGACATAAAGCCTGAATATGTATTGGATGAAAGTACCTTGATTCGGGATGGAAAATCTGCGGAATTGGCATTGAGAGGAGTTTATCAGCAATGGCGGGATAAGGGATTAACGTTGATATTACCGAATATGTGTTTTTTGTCCGGTTCAATAACCGGAGGTGGGATTGAGGAAACTCCTTTTATAAATAATGACGTGAGGCCGGAAACAAATAATATTGCCGCTTATTATGTTTCTCTTTATCGGATTGTGAATTATGCCAATACTGTAATGGAGCAATTGGAGGCGGGCAAAGCGGTTGGTCTTGATTCTTTGAGAAGGGTAGAAATGATGGGTGAATGTAAATTCCACCGGGCAATGGCTAATTTCTTCCTTTTACGCGCTTACGGACAATTTTATGACGAGACTTCCCTGTATGGAATTGTTTTAGTAAAAAAACATATGCAAGAAACCAAAGCGGTTCCTAGAAGTTCTGTAGCTGACGTGTATAAGTTGATTAACGAGGATTTAGACGATGCAATAGAAATGGCTCCGGAGTATGTTCAGAATCACTATTCCGTGAGTCGTGTTACGGCTAAGGCTTTAAAGGCAAAAGTCTTGTTGTACCAGAAAGAATATAAGAAGGCTGCCGATTTGGCGAGTGAAATTTTGGAAGAGGCCGGAGAATTTAGTTACGTCATGGAAATCAATTATGCTGATATTTATAAAAATGGTTGTTTCTCTTCGGAAGTTTTGTTTGCACCCTATACTTTTGGACTCATTGAAAGACTTACTCTTAACGTGAATGGAATCAGTCCCGGAGTCTATCTTCGTAAAGTGGCTGATGATTTTGTAGCAGGGAAAGGCGATATGTTGACAGGAGAAGGATTTGATTCGCGCTATGTTGCAACATTTATTAAGACTTCCGGACCGAATAATAACGGGAAATATCCTAATAATGATTACGTTGATAACACGATAAGCAATACTTGTTTTTACTTGAGGTTGGGTGAGGTTTATTTAATTCATGCAGAAGCGGCTATTCGCGGGTATCAGGATTATGCGGGAGCCCGTACTAGTTTGAAAGCGATCACGGATCGTGCGGGATATGATGAGAATTACGTGAATACAATTTCAGATGGGGATTTGTTGGAAACGGTACGTAAACACAAATTGATCGAATTGGTGGAAGAGAATTACGAGGATTGGTTTGATTTGGTGCGTTACTATAAAGAGGGAGATTTGAATATCACGGATGTAAAACCAACTGTTACCTCTGATACAAAATTGATTTTACCGATACCCCAAACTGCATTGGCCGGAAATAATTTGTTAGAACAAAATCCGTTATAAAAAGAAGAATATGAGGACATTTATTGTAATTTTAGTATGCCTTTTCGTGGGTGTATCTTGTCAAAATAAACCGCAGTACACGATTGACGGGAAAATTTCCGGGAATGCGGATGGTATGAAGGTGTTGTTGAATAAGCTGGGGGATACGGGATCGACGTTCGTTGATAGTACATTTATTAAAGATGGAAAATTCGTGTTTGAGGGAGTCGTTGATGAACCTGCCTATTACTCGATCATGATTGATCGTACTCCTCAAGGGGAAGTTTCTTCCGAGAAGTATATGACAAATAGTCAATTCTATCTGGAAAATTCTCCGATCAGTTTTAGTGGAAATATTGATAGTCTACCTTCTTATTTCTGGAGCAAGAAGCCGCGGAAACAAGCCCAGATCACCGGATCGGGCACGGAAGACCTTTATCAGAAGTATCTGGCGATAGGAGAAAAACAGGGTAGCGAGTTGAGTCGATTGAATGACGAGTATTTGCAAAAGTATCATATTCCCTCGATGGATGGTATTTTTAATAAAAAAGAAGGGATCGAGATTTCTCGAAAAATGGAGGTATTGAGGAAACAATTAGCTGAAATAAAATGGAATTTTGTAAAAGAGAATATCCAGACCGTTGTCGGTTATGATCTGGCAAAACAATATTTTCAGGATATGTATGTTCGTATCACCCCCGAACAAATTGACGAGTTAGAGGTTTTGGTGGATCAGGCATGGCCAAATACTACAAAAGCCTCGGAATTCAAAGCAATGGCTGAAAAAGGCAAGCGCGTGGCAGTTGGAACGAAGTATTCTGACATTGAGTTAGTCAATCCTGATGGGAAGAAAGTGAAATTATCGGAATATGTACCCGAAGGAAAATACGTGATGTTGGAATTTTGGGCTTCTTGGTGTGGTCCGTGTCGGGGTGAAATCCCTCACCTGAGAGAAGTGTACAAAGAGTACAAGGATAAAGGATTCGAGATTGTGAGCATATCTATTGATCGGAAGGATCAGGATTGGAAAAAGGCCATGAAAGAAGAGAATATGGTCTGGACCCAGTTGAACGATCCGGGGGAATTTGAAGGTCCGGTAACTCAGGTGTACAACATCATGGGCGTTCCGACTTGTATCCTGTTGGATAAGGAAGGACATATCTTCAAAACCGACATGCGGGGTGCTCAACTGGATGCCGTTTTGGAAGAGATTTATGACTGAATTTTTGTAATTACAGTTTCAAAAAAAAATAATAGTATTATTTAAGATTATCCAAAGGATATTCGGAGTTGAGATTCTGGGTATTCTTTGGATTTTTATTTTCGCTATGTTTGTTGTTTTAGACAATGATGTTCCTTGTGAAATCATTTTGGACGGTTATTTTTTTTTGTATTTTTGTCATTAACGGAGGTAATAATTGTAATGGTTATAATGTGATGGAGCAAGGGCAATTCGATGTATTATTTAATCAGTATTATGAACGTTTGGTACTGTTTGCTGAAAGTTACGTGGGAGATTTGGAAACGGCAGAGGATATGGTGCAGGATGTTTTTTTGTCTCTTTTGTCACGGACGGATTTTAATGAAGTCGAATATTCTCGTTCCTATTTGTATAGTTGTGTGAAGAACGGATGCGTGGATTATTTACGGAAACTAAAAGTTGTAGATCCGTTGGATACAAAGTTATTCGATGCGGTTTATTATGCGGGGGATTTTAATATTTTTGAACAAGAAGAGTTGATTCGTCGGGTAGAGGACGAGATCGAAAAGTTACCGGAACAACGTCGGGAAATATTGAAAATGAGTGTTTACCGGGGAATGAGTTATTCGCAGATAGCGGAAGTGACAGGATTATCAATTAACACGATAAAAACGCACATGAAGAAGGCGTATCAGGATCTACGGGAAGGACTTTATGACCAGCATTTGAATTTAATATTGCCTTTTATCTTGTTGGAAATGAAAAATAAACGTTTGTTGTAGTTTTGTTGGTGCTATTTTTTTATTTTTTCGTTCACCCTGTTTTTGTTTTTTTACGTCTTAGGTTCAAAAATTATGAATAAATGCAAGAATCTAAGTCGATATCTATATCTATTCTTTATCGGAAATCAGCAGGTAAACCGATTTCTGATGTAGACCAGCGGAAGTTTGATGCGTGGTATAACGAGTCGGAGGATCATCGTTTGTATTATAAACGTTTTTGTGTGCAGCAAGAAAAGATCATGGCTCGTGATTGTTCTGTCGTGGATGTTAAGCGTCGGTTGATGGAGGTGAAATTCAAGAGACGTGCAAAACATCATTCTAATTGGTGGAAATGGAGTGGGGTTGCTGCGGCCGTGTTGATCTTCTTTTCTGTTGGTTGGATGTATTGGGCTGAAAATAATATTTCTTGCCCGGTGGTTGTTGAAACCGAACCGGGGAGAGCAGCCGTGACTCTTCGTCTGGGACAGGGAGAGCAAATTGTATTGGATTCGACACTGGTGGCGCAGACGATTAGTCAGGATTGTGTGGCCATGCGTGTAGGTGTCGGCGTGTTAGAGTATAATCGGGATTCTGTTGCGACCGGAGAGTTAGTTTATAATCAGTTGGAGGTGCCTCCTTCCGGGGAGTACGTGGTTGTTTTGTCGGATGGAACGAAAGTTTATTTAAATTCGGCTTCCAGTTTATATTATCCCACGGTGTTCCCGGCTGGAGAGCGGAAAGTTAAGTTGTCTGGTGAAGCTTATTTTGTCGTGGCTAAAGGAGAGCGGCCTTTTATCGTGGAAACATCGTTGGAAGAGGTAAAGGTGTTCGGGACGGAGTTTAACGTGATGGCGTACGAGGACGAGGAAGAATTACAAACGACCTTGGTAGAAGGTTCTGTCGGGGTGTTGATGAAAGGGAAGATGTCGCTAGGATTTCAGAAAATTGTTCCGGGAGAGCAATTTCTTTTGAACCGGAAAACGGGAGAAACGGAGATTGTCTCGGTAGATGTTTTTCCCTATGTGGCTTGGAAGGATGGTCTTTTTGTTTCCCAGAATGATAATCTTGAGACAATTTTGAGAAGGGTGGCACGTTGGTTTGATGTCGAGATTTTCTATCAAAATCCGGCGTTAAAACAAAAACGATTTTTTGGTATTATGAAACGACAAACTCGTTTGCAGGAAGTATTGGATGTGATTGCAGAGGCGGGAAAGGTTCATTTCGATGTGAACGGTCGTGTCGTGTTAGTTCGTGATTAAAAATAAAAGCAGAAGTTGCTGGAAACAATTTCTGCCTTAAAATAAATTAAACAGGGAACAAGCATTTTGCAGGTGTTGTTCCCGTATGTTTCACTTATAATTACAAATGTATGAAAAAAAATCGGTGTTCTATTCCTATATGGAGGGATAGTTTACGAAAAATGTGGATTATGACAAGATTTCTATTTATTTTTGTGTTTGTTGCCTCGTTACACGTTTCGGCGGCGCTTCATTCTCAAAATAAGATGGTGACCCTTCATCTGAAAGGGGTAAGTTTGGAAGAGGTAATACAATCATTAAAACTCCAAACGGATTACGGTTTTTTTTATAATATTGATAGTAAAGATATCAAAAAAATGACGAACATTTCCGTGAATGTCAAGAATATGGCGTTGGAAGATGTTTTGTTGCAAATTTTGAAAGGGACGAATCTGACTTATTCTATCGTGAATGATGTGGTTATTTTAAATACCCGAAATTCTATTGTTGTAAATGATTCAGTAGGAAAAAATCACGTTCTTGTTGGTCGGGTGATGGATGTGAATAAGGATCCATTGCCGGGGGTAACGGTAAGATTAGAAAATACGAACGTGGGGACGGCAACAAATTTTGAAGGTGTTTTCTCGTTTCGACTGCCTGTTGAGAAAGGGAAGTTAATCTTGAGTTTTGTCGGTTTTAAAACAAAAGGGGTGGAGTTTAAACTTCCTTCTGATACGCTGAAGATTGTTATGGAAGAAGAAGTTGAAAACGTGGAAGAAGTTGTTGTAACAGGTTATTTTAATAAGGCAAAAGAGAGTTTTACCGGTTCGGAAGTGACGATTGAAACAGAAGAGTTGAAAAAAGTAGGAGCTTTAAGTATAACGCAAGCGTTGAGTGCTTTTGATCCTTCAATTCGTTTGGCGGAGAGCTTGACCAACGGTTCGAATCCGAACGTGCTTCCCGATATTACGATCCGGGGTGAAAACGGATTTGATTTACGGGCAAATGCGGATGATGCGACCACGAATCCTAATGCCCCTCTTTATATCCTGGATGGAGTGGAGGTTTCGGCGGAACGTGTTTATGATATGGATGTAAATAGGGTAGAGTCTATAACCATTCTGAAAGATGCCAGTGCCACGGCTTTATACGGTTCTCGCGCTTCCAATGGAGTTATCGTGATCACGACGATTCGCCCGAAGTCCGGGCAGATTCGAGTGAGTTTGAATGCTAATTATAATATCTCGGTTCCAGATTTACGGGATTATAATTTGATGAATGCCGAAGAAAAGTTAGAATATGAGCGGCTAGCCGGCTTGTATGAGTCTACCGATTATATAGAACAACGTAAACTGGATGAACTTTATAATTCCCGTTTGGAGGAGGTGAGGAAGGGTGTGGATACTTATTGGTTGTCACAGCCTTTAACGACATCATTGAATCAACGTTATTCTATTAATTTCGAGGGTGGTGACGAGTATTTCCGTTACGGAATAGATTTGCGATATGATACGGATAAAGGGGTTATGAAGCAATCCGGTAGAGATCGGTTAGGTATTAACCTGACATTTAATTATAATATCGGGACGAATTTTTTTATTCGGAATGATTTGTCCGTGGATAATGTGAAAGCGAAAAATTCTCCTTATAATGAATTTTATTTGTACGCCAATCAAAATCCATACGATCGTATTTATGATGAAAATGGAAAGTTTGTTGAGAAGCTTTCTTCTGGAGACTGGAATCCTTTGTATAATGCTCATTTGGCGAAAAAGAACACGAGTACGTATACATCTATTCAAGATAATTTTAATATTGATTGGCGTATTGTTCCTGCGTTGCGTTTGCAAGGACGTATTAGTTATTCCAGACAATTTGATAAAAGGGATTTGTTCAAGTCTCCAGAGTCTTTGGATTATAGCACGGAAACGGATCCTAAAAAGAAGGGAACTTATTTCCGTTCCAATTCACAAAGTGATAAGTTTGACGGTAATTTGACTTTGCAATACAATAAAGTGTTTGGAGTGCATTCGTTGAACGTGGGAGTGGGAAGCAATATGACGGAGTCGACCGAGGAGGGAGATTCTTATACCGGGGTCGGTTTTGTTAATCCGGATATGGTTTTCATCGGAGCGGCGATCTCTTTTGCGGAAAATTCGAGTCCGGATGGTAGCTATGATAAATCCCGGTTGGTAGGATTTTTTGGTAACGTGAATTATGGGTATGATAATCGTTATTTCTTAGATTTATCTTTCCGTACGGATGGTTCCAGTAAATTCGGGAGAAATTCGCGTTTTGCTCCGTTCTGGTCAGTAGGAGTTGCTTGGAATGTGCATAAAGAAACATTCTGGTCGGGAGATGAGAAGAGTTCTTTAAAATTGAGGGCTTCCGTGGGTAGCACGGGAACGACTAATTTCTCTTCGACTCAAGCGTTGACAACTTATAACTATGATTTTTCTAAAATATATAACGGCGTGTTTGGTGTAAGTTTGGCCGGATACGGTAATCCGGAGTTGAAGTGGCAGAACACGATTTCTTATAACGTGGGTGTGGATATGACTTTGTTGAAAGGACTGGTTACGTTTAATGGAGATTTTTACGTTAAAAACACGGAGAATTTATTATTGCCTTTGACGGTTGCACCGTCGACCGGTTTTAGTAGTTATGTGGAAAATATTGGAAAATTGAGGAATACCGGAATTGAAGGCCGTTTGCGCTTGAATTTGATTCGGGATACTCAGAGGGATTTAAGATGGAATGTAACACTTTCCGCGTTCCATAATAAGAGCAAGATCACGAAGTTGTCTAATCAGTTGGAAGAGATCAATAAATATGCTAATAGTGATTGGTATAATCAAGGAACTGTCGTGTACCGGCAATATGAGGCCGGGCGTTCGCAAACAGCCTTGATGATGGTTCGTTCGGGAGGAATTGATCCGGCAACGGGAAACGAAATTTATATTAAACGTAACGGGGAGCTGACATTTGAATATGATGCTAATGATAAAGTGGAGTGTGGGGATATGAAACCTACGATTGAAGGAAACGTGAATACGAATTTGACATGGAAGGGTTTTACGTTGTATATGCTTTTTAAATATCAGTTCGGAGCCAAGGCTTATAATGGAACCTTAGCCTCTAAAGTGGAAGGAGCTAACCCTTACAAGAATGCAGATAAGCGGGTGTTGTATGATCGTTGGAAAGAACCGGGGGATCATGCTAAATTCAGACGTATTGATGATCGAACTTCTCCCTACCAGACAACACGTTTGGTTTTTGATAATGATTTGTTTTCTCTGTCAAGCGTGTCTTTGTCTTATGAATTACCCCGGGAGATCAGTCAAAAATTCTATGCGGATCGGGTTCGATTGATGCTGAGTACGACGGATGTATTTCGTTTGTCAACCATAAAGCAAGAGCGAGGGACAAGTTATCCTTTTGCACGAACTTTTAATCTGAGTTTGAATGTTACGTTTTAATTGTTAATGAAAAGAGTTATGAGGTTAAGAAATTGTATAGGAAGTTTGTTGTTGACGCTCATGTTGTGTTCTTGTAATTCATGGTTGGATGTGGATTTGATCAACCAGAGTGAAGAAAGTGATCTTTTCAGTACTGAGCGTGGTTTTTCCGAGGCTTTAGCCGGTGTCTATTGTGATATTGCGGCTTCTAATATGTATGGACAAACATTGTCTTTCGGAATGCTTGATATTATGTCTCGTATTTATGATTATTCTCAGATCCCTAATAAGATGAAAATATTCCGGGATTATGATTACGAGAATAAGGATATGAAAAGTTATATCTATCTGTTATGGAGTTCATTTTATGCTAATATCGCGGCATTGAATAATATTTTGGAATGGAGTGAGAAAAATGCTTCTGTTTTATCTGATGAACGACGAAATCAGGTACGGGGAGAGGCGTTAGCTTTGCGAGGTTTGTTGCATTTTGATATTTATCGTTTGTTTGCTATTGATGTTAAACTGGAACCAACGGCTCGTGTTTTGCCTTATCAAACGGAGTTTGGAGTAAAAACGTCGCCTGTTTATAGCACGATGGATTATTTGAATTTGGTGATTGGTGATTTGGAGGATGCGGTAAAATATTTGGAGAATGATCCGATAATAGGAGTGACGCCTTATCAGTTGGGAAATGGCGATGGTGAAAATAAAGATGAAGCAGACCTTTATGTTGCTCGGATGAATTATTATGCGGTGAAAGCTTTACTAGCCCGGGTTTATTTGAATATGGGTGGAGATAAAATAAAGGATGCCCGTCGGCTGGCCGAGGAGGTCATTGATTGTGGTAAATTTGCTTTGGTGGATTATGAAAGGAGTTTGAACACGGACGAGGCGAATAAAGATTTGCTCTTTTCTGATGAGCATATTTTTTCTTTGCGGGGACAAAATGTGAAAACTGATGCGGAAGGTGTTCATAAACAAATAACGGGTACGGATGGAAACGTGCAAATGGCGAATGGTTATCAGGCAGTGTTGTATTTAAATGATTTAGAAGATTATAGATTGAATTGGTATAAAAGTTTTTATATAATTAAATATACGTCCGATAATAGTAAACGTTTTTTTCCAAAGATGCCTATGATTCGTTTGTCAGAGATGTACTTAATCGCTGCTGAAGGATGGATGGAGGATGATCCGGAACATGCGGCCGAATTGTTACAAACTTTAAAGCAGGCTAGAACAAAATTAATCGTGAATAAGCAAACGGTGACAGAAGAGATGATTTTATTGGAAATGCGGAAAGAGTTTGTCGGAGAGGGACAGCTTTTTTACGTGTATAAGCGTTTAAATCATGATATTATCGGTAATACTTCGGAAGATGGGGTGAAAGCAAGTAATAGTGTTTTCGTGTTACCGTTACCGGAAGAAGAGATAGAATATGGATATAGGAATTAAATGAAACTTGTTTTATGAAGAAGTTAATATATATTGTTTGGGCGTTTTGTCTTGGATTACAGGGATGTGAGCAAGATCCGGAATACGAGTATGATGATATTGATCGTATTTATTTCCAGTACGAGGTTCAGAATAGCCTTGGGAATAATGTAAGCGTTGATTCGGTCGTTTTCTCGTTTGGAAAATTGCCGGAAGAGGTAGTTGCCGATACGGCCAAGATCGTCGTGCAACTTATGGGGAATGCTTCAGAACAACCCCGGAAATATCGGGTGAAGGTGTTGGAAAAGGGGGTACAGTTAAATGGTTTGACAACCATGGTTGAGGGTGAAGATTATGCTCCTATTGCCGAAGAGCAGGTGTTTGGTCCTAATCGTTTTCAGGATACTCTTCGAATTTTGGTGTATCGTAAGAATTTGAGTACCAGTTTGCGAAATCCGGAGTCTAAAACTTTGATGCTAACTCTTGAGGAGGGAGAGGACTTTTTGTTGGGCATTAATGTCGGACATGAAATGAAGTTATCTGTAAATAATATTTTATTCCCTCCGGCTTGGTGGGAGGCAAATGAGACACAACTTGGTTTTTATCACCCGAAGAAATGGAGAAAATTGATCGAATGGGATCCTATTTTTGCGGTTGAAGATGCTTTTATCGGTACTGGGGTTGATATGCAGAAGAAGAGTGGTATGTTGAATGATTGGCTGAATAAGAATGTGATTATTGACGATGAAACGGGGATGCGTATAACGAAAACCGGGCTTGTTGAAATTTAATATTTGGAAAAGTAATTCGTATGAGAACAATACTATTTTTTGTGTGTCTGACAGGCTTGTTATTTGCTTGTTACGATGATAAGGGGAATTATGATTATCACGATATTAATCAAATTACGATTTCGGGGATTGATAGTTTGATTCGTTGTGATCAGATGGATTTGTTACATATTCCGGTCACTTTGGAAGGAACACAGTATGCCGATACTAATCAATTCACGTATTTTTGGGAAATTAATCGTAAAATGGTGTCCACGGCCAAAGATTTGAACGTGTATGTTAATTTCCCGTTAGGAGAAAACGAGGCTCGTTTCGTGGTAACGGATAAAGAACTTGGTACGAAAGCGTTTAAATATTTTAAGATCAATGTATCCAGTTCCACGGCGGGTGACGGTATTTTGGTTTTAAGCAAATATAAAGGGCATGCAGAGTTGTCTTTTAAGCGTTTGGACAAAGAAGGAAGTGTTTTTACCCCTAATTTTTATGAAGCTTTAGCCGGAAATTATTTAGGGACTAATCCACGGAGGATTCACCGGAATTATGTCCCGGAGGCAGATAATGAAAATTCCGGATTAAAAATAGAAACAGATCATCAAATAAAATGTTTGAGCGAGGAGACGTTACAGGAGATCGGGGAGAATACTATTTTGGATCATAATTTCTTTATCAGGCGTGCAAATAGTTTACCTTCCGGGGATATAACCGATTTTGATGTAAAGGCTTTCGCTCACCAGCCCGTAACGATGGAAGGGGGATTCGGTAAGTCGACTTATATATTTACCATTGCAGGAGATGAGTTTTGGATGGATCAAGCGATGCTTATTTCTTTTGGAGGAATGTCCCAAACGATGTGTATGACATATATGCAATTTAAAAGTCCGTGGGGTGGGAGGTTGTCTCCGGCAATGTTTTTGTCTGCTTTAGTTGAAAAAGAGTTACAGAATTATAATACTCCTACGGCGATGTATATGTTTGATGAAACGGTCGGTCAATTTTGTTATAATAATTTGATGGGATCTAATAATGTTGGTGTTCCTGCGCTTGGGACTTATAGTGGTTATTCTTTATTATTTGGAACCCATACGGCAACGAAAGATCATGCCGTGGCCGTGTTGAGTGATGGGGCGGGTTACCGGATGTTGTATATGAATCTTCCGAATGGGGAGCAATCCGTGCTTGCAGATTTGACGGTTCCTAGTAATATTATTAACGAGACAACATCTTATTATCCGATGAAAAATGAAGCTTATATGTTGTTTGCCACGAATGATAAGTTATATCGTTATAATTTGCGCGAGTTGGAAAATAATGTAGCTCCGGGGAATTCGAGCGTGTTCGTAGAATTGTCGAAGTGGGGATATAGTGCGGAAGCTAAAATCACGTGTATGAGTGTTTCCCGGACAGAGCAGGAAATACTTTTGGGAGTTTCCCGTTATGGGGATGATACGGAAGGAATGGCGGAAGAGTTGAAAGGAGATGTGTTGGTTTTAGACTTGAAAACAGGAGAATTGATAAAAAAATATGAAGGAGTATCGGGTGTTCCTGTAGATGTGAAAATTAAGTATCAAAAATGGCTCCGAGATGGTAAGGAGGGTGGAAGTGTTGCGGATGTACTTTATTTTTAGGAGTGTTGTAAAATAGAGAGAGTGTGTATTAGCGATAGAAAGTTTTATGCCTTTCTATCGCTATTTTTTAATTCTCTTCTTCATTCCCTTTTAATACCGGAAGGCTGATATGGTATTTTACTGCAATAACACGGGTTAGGATAACGCTTCCAGCCGTGATGATTTGCGTGGTGATATGTCCCACGGCAAAGAGATCACAAGCATAGTAAATGAGGCCCCCGAGGATACAGGCGATAGCGTATATGTCTTTACGGAAGATCAGGGGTTCTTCATTAATGAATATATCCCGGATGACACCACCGACGGCTCCGGTTGTCATACCCATGATGATAGCTACCCACATGGGGAACCCGGCGAGTAAACTCTTTTCAATACCGACCACGGTAAACAGTCCGAGACCGATGGCGTCGAAGATAAAGAACGTGTTGTTCAAGCGGATAACGTACTTGCCGAATATGATTACAAACAACAGGGCTAATCCAGTAACAATCAGGTAAGATGGTTGATGCATCCAGAAGGGGGTCAACCCTAGCATTAAATCCCGGGTTGTTCCTCCCCCGATAGCCGTGGCAGCCCCGACCACGTATGCCCCGAACCAGTCGAAGCGTTTGGCGGATGCCAGACGTATTCCACTGATTGCGAATGCGAACGTTCCGATATAATCAATGACCGTGGTAAAATCGATGTTCATAATCCTATTACTTTTTTTGAGCTTGCAAAAATAGTAATAAAGGGAGTCCGTTCGTCTTGGTTTTTGATGTTTTACAGCATCTTACATCCACTCTTCACTTTTAACTTCCCCTTCCACGGAAAGTACGATACGTTTGATCGGAATGTTACGTGTGGCTTGTTCTCTCGCTTTCAAGGCCATTTGCATGAGTCCTCCACAACAGGGTACCTCCATGATCAGTACCGTGAGCGTGTCGATCTTGGCATCGTCAATCATGCTTTGGAGTTTTTCCACGTACGAATCGGTATTGTGATCCAGTTTAGGACAGGCAATCGCTAGAATTTTCCCTTTCAGGAAACGTTCGTGGAAATTCCCGGAGGCAAAAGCAGAACAGTCGGAAGCCAGTAGTACGTTTGCTCCTTGAAAATATCCGGCTTGCGGGTTAAGTAAGTGTAGCTGTACGGGCCATTGACGGAGTTCCGAGTTTCCGGAATGCGAGACAACATTCGCCTTCGTGACCGGCTTTAATTCTCTGGCCATGGACCCCGGACATCCGCATCCTAATTTGGGGGCGGGATGCAATTCCTGCAGATTTATAGATATGTTATGACGTTTCAGGTATTCCACTCCTTGTTTTAACAATTCTACTTCTCCGTGTTCTTTCAAATGGCGTAAGTGGGCCAGGATAACGTGTTCTCCCTTGGGAGCGATGCGTTCCATAACGGCTTCCTCGCTATATGGTTCCGCTTCCCGTTCTTCTAATTCGATAGCCCCTACCGGACACTCCCCGATGCAGGCCCCCAAACCGTCACAATATAGGTCACTCACCATGACGGCTTTCCCGTCTATTAGTTGTAAGGCTCCCTCGTGACAACCTTTCACGCATAGCCCGCAACCGTTACATTTTTCCTCGTCTATTTTTATAATTGTTCGTTTCATAGTTTTTGTTTTTGATTCTAAGACAAAGATACATGCGGGAACGGGGGAATTTTGTAATGAATATTACAAAGCTGGTTTAAAATACAAGAATAATAGTTTATGAATATCAACTTGTAAAAGTCCATAAAATCCTTTGTCTCTGTTGATCTTTGTTTACGGCTATTTATCGTTGCCGTAGACAAAGAATTCCTGTGTTTTCTGACTTTATGGACTTTACAACGGTGGATTATTTGAATATCTTTTTCAGTCTTTCAAGTCCTTCTTTTACCGTGGCGAGCGGACATCCGATGTTCATGCGGAAAAAGCCTTCTCCCTCGGGACCGAAATCCGTACCGCTATTCAAACCGAGTTTTGCCTCGTGGAGTAGTTTCTCCCGGATTTGTTCGTGAGACAATCCTGTTGCCCGGAAGTCTAACCAGAGCAGGAAAGAACCCTCGGGTGGGATCATTTTCACGACGGGAAGTTCTTGGCGGAGGAATTGGTCAGTATACTCGATATTCTTTTCAAGATAGCCGATCATTTCGTCCAACCACGCATCCCCGTGTTTGTAGGCTGCCTCGAAGGTAACGTGGCCGAAAATATTTCCCAGATCCAGGTGCAGGCATAAAATCTCTTCTTCGAAAAGTCGGCGTAGTTCGGGTGACGAGATCACGATCACGGAGTTCATCATCCCGGCAATATTAAACGTTTTGCTGGGAGCCATCATCGTTACCGTGATATCAGCAATTTCCGGTGATAGGGTTGCCATGACCACGTGTTTATGGCCGGGTAACGCCAGATCGGAATGGATCTCGTCGGAAAGAATCGTGACGCCATATTGAAGGCAGAGTTCCCCGATCCGGAGGAGTTCTTCCTTGGTCCAGACTCTCCCGACCGGGTTGTGCGAATTACTCATGATCAGTAATTTTACCCCGTCTTTTAGTTTTGCCTCGAAATCCTCCCAGTCAATCCGGTAATGATTGTTTTCTACTTTGAGCGAACTGCAGACTAACTGTCGTTTGTTGTCTTTCACAACGGCATGGAATGGGGGATACACGGGTGTGAATATCAAAACTTTGTCCCCCGTTTTCGTGTATACTCGAACGGCAATGGATAGGGCGGTGACGATACCCGGGCTACTCAATATCCACTCTTTTTTCACGTACCAGTTGTGGCGGCGGGTTACCCAATCAATAAAGGCTTGTTTTGCCTCATCAGTTCGGAAGGTATATCCGAAAACCCCTTTTTCTGCGTATTGGTGTACTGCTTCCTGTATTTCAGGGGCAACTTGAAAATCCATATCGGCTACCCACATGGGTAGAATGTCCGTGAGTCCGAATACGTTAGCTAAATTGTCGTATTTTACACAAGCCGTGTTCCGGCGGTCTATTATTGCATCGAAATTATACATACTTTTCTTTATTAATTTGTGTAGCAAGTTATAAAACTCTTTTTAATTTTCTATACGAGAAGGGACGTGAAATGTTGAAACAATTATTTAATATTTAAGTAACAAGCCCTTAACAATACTATTCTTCCTTTGCGTAAGTAATCTAGGAATGAATATATGCCTAAGAAACAGCAACATTACAAAACAATCGTTCTTTCGGACATTCACCTCGGGTCAAAATGGTCGAAGACAAAAGAAGTGACCCGCTTCCTGAAACGACACTCGTGCGATACCCTTATTTTATGTGGCGATATTATCGACGGGTGGTCGCTTATGAGGGGAAAGAATAGTAAATGGCGGCGTTGTCACACGAATTTTATCAAGGTACTACTGGACATTTCGCATGACACGAAGATTATCTACGTGCGAGGAAATCATGATGATTTCCTGGATCGGGTGATCCCCTTGGCCTTCACGAATATCTCCGTGGTGAAGGATTATATCTACACGAGTGGGGAGAAACGCTATTACGTGCTTCACGGGGATGTCTTTGATAAGGTGACTTCATCCATGAGCTGGCTGGCAAAGGTGGGAGACGTGGGCTACTCTTTCTTGCTATGGGCCAATAAGATTTATAATCACCGTCGTTTGAAGAAAGGTTTGCCTTATTATTCGATAGCCCGGGAAATCAAGTTAAAGGTGAAGGCGTCAGTTTCGTATATCAGTGATTTCGAGTCTCACATTGTGGATATTGCCAGAAAGAAGGGGTGTCAGGGCGTTATCTGCGGGCATATACACGATCCCGAGAAGAAGATGATCGGTGACGTGCTTTACCTGAATTCTGGGGATTGGGTGGAGTCTCTTTCGGCGTTGACAGAGGATTATGAGGAGAATTGGGACGTGTATATTGAAGAGAAAGCCACTCCTGCTATCCGGCAGGTTGAAAAAGTAACCGTTTTACACACGGAATTGGTGGTATGAAATTGTATTAACACTGGAAAAGCCGGAATCTTAAAATAATGATTTATATTTGTATAGACATGTGATAAGGTTTATTTTAATTTCGAGTGTATGATAAGGTCTGCCATAATATTTTTGTTGTTGTGTTTTTGCAATATGAATTTTGCCCAGAAGAATGAAACTGTTTTCTCGACAGTACACGAGGTTGTTGGACGTAACGAATTGTCGGGGACAGATATTGTAGCCAAGCAATATAAATTTTCTCGGCGGATATTTGTTTCTCGAATAGATACCACGTTGGGAGTGCTGATGATTCAATTGAGGGATACGCTAAAAAAATCGGGAAATTACAAGAATACGGGACAAATGCTTATTTATGACGTGAATCAGGATCAAGTGTTGTGGAATAAGTTTTTAAATTATAATCTGGATCACGTGGAAATGTTCGGGCAATTTGTGATACAGTCAGCCAAGGGAATGAGTGAAGTTTATTTTACGATTGCAGGAAATAAAATTAGGGAGGATTTCGGGCGATATATGGGTGTGTACAAGGATATAAACCTTGGTTTAGTTGTACCGTGTGATATCTCTGGTGATCCGAAGAAACGTTTACTTGGAGTAAATATGTTTTCCGGTGAAAAATTATGGGAGCGTAAAATGGATCATGGGTATGGGATGAAAGATATTGTACGGTTAAATGATTCGGTAATCGTGGTCGTATCCGGGGGATTACATGGGGTAAATTTGAATAATGGAAAAGGTTGGGATTATGATCTTGAGGTTGGCAGGAAAAATTATTCTGCATCCATCTTTGGTAGTTTGGCGGGATTGATGGTTGGGATATTGTCCCGGGGCAGTGTCGCATTTTTTGTCGTGGGACACGATGTACGAAATATGCATTCTAATCTAATCGTTTCTGATTCGGCTGTTTATATGGCTGGAAGAAAAGAGATCGTACGGTTGGATATGGATGGAAATGTTGTTTGGAAAGATGAAATGGTGGAGGATGTAGTTACCATGTCTTCTATTTTTGTCAAAGATGGGGTGTTGTATATGGTTAACACGGGAGAAGTGTTGCGTAATCAACGGGCGCAAAAACGAGGTAAGTCTTTTTTGGCTGCATTTGATGCGAGTTCCGGGAAACGGAAATTTCTGACTCTTCTTGGTGAAGATAACGTGTTTACTCGTTATGCGGTGAAAGATAGTTCTGTTGTATTATTACAAAGAGAGGGTTTACAGGTACATGCCTTAGCCGATCAAATGGTGTTGGCGAAAATGAGTTGTGATACTTCTGTTTATGGAGAATTATTGAATTTCGTGGGTAAGAAGATATATACAGATCAGGGGAATTATTTCGAGTGTCTTGCTGATATTGATTCGGCGTGGATAAATGTTTATACTTCCAAGAAGCGTGTATTGACTATGGACGCTTCGTTGAAAATCGTGGCTAACAGGGAGTGGGATGATTTTTATATATGCTATGCTGAGAAAGATGGATATAAGTTTCTGTTGAAAGATGGGAAAACGATAGTTATTGATAAAAAGAATCGTAAGGTGGCAGATATAAACGTGAATGATAATTCCGTGATTGTTGGTAAGGCTTTGCATAATATCTCGAAAACTACTTATTCCGTGATTGATCTCTCTTCTGTCATAGAGAATTAATCGGAATATGGTACAAGAAGAAAGAGAATACGTTATTTTCTTTCCTGCGCATTAAATAACAAAAAGATGATTTTAATTTCTAAAAACAGAAAAGGGATAGATTAATTGAATGTAGCATGCAATCAAATAGGGTATGAAAAAAGATAAAAGGAGGGTGTCGATGACATTTAATTCTCCGACACCCTTTGTTGCCGTGGGTAAAAAACAACACGGCGGTCATTTACACGCACCTTAATCTTGTTTGATAACTAGTTTGTCTCGAAATGTCTAGATAAAGCATCTTGTTTTCCAGACATCATGTTCCGATATATCCCCTCCAAAGTGCCACAAAAATCTTTTTTATCAATGCGTTCACAAACTTTTCTTTGATAGAGTAGTGTCGGTCGTAAGAGGACATGCATCCGTCATTTCTTCACGCTTCTGTTTTTCTTCCGCTAGGTTACAGATATCGTCTGATGGTATCAATATATCAAAATCACCGACCAACAACAATTCTTTCAAGTCTTTAGGCAGTTTTACCTTATCCACGATATCTTTCTCTATTTCATGAAGACGATCAAGGGAGAGGTTAAGCCAGAATCCCTCGTATTTCTTGGGCAATTCCAGCGTTTTCTCGGCTATTCTATGATGCTCGGGGGGGGGAGATTCTGGAAAAAGGCATACTTATTCGTAAAACTGAAATTAACGACTTGTAATAATTTGTATTTATCACGATCAACTCTTAGGCGTACGATAAAACTATCAAACGTTTTGGTAAGGAGTGCCAATTCTTCCTGCGACAAATGGTCATGCACGATTCTTGCTATTTGTATGCTCACGCTAAATTTTGATATAAACATCCAATCCCGTTTTGGCATCTCTTTTGTCGTGGTATCTGGATTGTTGATATTCCGGATTGTCCACATACCTAGTTTTTTATCTTCTTTTATTTCATAAGTCACATCTTTCTCCTTCACGATACCAATCTTGTATCTTTGTGCTAAAATACTCTTAACATATAAACAAATACTTAAAAGTAAAATGAGTTTTTTCATAGCTCTGAATTTATGTGCTTAATTGATATTCTTTATATATTTTCCAGATCACCATGGCGTTGTTTGTTTTTGGGGGAGCATGGAATTGTTTTTTCATATCTGGGTCAATTTTTTCATCAGGCTCCCCGATGCATCCTTTGATTAAATCAATTAAAGAAAAACTGATAGATCCTAAACCATCTTTTTTTCCTTGGGTGAAATTCCAGAAACCCGTCACGTCAATTTTCTCTTTCATCAACCGGTTGAAATTGCAGGATAACCTGCTTTTAGCAACTTATCAATACCAAATTCTTTGGGATAGTTTAAGGATTGAAATTCGGGTGAAGTTCGAATCTTTTTTCGAGTTTTAGATTGTAATTTGCATAATTCCATGTGATTATGTCGATGATGATAGCCTCTATAATGTTTATTTTTCTCATAAGTTGTAGGTTTCATGGTAGCGTTAGTTTTTTTCTTCTTCGATTGCTCGTTTCATCAAGTCACAACCGTCAATGGCGTAGATGTGCGTGTCGTCAAAATTGTAGCAAGAGGGATCGAACTTCTCGTTCATGGCAATATTGTATAGCTCTTTCAATGTTTTTGTAGAAATTCTTGTGTAAGTAGTAGCAGATAGCATGAATTTCACGGTTACTACTTTCCCGGTTTTGTACAAATAGAAAGCGACCCAACATCCCCCGCCTTACGTCTCTCCTATTTGTTTGTGAATTTGTTTCAATTGTTTATTCAATAGCTTTTGAACACATTGGTTTCTCTTTTCTAGGCGTTGTTGGGTTTTAGCACTTTCTTTTGAGAGGGGGGCTAATTTTTCAGCATCAAGTTCTGCTCCGAAGAATTTGTTGTAATGTTTAATCCGCACTTCATAAGATTCTCCGCTATCATCCAAGGGTTTACTTTCGAAACGTTGTGCATGGAGTTGTGTGATGTAAAAACAAATGCTTAATAGCAAGATAACTTTTTTCATAATCTTGAAATTTATTGTGTAAAACTTAAGATGATTGTATGTTAAAAAATTATGGAATTTTAATTATAGCCTTGTAAGCTAAAATTTAATATAGGTTTTTCCGTGCTTGTATTCAATTTATGTTTCGGTACGCTTTCGAATGTGGTATCCGGATTTGTAGTATATACCAATAACCGGAAACGGTTATTGGTATATGAAGTATGATTAGTAGAAACTAATCTCGGCTATACTTGAAGAGTAGAGATCTCCATAAGGACCGGAATTCACAGCTATTTTTACATACCTGTATTCTTTGTTTTTCACATCTTGAGTGAAATCGATATAGTTAACTTCACCTTTTGTTTTTCCCAAGGGGTTCTCCTCTAGATATGTGGCGGGTATCCAGCTCATCAAATCATTAGCAACATAAATCTTAATAACTTCAGGGGCTATGGTTATTTCGTCTGCATTTTCTTGGAATTGTCTTTGAGCGAGACGAAGTCCATTTATGGTTTTAGACGTTTTTAAATCGAATGTTAGTTCGTAGGTTTTAAAATCTGAAGAGTAGAACGGAATCCAATTGGTAGTATAATTTCCATCAATTAAACGCTCTACATGTGAAGGAAAATCCTCGTTGTCTTTAGGATACATGCTGATTGTTGTCTCGCTTAAATCAAGCATTGTTTTCGTAGGTTCAGTTGTAGAATTGCCTTTCTCTTCGATTAGTGCGTTGTCTAAACCTTGAAAGTGTTTGTTATAGCGTTCCACGGTTAAACCATTTAATTCTTTCAATACTTTTAGAGCAAAGTTCGATGCTTCTTGTTCCACGATCTTGCTTTGTCCATACGTTGCATCATCTGCAGCATCATTGGAGGTAAAATAACGTTTACTTCCTAGTATGACTCTCTTGAGATTAGGGAAGTGTAACAAATCAATAAATGAGTTTGTTGACCAATCCAGATAAATGGTTTCTTGTTGTTCGAGCCAATTATTAGGGATTGCTTCCTCGAAACCGAATTGACGTTTTAGTTCTTGCTTAAAATCCGCTTCAAATAATTTATCTGTTGAGAATTCATAAGGTTCAAAATCAATAATATCTTGACAGCCGATTAATTCTCCGTTTCGGTGTAATATTAATGGTTTTGAAGGATTGATTTCTTCGGGTAATAAATAAAAGAGTTGGTCAACTAGTTCTTTGTTTAATTCAAGATGACCTGTTGAGCCGTCCTTTTTTGTGAATTCCAATGAAGCTGATTTAATTTCATTTTGCCATCCGAGAAAAGTGAGAATTAACCGATTTCGAATAATATATACCTTGGAAATAATCCTGTTGAATGCCATGATGTCTTCGTGAGCGTAGGTATAAGGACGTCCGTAAGTGGTGTTGGGAATAGAAGTCTTACCTTCGGCATCCACCGAACACACGGATATTTCGTAATTTCCGTCATTCAAGGTTTCTCCATTCAATTGGTTAATATTATATTGCGTGGTACCTCGTTCTAGTAGCACGGAGTCCTGGGCTTTATCCAGAATCCATTTGACCTTTACTTTTTGGATACAAGGATCTACATTATTTTCCCAATTCACGATAATTCGTTGCCATCCTGGTGTGACTAAAAGATCTGTACATTTTCCTAGGTAACGATTCTCTCCTTTTCCGGCATATTCTTTATAAGTATCTTCCAAACTCTCGTTATCGCATGCTATGCTAAAAGTCAGCATGCAGAGTAATATTCCGATGTATTTATTTATTCTCATAATTATTCGCTTTTTTCCGTGTAAATTTCTAGTTCATGGAATTGTACATAGTTGTAAGGATTATGATTGTTTATATTACCTTGACCTGGTTGTAGACTTGGGTGCCTAAATACCTCGTTAATAACTATTTTCACGTATCGATAACCTTCTTCTTGGTCGACCGAAGGAATAATGATTTCCAGATATTCTTCATCCATGGTACGAATCTCAGATATCGTTCGCTTGGGATAAGTTCCTTGGGCACTTTTACACCATCTTTGTTTCATGGGAAGATCTTTGTTTTGTTTGAATGTCCCTAGTTTTACCCAATTTTCCATTTTATCGATAACTTCGAATGTTGTTGAGGTTTGGTGATCATCTTTGAGTCCATAAAGAGTAACCTCGCAGGGAATTTCATTTGAGTTATCGAGATAAATTAGATTCATTCCTCCTGGCTCTGACCTATCTTCCCAAGATGGGGAATATTCATAATTGAATAAATTGTATATTCTGAAGAAAGCTATTGGGCGATTTTTCTTTAAGTCGAGATACATAGGCACGGCTTCTTCGCCAGCCGAATTTGGGCCTGCGGCGAACGAACAACATTTCTTTCTGTTCTCTAATTGTTCAAGTATTTCTCCTTTTTTATCTCCATCAAAAAGATATTTTGCGCCTAATTTGTGTTTTTCATGCTCGACCGATCTGTCGCAGAAGAATGTGAATTCTGCTGGATTTAATAGGCCTGCATGAAGAGATTTTACTGTAGGCCACACTTTGTCATGTACCATATAACCTCTGAAATCTTCCACTCGAATAACAATCGTAGGATCTTGAATCGTTTGTTTCATTTTGTAATTGACAGATTCGATACCATCCGTTTCTTCTAATACGAAACTGTTTACTAATATTGTATCCGGTAATTGACTAACCGGATCTATCCCCAAATAAAACACGTGCGCCATACCCGTGGTAGTCGTCGGGTTATTGTATTTTATGGTGAAACCATCCCAGTTGGGATAAACTTCCACGCTTTTCATAAATGTGACGGGACCGGAGTCTTTCGTGTTGAAGGTTACATCGAAATTTTGGGATTTCCGGTTGTCATAAAAACAAATTGTCACTTGTGCTGGAATTCCTGTTTTTTCCTCGTTAAAACCAATTAGTTGTATCGAGTCGCAACTTGTTCCACTGCGGCGTGTAATTTCTTGGCCGAAAACATCATGATAACGAACCTCGATACCAACGATTTCCGGATCAGCTGGTAGCGTGTAATGCATAATGGCTCCACCCGGTATGGGTTTGAATGTAAATGCCTGAGCGGGCTCCAAATCAATATGAACAATCGTATCATTGTCGCTACAGGCCCATAGCCCTAGAATAAATAATGATATAAATAATATATTTTTCATAATTCCTGTTTTAAGATCATCAAATCTATGGTTCTGAATCAAAGTTTATTACCAACCCGGATTCTGTACTACTCCCGAGACTAAGATTTCTTCTGCCCGTATAGGAGTAAAATAGTCTTTGGGAACTTCGAATTTGCGTTTCTTCCATACGATGATGGGAGTGCCTCCTTGTCCTTTATTATAGAATCCGTCTTGCGTAGAAGCGAGAACATTCCATCCGTATTGAGGCGTGTTTAATTCCTGTTCAGCCGTCATCCAGCGACGTAAATTCCAATAGCGACGGCCTTCAAATGCGAATTCGATATTCCATTCTTGTTGAATAATTTCACGCATGCCAGCTTGTGTTTTCACTTTATCTGGATTTTTTGCATAACTGTTCCATGCTTCTCGTACTTTCGGAATCCCTGCCCGTACACGTATTTTATCTATATAATCATATACTTTCTCGCTAGGCCCTTCGTATTCATTCCAAGCTTCAGCTGCGGCTAGGTAAAGCTCTGCCAAACGGAATAAATAAGTCGGGTTAGGAGTGCTGTATGCTGCTTGCGAGTAATTGTAACCTTGAATATCGGAACTTATCCATTTTTTTATCCAATAACCGGTGATGTTTTGTGCTTGCGATTCGTCGTAGCGTTTTGCAAAACTTCCTACTATTTCCCCTTGCCAGCAATACATGGGTAAAGCCTCGTATTGAGTTGTGCCGTAATTACTTGTTTTGCGGTACCACAAAGTTCTGTCTCCGGCGATCATGGCATAAAAACGTGGTTCACGATGACGGTGCAAGCTTAAAATATTTTCTTGTAGGGGAAGGACGTTTTTATATTTTTCATCAGCCTCTTTGCTAAAGGAATATTTGGAAGCCATCCATTGTTTGTCTTCTTCGATGGGAAGCCCGTGATCCGTGTAAAACATTTCTACCATCTTGATAGGTGCTCCCAAACAACCTGTGCTACTCCAATCATAATATCTAGTGTCATCGGGGGTAGAACGTAAAAAACCGTAATATATGTATCTGAAGTCCGAATAAATTCGGTTGATCATAAGTATCCCTTCTTTGCAGTCATAGGCTTGCCCTATCCAGGTATGTTCAATATCTGTCATGGTGTTTAATAGCGGGGAAGGCCTGTCACTATTGCCTGAAACAAGTTCTTTCCCGGCAAGATCGCAAATGAGAAGAGCTGTATCACAAGCTAATGCCGCTCTTTTCCATTTTTCCTTATCTGCGTCAGGAAATAATCGTTCTCCATCTTTATTTACAAAGTTCTTCATCATCACATTCCCGTTAAATAAAGGAGAGGCAGCATAAAGTAAAGTCAGTGCTTTTAGTGTAGCGGCGGCTTCTTTGTTGAAAAAGAGAATATGCTCTTCTTCTTTATTTGCCATGTAAGGCAACACGGGAATCACTTCGTCGCATAATTTTACAATTGCTTCCACGCATTCGTCTATTGGTCTTCGTGCTTGTTGCATGGTTTCTATACCTGAATTGGGATGAACGTTCTTATCAACAAGAAGTATTGGACCGTAACGGCGCATCAAATCAAAATAATAACAAGCCTTTACGGCTTTGACCTCTGCAGCCCATAACTTTTTTTCTTCATCAGTCATGTTGTAAACATGATCAATATTTTCTAAAAAAATATTGCAGTACCTGATGGCAGCGTAATGGTGGTTCTTGTGCCACACATTTCCATAAGGAGATTGCGCCATTTGCAAACCATCTCCAATTTTGAGCATATCAAGATATCCATATGTCGCTTTTGAGCGGGCAAAATCTCCGGCACAAAATTCATCTGCACCGAAGAAGGCTGGATTATTACTTCTGCTTGCGATGTTTGTTTCTAATGAAGCATAACATGTTTTAAGCCATTCTAGGGCGTCTTCTTTTTTCTCGAAATTAGTTTCGATGGTTTCAATGTCGTTCTCCGGAACAACATCTAGATAGTTCTTACATCCTGCCAAAGAAAGGAATGTAATGAACAATATACTATGTAATAAATATGTTTTTATCATACTTGTTTAAGATTTAGAAACTGACATTTAAACCTACGGAATAAGTCGTTTGGATGGGATAATTGAATCCATCCTCTCCTAACTCGACATCCCAAATTTTAAAATTACTGATACAGAATGGGTTGTTTGTACTGAAAGAGAGTTTTGCATTTTGTAATTTTAATTTATCTAACCATTTCCGGGGTAAATTGTAAGCTAGGGACATTACCGTACAACGTAAGAATTTACATTCACGCATGAAATAAGTACTTTTTCGAACTTCTGCATTTTCTGAATCATACCAATTTTCCATAGGATTATGTTCTATGATAGAATTCGGAGAAAGACGAGGCCAAAGAGGTCTTTGCACGGCGTGATCTTCTGACCAGTGGTCATTAGCAATGGCTTTTAACATGGCGTGATTGGAAACAAATGGGCTGATTCTTTCAGGATTGATGAAGAACGTACGTTTTCCTGATCCTTGGAAAGCAAAATTAAATTCCCAATTCTTAAAGTTTAAGAAACCACTGAAACCGTATACCAGTCGTGGGTTTTCTGGATAGCCGATAAACGTTGCATCGTTTACGTCGATTACATTGTCACCATTAAGATCCCGGTATTTGATATCTCCTGGCATCACGTCTCCATCTTGACGCGGTGAATTATCAATTTCTGCTTGATCACGGAAAAGTCCTTCGGCAATATATCCCATGGCTTGGCTGATATCTTTACCGGGCTTACGTTGCCAGGCTGGTTTCTCGCTGGCTTCTTCTATGTATTTGTAAGTTACTCTATTATAAGTGAGAGTCCCGTTTAAGATAAACCAAAGATCATTATTAAATGAATATTGAATCTTCCCGGATAAATCCACACCTCGGGAACGAGTTTTTCCAACGTTGTCCAGAGGGGGAGTTTCAATACCGATGTGTGCGGGAATAATCGTTCGTTGCGAAATGATATTATGCCGAATTTCTTGGTATATATCTGCTTGCAATTCAATTAGCCCCTTGAAAAACTGGGTCTCGATACCTAAATTGGTTGTTTCTGCAATCTCCCATTGGATCTTTTCATTTGCATAAGAAATCACGGTTTTGCGATTAAATGCTTGTTGAGGATTTCGAACCCAATCTCCTGATGGTTGGGATTGCGTTTTCCCTATTTGTGGCAGGTATACATAACGAGGTGTTGATATGATACCATCATTACCAACCTTTCCATATGAGAATCGGAATTTTAAATAAGGAAGTATCTGGGAAAGAGGACGCATCCAATTCTCGCTGGAGACTACCCAAGCTCCGCCGACGGACGGAAAGAATCCCATCCGGTTGCCTTCTGCGAAACGCTCGGAACCATTGTAGGCTCCACTAGCTTCGATAAAGTAACGATCTTTATATCCATATGAAGCTCGGAATGAATAATTCAAATTACGTTGTGGTTGTCCATCGAGCACATTACTAATGGGATTGAACGTACGTTCATACATTTGGAAAACCCCGGTTAATGAAGTCTGGTGATCGCCCCAGGCGGCATTGTGATAAAGGCGTCCTTCGTAAGTAACTCGCGTGTCTGTAGTTGATTCTTTACTTCCCACATCCAAAGTCCTTTTGCTGTAGGCGTTTCCATCAGTGGGATTAGGTGCTAAAGTATGCTCTCCAGTTTCGTGGTCATAATTTGCCAAATAATAGAAATATGGTCTCGTTGAAAAGCCTTGATCGTACAATCCGCTTTGTACAAGTGATGCACTTAAACGTAATTCTAATCCTTTGATCAATGAAGAAAGGTTTTGGATGTATTCGGCTTTGTTAATGGTAGAATAACGAGTTCGTTCATTGTATCCTTGATGTACAAGAGCGTAAGGATTTACGTCTGTTCTTGAACCTGCCGTGGTCGTACCAAATCGAATATGCGGCCAGTTGTACTTGTTATCGGCCGGATAAGTAGGTGCAAAATCGACAGGTGAGGCATTAAAGGCTAAACTATAAGCTGTTTTTGTATCGATCAGAGGACCGTGGTATCTATCTAACGTGGCTGAAGAATTGATTACGAGTTTGATACCAGCATGTAGATTGATATTTAAGTTCGTGCGGTAAGTGAACTGATTGTTTACTATATTACAATCGAATTGATTTAGCCTGTCGGTTTTTAGTAGACCTTGGTCACGATTGTAATTGATAGATGCGTAATACTGTACTACTTTAGAACCACCACGAATGGTTATCCCGGCGTGATGATTGATATTTCTGTCCTTGAACATGACATCGTACCAGTTATTAGCAGGATATACCCAGGATGGATATTTACCGGATGCCGTGCGATTAATACGTTCCACGCTGTATTTGGGAGTGGCTGAAGACGAACGATTCAAAAGGGCCTGATTGTAATAACGCATGTAATCAATCGGATCAACCACATCAATTTCTTTTGTCGGTTGACTGGCTACCATTTCATAACGTACGGTGGTGTAAACATCACCTTCTTCCCCTTTTTTAGTATTTACCAAGATCACGCCGTTAGCTCCGCGGGCCCCGTACATGGCGGTTGCCGAAGCGTCTTTCATGACGCTGAAACTCTCGATATCTTCTACCGCAATACGGGCAAAATCTAGTTTTGAACTTTCAACTCCATCAATTAAGATTAACGGGTCTGAAATAGCGTTCGTTTGAAAAGAGGTGACACCACGAATATAGAATTTGGTGTTCATTTCATCTTCTGTTAGGGCCGCAGGCAAACCGCTTGTTTTCCAACCGATCAACCCGGCGATCTTTCCAACCATTCCGGCCGTGAGGTCACTACTGGAAGTTTTTAGATCCATCGGTCGTACCGTAGTAATGGAACCTACGACGCTCTCTTTCTTCTGGGTACCGAAGGCCACAACTGTTACCTCCTCGATATTTTCTGCCGTGGGATTCAGCGTGACATTAATTTTTGTCTTTCCTTTAATCTCGACAGTTTCTGGTTTATAACCAATAAAAGAAACTTGTAATATGTCATTGGGTTGTGCAGCAATCGAGAATCGACCATCATTATCAGAAGTTACCCCCTGTTTGGTTCCGTGAATCATAACCGTTGCTCCGGGAAGAGGGTTCCCTTTTTCATCAAAAATCCTACCGGTGATGGTGCTTAGCTGAACGGTCTTCTTTTCCCGTATAGAAATTAAATTTTGTGAGATGGTGTACTCTAATCCTAAAGGGGGAAGAATTTCGTCTAAAAGTAGTGTTACTTCTTTGTTCTTTGCCGTCACGGTGAGCTTTCCTTTGGATTTTGCTAGTTCACTATTGTAGAAAAAGTCATAATTCGTTTGCTTTTTCATTTCCGTGATTACTTCGTTCAATGTGACTTCTTTCAAATTGAGGGTAACCTTTGTTTTTTGTTGGGTTTGTGCATTTGCCGGAATGGAAATGTATGCTCCCCAAAACAAGATTACGAGAATTTTTTTAAAGATTAACATCTTCTGCCATGAATTCCAGCATCTTGGCCAGACATAGTCTCGTTTTTTTTTCATAGATTTGTAAAATTAAATTATTAAACATGATACATCCGTTTCTTGCTAGGATGCCGGGTGTATGGTGAATAGGAACAGGTTGCGGATTGATCAAGTCTTCAACCTGTTATATTTTTATTTACTTTGTATTATAATTCTGTCTTCTGCCATTATGAAATTAATATCTTGAGTGTATTCCAACATTTTGAATAAAGAGCGGAGATCTTCATAACGTTTTAAGCGTCCGCTAAATTTGATCTCTTTGACTTTAGAATCGGCAAACTCTATGTTGAGATTATACCATCGGGTAAATATTGTCATTAGTTCTTCCAGGGGCATTTCCTCGAACTCGTAATAACCGTCTTTCCAGGAGGTGAATTGTTGTGTGTTCACGGGGAAATACTTCGCTTCTTCTGTCTCCTTATTGTAGGCGACTTGGGTTCCCGCTTCCATGATAAAGCTGTTGTTTTTGCACTGTGCTTCCACTCGTCCTTCAACTAATGTTGTTTTTATCCATCGGCCTTCAGGGTAAGCATTTACGTTAAATGCAGTCCCTAGTACTTGTATTGCTACGTCTGCTGCATGTACGATAAATGGATGAAGGGAGTCGGATTTTACTTCAAAATAGGCTTCACCGGTTAGAAATACCTCTCTTTTTTCTCCGTTAAATTGATCGGGATAACGTAAAGAACTTCCGGCATTAAGGTAAATTTTCGTGCCGTCCGGAAGGAGTACGTTGTATTCTGCTCCAAATGGCACGTTCATCGTATAATATTCAGGATCTCGAATTTCTTGTTCGCTTGATTCTACAATCAAAGTTTGTTTGTCTGTACGAATATCTCTGTTACTATCCGATATGATAATCGTGTTTTTCTCTTGGCTGAGAAGGCGTTTTTGTCCGTTAGGTAGTACTAATTCTGCGTCTGGTCGAGCTAAAGATAAGCCGGAAATATACGTTTGATTCTTTTCGTTTCCTTTTTGCGATATATTTTCTTGTTGTAGAAAAAATAAACAACTAAACACGAGAGTAATTCCTGCAGCACATGAGGACCATAAAATAAGCTTTCGTTTCTTTTTCGTTTGAAGAACATGTTGTTGGATTTTTGTGAAAACAATGTCTTGGTTTTGATGTTTGTTTAAAATCTTTTTTTGCTGCTTCAATTTTTGAATGATTCCACCAAATTTTTCATTTTTAGCGGAGATATTTTTCCATTCCTCCAAAATTCTTTGCTCTTTGTCGGTTAATGGTTCTTTGTTAAGACAATTGACTAGAATTTCATCGATATCTTCTTTCATAGCCCTCGATTCTTTTTTATTATATATTTAAAAAAAGAAGAAAAAGGGTGATATGAAATCAAACTTTTTTTGTTAAAAAAAGTAAAAGGGTTAAGAATAATTCTTCATGAAGATTTTCTCTAAGAAATTTGAGAGCAGTTTTCATTTGGGTTTTCACGGTGTTTATGCTTGTTCCCAGTTCATCTGCAATTTCTTGATAACTTTTGTCATTCAAGCAGGCCATGAGGAATACTTTTCGGCATTTCCCGGGAAGTTTGTCTATCGTGTTATATAATATTTCAATTTCTTCTGTACCTTTTTCTGTATCGTCATAATGATAAATATCATTCTCTAGTGAAAAAGAAGTCTGGATTTCATATCTTTTTTTGTATTCTTTTAAAAAGAGAAATGAACGATTTTTGATCATTTTGAAAATAAATCGGTCTAGATCTCCCGAAAACGAATGAAGGCGTTTGCTGTTCCATAAATAGACAAAACAATCCTGCACGATATCTTCTGCTGCTTCTAAATCATTCAGAATATGATAACAATACAACAGTAGGTTATCATAGTATCTGTCAAAAAGAAGTCGGAAGGCACCGCTTTCGTCTTTTTTGAGTAAATCTAGTATAGTTTCTGATGAATTCATTTACATTTTTTCTACCTACAAATATAGTGAACTCCAAGAGTGATGCAAATTTTAGCAAGAGAAAACCGAATAAATCAAAATTTCGAATAATTATTTCTTGGAGTTAAAAAGAAAGGGAGTCCTTTGCGGGACTCCCTTCTTTCGCTTCTTGCGTTTTGTTTTATTTTTTAGCCAAGTCGATCAAAATTTCGAGAACTTGGATAGCGCTCTTGGATACTTTGGTACCGGGGCCGAATACGGCGATAGCACCAGCATCGAACAAGAATTGATAGTCTTGGTGAGGGATAACACCACCCACGTAAACGAGGATGTCTTCACGTCCCAGTTTCTTCAATTCGGCAATAACGGCGGGTACAAGAGTTTTGTGTCCGGCAGCCAGAGAAGATACACCGACAACATGCACGTCGTTCTCAACGGCTTGTTTAGCGGTCTCCTCCGGTGTTTGGAACAACGGTCCCATATCCACGTCGAAACCAAGGTCTGCATAACCTGTGGCAACCACTTTAGCACCACGGTCGTGTCCATCCTGGCCCATTTTGGCGATCATGATACGCGGACGACGTCCGGTCATTTCGGCAAACTGGTTAGCCAATTCTTTCGCTTTCTGGAAGTCTTCGTCTTCTTTAGCGACACTTGAATATACTCCACTCACGGTTCTGATAACTGCTTTATAACGTCCGGCAACTTTTTCACATGCATCGGAGATTTCTCCCAGTGATGCTCTCTTCTTGGCAGCGTCAACGGCTAATTCAAGCAAGTTGCCTTCTCCTGTTTCAGCACATTTGGTGATAGCGGCCAATGCGGCGTCAACTTCAGCCTGGTTACGGTTAGCTTTCAATTCGTGCAAACGACGGATTTGAGCTTCGCGTACGGCCGTGTTGTCCACTTCAAGGATGTCGATCGGGTCTTCTTTTTCCAAACGATATTTGTTAGTACCCACGATGGTTTGTGTACCACTGTCGATACGGGCTTGCGTACGAGCGGCAGCCTCTTCGATACGAAGTTTCGGGATACCGGATTCGATGGCGGCAGCCATACCTCCCAGTTTCTCTACTTCCTGGATGTGTGCCCATGCTTTTTCAACCAACTCTTGAGTCAAGCTCTCAACATAGTAGGAACCTCCCCACGGGTCGATGGATTTACATACGGTAGTTTCATCCTGGATATAGATCTGGGTGTTACGAGCGATACGGGCAGAGAAGTCTGTCGGAAGTGCGATAGCCTCATCCAACGCGTTTGTATGCAATGATTGCGTGTGTCCCAAAGCGGCCCCCATGGCCTCGATACAAGTACGGCCCACGTTGTTGAACGGGTCTTGCTCGGTCAATGACCAACCAGAAGTCTGGCTGTGAGTACGTAATGCCAAAGATTTCGGGTTCTTCGGGTTGAATTGTTTCACGATCTTTGCCCACAACAGACGTCCGGCTCTCATCTTGGCGATTTCCATGAAATGGTTCATACCGATAGCCCAGAAGAAAGACAAACGGGGTGCGAAAGCGTCGATGTCCATCCCGGCGTTAACTCCGGCACGCAAGTATTCCAAACCGTCAGCCAAGGTGTACGCCAACTCGATATCGGCGGTAGCACCTGCTTCTTGCATGTGGTATCCGGAGATAGAGATGGAGTTGAATTTCGGCATGTTTTTGGAGGTGTACTCGAAGATGTCGGCGATAATCTTCATGGAGAATTTCGGTGGGTAAATATACGTGTTACGCACCATGAATTCTTTCAAGATATCGTTTTGGATCGTTCCAGACAATTGATCCAAAGTAGCTCCTTGTTCCAGCCCGGCAACGATGTAGAATGCCAAGATCGGAAGTACGGCACCGTTCATGGTCATGGACACGGACATTTTGTCCAATGGAATTTGATCGAACAAGATCTTCATATCCATGATAGAATCCACGGCAACACCGGCTTTACCCACGTCACCGATTACACGCGGGTGATCGGAGTCGTATCCGCGGTGAGTAGCCAGGTCGAATGCTACTGACAGACCTTTTTGTCCGGCAGCCAGGTTACGACGATAGAAGGCGTTGGATTCCTCTGCGGTAGAGAATCCGGCGTATTGACGGATCGTCCACGGACGCATCGGGTACATCCCTGAGTAGGGACCGCGTAAATAGGGAGGAATACCGGCCACGTAATCGAGGTGCTCCATTCCTTTTAGATCTTCGGCCGTGTACACGGGTTTTACCGGTATCAGCTCGGGTGTCAACCAGTTTTTCTCGATGTGATTAGCTTTTTCCCACTCGGCAGCAGCGGTGGTAGCTTTCTCTGTTGACTTGATATTTATATCTTTGAAATTTGGTTTCATTTTCTAATTTATGATTTATGATTCACGATTTATGATTCTTGATCTTTTCAATCTAAAATCTAAAATCTTCAAATCTAAAATTATTTAATTCCCAGTTTTTGTTGGTATGCTTTCAAGTCTTCTAACACGTTACATTTCACGTGAACATAATTCTTGATACCGATCTCTTCCAGTTGAGGTCTGCATTCCGGGTTACCGGCAACAACGATGATTGCCTTGTCCTTCAGTGCAGCGTATACTTCCGGGGCGATGGTTGCATACTCGTCATCCGAGCTACAGATAACCACGATGTCAGCCTTGTTGTCCAAGCATGCTTTAGCACCTTCTTCAACGGTTTTGAAACCATTGTTGTCCATTACCTGGAATCCGGCGCAAGCGAAGAAGTTGCAAGCGAACTGGGCTCTTGCTTTACGCATTGCCAAGTTACCCATCGGGAACATGTAAACCACCGGGCGACGTCCGTTTTCTTTGGCAAACATATCGGTTCTGATACGCATAGCCTCGAATGCCTGGGTTCCGCGGTAAGGTTTAAGCGTTTCAACAACCGCGTCGGGAGCCGTTTGGTCTTCCGGTTCGAGGATGCAAGCGCAAAGCTCTTTATCCATCTTCTCGTTGAAGTTCGGGAATTGGTTCGTACCCAAGAAATTCTCTTTCCGGTTAGCGATATCCTGATCTCTCTTCTGGGCGGTAGCTTTCACTGCGGCTTGAACGAATCCGGCTTCAAGAGCTTTCACCATTCCGCCTTGTTCTTGTACTTGCAGGAACAGTTTCCATGCAGCCTCGGCGATGAATTGGGTCAATTCTTCGATATAGTATGAACCACCGGCAGGGTCAACAATCTTGCTGAAGTGTGATTCTTCTTTTAATAACAATTGTTGGTTACGAGCCACGCGTTCTCCCAGTTCGGAAGGATGGCACTCGTAGATATAGTCGTACGGGTGAACCGTGAACGAGTCAACTCCACCAAGAGTTGCCGACATGGTCTCGGTCTGAGTCCGAAGCATGTTCACGTTCGGGTCGTATACCGTCTTGTTCCATTCGGAGGTTTCCGCGTGGATGTTCATCTTGCAAACGCAATCACAGCAAGGATTGTAAGCTTTCACGATGTGAGCCCACAGGTAACGAGCTGCTCTCAGTTTGGCAATTTCCATGAAATATTTAGAACCGGTAGCGAAGTGGAAACGCATGCGGGGAGCGATGTCCTTCACGTCCATTCCTGCATCGGTTAATTTATCCAAGTATTCTACCCCGGCAGCCAGGCTGAATCCCAATTCCTGAACGATAGACGCTCCTGAATTGTTGAAAACGTACCCGCCCACTTCGATAGTCTTGAAATTTTTCAATTCGGCAGTGCTTTCAGTCGTAGCCTTAACCACGTTGAACGGGTTCGGGTCACAGAATTTACCTTCCAGAACTAACTTGCTGATCGGGTCGATGTTGATACCACCCCGTATTTTCTCCGGGTTAAATCCTTTTTCAGCAACATACGCTTTGAACATATCCAGAATAGCAACTTTGTTGCAGCATGCGACAAAATTGATCTCGATACATTCCAGGCAAATATCTTTCAACAGGGCAGCCATATCGGCTTTCGTGAAGTTCTTGCAATTTGAAAGCACGAAACCGAGTGAGTCAACACCCTTGTTCAGAATATCCAACGCTTTCTTGTTCGCTTCGGCAACATCCTCTACCACGATGTCCTGACGTACGAACCAATCGTTGTTGTCTTTCTTGTTACCTCTCACGAAAGGATATTCTCCCGGGAAGCATTCTAGATTCTTGAGGTCTTTCATATCCTCCAACCGGTACATCGGTTGCACGTTGAAACCCTCGTTTGTTCTCCAAACCAGCTTTTTATCGAAGTCAGCCCCTTTGAGGTCTGCAATGACTTTGTCCTTCCACTCTTGAGTCGTGTTGGGAGCAAATTCATTGAAAAGCTTTTCGTTTACATTCTCTGCCATAATAGATTTTTATGTATTTATTCTGTAACTGTTTGTTATTAAAAACGAAAGGCAAAATTAGCCGTTTTTGACAATAAAAAAAAGAAATTCTTCTTTATTTCGCCGTCGAGACTAGAATATAAGTCTTTTTAAGAGTTCTGGATGATTAAGTTTATCGTTTTCACGGGGTCTGTAAAGTGGCAGAAGGTTTTCGAGGTGAGTTTTAGTAAACATGCAGGCGCTAGGATGTGAAATGTCAGCGAACGGTTGTTGTTTTATACCTGTAAACCTCGTATATTTGAAATGTAAAACGAATTATGAAAATCATGGAAAAAGCAAAAGTAATTGAGATACAGTATTATCAATCTCCTTGTGGGGAGTTGATTGTTGGTTCCTATGACGGTAAGCTCTGCCTGTGTGACTGGCAGATAGAGAAACGTAGGGCGGGTATCGATAAAAGATTGCAGGGTGTCTTGCAAGCACCGTACGAAGTCCGTGCGTCTGAGGTTATAACGAAGGCTGTGACTCAATTGGATGAATATTTTGCTCGCGAAAGAACGACTTTTGATATTCCGTTGCTTTTTATCGGCACGGATTTCCAAAAGCGTGTGTGGAGTGAACTGTTGAAAATTCCTTACGGGACGACCTTGTCGTACGCGGGACTGTCGGCTGGATTGAATAATCCTAAGGCTATCCGGGCCGTGGCCGGAGCTAACGGGGCAAACCCGATTTCGATATTTGTTCCGTGTCACCGGGTTATCGGTAGTAATCACGAGTTAACGGGATATGGCGGGGGACTGACAGCGAAGAAATTCTTGTTGGAGCTGGAGTCGATGAAGTAATCAAATCCCTGGGTGAATCCGGGGAAGTCCTAGGGTAAAACTACTATTCTCTCGTTGCTGCTTTGAAGCTCTCCCAGTGCTTCTATATGCAACGGAGGTCGAGCAACGGCGAAAGAACGAAGGAGCATGGACTAAGGGGTAGGATTACCTTAGGATTACCTTAGGATTACCTTAGGATTACCTTAGGATTACCGTGGGATTACGGTGGTTTGTCGGGGATGAAAGTATTGGTGTTGTTGAATTTTGCAGGTGTCAAAAAATAGATGTAAAATATTTAACAATCAGAAGAATTCCGTTTCCATCTGTTTTGTCGGAAGAAATTTTATTTCGTAATTTGCAACGTTAATTTTAAAAGTGAAAAACAGATGAAGAAAATTAGAGCAGCCATTGTCGGGTACGGGAATATCGGTAAGTATGTGCTTGATGCACTGCAAACTGCCCCCGACTTTGAAGTAGCAGGAGTAGTACGTCGGGATGCAGCGAATGTCCCGGCCGAATTGAAGGACTATGTTGTCGTGTCGGATATTGCTCAAATCAAGGATGTTGACGTGGCAATTTTGTGTACCCCAACCCGTAGCGTGGAGTCATACGCCTCTAAGATATTGGCCATGGGGATTAACACGGTGGATAGTTTTGATATCCACACGGAAATTACCGGGTTGCATAAACGTTTGGGTGAAGTTGCCCGGAAACATGGTAAAGTGTCTGTTATTTCTGCCGGGTGGGACCCGGGAAGTGATTCTATCGTTCGTGCCTTGCTGGAGGCTTGCGCTCCGAAAGGAATTACTTATACGAATTTCGGTCCCGGCATGAGCATGGGGCACACGGTGGCCGTGAAGGCTATTGACGGTGTGAAAGCCGCGTTGTCGATGACGATTCCCGTGGGAACGGGTATTCATCGTCGTATGGTGTATATCGAGTTGAAAGACGGTTACGATTTCAAGCTGGTAGCCGAGGCGATCAAGGCCGATCCTTATTTTGTTCATGACGAAACGCACGTGATGCAGGTGGAATGTGTCGATAACCTGAAGGATATGGGACATGGCGTGAACCTTACCCGTAAAGGAGTTTCCGGCAAGACGCAAAATCAGTTGTTCGAGTTCGACATGAAAATCAATAACCCGGCTTTAACGGGACAAATCCTCGTGGCAACGGCTCGTGCTTCCATGAAGCAACAACCGGGATGCTACACCTTGATCGAGATTCCGGTAATTGATATGCTGTATGGTGATCGGGAGGAGTTGATCAGGCATTTGGTATAGGGTGGTCTTTTGTAAGATTCATGTGAATTTATTAGTTACGACTTTGTTGTTGACGATTCGGCAATGAGGTCGTAATTTTTTATTTGTTGTCGGGTGGACGATAAAATGTTATGGTTGTGTCTTGTAGTATGAAATAACTTGGTGTAGTTTGCTGATTTCTGGAATTTAGATTGTGGTCATGCAGACTATTTTATTGCTTCTGTTGTTTTGAGTGATTCCTTTGGAATTATTTCCTAGTTGAAATAACGAAGAAGTTACATAGGGTAAATAGTGTATTTTGTAACTATCACGGGAGACTCTCTTCGGAGTCTCATTAGTATATTGATGACATATTAAGGCAAAGTTGCCGGGAAGTTCCCGATCTGCATCGTTAACTTATCGGCAACTTCTCGTTAACTTCCAATTAACTTACTAGAGAGACTCTAGTGAAAGTCTCCGTGTACAACGGTGCGTCACTGGTTTAATATATCTGTATTTCTTTGGCAAGTGATATTGTTTTTTTTATAAATATACCGAAAATGTAAGAGACAATTACATAAGCATTAAATGCCGGAAGCCACCAAATGTTTTACACGTATTTTGCCATTTTCCACCAAATCTCATATCAATTCGGTTATTGGACACCTATTTATTCGTTTTTTTTATTGTGAATAACAATTACTTAAGAATCACATAATCTTCTTCTCTTAAATATTTTTTAGCAAAAAGATTAACCAAACATGCTGGAACCAGAGTCCATTCTTGCTCTTTCTTTGTTAATAGCCGATGTGTTTCATTTGGAGTATTTTTATAGTTTATCCATTCCGCTTTATCAGGTCCTTCCGGATGGGCAAGCATTCCGAGAAATGCGGTTTCGGCAAGCATTTTGAGAGTGCGATAGTGATTTATTGGTCCTATCTCAACATGATGTTGCCCGTTTTCTTCTGAAATGGTTTTATGTTCGCCAATTTCTTCATGCCATGGACGTCTTCCGATAATATCACAGAACTGTTTACCTTCCCCACTGTTCCATTTTCGAATAGCTTCATCTTTTTCATCCTCGCTAAAGTAAACTGCTTCTGCGTATTTGGTTAATGATATTCCTTCAATAGCAAGTGCCTTCTTGAGCTTTGTACGGGAGACACCTTTGGGACGAAATTCTTCATAAGTACGAGCGAAGGCCTCATACGAGAACTCTGTTATTTTCGCTATCTTTTTGGTCTTCTCTGCTAAAATGTCATAAATCCATAAATCATGTCCTTCTTGGAATAAATTGTAATATTCCAACGAATCTTCATTAGAAAATTTGAATCGATAAGCCCAGCTCTTCGTGCTTTTCCCTTTAGGAATATGTAATGCATATCCTTTTTGGCGTGCGGGTCGCAAAAAAGGTTGAAGTCCTATAGGGGTTATATTTTCTTTCATAAAATCGTCAATTTTTAGAGGGATTGGTTCGTTTGCCCTCAAAGGACAAAATAGATAAAGTATACCTTCATGTTCTTTACCATCATCAAAAGGTTTATAGCAATCCTCTTCGGGGTCATACCAACAAGTAGCAAAGAATAATGCAATATCTATATTACTGGTTAAGTCAAGAACAGGTGTCAATAGCCCATAGTGCTGTGCTAATCCTTCATAATCAACCTTGAAATTATGTCGTTTGAAAAATTTGTCCACAATGGGATATGTATCAAGCATATCACGAAATAATGTGAGCTTCATTCTCCATGTGAAAATTTCAGAGATCGTTAGCGGACGAGGGGTTTCACGATATAAAGATGGATAACATGGCATGTGTTCTTGATTTTGACCTCTAAAAAGGTAAATGACAGTCCCATCCTCTGGTAAAAGAATTTTTTCGTCCCCATTGCCTGTAAGTATCGCTTCAAAACCAAGTTCATGGTCAAGAGCAATCTGTTGATTGATATCGCTTTGTTCATAAAATAGTAGTCTTTCACGGGTGCTTTCCTTGACGAGATGTTTTATTTCTGAGATTGTAAATAATCGAGTCATTGTATTAAATATTAGTCTGTCGCAAAGGCCGTTATTTGCATTTGAATAAATTTCACATTATCTATGTTCTCGAACAATCTCCCGCATCCTTCGAAAACCTCCACAATCTCCTTTTTATTCAATCCGACTTTTACTGCAACAACGAAAAGATCCTCCTTTGAAGGTTCTATGTTATCGTTGATGATAAAATGTTGTTTGTTGTAAATATAGTAATTATTACTCAATATGACGCATGTTGAGGATTATTTATATCTCTTTAATCTAATCAAAATCTGCATATAATTTTCTATATAATATACAAAACTACCGATTTATATTTGTTTTATGATATGTTGTGAATAAAATTTATATTTGGAGGCATTAATATTTCCCATTTATCCTCTATCATGGAATTATTTGTAATCTATATAAACTAGCAAGGCTAAATGACAGGACAAATTTCAGGGGGAATTTTTATTTTCTTAAAATCAAAACTCAGAGCTTGTTTAAATTCTCCTCGCTGAAAAATAATTGACTCGTTATATCCCATTCCCCGTTGGATTCCAAATCGGATTTATCATGGCAGGCCTTTTATTACATATTCGTGAGTAATCCCTCCGTAGTCTATGGTTGGTCTACCCTTTCCCTTGATCAAGAACGTAGCAAGTACACAACACCTACGGAACATACACAGCGACAGGGGTACATGTTCCGTAGGTGTTGTGTTGGGATTCCCTTGGTGTCCTAGTGTAACGATTGAGAAAGGATTGACAGGGGTGGGCTTATTTCAAAGGATGCTTTATACAAACTCTGGATCGGGATGAAATTTAAACAGGCTCTCATTATTTTCAACTAAAATGAAAGGGTATTTTTACTCTTTTGAGAAGTGAATTACCCTCATTATAGCTATAAAGTGGCAAAAGGTTTGATTTTTGTAAAAATATATTATATATTTGCATACGTTGAAAAACGAATTGCGAAAGAGTTCGCATAAAAATATAATGTCATAATCTTGTGATAGAAAACCGCTAATCTTTTTATTCCTACAAGATAGACAGTAGTTCAAGCATAAGCGTGGACTGTTGTTTCTATTTGTAGGAAAGGTTCTTAGCGGTACCTCTATCACAGATAGCGATGATAGTTCCACGTTTTTTTAATATATATAAAATGGTAATTTAAAACTTGAAATTATGAGAGAAACATTATAATGGAATATCAGGAAAGAAATCTTTGATAGAACATTTAAAGATTTTGGCTAGTTCATTTAAATGGTCTATATTATATGATTTATCAGATTTGGGATTTTCAATCTTTTGTATAAATCCTTGAGAAACATTGAGACAGTCTCCTAAATAACGCTGACTCCATTCATTATCAAGACGGCGTTTTTTTATATTATCTATAACGTATAATCTAATTTTAGACTTCATGAAGATTAATTTGATGTAAATTAAGGGATTTTGCAGGATCAATTCGATACCCTATAGGGATTATGTCTATTTAAAGAATGAAGATAAAAACAGGAAAAGTAGTGAAATTAACAAGTTTAGATATTTCGGTGTATAACCTAACTAAAAACCAACACAATGAAAGAAGATCATGAAATTATCAGTGATGAAGAATTGAAAAGATTCTTTTTAAACGAAGCACTCTTGCTTTGTCCCTCGACACGGGCAG
>ENA-UEPH01000277-UEPH01000277.1-human-gut-metagenome-genome-assembly--contig:-NODE-277-length-62246-cov-7.022149_pt1 | contig 62246 bp, 58 predicted proteins | sample MGYA00242891_ERZ507898 | MGnify/ENA primary metagenome ERZ507898 (study PRJEB26167, sample SAMN06115411) | human gut metagenome | host: Homo sapiens | place: China:Guizhou | collected 2014-10-15...
TCGCCATATAAACGAGTACTATGTCAAGGGCAGGCGCAAAAAAGCCCCAAGACTTCTAAACCGCCTACTCGGCGGATAACGCCAACACCAGCTGGCACATCTGCGACGGCACCTTCTAAACCGCCTACTCGGCGGATAACTCATGGCTGGCATCTTCATTTGCTCCTTCCGTCTTCTAAACCGCCTACTCGGCGGATAACTAGAGTTTTTGAAAACAATATACTTATTTTTCAGCAGATTGTATTTCAAATCCTTCTGAAGGTTTCGTTTTGGTGAGCTAGATGTAACACGTTTATATCATGTGTTTTTTACACACAGGTTTTTCATGAAGTCAAAAAGGAAGTCCAAAACATCTTCCTCTTGGCAGTGCTCGATAAGGCGTTGCCGGAAATCTTTTTGTGTCTCTCCTTCTTTGGCACACTCGAAGGCCAGCGGCATGACATAACCATCCTTGACCACATCCGCGAGGTCAAATACCAGCGCGCCTCTTCGCGTCTTCCCATGCAGGATGGGCATGGCGAAACTGATCCCAAGACCACAAAGCGCCACAGCGGCATACCCATACGCGATATAGTTGCCATGATCCAGAAAGCCGTTGCAGACATCCGCTTTTGAGGTTGAACGCCGCGCGCCTTCTTCGCGAACGAATGAAAATCCATGTCCTCGCGCCAGATCCGCATACAAACGTTTGGCCCAGCGTGCCTCCGCCAGCAAAAGCTCCTGAACATCTTTGGCCTGTTCCAGATCCGAATGGAAACGCTCCAGTACGGCATCGGACAGTACTATTCCCAGTTTTTGCAGGTAGCTGTTTTCCCGCCAGCACTCCGCCGTCATCTGCGCGCGCCGCCTGAGGAAGCAACGGGCTTTCTCCAGTCGGCGTGCGGGGTCAAACCACATTTCCGCCCATGCCTGCATATATTCCGTCGGGCGGTACTCGCTTTGCGGCGTCATGAAAGCGATGTCGCATACACTGAACAGCGGCGATCCTCCCGTTCCGCAAAAGCCCACCATCACGTTGGATGCCGCCATACGCCGCATAGCGGCATCTGTGATGGAAGTGCCTTTGCCCAGCAACAGGAATGCCGTGTTCCGTTCGGGAATGTTGAACATCTGCTCGAACTCACCCCCGTCCTGCGTCAGATAGACGATACGGTCATCCTGCTGCACTACCCGGGCATGTTCTAGATAAAAGACATTGGCCCGTTTGGAGAGTTGAAGCGGCCGTGGTTCGCTGTGCCTTTTCATGCCCACGGCAACTCCGGCAGGCTAAAGGGGCTGCTGGTCACACAAAACCCATAACCGTTGGGTGTGCATTCCTCCCGTTGCGGTTCTCCTTGTTCACGGTTCACCACCAGTGAGAACCGCTGTCCCGTTCCTGCGCTGCGCAGTATGAAATACGTCATTTTGGCTTTGCGGGCGGTTTCCATGCGTCGTCTTCTCAACAGTCCATGTTCCTCGCCCTCATGACGATCCGATGATAGAGAGGGCACTCTGTATCTGACGAAACGTACCCACTCACCGCAAAAGTCGGCAGGGACAGCCCGTGGATAGGACAACCGGGCGTAATCGCGGAACCACGGCTGTGCAATCACGTTTTCCGCCAGCCAGTCCATGTCTTCACGGGAGGAAGCGAAAACGCGCAACGCCCCCGTCAAGGGGAGAGGCAATACGGCCAGTTGTTCCCTCCCGGGGAAAGCGACGGCAAATGCTCCGGGGCGCTGGGTGAATATGCCGTGCAGCAAGCTCAACATTCGGTTCCGCAGCACCGGCCCGCTTGCGCCCGTATCGCCTCCCACGATCAGCGGCAGGGCATCACAATACCATTGGGGCCTCATGATCATTCACTCCCCGAAAAGACGCCGCCACGGATAATGCAGGCCAGCAGGAACAGCCCATCGGGCGTCATGGGGTCCAGCTCGCTCACGCGGAGCATCAACTTGAAGCCGGATGCATCGCCCTTGTTGCGGAAGAATTCCTGTGCATCGAGGCTTGCGCCGTTGGGCTCCACGGGCAGCGGCACACGGCGCTCCTCATAGGCCGGATACCATGTATCGATGGTACGCAGGGCATTGCCGATCTTCTGGTCACGCAAGGCCGCCTGTCCCATGATGCGTACGCTGTGCTGATCCTGTCCGTCCGGCGCGCCTCCTACGCAATACAGGGGGCGGGCAAACCCGCGTGCCTTATTCTCAAGGTAGTTTTGCGAAGGGAAGACTTCAACAGCCCCACCGACTCCCAGATCGACGTGGGCCGTCACCCGTAATTCTGTTGTCGGATCGCCTTTCCAGCCGCGCGCCAGCACTTCGGCCACAGTACGCTCGTCATCGCTTACCTCTTCAAAATGATTGAAGGGAGTCGCCAGCGCGTCGAACATCTTTTTCGTACCGTCGGGCAAGAGCACCTCAACCGTAGCGGAACTTGCCACTGTGCGGTTACGCCACAAAAAACGTCCGTTGGCGATGTTGCGCACATAGCGGCAGGCCAGGTGAACCAGCGCCTCACTCTCCTTGGCCCGGTCGACAAACGCCGCCAGATCGGCCTTGAAGGCGTTCAGGTCATCCATGGAGTCTTTCTGTCCGGGGGCGCAAGCGAACAATGCCTTTTGTATGTCCATGCCGCGCAGGTTGAAACGCACTTGCAGGGCCGACGCATTGGCGTCGAGTTTGGCGCTGTCCGTGGTCTGGATATTGGATACTTCATCTCGCTTGGCGCTGGCGGAAGCCGCTTGTCCTTCTTTGCTGGCTTTGTTGATGTTCTGCGTTCCACGGATGCCGTGCCTCATCACCCACAAAGGGCTCAGGTTCCCATTGTCCAATTCGTTGTAAAAGAGGCCATCCGTCACCAGAAGGCAGCGCTGAAACGACAGTACGCCCGGAAGTTTGTTCATTTTCTTTGCCATGATGGTATCTCCTTACATATCCTCAGGTTCCGTTTGTTCTTGCCGCAGCACGAATGCGCCCCGCCGATCATCCAGCCACACGGGACGCCAGAGAGCCTCTTCCGCATCCGCTTCCTTCCGCCACTGGCGCAAGGAACGGTATTGCACCATGCCGACCAGAGGCTCGGCAAAGGCATGTGGATATCCGCAGCGCGCTCCGCCGCGATGCTCAAAGGACGTGATCGCCGCATAGCCGAGGCAGGTTGCGGACAGCCATGTGTTGTCCTCGCCCGCCGAAGGCTGCGCTCCCAACGCTTCCACCAAAAGTTCGGCCTGATTCTTGCCCTTGTCTTCGAGCATATCTCGTCTGTCCGTAACGACATACCCGTTCCCGACGTGATCAAACGCGGCCTCCAGAGAATCTTCGAGGACGATTTCGCCGTGCCCCGTCACGAGGCCGCCGGAAAGCCGTGCCCGGTGCAGGAACTCACGGGCTTCCACCACACCCGCCACCTGCTCCAGCTCCCAGATGATACTCACGCGCAGATGGGCGCAGGCCACGGGCTGTAAGGAAAGGGCGTGTGGGTTTTTCGAAGAGTAGTCGCTGCCGTTGGCCGACTTGCCGAACGTGAACGCGGCGGCTCGCCGTTGCTGTGGCGAAAAGACGCCATAAAAAGATTGCCCCAGCGCCTCGCGGTTGTGGTGGATCAGAGCCATGCCCGTCACTTTCGCCCCTCCGCCCAGATGAAAGCAGAGCGCTTCTCCGAGGCCGTAGGCAGCGAAGACCGGCGGCCCGCCCATCAGGAAAGAGGCGGAAAGCATGTTGGCGGCCTGAACCCGCACGCGGGGAAAGACAAGATAGCTCATCGAAACGCCTCCTCCAAAAGCCCCGCAACCGTCGCGGTTGCCGTCACATCCAGAACCATCACTCGGTTTCCGTTGGCATATGAGGCATGTTCCATGCCGTCGATCACCAGCCACGCCATATCGCGGGGCCATGTACTGTCGCGTAAGGCGGGATCAAGCAAGCCGCGCATCGCAATCGGCCTCAACTCCGGCGAGACCAGCGCCTCGGTTCCTGTTTCAGGATTCTGTTCCTGCGGGAGCATAACGGCATAATCCCGCAGCATTTCCCGTGCCTCGTCAGCCCGCTGCAGGACAGCGGCCGCGATGTTCCCCAGAAGGGCTTCCTCTTCCTCCCGCGTTTTCAAATCGGTTCGCCCGGGCGTGGCGGACTCCCCATTGTCCAATCCATGCCGCCGCCGAAAATCCGCGTAGGCGAGCAGGGCTTGCCGCAGAGGGCCGGGCAGGGAAAAATCGATTGATATTCCTTTGTAATAGAGGGAAAAAGCTGCTCTCAAGTCATCCGCGCTGCGTGGCGCATCCACAAAGAGCGGGCGCTGCATGACCCGTACGAGACCACCAACGTTCTGGGGATTGGAGCCGCCGATGCCGAACTGCGCCTGCCGTAGCTTGCGCATCTTCATGCGGGGGGCGTTTCCCGCATCCTCTCCGTTTTCGGGCTTTCCGATGCGCTTTCCTTCCTCTTCACACGCGGCATTATGGCGGGGCACCAGCCCGTTGTCCTTTTCGAAGAGCAGTTCGCATATCCCGCCCGCTGTCATGGGCGTCATGGACACATAACCACCTTCAGCGCCTTCTTTGGGAATCAGGATCTGGCGCAAACGGTGATCCACATGCTCAACGCCGACGCTGAAGGCCGAGGAGCACGCTCCGGTCATGGCGTCCTCGATGGCGAGACGTTCTTCTGACGATGCGGCTTCCGCAAAGGGATTGCCCCGTACCACGGCATTCACCTGTTTGCAGATGCCCGCCACCGCCGCGCCGCCCTTGCCGTAGTCCAGCGAAAGGGACACCCCCCGCGCCATCAGCGTACGGGCCGAGACATAAGGGGCATCCAGAGCATCGTCCGAAGCGAGGCGCACCCCCGCGAGGGCCGCGTTGGAGTTGACCGTTTTCGAGCTGAAATGAACAAGTTCCGCGATTGTGTTGCAATAGGTTTCTGGTGGATAGGCTTTCCACAGTTTTTCATTCTTGGCTTGGCGTTCCTGCTGTCCGCCGTCCGCCTCCATGTTCGCTTCATCCATCCTTTCTCTCCTTGTCATTCCGCCGCCGGACGGCGGACGATGCCGAACCCCTTGTCATATTCCCATCTGTCGGTATCGCTGTATGAAACCAGTTCGGCCGAGAGCGCACGTTCTTCGTCCACCCCGACAGCTTCGCATTGGGCGCGCATGGTTTCGGCATCCAGCCAGAGCCATGCGTTGGGCAGGGCATCGACTTCACGGAAGGAACGCTCGTCGCGCTCCACCCACTGTCCGCCAGAGCCACGCCGTTCTCCCTGATATACAAATGCCTCGTAACTATCGCCAAGGCGTTCGGCGTCACGTCCCAAGCGCCACGTTTCCGTTCTTCCCATACGATTGCGCAACGGTGTCTCGTTGTAAACCCATTCGGAAAGCAGAGCGGCCGGCGAATGCTCCGCAACGAAAGAGTATTCGCCGGTCTCCGGCCCAAAATACGGAAACAGCCGTTTTGCAATGGCCTTGTCGTCGCGTCTGGCAAGGCGGCAATCCTCGCCAAGGCGTACGTCCGCCGTTATGACAAGCCTCCCTTCGCGCCACGGCAGGATTTGGGCCAGATCATGAATGGAGTACCTTTCCTTGTCTTTCCCTTCATAGCCGGGCCAACAAAACGCGGGCGCGCGCGGTTCGCCCCTGTCGCTGTTGCGGCAATGCCGCCAGTTGAACTGCGGCACGGCAATGTTGGGAGCATCCCCGCAAGGGCGCAGGCGGTGACGGTTGACCCGGCCGGCGGCCTGCACCAGCGATTGGGCGCTGGACACGTCCAGTACGGCCCAGTCGAAGTCGTGATCCCGCCCCACCTCTTCCACCGGAGTGGCAACCACGATGAAAGGCACGTCTGGGCGCTCTTCATGTGCGGCTTCATCCAGAAAGGCGCGGATCTCGTGGTCAGCCACGATATGCCTGTCGCCTTCCGCACGTGAAAGCAGAAAATCCAGCCTCTTTTCCTTGTGGAAGCGGGCGATGTGCCAGTCGTTCGCATGATAGCAAGCAACACGCGCCTGTGGCAGTTCTTTCGCCAGATGCCGGGCCACGTCCACGGCTGTTGCGATATTCGCCACGCGCACCAAGCCAAAGGAGTACGCCACGCCGGAGCGGGCATCCGTCAGGGCGTGGCGGGCGTGCAGTTTTTGAACTCCCGCGGTCACGGCACCCATCCATGTGCTGACGCTTTCTTCAGCCATCGGGAGCAGTTCGGCATGGCGGTACACGGGTAAGGCGGCTATGGCCTCCAACTGTGCGGACACCCGGCTGTCGTACAGTGCAAGCAGGGCCGCAGCCCTTTCCGCTCGGTCTTTTTCCGGCACATGGGGTACGGCTTTTATGAGCGGCGGCAGGGCGTCATCAATGAACGCCAGCACATACAGCGGCTTTGCCTCGGAACGGGGCTTTTCCTCGTCAGTGCAAGCGCTCTTGCCATGCCGCAATGCGCACGCCATTTCCGCGCCGGAAGCATAGGCCGCTTCCACGGCCTGCGCTACGGGGCGGGACAGTGTGGCTGAGGAACAGATGACGTTGCGCCCGAAAAACGCGCACCATTGGACAAGGCGCAGTACGGCGACAAGGGATTCGGGGTCATAGGAATCGATTTCGTCGAGGACAAGATCGGCACTCATGAGGCGCAGCAGGGCTTTGACGTGATGCCCTTGCCGATGTGGTTCTCCGGCGGCGATCAGGTAGTCGATGGTGGAAACCAGCAGAGGAGCGCCAACGATGCGCCGTTCCTGCGGCTTGGGGAAGAAGGATTCCAGCCATGCGGGCAATGGCCAGTTTCCGCCGGAGGTCAGCGCTTCCGTTTCCGCAGGATTGCCGTCATCGTCTGACCACGGGGCGGCAATGTTTTCTTTCTCTTTGATGTTGGAAGCATTGAACAGTTTCCGCGTCACGTCATCGCCGATAACCGTAGCGAGATCGCTGTCGGAAAGGCCAAACTGGCATTGCAGGGACCGCCCCGTTTGTAATGTAAGGCTACGCAGGTTCAAGGCGATGGAAAACCGGGGAGCGCCGCTGCGGGAGAGAACGCAGGCCGCGCGCACGTTCATGCGTGTCTTGCCGCTGCCGGTTCCCGCCATGTTGAAAACAAGGGCACCGCTTGTGGGGTACGCCTCCCGCGCTTCGGCCAGCGCATCAGCCGCCGTATTTTGCCATGCGAAACGGCTTTCCGGATCCGCCGGGCGCAAAACGGCCTCCAGCGAGCAGGGTTGTAGGCCCGTCAGGGATGCTTCGGGACGCTCCACAAGGTTCGCCATGCGCCAAACCAGATCCGCCGCTTTTTCCGAAACGCGGGACAAATGATCGGCGAGGCGTTGATTCAAGCGGCGTCCATCGGGTGCGACATGCGTGTTGGCGAAGGCGGGGGAAGTATCTTTGTTTGGCGGGCACTCCAGCGCCGATACTGTGTGATCCGCAAAGACAAGAGCCGCGCGTGCATACAGGAAAACGGATCTCCAGTATGGAATCCACGCTTCACCCGCCATGCCCACAGCCGCTGCGGAAAGGCGTTTGTCCAGCCGTTGCGCGAGCTCCCAAAAGGAACCTTCAGGTTCGGACCACGGGGTGAAAAGTGCGTCATCAGGCGGGCAGGGCAGGTTTTCCCGTACGAGCCTGCCTTCCGGGCAGGGCAGGCGCGAGGAGAACAGGCCATGATGTGTGGAAACAAGCGCATCCACACATTCCTGTGCCGAAGCAAGGCCATAGCGCGAGGCGTTGCAAATCTCCCGTTCTCCTATGAACATTTCGAGGCGTTTTGTATACACGTTCGCCCATGCCGTCTTCCAGTCCATGCCGGATCGCACCGCCTGCCATAACTTGAGCGAAATCCATTCATGCCGCACGGCATCGGCCAACTCCGCTTTCCCTCGCAGCTTTTCCTGGAACTTCAGAGAATATTTGCCCAAGTCATGCAGCAGGCCCGCCAAGCGCGCCGCTAACCCGGCATGGCGAACCCACTCGGACACACGCACAGGAGTGGTAATCCGGCGATACCCTGCTGGAAAATGGCCTTCAGGCCCGAAACGTCCCCGTGCGCCCACTATCCAGAGTAACTTCATACGGCGGCGACCATCGTTCTGGTAGCAGGCCACGGAAGTCTGTCGTGTAGCGCTTCGGGCTAAAGCGGCGCGCACTTCCTGCAACCCTTCGGTCGTCATGGGCGACATCCAGCAACGTTCCCCTGCGCGCAGGGCGTAGCTGTCCAGTATGGCGCGGCTGCGGGGAATAGCCCGTTTCTGGCAAGCGGAAATGAAGATGACGTGCATAGAAGAAAAGGTATCGGTTTATACAGATGAGAGCAATATGACACGGGGAACAGCATCTCATCTTTTTTGTAGCTTCCTTTTGGCTTCAAAAAAAGTTGTTCGGAAAAACCTTTTGGAATAAAGTAGTTAAAAAGAAGCGATGCGGACGAAGCTATTGGAGGTGCCAAGATGTAATCCTTTGAAAGATAAAGATATTGTCCCGTATCGCTCTAGTTGTCCGCCGTGTAGGCGGTTTAGAAGTTGTTGATTAAAATGGTTTGATTAGAATATTTGTTGTCCGCCGTGTAGGCGGTTTAGAAGAAGAGCCGAAGAGCGCGCCAGCGAAAGCGCCGGTTGTCCGCCGTGTAGGCGGTTTAGAAGCCAGCGCGACGGAGGACAGCATGTCCGAGTGCGTTGTCCGCCGTGTAGGCGGTTTAGAAGGCACTCCCCTTTTTTGCGTGTTATTCCGGTTTGTTGTCCGCCGTGTAGGCGGTTTAGAAGGATCAGCTCGCGGTCGTTGGCAATGCGGGCCTGTTGTCCGCCGTGTAGGCGGTTTAGAAGTTGCAGCCGATTCTCTTCAACGTTGTCGACGAGTTGTCCGCCGTGTAGGCGGTTTAGAAGCGTACAAGATCTGTGGAAGAATGCAGATACCGGTTGTCCGCCGTGTAGGCGGTTTAGAAGGGCTCATCGAAGAATCTTTTATCATGAGGTTCCCCTTCCTTACTCGCCGCCGATGGAACGGGCGCAACGGTCGTTCTCGTAACTCGCCGTTATGAAGCTGACCCCGCCCCACGTGAAGACTCCGGCGTTCTGCCGGGCGTCGACTACCCCGCGACCCTTACCCCCGCCGTGGGCCTGTAGGAGGTGCATCATGTCACAGTGCGAACTCATGCCCATGCCCGCGCCTTTGGTCGTCTTACACGACGGACGCCCCACCACCTCTCTGGAGATCGCCAAGTTTTTCAAGAAGCGTCACGATGTTGTATTGCGGGATGTTCGTAATATTATGGATAACTGACCGGAATCGTTTAGCCACCACAATTTTGTGGGGCTAACTATATTGATGATCAAGCCAAGAATCGCCCCATGTTCATCATCTTCAAGGACGGCTTCACTCTCTTGGTGATGGGCTATACAGGCCCCGAGGCCATGCGCTTCAAGCTGGCCTACATCGAAGCCTTCAACGCGCTGGAGGCCGAGTTGCAGCGCCAGCGGGAAGGGGCCTTGCCGCCCGCCGACGCCATCGCCCCGTCGCAACAGGCGCAACTCAAGGCACTGGTCGACGCCAAGGTCGGCATGTTGCCGAAGGAGCACCAGCGCAAGGGCTACGGCGAAGTGTGGAGCCGCTTCGCCCGCCACTTCGAGATCGCCAAGTACACGCAACTGCCGCCGGAAAGGATGAGCGAGGCCGTGGAGTATTTGATCGGGCTGGAACTTAAGGTTGCGGAGCCCGCCCTGCCCGATATGAGGAGCTTGCCGCGCTTCGCAAGTTATGACCGATACGCGGCGAGCATTGAGGCGGCCTATACCATTCTTTCGAGGCTAAACGCACTTGATGTACAGTTCTCACAGGCGCGTCTCGGCACCCACCCCCTGCGCGACGGAAATTGCTCACGGTTTTATGACGCCGTGATGCGCGAAGTGCGTATTTCTGCCACAATGGTGGATGCGGCGCGCAATGCGCTCAACAACGCTATCGAGCTTCGCCAGATAGCGGAAACGGTGTGTTAGCCATGCCCCCGATCACCCGCCTCGAAATCTGGATGTGCGGCTATGTGCTCGGCATCGTGACGATGCTCATCAGGGAAATGGGAATGTAGACGGATGGCCCCCGGAAACGGGGGCTTTTACATAAGGGGCACGGAATGTTGGAACAGGAAAAGCCACGCCGGACGATTGCGGAGCGCATCAGGAAGAAGGAACCGAAGCCGAAGAAGGCGAAGACGCCGAAGAAACGGGAAAGCTACCGGGTGGAGGCCGAACCGGGGGAATCGCGGATCATGTGGTGCCCGCGCCCCATGCTGGTGACGGCCCCGGCATGACTGGCGGAATGGTTCAGGTAACAGACAAGGCCGGGGTGGATCCCCCGGCTTCTCATCGGAGTGAGTTATGGAAATGAAAGCCTTGTCAGTGCGCCGGCCGTTCGCGTCGCAGATCGTCATCGGGGAAAAGCCCATCGAATGGAGGTCAAAACCGTTCAACTGGCGCGGCCCTCTGGTCATCTGTGCCTCGAAAAGCGCGATCATCGAACTGGACAACGGGAAACTTCTGCCCGTGGGAATGGCCCTCGGCATTGTGGATGTGGTGGGATGCCACCCCATGACGCGGAAAGATCTTGTTGCGGCGTGTTGCGAGGATTACGAGGACGAGATGTATGGTTTCGCATGGGAGCTTGCCAACCCGCGTGAGGTCGTGCCGGTGCCCGTTAAAGGCATCGTCGCCCCGTGGCCGTGGAGGGGCCCGGAACTGACCTTGTGCCCAGGATGGCATGACAGGAACGTCTTGGACGATTGAAGAAAAGCCCGACCGGAAGGAAGGGGGCTTTGCACATGAGTCAGGCGGTGAAGGGACGGACGGTTTTTAGGCTCGTCTTCCCTTGACGGGGCTCTTATTTGTACATATTTTTGTACAAAAAAGGAGATACCATGTCTCAGGCCATTACCTATTCGGAAGCTCGGCAGAATCTGGCCGAAACGATGAACCGTGTCTGCGATCATCATGAACCTGTCATTATTACCCGGCAAAAATCACCCTCTGTGGTCATGATGTCTCTTGAGGACTACAATTCCATCATGGAGACGGCATACCTCCTCCGTTCACCTGCCAATGCCGCACGCCTCAGGGAAGCGATACAGGCCGCAGATACAGGCAAGGCCATTCCGCATGAACTGGAGGATTGATCATGCTGCTTACGTGGACGCCGCAGGCGTGGGAGGATTACCTCTATTGGCAACATACGGACAAGCGCACGGTCAAACGAATCAATGAATTGCTGCGTGATGCCATGCGAAATCCCTTTGAAGGGCTGGGGAAGCCGGAACCGCTCCGGTTCGATCTTGCCGGATGCTGGTCGCGCCGTATCAATCAGGAAGATCACCTCGTCTACAAAGTGGACGAACGAAGCGAAGCCCTGATCGTACTCCAATGTCGTTACCATTATTGAATTAAGATAAAAGCCCTGTTCGTTTCATCAACGAGCAGGGCTGTTTTACCCTGTCCGGCAATCCCTACGCGGCGCACCTGCGCCGATATTTCCAGAGCATGTTGCGGTCGGCTTTCAGCGCATGTCGGAATGCCTCGATCACGTCTGTGTGGTACGCCTTCACGCTGCCGTATCGGCTGTCCTCGATTTCCCTGATTTCGTATTCCACGTTTGCAAACCATAATGCGATTTCATTAGGAATAAGTAGGCCCATTGTGAGCGCCCACACGTTTCCATAGATCATTTGTGGCCTCTCAGCTTGTAACTTTAGGCTACTTTCCCGCGGCATCTTCCATGGCATATTTCCCCGGTGAGGTTCCCAGCGCCTTTTTGAACATCGTAATAAAGGCCGTAACGGATTCGTAGCCAAGATCCCATGCTGTCTGTTGCACGCTGACGCCGTCTGACAATTTTTGGATAGCTATAACCAGAAGAAGTTGCTGTCGCCAGCGTCCAAAAGATAATCCTGTCTCCTTGACTACAAGCCGTGCTAGGGAACGGCGGCTCATGCCGATATATCTGGCCCAATCGGAAAGGCCTTTCCGCACTGTCGACGCACCAATAATGCTCTCCGCTACAGACTGCAACCGTGCGTCTGAAGACACCGGTAGCCGTACTCCCGTTACGGGCATTCGGGACAACTCCGTGAGAAGTACCTGGATAAGGCGCTCGGCATGGTCTGTTGATATGGCATCCGGCGCTAATGCGGCGACATGCAGGATTAATTCGCGGACTAGCGGAGTGATTGCCAGCGTGCAGCATGTTGAGGGGAGTTGAACACTTTCCTGTTGGATAAAGAGCAAGCACACACTGGAACGCGCTGTTATCCGGTTGCAGTGCGGTGTATTCGGCGGAATCCAAACCGCGCACTGCGGCGGCACTAGCCAAAGATTTCCAAAAACTCTACACGCCGTGCTCCCCCACAAAGTAAGCACCAATTGCCCGACGGCATGCTGATGCGTCGGCAACTCATACTCGTTCCGGGCGACATCCACCCTTTTTGCCGTGAACGGGACATCACATCGGTCAGGAGGAAAAATTGCCAACAATTCACGCAACGACATATATGGCCTTATTTAGATATTTTTTGGCATAATAATTAAATTTAATCAAAGAGTAAAGATGGCAAAGTGCAACCCGAATTCAAAGTTTTCAGATTCACTATTGGAGGTTGCCATGAATTCCAGGAAGCCGTCCGCGGCAAAAAAACAACTCATACTTGCTATAGGCATTCTATTTATCGGCATGTGCTTGCGGGCTCCTTTTACGAGTATTGGTCCACTTTTGGAAATAGTGCAGAAATCTCTTCACCTCAGCACAACGGCGATAGGTCTTGTTAATGCTCTGCCGCTGCTAGCTTTCGCAACCGTATCACCGATGGTCCCATCAGTAAGCAGGAAGCTTGGGCTGGAACTGGCATTGGGTATGGCTCTCGTACTGGTCGGGGGTGGAGTCCTTTTGCGCTCTCTGGGCCACATCTGGAGCTTGTACATGGGGACGGCTCTCCTCGGTTGCGGTATCGCTATATGCAATGTCCTGCTGCCGAGCCTCGTCAAACAGGACTTTCCCGGCTTAATCCCTCGACTGACAGTAGCGTACGCACTAAGCATGGGCATAAGCGCAGCACTCGGATCAGCTCTCGTCGTCCCGTTGGCGCAGTCTCTCGGCTGGGGGTGGGAACTCGCGTCGGGCTCCTTGGTTTTGCTTCCACTGGCAGCCAGCGCAGCTTGGCTCCCACAACTGGCTGTACGGAATAAAAATTTTTGCAAATTGCAAATGGAAGAGCCGCACAAAGTCTCCTTGTGGAAGTCCGCACTGGCTTGGCAGGTCACTCTCTTCTTTGGTCTGACATCACTAACCTATTATATAAGTGTGAGCTGGCTGCCAGCCCTTCTCAAAGATGCCGGATTCACAGACGCCGGAGCCGGAAACATTCATGGAGTAATGCAATTGGCATCGGCAGCTCCCGGCCTTTTGCTCATTCCGGTCATCAGTCGGATGAAAGATCAGCGTGTTATCGCCGCCGCTGTCGCGGGAATCGCAGCCCTTGGGACAGCCGGTCTGGCGGCAGTCCCAAACTTGGCGTTTATCTGGGGAAGTTGCATCGGCTTCGGAGCTGGAGCGGCGATTATTCTCGGACTTATGTTTATCGGTTTGCGGACTAATAACATGCTACAGGCGGCATCGTTGTCCGGTATGGCTCAAGGCGTGGGCTACATGCTCGCGGCTTGTGGGCCGATATGTGCTGGAGCGATTCACGATATGACACAAAGCTGGGCGATTGTTTTTTATGGCTGCGCTGGTCTTTGCGTACTATTGGGGCTGATCGGACTCGGTGCTGGTCGGGACATACGTGTCAGTGAAGACAAGATGGCGGAGAGAGATGGCTTCTAGCCTGGCGGGTCGTCGGGGGGGCTGAAGGAACTCCCCAACATCCTCACCCAAAGATTGCCTCACTCGCGGCGTGTTCGGGGAAAAGCATCAATACATGGCTGAACGAATCCCTTACCCAGATCGTTGAGCAGCGAGGACAATGAGTCAGACTTACCAGCACAACGAAAGGCCGGGCCCCATGCGGAACCCGGCCTTTCATGTTCCCCAAGAAGAGAAATGGCTATGCGGACATGGCGACGCACCCGCGTCCATGCCGTCTCCCCCCCGAACAGGGAAAGCTGGCGGCGCACGCCGTACTTGTCGAGGAAGTGGGCAAGCAGGTGGTACTGGCCCGCCCCGGTGATCATCGTGGTGACGGCGACGGACGGCTCTTAGTCGCTCCAGCCAAGCTGTGCACCCTCGTGTCGGGCACAGACCGTGTAATGGGCAGACTGTTTACGGGAAGCATGACGACGCCCCGCCCGTAAACACTGACGCCGACATACACAAGGCCATCCTGCGCCCGGATCGGTTCCGTCATCGTCCCGCCCGTTTCGCGGCGTTCCGGCATATCGCCGTCGGCCGATGCGGTCTGGTAGCTAACGCGGATACCGCGCGGGATGTCAGGGAGCGGTTCCGGCTCGAAAACGCCGAGCGTCATCATGACGGCCATGCCGACGGCCTGCTTCGGTGTGAGGAAGGCCGTTTTGCCGTCAACATCGTGCCACACGCGATTGATGCGCACCCGATAGCAGCCCGCCGGGCCGCCGTACGCCTCGGCCTTGGCCAGCTCGAAACGGACGCGCCGGGAATCTTGCCGGACGCTGAGGGAACCGCAGAAAACAGTCATTGGAATCTCAAGTAAAGTTTGCTGGCGAGAACCATTTCGCGCTCGTTTCGAGGTTTCGGGCAGAAAGTTGCCGGGCTCAGGCTATGAAGAGGATACCCGAGGCGGCAACGGAATGCCGGAGGTTGGTCACGCCGATACCGACGTACCAGCGCGGCGCAATTTTGACACGTTACATGGATCGCAAGTTTCATGGGCAATCCTTTTCCGTTATTGGAGGCTGCTCATCAGGCCCGGAGCGCTACCTCCGGACGACCGCCCCGTGGGGCGGTTTCGCGCTACGGTCTTGTTATGCCTCTTGCTTCGAACTCTTTCTGAAGCTCGGGAGGCAAGTCGTCCAACGCCTCCCGCTCCTTATCGATCAGCGTCTTCAGTCTCCACTGATCCGTCCACACGCCCCACGGCGGAACGGGGCCGGACGCTTTTTTCCATGCGGGGCACTCGGTCGCGGGCTTGGCCTGCGCACTGATAGTCGACCACATACCTTGACAGAACTTGGGCATCGGCTGAAAGCGGTACCGGCCCCTGAGCCTCTCCTCACCATGAAGGCCAAGGTAAAGCTTCCACTCCACACCCCAACCGCAGTTTGTACAGTCACACTTGGGTGTTATCTTCATCGAGCTTTCTCCAGCCGTGCTCTTGGGCGAGGTTATCGATGTACATACTCACGCCCCCGGCAACCCTTGCTCTATCTTGCAGGCGATAGAGTTTGCTTGTAAACATTGCATGTAACCCGCCCGTAAGATTCTTCCGCACCATTTTTTATCGCTTTGCAATAAAAATTAGGGTAAAAGTTAGGGTAAGACTTCAACAGGGAACTTTTACCCATGAGCAATACTCTCGGGGATCGAATCAAAATATTACGTGGCTCGCTCACACAGCGGCAATTCGCCGAAAAGATAGATATTCCAGCAACTACATTAGGAAATTATGAAAAGAACAAAAGTGAGCTGAATTTTGCCACAATAGATTTATTTACAAAAACTTTCGGGATTAATACGGATTGGCTCATTTTTGGGCGTGGGCCTATGCATTCAAGCGACACGCCAATAAGCCACCAAGAAACCATAACGCAGCCTGAAGCAACGATTTTCGAGCCGTGCGTCCGATGTGCCAAGCTGGAGAGCAAACTGGAGAAAGTAGAAGAACAACGGGACTCGTTGATGGAGGAAAACCGCAACCTCTGAAAGGAAAACGGTGAATTACGCGAGAAATGCGCCCGGCTTGAGGAGCGTATGGATAAACCGTTTATTAGCCGTAGCCCTACTGAAATGGGCAACCTTGCATAGATAAAAAAGTACCCCCGTTTTATGTCAGAATTGACATGCAACGGGGGTACTCGCGTATACCAAAATTCTGTTTCGTTTCGGCGTGATTTTGAAAAAGCGTCTGGCGCGACACAACCTTGACGCTACGAACCGATTTCTCTACGCTACCTCTATCTAACCCTCCCACTTCGCACAACTACCAGTCCCACCAGATCCCCCTAACTCCCATCATATCCCGCTTGCCCAACTATCCAATACTATCTGGCGTGACACACACGGAAATCGACGCCAACATGCAGAAGTACCTGCAGGACAACAGCGTCACTGCCGTGCAGACCGTGCGTGACCTTGAGATCAGCGCCGCGGTCGTTCCCATGACGCGCGTCGTGAACCAGTCATCGGACTTCATAGCGGCTCTGAACCACCGCTACTTGAAGGATCAGCTGCGCGATGCCGCGGCATACGGAAAGAAATCGAATATCCACGGGTACAATCCGATTACGGCCTATGCCTACGGCGTGGAGATGCGTAACAGCCCGGACGGGAAGTATTAGTATGGCCCTGACGAAGAGTGGGGCGTTGTTGGAGAAGGTGGGGATTGCCAGATATCGTGAAATGTTCACAAAATTATCTGGAAAGAGTAGAGCAAGACTCATTCAGTCAGGTATATTCTCTGAAAAGGCTAAATGATTTTCAGTTTTTAATAAAGGAACATTAAATATATTAAATAAAAATAAATTTACCCCATTACATGGATCAGAACTTATATCCCATCCAGATATACAAAAAAGGATTCATATGAAATTGATTTCTTCATTTATAGATTGTTTCATGATAGCTGCCATGAATTAGCTAATGAACTTGCTACCAGAATTGCAGATACTATTTAACTCTGAGCACGCATGAGTTCTAATTACATCATATATTTTTTGTACATGTAATATTCACATCTGTCCAAATGCAAATAGCAGTTTTGTTTGTTGAAACATTGGCTGTCGCTTCTACACCCAGAGAATTGCACTTTATGAAAAAGAAGCAGACCACCAGGAAGTATTTTGGTATATATTAGAGTTCGTTCGGAGTAGAGTGCCAAAAGTCTCTGGTGTGAAATGCACGATCTCGGAATCGTCAGAAATCGGAGCGATCAGGTTATCGAGACATATATCCGGCGGATCACTAGAGCGCAAAACTCGTCGGCGCCACGGGCAGGTGGAATAACGCCAAACGCGCGGGAACTGAGAGACTGCGTCAGCCGTGTAAAAATGAAAGGGGAGCCACATGAACAAGTATGATCTCGTAAAGCGGCTCAGGAAGAACTGCGGTCTAACAGAAGCCGAAGTGGAAAAGCTCATTAAGGCCAAGATCGACACATTCGCGGAAGCGCTGGCGGAAGGGGAACGGGGTTTTCTCCCCGGTTTCCGGACGTTCGTATCTGTGGCACGGGCCGCCCGAAAAGGACGCAACCCAAAGACAGGTGAAGCACTCTCCCTTCCCGCCTATAACGCAATCAAGTTCACGGCGGCGAAGCGGCTTAGAGACGCTATGCTCCGGAAAGACACAGCCTATCCGTCAACAGCAAAGGAGAGTTGATTCCCTCCTTTGCTGTTGCAGATTCTGCAATAGAATTACACCCGCGCCTAAAATTCTCCCCGATACTTCCCAAGTTATCTCGTTTTTCCTACTAGTTTTTATGCCGTTGATCACCAAGAAGTCCGAAACCCTGTAGTGGAGTTTCGGACTTCTCATTATTCCCCGGATGTGGAAAAGCTGTTATATAATGTGACCCCCCGAAACGGTTGTGTCGTTTTGGACGCCACTGAGTTTAACAGTGGCACCATTACTATCGGTAAGAGTCTGGTCACTATTGCTATACGTCCACCCGCTTTCATACTGGATATCACCCACATACCCACTGACGTCAATGGATTGACCGCTAAGGTCTTGCAGTGCTGCAGTGGTAAGCAGGATCGTTGCGTTGACATCTTTTCCTGTGAGAATCAGATGGGTGATGTTATCGGCGTTGGTGAGGACGGCTTGGCTATGCTCAGTTACTGTTCCACCAGTTAACGACTCTGGGTGCATCAGGAAGTGATCGGTCATGGCAACGTTGAGCGTAACGGTACTCTCCGCATTCTTTGCGGTAAGGTCAAGTTTTACGTTATATGCCATAAAATTGACGACGGAAATTTCCGTATTGTTTTCCAGTCCTCCAATCGTAAGCGAGTTGGTTGTGATGAACTCCGTGATCCCGGTAAAGCTGGAGGCATTTTCAATTTTGAAGGAGCCCTCAACAGAAGAGTCAGAGATATCGACAAGCGCCAGCTTCTCGAATCCGGAGAGATTCTTGCTGGCGGTGACAGCAATAGGTGAGGAATTCTCGCTTGTCCCTAGCAACGCCAGGGTATCAGTTCCCTTTCCACCATTCAGCGTTGCAGCAGTATACTTCTCCTGAGTCATGACCAGCAGGTCATCCCCCGCACTGCCGGTAAAGGCCAGGGCATCCGCAACATCAGCGTGGAAGCCTATACTGACAGTTTTTCCATCACTGCTGAGGGGGATGGTAACACCAATCGGAGCCGTATTTACATACACCCCGGAATTCACATCCGTCAGGTTGCTTGCGTCGATGTTCTTCACGCTAGAGGTATCAACATTAATACCAAATCGCCCGCTGGTTCCGGAGAAGGTGATGTCTTCTACCGTGCCTCTCACTTCCATTAGGTTGACGGTGCTGGTGTCGCCGTCAGCGGCAAGGCGCAGATCAAGGTTTTGGGTGTTCGCATCAACGGCAATGGGCTTCACTTCGGGAATCAGTCCGACCAGCTTGGCAAAGGTAATGTCATTATGCCAAAGGCTGCTGTCGATGGCTTCGGTGATAGTGGAGCCGACCTTGTTCACTTCAAGGTTGACCACATCCGTTGCCATCGCCTTGATGACCGGAAGGCCAAATTGTGCCTTACCAAGGATATCTACCAGGGCCGCAATTCTGCCTCCAGTGGCAGTAGCCGCATTCAAGGCAGCCAGAGACAGGGACAAGCCGCCGCCATAAACTTCGTGCACCGAGAGGTTCAGCACGCCAGGAGTAAGGTCGGAACTGGGCGCGGTTACAGTTTGGTTGACCGTGTGGTCGTTCTCCTTATAGAAATGAACCAGCTTTGCGAAGCTGGGGGCATCCTTCTCAAGGTCGTTTACGGAGGTATAGTCTCCATCTGTGCCCTTCGTTACGTTATTGTAAACTGTCTGGAGTTCTTCCATCAATTGGTTGAGCGTCGGCTTCTTACCCACAAAACCATCTGGGGCTGTCAGGCCAAGCTGAGTCTCTCCAGGATTTTGATCTGCCGCATAGGTCGCGTCAAGCGCTGCATCAAGCGTAATCTTCGTGTTGGTTGCTGTTGCTGAGGTGTTTCCTGCAGCGTCGGTAGCCGTGGCCTTAAGGGTCAGAGTACCATCCTTCAGGCTGGAGGCGTTCTCTGGTGTGAGTGTCAGAGAGAACTCACCGTGGTCATTTGCCTTTCCGGTGAGGGTAACATCAGTAGTTTCGCTGTTCCCATCGCTGATGACAATATTTACCGTGCTGCCGGCCTCAGCCTTTCCGGTCAGGGCTACCCCAGACAGAAGCTCGTGTCTGTCGATGACGTTATTACCTGCAATTTTGTCAGCAAAATCAGGTGGAGACGGAGGCGTTGTGTCGGACGGAGGCGTAGGATCCGGTGTCGGCTCCGGCCTCGGCTCAACCGGTGTGACCGTGCCCGTATCGTCCACCTTGCCGATGACCGTATCCGTGGGGTTGCCAGCGCTGTCCACGCCGTTGACTGTACCGTCAGCGCCAACCACGCCGAACTGCGGCTCGCCGCCAGCCGTTGCCGGAGGTACGACCACTACGGGGTTGTCGTTGGTATCCACAATATTTGCAGGCGGGGCCACGTAGTCGGGGTCACCGGGAACAGGTACGGGAGCTTTCGGGACAACCACCTCAGGGGAAATCGCGGTATCGGCCTTACCGCCTACGTCGGCAGGCTTGGTCACCGGAGCGGCCTCGTCCGACGTGACGTCGGCAGGCGGAGGCGTGGGCGCGTTGTAGTTGGAAGGCACAAGCTCGCCGGTCACTTCGGCACGCGCCGGATCGTTTTCCACGCGCTGGGCGACGGGAACCGTCTGCACCAGCGGGACATCTCCTGCATTGGCTTCCGTCGCACCAAACATCTCATAGTGCGAAACCGGAGACATGCCGTTTTCGGCAATGGCCGCAACAACATCGGCGGCGGTCTTGCCAGCCCATTCCGCCTTTTCCTCTTCCGTCCCCGAGGTCTGCAGCTGATACAGCTTGGCGGCTACGTAGGCATTGGCATCAAACGCGTTGGAAGGGTTGATCAGGTTTCCCTTGGCGTCGGTTTCGTGCCCCCCGTACACCTCGTAATGCTCAGCAGGGGTTAGGCCGATGCCTTCTATTGCAGCTTTGACCTCATCCACCGTCCAGTTGGTTCTCCCATCCTGGGCAATGCTATTGACTTGCATGGTTTTGGCGATCAGGTATTCCGCTTCATTGAAATAGCCATTAGGATTCAATTGTTCCGTGCGCCCATAAGTCTGATAATGCGTTTCCGGGGTCATGCCCGCATCGGAAATGGCCTGCTTCAGGCTGTCCAGCGTGTAGGCGTTGCCGTTGGCATCCTTTTCTCCAACGCTTTCCAACTGCGCGAGCTTACTCTTCAGGTAGTAGCTCTCATCAAAAAATATAGCCATGGTTTCCTCCTTTAGGCTCCTATTAGGCGAAAACTATATTTTCAGCCGAAAAACCGGCTGTGCCTGCCAAGGTAACAAGCACCGCATCGTTGTTGTCGAACTGCCCGTTGCCGTTTTCATCAAGATAGACGGACGTGTTGCCGTCACTGGTCGTGGCAGATCGAACAGTGTCCGCAACCAATGTGGAAAATTGAAGCTTGTCGTGGGTCACTTCAAAGTTGGCGACGGTGTCACCACCGTTGCCTGCCGCCGCGTACATGATTGTGTTCGCGGCGTTATCGGATTTGAGCGTGATTACGTTTCCGTGTGTGGAAGCAAGAGAAACAGTTGCTGCTCCGGCGTTGTCCTTCAGGATAACGGAGCCTCCGAATTCAGAAAAATTCAGAAGACTGTTGGCTGCAAGGGTACCATTTAGAATGATGGTGGCGGAATCATCCGCATCAAGATCGGTTAGCGTAAGCGAAGACAGATTGGTGACATTCAGGTCGTTCACGCTGATGCTGTTGCTAACGGCGTTGTCCGTAACGGTGATGTGCAGGTTTTCCGTATTGGACAAGGTCAGCTTGCCGAACGCCATGTCCACGGCGTTATCCGTTGCAAAGTTGACGTCGAGGTTTTTGACGCCCTTCATGGTGAAGGCTGTGGTATCAACGTCGACGCCACCATTGAAATTGACAGTGGTATTCTCTGCCATGCCGTTGATGACTACATTTTTCGCCGTTCCTGAAAGAACTGCCATGTCACCGGATTGGTTATAGTTGGAGCCAGCCTTTGCCCCAAAGGTCAGGGTGTCGATAGCATTTTTTGTGCCTAGATTGAGCGTCAGAGAGGTGCCGAAAACAGGCTTGTTGAGAAGTGTCCCGTACGGGAGGACAACTTCTTCAAAGTTGCTGAAATTGTAGCTGTCCAAAGACAGGCTTCCCCGTATTCCAAACAGCAGATTGAATGATTGCGTATTGAATTCCAGCGCGTCGTGCCCAGATCCCGCATTAACGCCTGTGGTGCTGTGGGAGGAAAGCACCGTGCCACTTCCGGCAACAACCCTGTCGTCTCCCGCGCCGAGATCGATGGTCGGGTGTGGGACATCATAATTGGATGCGTTTTGAAGAGTCAGAATATCCGCTTCGGCACCGAACGCTGCGTGCGTTCCCTCAATGGTGAGATCGTCGCCCTGTGTGACGGAGAAAGCCATCTTCGCGTTGGCTACGGCGGTGCGTGCTCCGACAAGGGACGTGGCCTTGATGAAATCAAAAGCGATGGGCGTACCTGCTGAACTTACACTGCCCACAAAGGAAAGGGCCGAAGTTGCATGAATGGAACTGCTGGCCAACAAAAGACTTTTACCGTCTTCCGCAAGAGACGATGTCACTTCAAGGGGTGGGTGGGCCGTCCCGTTGATAAGAGAAAGGACGAAGGAAGGATCGGTTACGGATTCGCTGAAGATGAGGGTGGCCGAACCTTCGGTTATCTGTACGGACTCCAACATGTTATGAGGCATGACTTTCTCCTCAACAGGTTAAAATACATAAAAACACCGCAGATCACACAGGATCTGCGGTGTCATATCGGAAAAAAACTAAGGGTTACAAGCCCGCTATCTAATAGCTCTCTCTCTCTCTCTCTCTCTCTCTCTCTCTCTCTCTCAGACAGCAGACAAGACCAAACGGCGTGGCTGTCACGAAGGGAGGAGGAAAAGAAGGGGGGGTGGATGGAAAGCACAGTTTGACTCCTTCAGTAATGCCATTTTTTTATAGGATGATTTATAAAATGTAAAGGGGGTACAAAAAATTCTTTGTGAACAGTTGATTGGGCGTATGGCCTGTGTCAGCAATAACAAAGGGTAACCTCCAACAGGTTACCCCTCTATACCGCACATCTCTGTTTTGCTCTATCGAAAAACTAATCGACCATAGCCGGCTGATTCTTATCGGCATTCGCCTTGGCTTTGGCTTCGCGACCCTGCTGGGCCTTCAATACATTTTCCTGCAGCTGCATGAGCAGGCTTGCGGAAATCAACTTGGTATCAGGAGCGTACCCGCACAGCTTTTTGTAGGAATCCATGTCAATGTCGTGGCTGGCCAAATGCTTGGCGTTCAGATTTTTCATCTTGCGGCCGCAGATGCAGCACGAAATGTGGTCATCCGTAATAGCTTCTTCAGGCTTCACGACTAAATTACGCTTCGTGTATGGTATGGAGCTTATGCCATGGAGTCTAAAAATCAATTTTTGATTTACTTTTTTTAACATGCTGAAAATACGAAATCCCTAAGAGGCGCCTATAGAGACGTTTCGTACCCGGGTATGGGGGAATACCACACTTTTGAAAAGTTAAAAAAAGCCACGGGCAAGTTGCTCATAGCTTTTCTTACAGGTCGCTACTCAAGCGTTCCAAGGGCACGTTTTTTTTCCTCAGAGCGCTGTGTCCGGGAGATTAGCCACATGCTCTGAGGCCCTGACGAACCTTCATCGTCATTTTCTAGAGTGAAAAATACCTTAAAATCAAACACTCTATCAAGGCAATGTCAAAGAATAGCTTGCGAGCTTATGACAAGGAGGGAGACACAGTCGGTGCATTCTGCAACTGCACGTATTATATGTGGCATTTGTCCAAGATTCATATGCACCTCTTTGTAAGACTGTGGTGTATCGTAGGCTAGTCAGATACTCCGCATTCGCCAAATAATGCTGCACGGTTCCCGGATAAGGCTCTTGAAGAATCAAAACAGCTGTCTGAAAAATTTACTGCCCTGAAAAACAAGTCGATAAGCATCGTGACAGGTATTTGATGAGCGAAAAAATAGCCTGTGTTGGTCATCAGTTTGAGGGCGTATGCCACGCCTGTGACGACGTCACTGTCCACGGGGTTCTGGTTACCGGGGAATTCGCTACCATATTTTCCGCTGAAGGCACGAGAAGCCATTGAGCAGCGGGAACCCATGCCAAGAAGTGTCTGCTCGATGAGCTTGAAAAGCGCCCAGTGAGCATCAACCGTGCTCCAACGCTGTGGAGGCATGGTATCCTTGCGGCGAAGCCGTTGCTGCGTGAAGGTACAAACCTTCAAGTGAACTCTCTCTGGGAAAAGGGCCTGAACGCTGACTATGACGGCGACGTCATGCAAATACACGTTCCGGTGACCGATGAAGCCATCGAGGACGCCAAAAAAATGTTCCCCCGTCGATGACACATGGAAGGATTATTATGCCGGAAAACTCAAACTGACTGATTATGTTGAGATTTCTGTGGGCTAAATTAGTCATCAAAGAGAGCATAGCTTGTACTCCGTCCGCCGCTCTCGCTTTGCTGCAATATACCGTACTCCATCAGTCCCTGAATATCGCGCAAGGCCGTATCCGGTGAACACTTAGCTAGCTTGGCATATTTTCCGCTCGTCAGCTTCCCCTCAAAACCATCAAGCAAGCGGTTGATAATACCACGCTGGCGCTCATTGAGAGAATGTTGATTGGCCTGCTGCCAGACGCGTGCTTTGTGCATGACAGTAGCAAGTGTCTCGTCAGCGCCTTCTATGGCTCGCCCAAGGCAGCCAAGGAACCAGCTCAGCCAAAGTGTGATATCCAAACCTCCTTTTTGGGTACGTTCCAAAATAGCGTAATATTCCTTACGTTCTCGCTCGATCTGTCCGGACATGCTGTAAAAGCGTTGCGGGCATTCATCAGCCCTCGCCAGGGCGCAATCGGCAATGGCGCGGGCTATGCGCCCGTTACCATCCTCAAAGGGATGGATGGTCACAAACCACAAGTGCGCGATTCCGGCTTTCAACACCGGATCAAGCTCATGAGGAGTATTGAACCATTCCAGAAAACGGCCCATCTCCATATCAAGGCGCTCGGCAGCGGGGGCCTCGAAGTGAACTTTTTCGTGTCCTATATAGCCAGAGACAACTTGCATGGGGCCAGCTTCAGGCTTGCGCCAGGCACCCACGGTGATGCGCCGTGATGCTCCGTATCCGGTAGGAAAAAGGGCCGCATGCCAGCCAAACAGACGTTCCTTTGTGAGCGGTTCAGCATAGCGCTGTGTGGCGTCCAGCATCATTTCCACAACGCCTTCCACGTTTCTGCTCACAGGCGTAAGTCCGCCGATGTCAATGCCAAGCCTACGGGCTAGCGAAGAGCGCACCTGAGCCGTATCAAGGTTTTCCCCTTCTATGGCGCTGGACTTTACTACATCCAGCGTCAGCGTTTCCAGTCCGGCCTCAGCGCGGATAGAAAAGCCAAGGGCGCTCATCCGGCCCAAGAGCAAGCCCTGCTTGTGTCGTATAGCTGCAAGTGGCTCAGCCAGTTTTGCAATGTCCCACTGAAATGTCGGCCATTCCTGCCTTTCGTGAATATAGCGCATAATCTCCGCACCTCTTGCGGAGAATAAAACACACATTCTCCGCAAAGGCAATATTCACCGTAAAAACATAGCGGCTACTTCAGAAACTCACAGCTCCTGAAGTAGCCCTTTTCATTTAAAGGACAAAATCCATGCTGCCTTCTTCTGCCTTAACAACAGCTGGCTGCTGGACATCTATTCCTGCTACTGCGGAGAGTACGGCATCTATATCCGCCCGAGCCTCAGCGCTAGCGAGCGATGGCCACCTATATCTTTCAATGAAGCCTTGAACGTCAATCTTCGTCTATGGGTACGTTTGGTATGCCTGTACAATTTCGGAATAGTATTCCTCCGGCAGAGCACGCATATCAATAAGTACCCTGTTTCGCTCATACCTGTCGGCCATACCGTTTGTGGCCAACCACGCATCGAGGCCCTCAGGATGTGCAAGTGCCTTCGCAGCCGCGGCAATGCCGAATCCCGGCTTTCGGCTGCCTGACCAGTCCGTAGGCGTCTTGATGTTATACACGTTGTCTTTTCCACCCTGCCCAGTCAGAATACTATACTGCAGAAACTCATCTCTGGATTCGTAGCGGAAATCTTTTCCGTTCACACGGGTGTCATAGGGAAACGTGGCGTATTCCTGCTTTGCCGGATTGTAGAGGAATACTCTGGCCTGCACGAGTTGCAGATAGTCAGAATCCCCACTGTGTACGAAAACCTTACCCTCAGGATGCTCCAGAAGATGCTGTTGCGTAAGCGTATATATGACGTCGTCGGCTTCGCATTTTGGAGCGCTTATAACTTTCCACGGCAGGCATTCCCGGATGTTTCTGGTGAGTACGTCAAATTCCTCATAGATGCGCGCCCAATCCAGCCCGTCAATGGCTTTCTTTACGAGTCTATCTCCTTTGTATGGATGGTAAATATCTTTCCTCCAATAGCTGCTATGGCTGTCCAGCGCCAGAACGACATCAAACGTACCTCCGAAATCTTCCGCTGTCTGAATGACGTAGTCATACATGGCTTGAAACACCATGTAGTGCCAGAGTGCGTACTCCGGATTTTCCGATGCCGCTTCGATCTGTTTCAGATAAATGCAGCGATGTGCCAGGTTTGAAAAATCGAAAAGTATCAAATTATCCATAATTAACTCACAATCAACAGTCTTTCTTTCGCCCGAGTCACTCCGGTATAGAGCCAACGAGTGTAATCGTCGTCAGACATGTACCGGTTTCGTTCATCAATGAGGAGTACACGCTCCCATTCTGAGCCTTGTGCCTTATGCACGCTGAGTGCATACCCGTAATCAAGAAGCAGAGGGTCAGTCTGTCTGTTCTTCTCCAACAGGGTATTCAATGCGGTTCGATCCTCCTGCAGCTGCCTCATGGCCACCTGGATGTCCGGGCAGTGAAGCGACCCTGCATAGGACACCAGATCTGAAGGGAACTCCTCTAAGCTTGTGATGTAGCATGGGGACGACGGTTCAATTGGCTTTGTGTCCTCACAGACACGCAAGAGCTGCCCATTCCTGAAATTGGTAACCGCGTCATTCTTCAGGCAAATGAGCCTTTCTCCCTTAATCGGATACTTGCCCCCTTTTTGGGCAAATCCTTGGATAAGACGAACTTTCGTGTTGTAGGCAACACGTGTTTTGTTCATGCCGCAGAGAATGACAGAGTCATCAGAACCTACGACTTTCATGAATCCTGAACAGATATCCTGAACTCGGCTGCTCCCCTTGCGCATCTTTGCCAAGCGATTGCCTTGGACGCCGAAAGGGACGTCTTGCCGACGTAATCCATGATCGCGTCATGGACACGTATTCGCTCTTGTGTAAGGGCTACCGGCATGGCACTGCTCCTCAGGTTCTGTCCTTCCGAGCAGTATCCAAGGATTTTGCAATTGGCTCCAGCCTGATCAAACACAGCTGGAAACTCTTTTTTGCAGAGTACAAGCATTGCCTGAGCAAGATCCCTGATTTCCCACTGAGCCCTCGCGCAGCAGCGGAGGGGAAAAAAGACTCTGTACAGCTTACGGGCGTTCATCGTCACCACAATCGCCGAATGCACGCAGTGCGGGATGATGTAGCGGGTATCCAGCTCGGTTTCCGTCAGGACGCGGGCGTACACGCCGGAATCATCGGGAAAGCATTTGATGAAGGCGGTATCCTTGGCTGTGGCGTCGTTCACGAATTTCATGATGTTGATCCTTTGGTTGAAAGTTGAAGTGGTGGTTGAAGAATGGCCCCACCGGAAAAGGAGGCGGTGGGAGCCGGAGCTATTCGAGGATGATTTCCACGGCGTCCTCAAGGCCGACGCCGAGGATGTCGGAGGATTGCGAAAGGGTGACGGTCGCGGAATCGCCGTTGATGCCGGGCATCTTGTTCTTGATGCGGGGGCAGGACACGACGACCTTGCGGCCTTCCTCACTGCCGAATTCCGCGTCGAACCGGACCTCCTTGCCCTCGCTGCCTTCCCTGAGCCGTTTGGCGGCGTCGTTGCGCATGTAGTATTCAAAATCTACGCTGGAGGCCCGCATGGTGTCGATGGGCTGGCCGGGGAAATGGTCGCCAAGCTCGTCGGTAAACTCCGTGGGTGTGGAGAACTTGATGGTGCAGGAGCGCATTTTCCCGGTTGTCCCGTCGATGCGGACAACGGAATCGGTATTTCTCCATCTCCGCGCCGATGGCGGGGCCGTAGGGCATCCACCACGTCACCACGTCGTCCACGGCCCATGCGCCGGAGATGCCGGGCGCGACGGTCAGCGTGTTCGTCCGTTTGTCCACGGCGGTCACGGCGTAGCCCTTGCCGGAATTGTCGTCCGACTTGGTGACGTTCTGGATTTTCTGCCCAGTAAAGAAGACCTTCGCGTCCTCGACGACGATGGAAGCCGCGGAAGCCTGCGCCTCAGCCCCCACAGAGGAAGGCCTAGCGTTGAAGACCCGGCATCCGGTGAGCGTCCCGGTCAGCTCCACGGCCCCTTCCTTGGTGGCGGAGATGCTGACGTCCGTGACGTGGCAGCCCTGCACGGCTTGCAGCGTCTTGTCGATGACGATCCACGCTGAAACGTTGGGGCGGCATAGGGCCTGTACGAAGGCCCGGCTTTTCAGGGAAACGGACGCGCCGGACGCCGCCGTGGTGCCCTTGTACCCTCTGATCAGTTCGGAGAGGAGCCATTTGCCGGGACTGGCGGCGTCTTTCACGGCTTTACGGTAACGGATCAATTCCTTGCCTGACGGGGTGCTGGCCACTTCGATGACGCCGCGCAGGGGGACATGGCCCGACGCCACGGTAACGGCGAGCTGCGCGTCGTTGTCCGTGAGGGCGTCGGCAAGGGTTCCGGTGAAGGGTGCCGCCAGCTTGCCCTGAAGCGCCTGTATGAGGGCGTCCCCCTGCACCCGTGGGCGTGGCCCTCGGCATTGTGGATGTGGTGGGATGCCGCCCCATGAAGCGGGAAGACCTTGTTGCGGCGTGCTGCGAGGATTACGAGGACGAGATGTAGGTTTCGCATGGGAGCTTGCCAACCCGCGTGAGGTCGTGCCTGTGCCCGTCAAAGGCATCGTTGCCCCGTGGTCGTGGAGAGGCCCGGAACTGACGCTGTACCCAGGATGGCATGACAGGAACGTATTGGACGATTGAATGGAACCCCGACCGGAAGGAAGGGCCTACGCGACCATAAGGCGGCATGGGCGACCGAGATCTAGAAATATGTAATAGAGGAAAGGAACGGTTAATCATATCCCTCCGAGAGATTTTGTGTTACTCTTGGACTACAAATAGGGAGTCTATACCCCTAAACAGCTTCCGCTCATAATGCTTGAGGAATATTGTTCCCGAGCGACTCCAGAAGTAGACCTTCAACGTGTAGTCTTGCCGTAGGGTGATTGAGCAAATCCTCCGGCAATCATCGAAGGAGAAAAGAAGTGAAAAAAACGATCATAGCCTTTGCAGTGTTGGGTATTCTGCTCTTGGCCAGCATCGGCGCCTATGCCTCGTCCATATCCGACAAACAGGCCCAGGCATGGGAACAGGCACTGAAAGGCGAGACCCGGGCGGATCTCCCTGAGTGGATATTCCATGGCCTTACGGCACTTGGAACGGCCAATATGGTACAGTGCAATGGTGAAACATATCTTGTCAGGCAGCAATGCAAACCGCATGATTGCGGCAATAATTTCATTATCAGCGCCTACCAGCCTTCATCTCAAAAAGCTTGGGGAATGATAGTTGAAGTGAAAGATGTACCTGAAGCAATAGATACCCCGAGTAAATATGCCCGTTATATATTTATCGGCAAGCCGGACAAGGCGATCCAATTTCTTCTGATGGAGCAACTAAAGGAAGATCCCAATTGGAAGTAAGCGAGTCATCACGCTTTGATGATATAATCACCCTTGGCCTTTCTTCCCGGGCTCCTTGCCTTTGATCTTCACCGTCGCCTCGCCCACATCATACGACTCGTTGTATTTCGCCTCGATTCCGTCCTCCTTAGCTCCAAGCCACCGGGCGGCGAGCTTCCAACAGAGGGCTTCCGCGCTGCCGCTGCGCCGGGCGAAGCTGGCAAGCTGCGTGTCGAGCTGTGTTTTGTCGATGGCCTTGGACTCGGCGGACTCTCCCACGGCGGACTGTGGACGGACCATGCGAAGGGCGATTTCCCGCACGCTGGCCTCGTCGCGGGCAAGGGCTTCGGCCTGTGCCTGAAACGCGGTGCCCGACGGCTCCACGTACTGCGCGGTGATGCCGCCCGGTTCCGTACTCATGAGGGCGTTGGAGCTGGCGACCACGAACGTGTCCCAATGCTCTTGGCTTACGCCGCCCACATTGAGCAGAGGGACGGCCCGGTCGAACAGCATCTTGTCGAGTTCGGAGTCCCGCCTGTAGATGCGCAGGATCAGGGACAGCACATCGTCCGTGGCGGGGAGCCCGGTCATGGGGGAGGTCGGCACCAACGGCACGGTGCCGAGCCCGTGTTTGCGCTCGCCGTCCCCGGCAATGGCGTACTCGGTGTTCTCCTTGTCCTTCATCGGGCGGCGGTAGCGAGTCCACGAGTCCCGCGTCCAGACGGTCAGGGTTTCGTAGCGGAGCGGGGCGGCGAAGGCCGCGGGGTGCTCCATCTCTTCGCTGTGAACGACCGCCCACGCGAGGCCCTTGGCGTCCATCCCCCAGTCCCACACGTCATCGGGGCTGATGGAGGTGAAATAAGGGGTCATACGGCGACCGCTGGCTCTTCTCCATGCCCGCGCCGCACCCGCACTTGCAGCGGAACTCGACCGGGGAGAAGTGACGCAAGGGAAGAACAGCCATAAAAAATCCTCCTGATTTTTTTTGGTCAGGAGCATACCATTTCAAGGGGATGAGGGTTCAAGGGGTTGTTGGAAGGTTTTTTCATCGCGCGGCTTTCTTCCAGTAGCCGTGCCCGCCGTTCACAGGCTCGACCCAAACGTCGGTATATTGGCAATTTTGACACCCACAGAATTGAGTAGACATAGCAGCGATAGCGGCGCAGCTTGGTCACAAGAATATCACTACTACCGGAGGCTTTTATACCCACGCACTCGTCTCGTCCCAACGCCGTGCAGCAATAGCCCTGTCCGCTTGCACCAATTGGGTACAAAATGGTGCGGAAAATGACACTTAAAAACAATATTATTAATAAGTTATGCCAATAAAATCCTTTCCATAAAAAAGGGAGCCTTTCGAGGCTGCCCTTTTTTTTGTGGGCAAAAGGGAGGGCCGAATGCTTGTAATCGTTTTCTTGTGAAAGAAGAGCTTTTTTAGGAAGGGAAAAGTTTTTTGATGAGTAGAGAGGCTTTTCTGTGCAACCATCTGATAATGAAAGTGTATTGAGTTATTAAAGACATATTTCTGAGAAATGAAAGTATGTTACGGAGAGTTTTTTTCGATACAGAAGAAAGGCACGGAAAGAAAAAAAATTTGTATATTATTTAATATAGATACGTGAAATAGATGGTTCGTTCAAAGTTTTCACAAGATTTTATCTCATATATCACTAGACAAACAAGCCGGCTATCTGATACATCCAAATAAAATAATTCATATTAAATTACACAGTGATACTAAAAATAAAAGTACCGTTGTGCAAATACTGTTCTTGTGTTTTTAATTTTTTATTAAATACTAATAATATATTGTTTTTATTAATAAAAATTTAAAACAAACGAAAAATATCTTAGATAATTTTTATTTTAAAATATTTCACTAAAAATATATAAATATCAGGTTCGTTTTTCCTTAATCAAATAACACATTGAAATAAAACAATTAAAATATTTAATTGCGATTCCTTATGCCCGCTATGCCATGTGGCTATGGACGGGAATTCGGGCCGGGAACGCTCACAAAGGAGGTGGCCTCTTCCGAACTGGCGGCACGAGTCGCGTTCACCAGAATTCTTTTCATCAGGAGAAACGTATGCGCCTCAGAAAGTTTTTCAGTTGCTGTATCGCCCTGTTGCTCTGCCTTGCCATAAGCGCGCCGGCCTTTTCCGCTCCCCTGACCAAGGTCCGTACCGCGTGGATGGATGAATTCGAAGCGTTCCCCATTTGGTACGCCAAGGAAAAAGGTTGGGATAAGGAAGCCGGGCTGGATCTTGAAATCCTGTATTTCACGTCCGGGATGGCGATTCTGAACGCGCTCCCCTCTGGAGAATGGCAATACGCCGCCATCGGCGCGGTGCCCGCCATGATGGGGGCTCTCCGTTACAACACGTATGTCATTGCCAATGCCGATGAGGAATTCCTCATCAACCGCGTCCTCGTCCGGCCCGACAGCCCCATCGCCAAGGTGAAAGGGTGGAACAAGGATTATCCGGAGGTTCTCGGCAGCCCTGAAACCGTGAAGGGCAAGACCTTCCTGACCACCACCGTCTCGTCCGCCCACTATGCGCTCAGCGTATGGCTGCGTGTTCTCGGGCTCACTGAAAAAGACATCGTGCTCAAGAATATGGATCAGGCGCAGGCCCTCAGCGCTTACGAAGACGGCATCGGGGACGGCGTATGTCTCTGGGCCCCCCATGCGTATGTGGGCGAGGCCAAAGGCTGGAAGCTTGTCGCCAACCCCAAGCTGTGTGGGCGTAGCAGCCCTTGCGTGATCGTGGCCGACCGCAAGTATGCGGATGCGAACCCTGAGGTGACCGCGCGTTTCCTCTCCGTGTATATGCGGGCCATGAATATGCTGCAGAACGAGCCGCTGGAGTCCCTTGTCCCTGAATACCGCCGCTTCTTCCTTGAATGGGCGGGCAGGGACTACCCCGCCGATCTGGCACTGCTCGATCTTCAGACGCACCCGGTCTTCAATCTGGACGAGCAGCTCGCCATGTTCGACGCCTCTAAGGGTCAGAGCAAGGCCCAGTACGCGCAGAGCGAAATGGCCAGATTCTTCGCCGAAATCGGCAGCATCAACAAGGATGAACTGAAGAGGGTGGAAGACGGCTCCTACGCCACGGACAAGTTCCTGAAGCTCATCAAGAAGCCCATACCCTCCTACAAGTAAACGGATGTCCCTCTGCCCTGAAGGGAAGGCTTCGGCCTTCCCTTTTTTGTTCAACGCGGTAAAAAAATTATCCTTTACAAGATATGGAGAGTGTTCATCAATGGTTTCTATTCAGAATTTGGAATGATAAGTATATCGGTGCCGATGCGTTTGCCGTGTGGATTCCTGATCTCGCGGATACGCGGGCTCTTGGAAAGAAATCCGGTGGCTGTTGGACGTTGGCCATACGTTCGAACCATGTCCGGTTGCAGTGCCGAGGGGCGGTAGGGGCTCGTCGGCGATACAGTATGTATTGACTTGTATCAAAAGACATATGAGAGTCGGGCTCTCCACCCTGTTGAAGAGAAGTATCCCTTCTTTACAATGGGATCAGTATAGAACCAAAGTAGCGCCGGATTAGAAACTGAAAATGATTCCTGATTGACAAGGGAAGAGCTGTGGGCTAGGGAGCCTGTGCGAATGTATTCCCTTGTTGCCTGGATAGAGCGTTTGTAGAGCAAATCCCGGCCGAGGGAGGCCCGGATGACGAGCCGTGATTCCCTTCCGACAACCGACCGGAATGAAGGCGTGAACCGTGATAGAGAAATGCGAACCGATTACCCATCTGTTTGATGCTGTCCATCAGTTATGGGATCACAGGCGTACGCAGCGTGCGTTCGCTACCCTGATCTTCTTCATTTATCTTGCGGGGCTTCTGGGTATCGAGGCCAACCGGCAGGGGGTACTGCCTCCGTGGCTGGAGCATATTACGCCCATAAGCCACTTTCAGGCGATCCATCTGGCTTTCACGCTTATCCTCGGCATGGAGGTGATGGAGCTTATCCTGACCATTTCCGGATCGCTTTCCAAATCGCTCGGCAAGCAGTTTGAAGTCATGGCCCTCATCCTGCTCCGGGACGCCTTTAAAGAATTATCCAAGCTCCCCGAGCCGGTCAGCCTCACGTCAGGCATCGAGCCGGTGGTGCATATCGCCTCTGCGGGGCTAGGCGCGCTGATCATCTTCATTTGCCTCGGTTTTTATTATCAGCTCCGTACCCATCAGAATTATATAACCAATCCAGAAGAACAGATGCGGTACGTCATGTCGAAGAAGCTCATCTCGCTCGTGCTGTTCCTGCTCTTCGTAGGCATCGCCGTCCGGGATTTGATATTGTTCGTGCAGACCGGCAATGACGCTGACTTCTTTGAAACCATCTACACCATCCTGATCTTCGCGGACATCGCGCTGGTGCTCATTTCGCAGCGGTTCATGCCGGATTTTCACGCCGTGTTCCGCAACTCCGGCTTCGTGATCGGGACGCTGATCATGCGCCTGTCCTTGTCCGCCCCTTGGCCTTGGAACATCGCGTCGAGCATTTTTGCGGCGGTTTTTGTCCTGGCCCTGACGTGGGCCACCACCTATTTCGGGCCTTCGCGTCTGCGGAAGCCGTTACCGAGGTAGCGTCATGCTGTATGAGATCGAACAGGCTGTTTTTGAACGTTTTCCGGGATATGCGCGGATGGTCGTGGTTGCCGAGGGCGTGGACAACACCCGGGAAATCCCTGAGCTGGCCGAACTGCTGGCCCAGTGTGAGGAAGGCGTGCGCCGTGATGATCTGGAGGATTTCTGGCATGTCCCGGTGCTGGAAACATGGGCCGAAGCCTTCTCGGGCATGGGCATCAAACCCAAGAAGAACCCACCGTCCGTGATCAACCTCGTCAAGCGCTGCCGTGCGGGGAAACCTCTTCCGTTCATCAATCCGCTGGTGGCGATCTTCAACTGCATCAGCCTGAAATATTTGTTGCCGTGCGGGGGCGACGACCGGAACGTCATCGAGGGCGATCTGCGCCTCGGCATTGCGGACGGTACCGAAAACTATGTGCCGCTCGGCCAGCCCGACGTGCTGGAGCACCCGCAGCCCGGCGAAGTCATCTATTATGATACGGCGACGAAAGATGTGTTCTGCCGGGCATGGTGCTGGAAGAACGGCAACCGCAGCAAATTGATGCCCGAAACCACGAATGCGGTGATCAATGTGGACGCGATGCCGCCTCTGCCCTTGGCGACCGCCGAACAGGCCGCCGAAGAAGTCGCCGGGCTGCTCCGCCGCTTCACTGGAGCCAAGACGGCCATTCATAAGCTGGCCGCCGAGACTCCGCGCTTTACGCTGTGATGATTCGTACCCCGGCCCCTCTCCGGCACCGTATTCTCGGCAAGACGGTTTTGGGAGGTTTTCAGGGTTGTTTTGGCCAGAAGGCTTTCCCTGCAGGTATGGGGAAGGCGAACGCCGTGTTCCCGTTTTATCGGTAGTCCCGGCACGGCGCTGGTCGGGGATGCTCCGTATGGGGCATCCCTTTTTTTATGGCGTTGAACTTCCTTATGGAAAAAGTTCCATGAGTTATCGTGGCTATGGGCGTGACTCCGCGGAATAGGCGTTATTTCCGGGGGATGGCACGCATAGGGTTCTTCCCGAAAAACAAGGCGGCGGCTATGACAGCCAGACACGGAGCCCATACCCAGCGCAATTCTGAGAGCATGACGGAGAGCCCCCGTTGCGACAGGAGCCCCTTGAGGCCGAACGGCGAAACCCGGATAGGGCGCCAGTCGCAGAAGTACCGGGTTTGGTCGAAGGGCCAGAACGCGGCTACGCCGAGTCCGCCGTTGGTCATTGCGTCCAGCAGGATATGGCTTGAGACGGCCAGAAGGCCGACGGTGAATCCCATGAGGCGTGAACCGCGCAGGAACAGCGGGGCTACTCCGAAGCCGGCACAGCCCATGAGCAGGGCAAACGCGAGGGAATGGGAAAACCCCCGGTGCCCGAACGCGTCGGCATAGCTGATGCCGAACCGGAAGCCGATGACGTCGGCATCCGGCAAAACGGCGCACAGGATGCCGAAGAGCAGCATCCGGGTGGAAACCCGTCCGCCCAGGAGTGCCGCCAACGCGAGCACGGGTGCGGGGTGGGAAAAAACAGTGGGCATGGGGAACTCTTGAGATGGCGGCCTAGGTGTTGCTGCATGGCGGGATAGGATGTCCCCTTGCCTTTCACCCGGATCGTCCGTCATGTCAATCGCCTTGGTGCGCGTGGCCGAAGTCCCTATGCAGGAGTGTTTCAAGCGCCGGGAGCGCCCTGCTGACGCACGCTTTCCCTTCGTTGATGACCTCTTCGGCCTTGTAGAATTCCAGCAGCCCGACATGGGCGAGCCTCGGCGTCAGAAAAATGTCCGGAGGATCGCCTGCCATGCGGCTCCGGGTGATCCTGTCCTGCACGATGTCCACGGCACTGGCGATGGTGCCGAAGACGCTCGGCGGGTGGTGTGCGGGGGATTCGTTTTCGCCGAACAGCGTGGTGCCGTACTGCCTGATGGTCATGGCGATACGTTCCACGAAATCTCCCTCGCCCTCTTTATTTTCTTTCGGCTTTTTCTTGGCGGAGTGCCGCCCGATGAGCTCGCCGTTCAGGTTGACGGCGAGGACGATGTCCGCCCCCAGCGCACGGCAAACGGAAATAGGCACGGGATTGACCAGCCCCCCGTCAAACAGCCAGCGGTCATGATAAAAGACGGGCGGGAACAAACCGGGAAGGGAGATGGAAGACCAGATCGCTTCTTCAAGCGGACCTTTCTTCAGCCAGTATTCCCTGCCGGTGCTCACCTCCGTGGCGACGGAGGCATAGCGCACGGGCAGATCTTCGATGAGCATGCCCGGCGGGGTCACACAGTCCGCGAAGAAGGCACGGAGTTTTTCCTTATTCACAAACCCATCGATGGACATGCTGAAATTGAAGTACGACGCCATATTGAGTTTGGTCAGCGCGCACACGCGCTGCTTCAGCCGACCAAGGTTTCCGGTGGCGTACGCCGCGCCCACAATCGAACCGATGGACGTCCCGCACACGATTTCGGGGTGGATGTCCAGCTCCGCGAGTGCTTCAATGATGCCTATATGCGACCAGCCCCGTGCGGAGCCGCTCCCCAGCGCCAATCCTATTTTCATGGCAGACCGCCTCATTGCATATTCGATCCTGCCCGGAGGAGGGCAGGGTGGATGCGCGTTTTTTGAAGTATTTTTTGATCGCGTTCCAGATTTTTTATACGGTGTGCCGCCGTTTCTGTCGATAGCGTTACAAATCGTTTCTTGAACATCGTGAAGCCCTATTCAGAGGAAGCGGAAGGCACCCGTTGGAACAGAAAACACCTAATAGTGTATAATAAAAAGAGAAAAATACAATCATTCAAGCGTATATGTGAGAAAAACGCGCGTGAGGAAGAAAATGCTTGACTTATTATAACTAAAAAACTAGTTATTTAGTTATGAATACACACTACCTCAACGGACTGCCTCAGGAATGGACCTCCATCGCTGAAGTTTTTTCAGCACTGGGGGATGGGACACGGCAAACGATCCTGCTGCTCTTTGAGCCGGGGGAATCCATCGAGCTGAAAACCTTCGTGGACATCTTGCCGCTGAGCCGTTCGGCGGTGGTGCACCACCTTAAAGTCTTGGAGCAGGCGGGATTGTTGATCCCGCACAAGCACGGGAGGGCTCTTTCGTACACGCTCAACCTTGCCTGCGCCGTCCATGCGCTTGGGCAGGTCAAGACGTACGCCGACGAACTGCTTGCCGCGACCGAAGCGGCGCAATGACACACCTTTTTGGAGTCGTTCCATGAGTACCGACAGCGGGAATCGGAAATATCAGGCGCTTGCCCTCGGGACCAGCTATGCCCTTGGGACCTTCAACGACAACTTCTTCAAGCAGGCAGGCCTGCTCCTTGCCGTGACCACGGGCAACGCGGTGTTCCAATCGCAGGTGACGTTCCTATTCGCGCTGCCGTTTGTGCTCTTCTCCGCATGGAGCGGCTGGCTTGCCGACCGTTTCGCCAAGAGAAGCCTCGTCATCTGCGCGAAGACGCTGGAACTCGCGGCTATGCTGGCGGGAGCCTGGGGCATGGTGACGCTCGACTGGAACTGGATGCTCGCCATGACCTTCTGCATGGGCCTGAGCTCCACGCTGTTCAGCCCGGCGCTCAACGGTTCCATCCCCGAACTGTTTCCCGTCGGCCAAGTCCCCCGCATCAACGCCTTGTTCAAGCTCGGGACCACGGCGTCCATCCTGTTCGGGGTGTTCCTCGCCGGGATCGCGCTGGATCAGGCATGGATCGAAACGGCTTACCCCTTCGGCCGCTGGCTGGTGGCGATATTGGCCGTGACCGTCGCGGCCGGGGGGCTTGTGAGTACGGCCTTCATTCCCGCGTACCCGGGAGCCGGAAGCCGCAACCCTTTCCCATGGTCGGCGGTCATCGATTCCTTCCGCTTCCTGCGCTCTCTCCGCAAGGATGGCCCGCTGCACCTTGTCATCTGGGCGGAAGCGTTCTTCTATTTCCTCTCGACCCTGCTGTTGCTCGAAATCAATAACCTCGGGGGCGCGGAACTCGGCCTGTCCTATACGGCGACCAGTTTCCTGCCCGTAGCCCTGATGGTCGGCATCTGCGCGGGCTCGCTGCTCGCCGCCAGAGGCACGCCCGAAAGCTGGCGCATGCTGCTGGTCCCGGCGATCATGGGCATCGGCGTCCTGCTGTGCCTTGTGCCGGTCGTCGCCGCTGCCGATCCCCCGCTCCGGCTTCCATTGCTGTTCGGGCTGTACGCGCTTGCCGGGACGTGCGGCGGGCTCTACCTCATCCCGATCACCAGCTTTATCCAAGTCCGTCCCGCCGCCACGGACAAGGGGCGCATCCTCGGGCTCGACAACTACCTTTCTTTCACCGGCATCCTGCTTGCGGGCCAACTGTATCTGCCCCTGTCATTGTTGCGGCCCTCGCACGGGCATGTGGTCCTCGGCATTCTCAGCTTGGGCGTTGCCTGCGTGTTTCTGGCCGTGATGCGTGGTTTCGGGCGGCATCAAACCCCTGAAGAACCGTTTTCGGAGCCAGTCCCGGCGACTTCATCCTTGCCCCCGGTTGCGCATGGTCCCGGTTTTCGGGCGCTGCTGGCGTTTGTCCGCGGGCTGTTGCGGCTGCGCTATACGATAGAGGTGGAAGGGCTTGAAGCCGTGCGCGCCCGCGACGATGGGCGTCCGATTCTGTTCCTGCCCAATCATCCGGCACTTATCGACCCAGCGCTTGTCTACACGAGCCTTGCGGGCTTTGCGCCGAGGCCGCTCGGGGATGAACGCCAAGTCGAACAGCCGGTGATCCGCACGCTGACCCGATTGATCGGAACCATTTCCATACCGGATCTGCGCCGGGAGGGACGCACGGCGGAGAGCGGGGTGCATGAGGCGTTGGAACGCGTGGCCGGAGTCCTGCGCTCGGGCGGGAATGTCCTTCTCTATCCCGCCGGGGGGCTTACCCGTACGGGCCGGGAACGGCTCGGCGGCAATCGGGGGGTATACAGTTTGCGCGGGCTGGTTCCGGATGTACGGCTGGTACTCGTCAGGACGACGGGCCTCTGGGGAAGCTCGTTCAGCTGGGCGCGGGGTACGGCTCCGGATATCCTCAAGGGATTGGCCCGGGGCGTGTTCGAACTGCTGCTCAACGGCATATTCTTTATGCCGCGCCGACGGGTGCGGATATCGGTATCGGAACCGGAATTGCCCGGACAGGCCGATGGGCTGCGCACGCTCAACGAGGCGCTGGAAACCTTCTACAATGCGGACATGGCGCCCGCGCTCGCTGTACCATACCATTTCCTGCTCGGTTCCACGCCGAAGGAACTGCCCGCGCCCGCAATGCAAACCCCGGACGGGGCTGCCTTGGCGGACGTACCAAAGGCCATCAGGGAAAGGGTATTGGCCATCCTGCGGGAAGAGAGCGGGGTGGAGGTTATCGAAGATACGGCGACGCTCGCCACGGATCTGGGGATCGACAGCTTGTCGCTCATCAATGTCAGCGTACGGCTTGAGGAGATTTCCGGCCAGCCCATCGAGCAGCTTGAAGCGCTGCGCACGGTTGGTGATTGTATCCTCGCGGCGGCAGGACTGCTCGGCGCGGCAGGTGAAGCCGCCGAACCGCCCGCCGCGTGGTTCCCCACGGGAGAGGCGCGCACCCTTTCGGTCCCGGACGGACGGAATCTGGTGGAGACGGCATTTCGGCAGGCCATGCGCTCTCCCTCGCGGCTCATGCTTGCCGACGGAGCTGCCGCACTCTCGGCGCGGGATATGATCATGCGGGCTTTTGTGCTGGCGTCCTTCATCAAGGCAAAAGCGGGGAACGGGGAGCGCGTCGGCATCATGCTGCCCGCTTCGGCTGCCGCCGTACTCGTGTGGCTCGGGGCGCTCATGGCTGGAAAGACGCCCGTGATGTGCAATTGGACGAGTGGGGCGGCCAACTTTTCCCACGGCCTTGAAGCGGCAGGCGTGCGCCGCGTCTTCACTTCGTCCCGCCTGCTGGACAAGCTTTCCGGGCAAGGGTTCCCCGTCGGCGAACATGCCGATGTCTGGGTGGCGCTTGAAGACGCGAAGCGCCTTTCGCTCCCGGCGAAGCTCGGCGCGTTCCTCAAGTCCCGCCTACTGGGTATTCCCTGCCTCGGAGAGGCCGTCATCCCGCGCCGCGTGCCGGAAACGGCGGCGATCCTGTTCACCTCGGGTTCCGAGGCTCTGCCGAAGGCCGTACCGCTCACCCATATGAACATCCTTGCAAACTGCCGGGACATCGCCGCCGCGCTCAAGATCACGTCGCACGACAGTATGTTGTCCATGCTTCCGCCGTTCCATTCCCTCGGGCTGACCGGGAACATCGCCTTGCCGCTGGCTTTCGGCCTGCCCGCCGTTTACTACGCGAACCCCACCGAAGGAGCACGGCTTGCGGCCCTGACCCGACGCTGGAAGCCCACGATCACCGTGGCTCCCCCCACATTCCTTGACGGCATGTTGCGGAAGGCCCGCCCTGGAGATCTCGCTTCCCTGCGCCTCGGGTTCGTGGGAGCGGAGAAGTGCCCCGACAGCGTGTATGCGGCTTTTGCCGAGGCAGCTCCCGGCGGCGTCCTGTGCGAAGGCTACGGGGTGACGGAATGTTCCCCGGTCATCAGTGTGAACCGTCCCGAAAGCGTCCTTCCCGGCACCATCGGCCAGCCGCTGCCGTCCGTGAGGGTTGCCGTCGTGTCTGCGGAAGGGGAACCGCGCCGCGTGGCTCCCGGCGAAACAGGTATGCTGTTGGTGTCCGGCCCCAACGTCTTCGGCGGGTATCTGGGCGTGGATGCGGACAAGCAACCCTTTGTGGCTTTTGAGGGTATGGAATGGTACAGCACCGGGGATCTGGTGAGCGAGGCTGCCGACGGGTGCCTGACCTTCCGTGGACGCCTGAAGCGTTTCGTCAAGGTTGGCGGTGAGATGATTTCACTCCCGCAGATCGAGAGCGTGCTTGCGGCGGCTTTCGGCGAGGGACGTTCCGAAGAATCCGGCGAACAGGGCCCCGCGCTTGCGGTCGAAAGCGGAGAGGACGGAGCCATTGTCCTGTTCACTACGCTCGACATTACCCGGGAAGAGGCCAATGCAGCCTTGCGGGCCGCGCGCCTTTCCGGGCTGTCCGCCGTCGCCCGTGTGCAAAAACTGGCGTCTATCCCGGTTCTTGGAACCGGAAAGACCGATTACAAGGCGCTCAAGACGTCCTGCGTCTGAGGAGGCTCGTGCGCGGGGAGGTTCATTCTGAAAAGGCCTTCTTTCAAGAACAACCCGTGTTGGAAGGCGCAACAGGCATTCAAGACGAAGCCTTTTGAGAGGCTGAATGACGATACGTTTGGGGAAGGGGGAATTTCTCTTTGGAAAAGTTCCTCTTCCTCAATAGCCCCACACCGTTTCAAAGCGCGTCGGTACTAACTCCCTTCCTCGGTTATCCCGTCAAAGCGGGCTATACAAAAAGATGAAGGCGCGGTAGGAATGCGCCATATTTCGGGGAGATTCCTTTCCGTTTTTTTGGAGGAAACGTTCATGGTACAGGTTCCTGTTTTGGCTATTCACGGCGGCGCGGGCACAATCAACCGGGAAGCCCTTTCCGCTGAGGCGGAGCGCGAATACCGCGGCGCTCTTCAGTCCATTCTGGAGAAAGGGCGGGACGCGCTGGCCGCCGGAGCCTCCGCCCTTGATGCGGTGACGCTGGCCGTGTCCATGCTTGAGGACTGCCCGCTGTTCAATGCCGGGCGCGGCGCGGTTTATACCAGTGCCGAAACCCATGAGATGGACGCCGCGATCATGGACGGCAGCACGCTGCGGACCGGCGCGCTTTCGTGCGTGCACGGCGTCAAGAACCCGATCCGGGCGGCCCGTGTGGTCATGGAGCAGTCTCCGCATGTCCTGATGACCAGCGACGGCGCGATGGCGTTCCTCCGCGAGCACGGCGTGGAATTCATGCCCGATGCGTACTTCGACACGGAACACCGTTTGGCCCAGCTGCATCAGGCGCAGGCGAGGCAGCCCGGCGCGGCAGTGCTCGACCACGACGGCGCGGCTGCGGCGAGTAAACTTTCCTTCGCCGGAAATCCACTCGACGAGAAGACGAAAATGGGCACTGTGGGGGCGGTGGCGCTGGATAGCCGGGGCAATCTGGCTGCGGCGACCTCCACGGGCGGCATGACCAACAAGCTTCCCGGACGGGTAGGGGATACGCCCATCGTCGGCGCGGGTTGCTATGCCGATGATGGCGTGGCGGTTTCCTGCACCGGTTCCGGCGAATATTTCATCCGGCTGGTGGTGGGGCACGACGTAGCGGCCCGCGTGCGCTATCAGGGGGCGAGCCTTGAGGACGCCGTACGCGCCGTGCTGGCCCGGGTAGGAGAGCTTGGAGGCACGGGCGGGCTCATTGCCGTGGATAAAAAGGGGCATGTGACGCTGCCGTTCATCTCCGAAGGCATGTACCGGGGATGTGTCAGGGGGGCGGAGGCTCCGCTCGTGGCCATTTATGGACAGGAAGAAGGCTGTTGAGCGTAGAAAAAACAGGTGGTGAGCTCATTCTGTATGTCGTTTCCGCCTGTTGTTTGCATTTATTCGTGAAGATGAGCGAGGTCGGTGATTTTGTTCTGTTTTTCACGATAAAGAGAAAAAAGGCATTCAGCCCTTTTTTGTAGAGGGGGAGTGCTTTTTTTCTATTGACAGAACAGGGTTGTTTAGGCTTCTAATGGATATTCTCGAACGAAAACGAAGGCTGCGGGATTTTCCCAACGTGGTTTTGCCGGTTCAGCAAGGCCCTGTGAAATCCCCAGCCTCGAATTTGTTCCGCTAAAGTTGTTGGCTTGTCCGCGTCCGTCTCTGGAAACCGTTCCGGAAGGGGCGGAGTACCGTTAGGTTGGGAATTGGAGAAGGGAATGGGGCCGAGTGACAGAAACGTCCTGGAAGTCCAGGGATTGACCGTCCGCTTCGATACGTCCGAACGAAGCGTTGTTGCCGTAAAGGATCTGGGGTTTCACGTGCGGGCCGGGGAAGTTCTGGCCATCGTGGGTGAATCGGGTTCCGGGAAATCCGTTACGTCATTGTCCGTGATGCGCCTCATTGAGCATGGCGGGGGAACCATTGCCTCGGGGAAGATCTCCTTCACCCGCAGGAACGGTGGAAAACTCGATCTGGCCAAGGCCGCCGACAGTGTCATGCGCACTATCCGGGGCGGCGAAATTTCAATGATTTTTCAGGAGCCCATGACCTCCCTGAACCCCGTGTTCTCCGTGGGGACACAGGTAGCGGAGGCGGTCATGCTCCATCAGGGGCTCAGCCACGCGGAGGCCGAGGCTGAAGCTCTCAGGATGCTTGAGCTTGTCCGTATCCCTGAAGCCAAGCAGATCCTCAAGCGGTATCCGCACCAGCTTTCCGGGGGGATGCGCCAGCGCGTCATGATCGCGATGGCCTTGTCCTGCAAGCCTTCCCTGCTTATCGCCGACGAACCGACGACAGCGCTCGACGTGACCATTCAGGCGCAGATCCTCCAGCTCATCCGGCAGCTGCAGGAAGAGATGGGCATGGCGGTCATCTTCATCACCCACGACATGGGCGTGGTGGCGGAGGTCGCTGACCGGGTACTCGTCATGTACCACGGGGAAGCGGTGGAAGAGGGCACCTGTGAGCAGATTTTCCACAACCCGCGCCACCCCTACACGCAATCCCTGCTGGCGGCTGTCCCGCGCCTCGGATCCATGCGGGGGACTGACGAACCCGCTCCCTTCCCGCTGCTGCGTATTACTGATCCCGAAGCCGAACAGCTGGGCACCGCCGACATGGATGAAACGCCCGTCGACATGCCCGAACCTGCCGCTTCCGCGCCATCCGTATCGGATGGACCCGTGCTCAGTGTGGATAACCTGATCACCCGCTTTGATGTGGAAACCGGTTTCTGGGGCAAGGTGAAACGCCGCGTCCATGCCGTGGAGCAGGTGAGTTTCAATCTGTATCCCGGTGAAACCCTCGGCCTGGTGGGTGAGTCCGGCTGCGGAAAGTCCACTATCGGCCGTTCGCTGATTGGGCTTGAGACCCCGCGTTCGGGCAGTATTGTTTTTAACGGGCAAGAACTTACGCAGGTATCCGGCTCTCAGCTGCAAAAGCTGCGGCGTAATATCCAGTATGTATTCCAAGATCCCTATGCGGCTCTGGACCCCCGCCTTACAGTGGGCTTTTCCATCATGGAACCTCTGCTGATCCATAAGGTCTGTTCCCGGCAGGAGGCTGAACGCCGGGTTGGGGAACTGCTGGAGCGCGTCGATCTGGATCCCGCGATGGCCGTCCGCTATCCGCATGAATTCTCCGGCGGGCAGCGCCAGCGCGTCTGTATCGCCCGCGCCTTGGCGATGAATCCGGAAATCATCATTGCCGACGAATCCGTTTCCGCCCTCGACGTATCCGTACGTGCCCAGATCATCAACCTCCTTCTGGCCCTCCAAAAAGAATTCCGCATTGCCTTCCTCTTTATTTCCCATGATATGGCCGTCATAGAACGCGTCTGCCATCGGGTGGCCGTTATGTACCTCGGGCAGATCGTGGAACTTGGCTCCCGGCGTGACGTCTTTGAAAACCCGTTGCATCCCTATACCAAACGACTCATGTCCGCCGTGCCTATTCCGGATCCCTCGCGGCGCACCATGTCGCATACCTTGTTGACTGGCGAAATCCCAAGCCCTGTCCGTTCAGCGGATTATGAGCCCGTGGTGGCCCCCCTGAAAGAAGTGAGCCCTGGCCATTTCGTATCTGAAGAGCAGGTGGCGAACTGGTTTTAGGATCGTCTAACGTTTCGCGCTTCAAGAGTGCTTCGCCGAGGGAGACGTTTTTCGGCGGGACTCCGTTTTCATGGCGAGCTTGGCTGCATAAAGGGTGCCTTTCGAGCCTATTGGAGCGGAAGCGCTGAGTTCGTTCAACACGTTCAGGATTGTCCGACGTTCCGCGATGGCGCAGGGCGTCGTCATCAACCCGCCGTTCAGGCGCATCAGTGAGGAGTAAGTATGTTTTTTTGTAAGACATGGAAAAAAATGATTATTGCCGCGACGATGGTTGTGGCGTTGTGCGCTCCGCAGGCCCATGCGTCCAAGGATGTGGTGCTTGCCATCGCCTCGACCCTGACCACCACCGACCCGTGGGATGCCAACGATACGCTGTCCCACGCTTGCGCGAAAACCTTCTATGAAGGGCTGTTCGGCTTCAACGAGAAGCTTGAGCTGCGTCCCGTGCTCGCCGAAAGTTACGACGTGTCCCCCGACGGGCTCGTGTACACCTTCCATCTGCGCAAGGGTGTGAAATTCCACGACGGTACCGACTTCAACGCCGAAGCCGTCAAGGTCAACTTCGACCGCGTTACCAACCCGGAAAACAAGCTGAAGCGCTACAGCCTGTATTCCAACATCGCCAAGACCGAAGTGGTCGACGACCTCACCGCCAAGGTGACCTTGAAGACGCCCTTCTCGCCCTTCATCAACCAGCTCGCGCACCCCTCCGCGGTCATGATTTCCCCCACCGCGCTCAAGAAGTACGGCAAGGACATCATGTTCCACCCCGTGGGCACCGGCCCGTACAAGTTCGTGGAATGGAAGCAGACCGATTATCTTAAGGGTGCGAAGAACGAGAACTACTGGCGCCCCGGCTTGCCCAAGATCGATACCATCACCTGGGTGCCCGTTGTGGACAACAACGCCCGTTCCGCGATGATGCGTACCGGCGAAGCCCACTTCACCTTCCCCGTGCCGTATGAACAGGCCGCCGTTCTGGAAAAGGACGAGCACCTCAAGCTGGTCGCCGCGCCTTCCATCGTGACGCGCTACCTGAACATGAATATGCTCCAGAAGCCGTTCGACGACCTCCGTGTGCGCCAGGCCATCAACTACGCCATCAATAAGGAAGCCCTCGCCAAGGTGGCTTTCAGCGGTTACGCCTTCCCCTCGGAAGGCCCGCTGCCGCAGGGCGTCGACTATGCCGTCAAGCTTGGTCCTTGGCCGTACAACCCCAAGAAGGCTAAGGAATTGCTTGCCGAAGCCGGATATCCCAATGGTTTCGAGACGACGCTGTGGTCCGCTTACAACCACACCACCGGCCAGAAGGTGATCCAGTTCATCCAGCAGCAGCTCGCTCAGGTGGGCATCAAGGCTCAGGTTCAGGCTCTGGAAGCAGGCCAGCGCGTGGAAAAGGTGGAAAGCCATCAGGATGCCGCCACTGCGCCCGTCCGCCTGTACTACACCGGCTGGTCCTCCTCCACCGGCGAAGCCGACTGGGGCCTGCGCCCGCTGTTCGCCGGAGACAAGACTCCGCCTTCCATGTACAACATTTCCTACTACAAGAACCCCACTGTGGACGCGGACATCATGAAGGCGCTCGGCACCACCGACCGCGCCGAAAAGACCAAGCTGTACACCGAAGTGCAGGAAGAAATCTGGAAGGATGCGCCCTGGGCCTTCCTCGTGACCGAAAAGCTGCTCTACGCGACCAGCAAGAAGCTGACCGGCATGTACGTCATGCCTGACGCCAACTACTTCTTCGAAGAAATCGATCTGCAATAATTCCAGTGTCAGGGCCGGGCGTCATGCCCGGCCCGTCATTCCGCCCTTCGGCGAGGTTTCAACGGATGCTCCACTATTTTCTCAAACGCCTCCTCGGGTTGCTGCCCACACTGTTTCTGGTCGCGGTGATCGTGTTCCTGTTTGTGCACATGCTTCCCGGCGATCCCGCGCGCCTTGCCGCCGGGCCGGAAGCGGATCAGGTCACCGTGGAACTGGTGCGCAAGGATCTTGGGCTGGACAAGCCCCTTCCTGAACAGTTCATCACCTATTTCGGCAACATCATTACCAAAGGCGACTTCGGCACCTCCCTGCGGACCAAGCGCCCCGTCAGTGTGGAAATCGGGGAGCGTTTCGCGGCGACCTTCTGGCTCACCGTCTGGAGCATGGTCTGGTCGGTCTTCTTTGGGCTGATCATCGGCATGATTTCAGCCACAAAGCGCAACAAATGGCAGGATCACGCGGGGATGGCGCTTGCCGTTTCCGGGATTTCCTTCCCGACCTTTGCGCTCGGGCTGTTGCTCATGGAAATTTTTTCCGTTTCGCTGGGCTGGCTGCCCACTGTCGGAGCGGACTCGTGGAAACACTATATTTTGCCGTCCATCACGCTGGGGGCGGGCGTCGCCGCTGTCATGGCCCGGTTCACTCGCGCGTCTTTTGTGGAGATCCTGCAGGACGACTACATCCGTACGGCCCGCGCCAAAGGCCTGAGCGAGTGGGCGGTCATCGTCAAGCACGGCCTGCGCAATGCGCTCATCCCTGTCGTGACCATGATGGGCCTCCAGTTCGGTTTTCTGCTCGGCGGTTCCATCGTGGTTGAGAAGGTATTCAATTGGCCCGGCCTTGGCCGTCTGCTCGTGGATGCCGTGGAAATGCGGGACTATCCGGTTCTTCAGGCCGAAGTGCTCCTGTTTTCGCTCGAATTCATCCTGATCAACCTGCTGGTGGATATCCTCTATGCCGTCATCAACCCACGAATCTGCTTCAAGTGATATGAGTATGCAAAACAACGTATCAGTCGCATCCGGCCCCACAAAAGTCCGTACTCCGTGGAGCGAATTCTGGCGCAAGTTCAAGCGGCAGCGCATGACGCTGTTTGCGGGCAGCTTCATTGGCCTGTTGGTTCTGATCGCCATCTTTTGGCCGTGGCTTGTGCCTTATGATCCTGAAAATTACTTTGACTACGATATGTTGAATGCTGGACCCTCGCTCCAGCATTGGTTCGGCGTGGATTCCCTCGGGCGCGACATCTTCAGCCGCATCCTTGCGGGCGCGCGCATTTCGCTTACTGCCGGTTTTTCCTCCGTGCTGGTTGGCGCGGTTGTCGGGACGCTGCTTGGCCTGACCTCCGGGTATTTTGAAGGCTGGTGGGACCGTGTGGTCATGCGCGTCTGTGACGTGCTGTTCGCTTTTCCCGGCATCCTCCTCGCCATCAGCGTGGTTGCGGTTCTCGGAAGCGGTATGGCGAACGTCATTCTCGCCGTGGCGATCTTCAGCATTCCCGCATTCGCCCGTTTGGTGCGCGGCAACACGCTGTCACTCAAACGCCAGACATTTGTCGAGGCGGCCCGCAGTCTCGGCGCCGGTCCGATGACGATTATGCTGCGCCATATTTTCCCCGGTACGATCTCGTCCATTGTCGTGTACTTTTCCATGCGTATCGGCACGTCCATCATCACCGCCGCCAGCTTGTCCTTCCTCGGTCTTGGCGCGCAGCCGCCCACACCTGAGTGGGGAGCGATGTTGAATGAGGCCCGCGCCGATATGGTTGTGGCCCCGCATGTGGCGATTTTTCCGAGCCTCGCCATTTTTTTGACGGTGCTCATGTTTAACCTTTTCGGTGATGGCCTGCGCGACGCGCTTGATCCCAAGATCGATCAGGAATAGCCATGGACGGATTGGATTTCCCCCGCGTCGGGGTTTTGCCGAGCGGTCAGTTGGATGCGATCACGGACGTGGGCGATATCCGCGTCGGGCATTGCACGCTGGATGAAGGAAATGTTCATACCGGTGTGACTGTGGTGCTCCCCAACGACGATCCGCTCATGCAAAAGCCGCTTGCCGCCAGTTGTATATTCAACGGTTTCGGCAAAAGTGTCGGTCTGATGCAGATGGCGGAACTCGGTTGTCTCGAAACGCCGCTGGCGTTGACCAACACATTTTCCGTGGGGGCAATCGCCACGGCGCAGATCCGTGCGGCGGTGTCCGCGCATCCGGAAGTAGGCCGGGAGTGGTCGACGGTCAACCCGCTGGTTCTTGAATGCAACGATGGGTATTTGAACGATATCCAGGCTCTTGCCGTAACTGAAAAACATTATATCGAAGCTTGCGCCTCGGCTTCACGCGAATTCATGCAGGGAAGTGTTGGAGCCGGGCGGGGCATGTCCTGTTTCCATCTCAAGGGGGGCATTGGTTCGGCCTCCCGAATAGCGGAGTGCGGTGGGCAGGCCTTTACGGTAGGCGCATTGGTGCTCTCCAATTTCGGCAAAGCGGAACACTGCCTGTTGGCTGGCCGTCCCGTGGGCCATCTTTTGCAGGAACGGCTGGACCGTATCGGTGCGGAAGCCGCCGTGCTCGCCGCTGCACCGGAAAAGGGCAGCATCATCATGTTGCTGGCGACCGATGCGCCGCTGGATGTATTGCAGCTCGGACGGCTGGCCCGGCGGGCTGGGAATGGCCTTGCACGGACGGGCTCTCTTTTTGGACATGGCAGCGGAGACGTAGCCATTGCCTTTTCTTCCAGCCAGCATCTCCCGCAGTTGGCGGAATCCGCCGTGCCGCTTCTTCATGCACCGGACGGCTGGATGGACCGACTGTTTCAGGCTGCCGCCGAGGCGACCGAACAAGCTATTTTCAAAGCCCTGTTTTTTGCGGAACCGTTTGTCGGGCGCGATGGCCATAGACGGCCCTCCATTCAGGAAGTTTTGCCGGAATGGCGTGATATCGTACGGAGCTAAAAACCGCAACAGCTCTGGTTCGGAATACGGAGAAAACGATGCGCATTTTAATTTCTGCGGATATTGAAGGTATCAGCGGGGTTATGAGCCCGGAGCAGACGAGCCCCGGATCTGGCGAGTACGAACGGGCGCGGCTGCTCATGACCCGAGAAGTCAATGCCGCCGTCGAAGGTGCATTGGAAGGCGGAGCTACCGAGATATGGGTGGCTGACGGGCATGGGCAATACAACAATATCCTGTTGGAAGAGCTGCATCCGGGTGCGTGCCTGGTCTCTGGAAAGCCGCGCCTGTTTGGTATGATGGGCGGCCTTGATTGCGGTCCGTGGGATGGCTTGTTTCTGATCGGATATCACGCGCGTGCCGGAGCTCATGGCGTGCTGGCCCACACCATCAACGGATCGGCGTTCGCCGAGGTCCGCATCAACGGTGCTCCTGTGGGTGAGTATTATCTGAATGGATTGTTGGCTGGGGAGTACGATGTTCCCGTCCGTCTGATCAGCGGTGACGACCGGCTCGCTGAAGAAGCTGTTTCCGTTTACCCCAATGCGGAGATCGTGACTGTGAAACGGGCGTTGAGTACGAGGGCGGCCGTCCATCAGCCGATTGGGGTGGTCCATAAGGCCTTACACGTGGCCGCCCAAAAGGCCCTGCGGAATGTCTCATGCAAGCCGTTGAAACTTGCAGGGCCGTTTTCCGTACAGGTTTCCACAGTCCGGACCTACCATGCAGATCTTTTCTGTATGCTTCCCGGTGCAAAACGACTGTCTCCAACATGCCTTGAGTTTATCGCGGATACTCCGTTTGCCATTTCTCGGACACTCAATTGTTTTTCGAGCATGGCGGCTTCGGTACACTAGTTGGTAGTCAGGATGAATATGCGGCGCGCGGTTTTTCCGCGCGTCTTTTTTTGTGGAATGGCAAATTTTCTTTAGAGAAGGCGCATACTACCGCATCACTTATATAATTATCTGTAATTATAAGACAAATTATGGAAATGAGGTGCCCGTATAGAAAAGAATATGGAAAATGTTCATTTCCAGTTTAGTTAACTTTACTGTCATAAAGTTAACTAAACTTTTAAAGTAGAATAAAAGCCCTTAAAATGCGCTGTAATCGTTTTGAAGCACTTTACGATTCATATATCGTAAAAAAAAATTTAGCGCCTTAAAATCGATTTTTGCAAGACTTTTTCTTTGGAGTCATACGGACCATATCTCGATTTACGGGAATAAAGTTTCCTGACTTGCTTAACAGATCTCCTGAAAGCGCGATCCCGGTCCAGATTTGTAAAAGCTCTATGCTGCCAACATTGTTCTCACATCAGGGCATTTTGGGGGTGGTTTCGAACAACACCATAAAAGCCTTTTATCCTGAAAGCCGCCTCCGGCAACATATCCGACCCATCGCAATACCCTCAATCTCATGAAATGCAAAAGGAATGTGCCTTGCGGTGCCCTCATAAGTTCGATAGGCTGTAGCTGTCTCTTGTTCATGGAGGTTTTATTCATGCCCCTTCCGGCACTCTCATCTACACAACTTCCCGAAGCCATACCTGATTGGACACCGCTTGATCGGAAGCGTGTCCTGGAACATTTCATGCTCAGCCGCGATTATGAAAATATCGCAGAGTACATTTCTTTTCAGTCGGATCTCCTGCCCGACGAACGCGTCATCCTCTTTTTCCTCCATGCGGTGTATGCCAACTCCACAAAAACAATAGAATTATATGCACTGTATATCATTGGACTTTTCAATTATGCGAAGAAAAGCTTTAACCATCTGAAAGCATGGGATATTGATGCCTATTTGCGGCATCTGACAAACAAAGGGTTGAAACCAAGTTCTCGGAACACGGCGGCGGCCACGCTCCGGAGTTTTTTCCGGCATCTCGTCGATTCAGGCGTCTGTACAGTCAACCCCGCCGCTTTTTTGAAACGAAAACGTAATGACGGCAAGGGATCCTTGCCGGGCCATCTGTCACATAGCCTCGGGCGTGATGAACTGGAGCGCCTTTTCGCCGGCATGGAGGAAGTAGGCGCACCGTTTCGTGATATTGTCCTTTTCCGGGTCTTGTTCATGACGGGACTGCGCGCCGAAGAAGCGGTATCTCTCAAATGGATGAATGTGATCAACTGGCAAGGGCGCTGGTATCTTGACGTGCTGGGCAAAGGCAGCAAGGCACGGCGGGTGTATCTTCCCCAGAAAGCCCAAGCGGCGCTTGAAGAACTGCGGCGTCACACCTTGCCTCGTCCGGAGTATCCGATCTTTGAAAACCTCCGCCACCGCGGACGCCCCATCTCGCGGCACGGGCTGTATGCTCTCGTCAAGAAATGGTCTTCCCTTGTCATCTCCAGAGGCGACGTTTCGCCACACTGGTTTCGCCATAGTTGTTTCACACAGCTCGCAAGCCGTGGAGCCCGCCTTGAAAGCATTCAGGCCCTTGCCGGACATGCGAATATCCAAACCACCATGCACTACAACGAGGCGGCCCAGCTTATGTCTCCGGCAAGTGCCATCTTTGACGAGGAATAACAGCATCCTAGCGCGCTGCTGTGCAATCAGGCTTAGAGTCTCCTGAGCAGAACATCCATGATGATGGAACGGCATGGTCCCGCCAAGCTTCATCCGCCGCCTTGCTGGGCGAAAAGGAGACGCGGCAAAGTTCATAAACAAGGACGCCCCAACAACTGGGGCGTCCTTGTCTGTAGGGGAAACAGGCGGCACGTTGATGAGACGGCACCGTGCCGCCTGTTCGGAGGAACCGGAAGCTTTCTCGGAAAGGGGGATTATCCGAAGAAAGGCTCCGGAAAGTAAATATGCATGATGTTGGTGAAAAAGACCTGGAAAAACACGATAAACGCCGCCGTAAACACAAGATTGGCGAGCAGCGCCTTACCGGTTTTGCGGGGGGTCAGCACGATGAGCATAGCAAATATGCCGACGGCCATGCAGATGTTGAATGAAACATACATCGCGCCAAGCACTTGTGCGATGAAAACCGCGGTAACAAGACACCACCGCTGTGGGGGAATGTCTCCGAAGAAGGACATTTCTCCCTTGCCTGCCATGATGGCCCTGAGCGCCAACAGCACGCTGCTCGCCATGATCAGGTACAACACGCACAGCGGGAAGAGTACGCCCTCGCGGGGGATGCCCTCAAGCTGGCTCCGCATGACGAGGCTGAAGGCGATGAGAAAAACAGCGGTCAGAATATCTATGGTACGTTCTTTCATCTGCATCCTTCCTGATGGGCTGCGCCGCATCCCAACATTTTCTTATTGAGCCGTATACGCCATTGTGCAGTAAAGGCGATATGTTCCAAAAATCAAACCTTCTTGGCCCCGCATTCCTTCCAGATGGAATACCCGAGCGAAAGCAGCGTAAGGATGATAAGCGCAAGGCTCTGCGGGCGGGAGAAGAAGAACAGCATGATATTGCCTTCCGCCGCTCCGAGATGAAGCGACAGCTTGAATCCTTCCTCCATCGTAGTGCCGAGGATAAGCCCGAGCGCCATAGGAGCGACCCCATACTTATACCGCACAAGCACGTAACCGAGTAAGCCGCAAGCCGCCATGGACAGGACGTCCATCAACGAGCTGCTGATGGAGTAGGAACCAACCACCGACAGCGCCAGGATCGCCACAACCAGAAAGTGCTGCGGAATTTTCAGCGCCCGCACGAAGATACGCACCAGTACGAGGCCGAGCAGCAGGATAATGAAGTTCGACAGGATCAGCCCGAACGTATAGGTGAATACGATGTCGCCCTGCTCCGAGAACAGATCGAAGCCCGGCTTCAGGCCGTGGGTCATCAGCGCGCCGAGCATCACGGCGGCGGGTGCGCTGCCGGGGATGCCAAGGGTGAGCATGGGGATCTGCGCTCCGCCGACAACCGCGTTGTTGCAGACTTCGGGAGCCATGATGCCTTCCATGACCCCGGTGCCGAATTCTTCGGGCTTCTTGGAAAAACGCTTGGTTTCATTATAGGCTACGAAGGTCGCTATGTTGCCGCCCGCGCCCGGCATGATGCCGACAATGACCCCGATCACACCGGCTACAAGCGTGACCCATATGCGACGGAAGAAATCCTTCAACGTTTGCCAGAATACACCGGGGGCCGGATTATAGGGAGCCATGGCGCCCTTTTCCCCAGCGGGGCGCAGGAGCAACAGGGCCTGAGGGATGGCGAACAGCCCGATGAGCGCCGGGACCACGTTGATCCCGCCCATGAGTTCCATGGTATTGAAGGTAAAGCGGGGATACCCGGTGACCGGGTCCATGCCCACGCAGGCAAGAACGAGGCCGATAAGCGCGCCGATCACGCCCTTGAGGACATTGCCCGAAGAAAGGGAAGCGATGATCGTCAGTGCGAACACGCACAGCCAGAATTGTTCGGGCGCACCGAATTTCATGGACACGTTGGCGAGGGGCACGGACAGAAACAGGAGCGCCGAAACGCCGAAGATCCCTCCGAACACCGACGAAATGAGCGCCGTAAAAAGGGCTTTCTGCGCTTGCCCCTTCATGGCCATAGGGTATCCGTCGAACGTGGTGCAGAGGGCCGCCGCCGTTCCCGGAGTATTGATGAGAATGGAAGGGATGGACCCGCCGTACTCTGAGCCACAATACACGGAACCAAGCATCAGCAGCGCGGTTGCCGATTCAAGCCCGAATGTAAAAGGGAGGAGCAGCGCGATGCCGAGCGTGCCGGACAATCCGGGGACGGCCCCCATAATGATGCCGAAACAGGCGCTCAGAGTCATGAGCAGCAGCGTGACCGGGTCGGACAGATTGGAAAGGACTACCCACGGATCAAACATGTTCATCTCGCTCGTTTCATTGGTGAAGCATCAATGGCGGGAGGGGTTTCCCCCTCCCTCGGAACCTACTTGAGGAGACCGTAGGCCTCCAGGATTTTTTTGGCCTGTTCGCCTTCCGTGCGGATGATTTCACCGAAGGCCTTGCCGGTCTGGAACTGAGGCATCAGGCCGCTGCTCTTGACCGCCTTCTGGTATTCAAGGTTGGCGCAGAGTTCCGCGAACTTGGTTTCCAAATACTGCCGTGCTTCGGCAGGAATGTTCTGGGGCGTGGCGAGCCCGCGATATTTGCCGGATTCAATGGCGTAGCCCTGTTCAATAAACGTGGGCACGTCGGGGCACAGCTCATAGCGTTCCTTGCTGCCGATGGCGAGCCCGCGGGTCTTTTCCATGCGCAGGAAGCTGGAACCCGAGCCAAAATAGGCGTCCACTTCGCCGCTGAGCAAAGCCGGGATGGCCTTGCCGCTGCCGGAATAGGGGACTTGCGTGAACTTCGCGCCGGTGAGCTTTTCAATCTGCATGAGGAAGAGATGATCGCCGGTGAGCTTGCCCACTGTTGCCACCTTCACCTTGCCGGGATTGGCCTTGGCGTACTCAATGAGATCCTTAAACGTCTTATAAGGGCCGTCTTCGGGAACCATGACCACGTCGGCGTCGTAAACGAGGCCGCAAAGCGGGCTGAGCTGTTCCGTTTTGTAGCCCGGCTGCCCTTCGGGGCGCAGCATGGGCTGGAGCACGATATGGGGGAGGTCCACGCCGCCGATGGTGTAGCCGTCCGCCTTCGCGCCGACCAGCCACGTCCAGCCGATTTCCCCGCCCGCGCCAGCCTTGTAGGTTACGACGATGGGCTGATCAAAAACACCTTTGGCGAATTTTTCGAGAAGTCTGTGGCTGACGTCGCTGCCGCCGCCCGCATTGAACGCGGTCATCAGGGTGATCGGCTTTGCCGGATACTCGGCTGCCTGCGCGGGAACGGCCAAGAGGCCGAGGGCCAGGAGAGAGGAAAGGAACAAGCTTTTCATGTCTACCTCCAACAGGTGTTCAGGTGGCAGTTACAGGGCGTTGTCCGGGATTCAGCTTTGCAGGAAGGCTTCCACGGCCTCCACGGTCGGGGGGATGACGCCGGGCGTTTCGCTTTCGTCGGTGGCGACCTGCGGAACGTTCAGCCCATGTCCGGTGAGGTTGCAGACGGTAAGGCCCGGATTTTCAAAACCGGGCACCTTCACAAGGTACCGCAAGGCTGCCACGGAGACGGAACCCGCCGGTTCCGTGAACAAGCCTTCCTCCCGCCCCAGTTCACGGATGGTGCGGATAAAGTCGGCATCGGAAACGGAAATCATGGTACCGCCGGTTTCGCGCACGGCCTGTAGGCAGTAGCGCCCCCAGTACGGATTGTTGTTCATGATGGCATCGGAAAGGGAAGGCTTCTTGTCCACGGGCGTCACGGCATCGCGACCTTCATGGAAGGCGCGGGCCGTGGGATCACAGGCTTGCAGCTGCACACCGACGAGGCGCGGCATACGATCAATGACCCCGGCGGCAAACATCTCGCGGAAAGCATCATGCGCGGCGACCATCCCGGCCCCACCGCCGCAAGGGATCAAAACCGTATCCGGGGCCCGCCCAAGCTGCTGGACGATGCCGTAAGCAAAGGTACGCTTCGCGGCGATGCGGTAAGGATTTGGGCCGCCACACTGGAACCATTTGCGGCGCTTGACCATTTCCCCACAGATCCGGCTGGCGGCGGCCATGTCGCCGTCGATGCGGACTACGCGCCCGCCGTAGACGAGGCTTTTAAAGATTTTCGCTGCGGAAACGTGCTTCTGCACGAAGACCACGGGATTCAGCCCGGCCCGGGAACCGTAGGCGGATACGCTGGCCGCGTTGTTACCGGACGAGGACAGGCACACGGTCTTGCAGCCGAATTCCAGTGCTTTGAGCACGCACAAGGCCGTGCCGCGGTCCTTCAGGGACAGGGTCGGCCCCTGTTCCACTTTGAAATAGAGATCCGGAATACCAAGTTTTTCACCATAGCGGTGAGAAGGCAACAGCGGCGTTTCAGCTTCACCGAGGCTCACGCGATCAATAAGGGACTCGTCGGAAATCGGCAGAATGGACCGCCACTGGCGGAGGAATGAACGCCCTTCTGGGGCGGGCAGCCCCGCGCTCAGTGCCTGACGGAGCGACGCCTCGGAAAACATGACGCGCATGGGTGCGCCGCAATCGGGACAAGACAGGGCACATTCAGCCTCAGGAATGCGTTTCCCGCATTCACGGCAAACAAGCCCCAGACATTCTGTATGCATATGAATCCTCCTGAGTGGAAAAGGCTTGACGCCTCTCGTGTACGAACAACGGTCGAGCAGTGACGACGTTTTTTAGTCGTCCGTCGACAGTATGTGAAAAGAAACACGCCCTGTCAATACTTTGTCGACAAAAATAGTCGACAAAAATGAACCACATCATGCGCCACTCAATGAAGTTTCTTCATTTATCTAATTATATAAATAAAATAAGTGTATTCTATACCCTCAAAAAGCAAAAGAATATGTTTCCGCTGCTCACATGACCGATGCCGATTTCCTACGGAAACAGGCTCCCAGTGAAATTTTTGAGCCGCCAAAAACGGAAAAATCGGGAGTTCCGCCCAGTGTTCTCTTTCAGCACTCCATACGGGTTCGGTCGGCAGACTGCCTCGTTCCTGGTGGCGCAACAGAAATCCGAACCTTCCGGGCTTGAGCATTGCGCACATTTCTTCCCACTGGAGGTCTTGCGCGGCACAGGGCTTTTACGTTTTCACCACCGAGAGCGCAACATATTTACAATAATTGAAAATATATACATGGAATGAGCACAACGCCCGTCCGCTCCGGCCTCTCCCCTTTCCCTGAAACCGCGCTTGCAGGCCGTCGGCCTGATGCCGGGTGGGAACTACTTTGCGTCTTCCTTCCCGGCTTTCCGGGTTACTGACTCGCTGGTTTTTCTGTTGCCGCCCAACGCACCGCTCCTTACCTACTCGTCACAGCCTCTTTGAGGAACTTTTAAGTGTTGTGACAAACAGCACTTGACACGGACAGTCGACCGAGTTTTAATACAGTCAACGGTCGACAAAATATCTTTTCACCACCCATCTTTGAGGTAGCTATGAAAACGTTCTATGCTTTACTGCTTGCTTTGGGGATCTGTCTTGGCCTCACGTTCCCGGCGATGGCGGAATACCCCGCCAAGCCGATCATGCTCATGACCGCATTCAACGCGGGCGGCGGCAGCGACCTGAGCCATCGGCTCATCGAGAAATTCGCCAAAGGTGTCATCCCTCAGCCCATCGTCGTAACCTACAAGGCCGGCGCGGGCGGGGAAATCGGCTGGACGTGGCTGGTCGGCGCGAAGGCGGACGGGTACAATATCGGCGGCGTGGATCTCCCCCATATCGTGCTCCAGCCCATGCTGCGTCCCGAGGGCCAGCCGGGCTACAAAACGGAACAGCTTAATCCGCTTTGCTGCCTCGTATTCGATCCGGATATTCTGATCGTCAGCGAAAAGAGCCCGTTCAAGAGTTTCGGAGAATTGATCGAATACGCCAAGGCCAATCCCGGCAAGGTAAAGGCCGCGACCGTGGGCAAGCTCACCGGCGACCATATCTTTCTCATGAACGTGGAAAAGTTCACCGGCGCGCAGTTCACGCAAGTCCCTTATCCTGGCGGCAGCAAAGCGGCCCCGGCGCTGCTCGGCGGCGAAGTGGACTGCTATTTCGCTTCCACATCCAACTTCCTGCGTATGCAGGGCGCGCGCGGCCTCGCCATTGCAACCAAGGATCGCTATGAGCTCTGCCCTGACGTCCCGACCATGAACGAGCTTGGCTATAAGCTCGAATCCGCCAAGTATCGCGGACTCGCCACTCCGCCGAACTTCCCTGCGGAAGCGCAGGCGTATCTTGAAGCCGCGCTCGCCAAAGTATGCGCCGATCCTGAATATCAGGCGGGCGTACGCGGAGCCGGTCTGCTCCCCTACTATAGGGACGGGAAGGCGTTTGGCGAAATCATCGAACAGGAAAAGGAAAAGGCCCGCAAGACCCTCAAGGAACAAGGGCTGATCCAGTAGCAAGGCGGAGGCGTTCCCCTTCTGACATGATAAGGCCAAACTGCGGCGACGCGGCAGGAAGCCCTCCGGTTCGTACCACCAGACGGATCGGAGGGCTTTTTTGATGGCAACAGCTGGTGCGGGTGGGTGAGGAAGATGTATGGGCTATCCGGTACCAAGAGAACACAAAAACGCCGGGGAGATTTTCCCCGGCGTTTTTGCATTCATCCGAATGGATGCCCGTTAGCCTTCCAGCTGGCTGCGGTAGTCAGCCGCCGTCATCAGGGCGGGCGTTTCCGTGGGCCGGATGCGGAGCATCCAGCCGTCGGCATAGCAGTTGAGGTTCACGAGCGTTGGCTTGCCTTCCAGCGCCTCATTGCGTTCAACCACTTCTCCGGCCACGGGCATATACAACGAACTGACGGTCTTCAGGGATTCCACCGTCCCGAATTCGTCATCGGCTCCGAAGGAAGCGCCCGCATCGGGCAGATCGACGAACAGGATTTCGCCAAGCTGATCCTGTGCGAAATCCGTGATGCCGATGACCAGCGTGTCGCCGTCCTTGCGGGCCCATACGTGGCGGGCCGTGTAACCGAGATCCTCAGGAAGGTTCAGGGATTGTGTGTTCATGATGCCTCCGGCTGTTCGCCGCACCGGACGGACCTGTGCGGCATGGTTGAGGGAAACGGGAGCTAGGCGAGCATCCCGGCGGCTTCGTACAACCCTTCCGAAAGGGTCGGGTGGGCATGGATGGTTTCAAAGAGATCCCGTGCCGAGCACCCCTTCTGAAGGGCAAAGGTTGCTTCGGCGATGAGATCCGAGGCGTGCGCCCCGGCAATGTGAACGCCGAGGAGTTTGCCTGTGCCTTCTTCGGCAACGATTTTGAAGAGTCCGGAAAGCGCGCTCATAGCCTGCGCCTTGCCGAGTTCCCGGAACTGGAAAACCGCCGAACGGGCCGCTATCCCCTGCTCTCGGGCCTGCTCTTCCGTCAATCCCACATCGCCGATTTCCGGCGAAGTAAAAATGGCCGAAGGAACCACCGTATACGATTGTACTTTTTTCTTTTCAGGGTGCAGGATGTTATGAACCGCCGTATGCGCTTCGGCTGCGGCCATGTGTGCCAGCATGATCCGCCGTGGGCCGGTGACGTCGCCAATGGCATACACGCCGGGGACCGATGTTTCCAGCGTATCGTCGACGACGATCCACCCGCGCTGGTCAAGCGCAATCCCCGCTTCGGCCAATCCTGCGGTATTCGGGACCCGGCCCACGGTAACGCAAACGGCGGAAGCGTTCAGGACACGGGAATCGCCCGCCCCTGTGGGGAAAGGCGCTATTTCCACCGCCGCCCCGCCGTCACACGGGGTCACGCGGGAAACCGTATGGGACAGTTCCACGGCGATGCCCTTTTTCTTCATTTCTCGGAGTAGCAAACGGCTGATTTCGCCGTCTACGGATGGCAGGGGAAGCAGACGCCCCTGCCCTTCGATGACCGTCACTTTCGCACCGAAGGCGCGGTAGATGAAGGCGAGTTCACAGCCGATAACCCCGCCGCCGACAACGACCAAATGTTCGGGCACGGTTTGCAGCTCCAGCGCATCGGCGCTGGACAGGACAAGCCGATGATCCACCGGCAGAGAAGGCAGCTCCAGCGGAGAGGACCCGGTGGCGAGAATGACCCGATCCCCGGCAATTTCCAGAGATCCGCCCACGGAAGCAACCCTGACGAGCCCGGCGCCGACAAATTCCGCATCGCCGCGAACGACACGGACCTTCAGCTGGGCGGCGGTCTTTTCGAGCCCGGTTTGCAGGGTCGCCGTCACCTTGCGCTTGCGGGCGACGATGGCGGACATGTCCGGTGTGGCGGCGCAATCCCCGGCAATGCCGAACTCCCTGAGCCGGGCAACCGTGTCCAGCGCGTCCGCCGACGAACGCAGCGTCTTCGTCGGGATACAGCCCGTGTGCAGGCACGTTCCGCCGAGGTGGGCGCGTTCGACGAGGGTGACTTCAACTCCGGCTTTCGCGGCGGCGAATGCGGCGGTGTAACCTCCGGGGCCGCCCCCGATGATGGTCAGCTTCATGACGCGCTCCCTCCCCTGCGGACGCTATGCGATACGTTGATGCCTTCAAAAATGGACGCCGTAATAAGACAGTTTTTGACGATCTTCGCGCAGTGGTCCACCTTGGCGGCGTAGGCTTCGTCCGCGTCGACAGTCACGTCGATATCAATGCCCACAAGGCGCATCGCGCCGTCCGCATTGGGTTCCTTGGTTCCTGTTCCCTGCGCCCGGATAGCGCGGAAAGGGACCCCCCTCGCCACGAGCGCCGCCCGGATGCTTCCGCAAAAACAGCTCAGGGCCGCCGCGATGAGCAGGGTGGACGAGTTGCCGCCCCGCTCCGTTTCCGGGACCCCCGTATAGTCCATGACAATATCTTTAAGGACAGATGAACCCGTATGGACGGTATAAACGTCGCCTTCTTGAACGAACGAAACCTGTATGCTTTGGGACATTGCTGACTCCTTGTTTGTTGTGGGGTGGCGGGAGATTAATGTTCCTATCCGGCTTCCATGTCCATGAAAACAGTTACCCCGCCAGCTTCGGGTTGGCGGCGAGCCCACGCAGCAGAGCGGGGACCGAATACATGGCGAGTGCCGAGCTACGCGGATTCTGGGGCAACGGGGCCGGGCGGGTCATCGTTTCCAATGTGCAGTCCCCAGCCCTGGCCGAAATATGGTGCAGCGTCCCTGCCGCACAGGGATCCGCGAACAGGCGCACCCGCGTACGGGAAAAACCGAGCCCCGCCAGGCCGAGGCTGACCGCGACGTTCACGTTTGCGGGGAAACGCCGGATCGCCTCTTCCGCCGTGCCGCTGAACAGAAGCCGCGCTTCGGGGGACATGATCAGCGCTTCTTCCGCTGTGGGCGGGATGAGCTCCGAGAGAGGCGGCATCTGGCCGAGGCTGCGGGGATGCTTCACAGTGGTGAGGGTAACGGCATCAAGCCCCATTTCCCGCATGGCCCGGATGCCGTCCAGCCCGGCGATGGCTCCGGACGGCACATGCACCGCCGCGCGGGCCGCCTCCACATCGCGCAACAGAGCGGGATCAAGCGAAAATCCGCCGACGCTCAACGGCACGACGGCTTTTCCGGCGGCAAGGCAAGCCCGCACGATATCCGGCATGGCGGCGGCACTCGTGGCTTCAACGAGCAAATCGCATGTTTCGATGAGCTGTTGCAGGCTTAGCACCGGAACGTCTCCGAGCTCCAGCGCGAGCCCCTCGGCGTGCGCCGTGGTGCGCGAAAAAAGCCCGCCGAGACGATAGGACGGCAGCTGTTCACGGATATGCCGGGCGATGAGCCGCCCCATTGCGCCGCATCCGATGATCCCAAGAAACGCTGGTCGCATTGCTTTCTCCAAAAGGTCTGTAGGGAGCATAGCCGAAAACCGTTTTATTGTCGACAATAATGGTCGACTAAAAATAAACCGACTTATACAATTTCCCGCAGCCGTCTACAGAAAGGGCCCGCCATCCTGTAGAAAACACCCTTCCTACGTAAAACCCCCGGCGGGACCGGGGGTTATATGGGAGACGGTATCTGGGAGGGAGGCTTAGAGGACGGCGATGGCTTCGATTTCCACGCGCGCGCCTTTAGGCAGGGCGGCGACGGCTACACAGGAACGGGCCGGGGCATCGGCTCCGAAGGTTTCGCTGTACACACTGTTCACAGCCTGAAAATCAGCCATATCCACGATGAATACGGTCACTTTGGTCACATCGGCGGGCGTGGCTCCGGCTTCGGCAAGAACGGCCTTCATGTTGGCAAGGGCCTGCGCGGCCTGTTCTTTCACATCATTGGAAACGAGTTCACCCGTGGCCGGAACCATACCGATCTGGCCGGAGAGATACAGGGTGCCGCCTTTACGGATAGCCTGCGAGTAGGGGCCGATGGCGGCGGGGGCT
>ENA-UEPH01000278-UEPH01000278.1-human-gut-metagenome-genome-assembly--contig:-NODE-278-length-62159-cov-6.582536_pt1 | contig 62159 bp, 52 predicted proteins | sample MGYA00242891_ERZ507898 | MGnify/ENA primary metagenome ERZ507898 (study PRJEB26167, sample SAMN06115411) | human gut metagenome | host: Homo sapiens | place: China:Guizhou | collected 2014-10-15...
CTTTAACTTTGCATCGCAAACACTATTTTTTATTAGTAAACTATGCGAAAAGCAGGGTACCATTTTAATTCGGACACGTTATCATTTGATAAAATAGAATCATCTTTAAGAAAAACACTTTGGAGATTATTCAAAAAATTCTTTTCTAGCTTCTCGCTGGCCATCGTCATGTTATACCTTGTCTATGCGTTCATTGATTCCCCGAAAGAAAAACTTTTGAAACGGAAATATGAAGAAGTTCTTACCCAATACAGCTTATTAAGCAACAAAGTAGAACACCTGGACAACGTACTGAAAGACATGGAGGCCAGGGATGACAACATCTACCGGGTTATTTTCGAAACCGACCCTATTCCCTCGTCTATCCGACGAGCTGGTTCGGGAGGAGTTGACCAGTACGAACACCTCCGACAAATCGACAACGCGGACCTGATCATCGGGACTGCCAAGAAGATTGACGAATTATCCAAAGCGATCTACATTCAAAGCAAATCTTTCGACAAAATCGAAGAACTGGCCAAGAACAAGATCGACATGCTGGCATCAATTCCCGCGATCCTTCCGGTCTCGTTAAAAGATAAAAGCACTCACCAAGTGACCTCCTCGTTCGGCTACCGGATGCACCCCATCTACAAGACCCTTAAATTCCATGCAGGGATGGACTTCACCGGAACAGTAGGGACCCCGATCTATGCCACCGGCAACGGGGTTGTCGTTGAGAGCAAATTTGACAAAGGCTACGGCCGTCACGTCATTATAGATCACGGATTCAGCTATAAAACCATGTACGCTCACATGGAGAAAATCCTGGCAAAAAAAGGCCAGAAAGTGAAACGGGGAGATGTCATCGGGTACTTGGGGAGTACGGGGCTTTCCACGGGCCCGCACCTTCACTACGAGGTCAGGAAAAATGATAAAGCAATCGACCCTATCAACTTCTATTTCAACGACCTTACCCCCGATGAATTCGAACAACTAGTCGAAATAGCGAATAACACGGGCCAAAGTATGGACTAAATCAATTTTCAATTGTTATGACAGAAGAATCATTAAAGTTGTATTACACCATCGGAGAAGTGGCCGATATGTTCGGGGTCAACACCTCCCTGATCCGATTCTGGGAGAAAGAATTCGACGTGATCAAACCCCATAAAAACAAAAAGGGAAACCGTCAATTCACGAAAACCGACATTGACAACTTTCACCTGATCTTTCACCTGGTCAAGGAAAAAGGAATGACGTTAAAAGGAGCCCAGCAACAACTTAAAAACCGGAAAGCGGAAACCGAATCACATTTCGAAGTCATAAAACGCTTGAAAGGAATAAAAGAAGAGCTATTATCCATCAAAAACCAACTCCCGTAGCAACTCTGTGATTTAATGATTCCCGATTAGGTGATTCCTGCCACTCGGCTCTTATGCTCTCTTTTTAATCACTTAATCATTGAATCGACAATCACTGAATTACTCGGAGCATAGAATCGGCAACCACTAAATTATTTCATTCAAATTCTAAATTTCAAGCCAAACATGCACGTAAAAGACATCATCTCGCTCATAGAAGAGTATGCCCCTCTCAAATTACAGGCCAGCTTCGACAACTCCGGGCTTCTCTGCGGGGATCCTGAACGGGAAGTGACATCCGTGTTATTATGCATCGACGTCACGGAAGAAGTCGTTGAAGAAGCCATCGCCAAGGGACACGACCTCATCATCTCCCACCACCCGCTCATATTCGGGGGACTCAAACACATTACTCCCGCCACCTACGTGGAACGTTGCGTGATCAAGGCAATCAAACACGACATCACAATTTACGCCTCCCACACGAACATGGATGTCGTGACTAACGGGGTGAGTGGACGTATGGCCGACAAACTCGACCTCGTTAATCGTCAAATCCTTCAACCGGAAGGTGATCCCCTCGCCGGGAACGGGTTCGGGATCATTGGTGAATTACAGCATCCTGTTGAAAGCATGACATTCCTACAACAAGTGAAAGAAATATTCCGGTGTGACCGGTTGCGTTACACGACTCCACACCTCCCGACCATTCAACGGGTTGCCGTCTGTGGAGGAGCCGGAGCTTCGTTCTTTAACCGGGCATTGGCAAATCACGCGGACATCTATATATCCGGGGATTTCAAATATCATGACTTTTTCCTCACGGAAAAACGCGTAATTATTGCCGATATCGGTCATTATGAAAGCGAACAATTCACAAAAGAGATATTTTATGAGATACTTACAAAAAAAATATCTAAATTCGCGATTCAGTTTTCTGAGATTAATACAAATCCGATTAAGTATTTATAATATATGGTGACGAATAACAATGAGAAAATGCAAGAGCTGACAGTTGAAGAGAAACTGCAGAACCTGTATGAATTACAACGAATTGACACCGAGATCGATAAAATCAAAACGCTGCGGGGAGAACTACCTTTGGAAGTTCAAGACCTTGAAGACGAGATCGCGGGATTAGAGACACGTATCGACAACTTGAAGGCTGAACTAAGCGAGCTTGACAAAACGACATCCACCCGGAAAATGGATATCAAGAAAGCCGAAGAATCTATTAAAAAATATAGCGAACAACTGGATAACGTTCGTAACAATCGCGAATACGACGCTTTAAGCAAGGAAATCGAGTTCCAGAAACTAGAAATCGAATTACAGGAGAAAAGAATTCGGGAAGCCTCGAAAGCAAAAGCGGAAAAAGACGCGCTTATGGAAGAATCCAAAAAGCGTTATGAAGACAAAGTATCCGACCTGGAAGCCAAGAAAGGCGAATTGAATGATATTATCAACGAGACGCACAAAGACGAGGAAACGTTAGAAACAAAATCAAAAGAATTGGCAGCCACCATTGACGAACGTTTATTAACGGCATACCGCCGTATCCGTTCCAACGCCCGCAACGGTCTGGCCGTCGTTACCGTTGACCGTGACGCCTGTGGAGGTTGTTTTAACAAAATCCCGCCACAAAGACAGTTGGATATCCGTTCCCGGAAAAAGATCATCGTCTGCGAGTACTGTGGCCGTATCCTCATTGATAAATATATCTGTGACTACGACGGTTCGCAACAAAAAGCAGACCTTGAAGCTCTTCTCGATGCACAAAAGAAAAAAGGAAGAAGACTTAGAAAATCAGAAGAATAAAAACAAGGCTGCTCGACAAAGCAGCCTTTTTACGAATATATAATTTTAATCTGAATTAAAATGATCCCAACAAACTACGATCCGCAAACGAGCGAAGAGAAATGGTATCAATACTGGTTGGAACATCGGTTTTTCCACTCCACCGTTGATAAAAAGAGAACTCCGTATTGTATTGTTATTCCCCCGCCTAACGTCACCGGTGTCCTGCACATGGGACACATGCTGAATAACACGATACAGGACGTACTCGTCAGACGCGCCCGTTTACTTGGTAAAAATGCTTGTTGGGTTCCGGGAACCGATCACGCTTCCATTGCCACGGAGGCCAAAGTTGTTGCCAAACTGAAAAGCGAAGGTATCGAGAAAAGAGACCTTTCCCGCGAAGAATTCTTGAAACATGCCTGGGCATGGACCGAGAAACACGGAGGGATCATCCTCGAACAGTTGAAACGACTGGGAGCTTCCTGCGACTGGGACCGGACTTGTTTCACGATGGACGAGATCCGTTCGGCCAGCGTGATCCGGGTCTTTATCGACCTGTACAACAAAGGACTTATATATAAAGGTGTTCGTATGGTAAACTGGGACCCGGCAGCCAAAACAGCCGTGTCGGATGAAGAAGTTATTTACAAGGACGAACACAGTAAATTATATTATCTCCGCTATAAAATAGAGGGAACCGAAGACGAATACATCATCATCGCCACAACACGCCCGGAAACCATTCTAGGAGATACTGCCGTATGCGTGAATCCCAAAGATGAACGTTTCCGCCACCTGGCCGGGAAAAAATGTATCGTTCCCCTGGTAAACCGGGTAATTCCGATCATCCAGGATGAATACGTGGATATGGAATTCGGTACCGGAGCATTGAAAATCACCCCGGCACACGACATCAACGACTACGAAATCGGATACAAACATCATCTGGAATCCATCGACATTTTCAATGATGATGGAACCTTGAATGAAAACGCCCGCCTTTTCGTGGGTAAAGACCGCTTTGTCGTACGTCAGGAAATTATCCCCGAACTCGAAAAAGCGGGAAACCTCGTGAAAATCGAGGATTACAACAATAAAGTCGGTTATTCTGAACGTACCAACGTGGTGATCGAGCCGAAATTATCCATGCAATGGTTCCTCAAGATGAAAGAACTGGCAAAACCGGCCTTGGATGCTGTCATGAATGACGATATTCTCCTGACACCGGCAAAATACAAAAACACGTACCGCTACTGGATGGAAAACGTGAAAGACTGGTGTATCAGCCGCCAATTATGGTGGGGCCACCAGATTCCCGTATATTACCTGCCGGATAGCAACGATTACGTGGTAGCTTGCAATAGCGAGGAAGCCGTAAAACTCGTGAAAGAGAAATTCGGTAAAGACATTCCGGCAAATCAACTCCGTCAGGATGAAGATTGCTTGGATACCTGGTTCTCTTCGTGGCTATGGCCGATCTCCGTATTCAACGGAATCCTCGAACCGGAAAATGAAGATATCAAATATTACTACCCGACAAATGATTTGGTATCCGGCCCGGACATCCTCTTCTTCTGGATGGCAAGAATGATCATGGCCGGATACGAGTACCGCCACGAGAAACCGTTCTCTAACTTGTACCTCACGGGAATCGTGCGTGACAAACTGCATCGCAAGATGTCCAAATCCCTTGGAAACTCACCCGATCCGATCGACTTGATCAATCAATACGGGGCTGACGGGGTACGTGTAGGAATGCTATTGTGCGCCCCCGCCGGAGGAGACTTGCTATTTGATGAAAGCCTCCCGGAACAAGGACGTAATTTCACGACCAAAATATGGAATGCTTTCCGCCTGGTCAGCAATTGGAAGGTTGCCGACATCGAACAACCGTTACACTCCAAACTGGCCATCGAATGGTTCGAGCAATATTTGAACAAATGCAAGGAGACCCTCAACACGCAATTCGAGCAATACCGAATTTCCGAAGCACTCATGACCGTGTACACCGGATTCCGAGACGAGTTCTCATCTTGGTTACTGGAAATCATCAAACCGGGATTCGAACAACCGATCGACCGGACGACTTACAATAAAACCATTTACCTCTTCGAGGAAATGTTGCAATTGCTCCACCCGTTCATGCCATTTATCACGGAAGAGATATGGCAGAACCTGAGGGAGCGGAAAGATGGCGAGAGTATCATGGTATCCGTGATGCCAACACCCGGAAAATACGACGAAAACTTCCTGAGCACGTTCGAGAACACGAAAGAAGTCATCGCTGGAATCCGTACTGTCCGCAAGCAAAACAACATCGCTTTCAAAGATGCCATCTCTTTAAGAGTAAAGAGTAACGACCGCTACCCCTTGCAATTCGAGAGTATCATCTGCAAAATGGGTAACATCAGCGATGTCGAAATGGTTGCAGACCCGGTAAAAGGAGCCTGGAGCTTCATCTGCGACACGGTTGAATACTTCATCCCTGCTATCGGGGAAGTCAACACCGAAGAAGTCCGGGCAAAACTAGAAGCAGACCTTGCTTATGCCCAAGGGTTCCTCGCATCCGTGATGAAAAAACTCGGCAACGAGAAATTCGTGAACGGGGCCCCTGCCCAAGTAGTTGAAAACGAACGCAAAAAACAAGCCGATGCCGAAGCAAAAATTAAAGCAATTGAACAACAATTAGCCGAATTGAACTAAAACATCGCTTATAAAATACGCAAGCCGCCCGTTGGAATATCGGGCGGCTTATTTTTTTTATTCCAACTTTCACAATATCTCTCGACCATTATCGCATCCAAACAAATGGATATGAGTCACTTCCGCTTGCATGTAAATGAAAAGGAAAGGAACAGGATAAGGCGTATTTAAAAAAGAATGCATCACAAATATTTATTGAGTTACTGATCAGTACCTATAATAAACTTATAATCAAATTATAAACATCCTATATAAACCTTATTATAATAGGATTTATATAAGGTAACTATAGGGTTCGTATAGGGTTCATGAAACTACTGAACAAGTAGTACACAATAATTACAGACGTATTCAGGTACCAAATTTACATATCTTCTACATCCTTCGATATTTCTCAGAATAGAATCCCTACAAATTTTATAAATTTGAGACTAAAAGGATGAAATATTCCCATCCTGCCGATCGACAGGACAAGTCAAAGATTTTCCCTCAAAATATTCAACGACGATTCAACTCGGCTTGGATCTCATTTATCACGCTTTGGGGGCGTAACGGATATTCCAATACCCTGTTCGTCACGTTTCCGGCCTTATCTATAATTTTATACGTCGGGTATCCATGCACCTCCATTTTCTTGACAATCATCTGCTGTTGTAGTGGAGGCAAATTATAATGCACGATATTTTTTCCCGTAAGATTGAATTCTTTGATAACATTTTTCCATGCCTCTTCGGGTGAGCTATAAGCAAAATACATGAATATCACTTTCTCGTTCTCGAACACCTTCTCAATATCACCCATCAACGCCAACATATCCTTACAAGGTTCACACCACGATCCCCAAAAATCGAACAAAATCACATTTCCCCGATAAGGTTCAATCAAGGCTTGCCAGAGAGAATCTGCATCCAAAATATGACTAAATCGCTCAACATCAATCAAACTGGCTTCGTGAGCTAATTTTTTACTAGCGATTTTCTGGTAAACATCGCTAGCTTCCTTCACCTTTCGATTCAATATAGGATTCGAAATTCTAGTGTCCACTAATTTCATCATCCCCGGTGCCAAAGACTTGTGATCATACTCCATTCCAGTCACGAACAATCGGGTATAACAAAGCTCCTTCAATAAGACATCGGATACCAGCGTGTCATAGAGCAATAACTCGTGTTCCCGGGTCACGACCTCCTCCAATTCCCATACCTCCGGCAAAGAGCGATAGGTATTCATTTTATCATAAAGCATGGCCTTATCCCCCACGGCCACCTGAAACGCACTCGTGTCCGTAATTTGCTGCCGGCTCAATTCCGTCATCTTCCGGCTAATACGTTCACAAGTCGCGATATCTTCCGTTGATAATTCCCCAAACATTCCGCCCTCCTTCAACCTCCTTAACACCTCATACAAACGATCATCTGGCATATAAACCAACCCAATCCCATCAACATACCTATATTTTTGACTATCTACATAACCGGTATAATCCCGCAAGAATGTTTGGTAATCCCGAGTTATAAAATAATACAAGGATTCATTCACAGAGAAATGAGTATTTACATATTCCATGTATCCCGGATCAAACCGTTCGTGGCTCCCGCGCAAATTAAACTGGTTTTGCATCAACGTCGCCGCAAACCGATATTTCCATTCATTTTCAATGGACTCTTTGCATCTCTTCGAAAGATTCGGGTATTTTCCACAAATAGAATCCAAAAATGCTACCGATTTCAAGTAATCCGCCTCGGCCAAGCGCAGGAATTCCATATCCGAACGGGCGATCTCCCTCAACTCGTACATATTTCTCATCCATAACGGATAAGGGAAACACGTATACTCCTGATGAAAACGAGCGTTCTTTCCCATGAAAAGCACATCCTTTTTCCCGTTAATCATCTCTTCCTTCGAAACATCCGGGAATACTTTCCAGTCCGAAGCATCTGCATATAACAAAACCGTCTCCCCGGGTTCTACAATAATATTTTTCCACATCCGTCCCCATTCCAATAAAACTCGTTGAGGTGCACTCACGACAAAACGAAGCGTAAAGCGCCCGGAAGAATCTACGGGGGCAACAATTTCACCTTCCTCTTCTTCAAGCAATCCATTATAGCCACAAGTAAACGTGTACCCTCGCAACGCCGGGTGAGTCACCTTGTCGAGGTTACGAATATATCCGCGTATCGTGACGGTATCGGTGATCACGAGAGGTTTTGAAAACGAAACGGTATCGACTCCTTCCCACGCAACAAAGTCTTTGCCGTTGCACGGATGGAATATTTCGCCTTTCTCATTATCACGCACTATAGAAATATTTCCATTCTTACCCTGTCTGATTTTAAGAACTATCGTCCGGTTACCATTTTCCAACACGACCTCCGTTTGTTTCCTCCCGAATTTTACACGTTTATATTTCCAGAAATCCGAGAAAGCAACGGCCCCATCTTCATAAAAACCATACTCCCAAGCTCCCGTTCCGGTGTTCGCCCAGTTACCCAAAAGATTACTCTCTATAACTTTCTGCCCCATAACTCCCGAAGAAATCACGAATACCACCACAAAGATCATCCACTTCCCCAAGCTTTGATAAAAATACATGCAAGGACACGCCGCCGATTTCAGATAATTCATATACTCACATTTTTGTTTTTCCTTCACCCGAAATCATCCGGGTGAAGGCTATAAAGGTAATAAATATATTTTTATCTCCGTTTCGGTTTGGCTTTCAAATCGGGATGACGCATGTCATACACCTTTTTCCCGTATTCCGGGGTTGTAACTAAATCGGTCGGGATTTGTTTCCCCTCCTCCAAGGCTCGCTTCAACAAATATTCCAAACCTTGCACATAATAAAAATGAGGCATGGCATCATCCCGATCATACATATTGTAGGCAACATATCTCAAAGCTCGAACTTTGTTCGCCAAGGTTTCATAAGGCAAATCTTTATCCGTGTATTCCGGGGACACTCGCACGTGGAACACAAGCGATTTCACGAACTTGTGCTGGTCGATCGACGGGTCAGCCTTCAAACGCTCGACCTCGGCAAATGCCTCGTCGTACTTTTTCTGGTTGAAAAGATCGGTCATTACACGCATTTTGATATTAAAATCCTTTCCCTCGAAATCGCATAATCCTTTTGTAAACTGAACTGGGGCATAAGATGTTGCCTCCGTTAATTTCTCGTCTACTTCCTTTTTACCGAATAATTCCGTGAATCGCACGTAATTATCGGAAACTTCCTTCAAATAAGGATTTTGGTATCCCGTGATACATTTACGGTATAAATTCCACACATCCGCATCGGTCAATTTCGCCCCTTTAGAGATCAACTCATCGAAATATGTCTGCACCTCCCGGCTTCCCGTTGACTTTTTGTAACGGATGTAATTTTTCAGAAAATCCAAATCATATTTTCCCTCGGTGTATTTTTTATCCATATACACGGATCCCAGTTTCGGGTTAATCCCCCCTTGGGCATCATAAAGAAAATCTTCAACCGGTTTGTTGCTCCCGCTACGATGTACAATCTCCTGATTCTTCGGATTCACGAAAATATAGGTCGGGTAAGAATTGACGGCATAACGTTTGGCCAGTTCCCGCCCCTCGCCTTTTTCCGCGTCAATCTTCAAACAAACAAAATTCTTGTTATATACCTCTCCCACTTGCGGAAGCACGAACACGGTCAACGACATATTCAGACACGGGCCACACCATTCCGTGTAAAAGTCTACAAATAACTTTTTCTTCTCCTTTTTTGCCAAAGCGATCGCCTCATCCCAAGTCCCGTGAAAAAAACGAATCCCACTATCTTGGGCTCTCAACGAGAGTGAGAAAGCAAACAACACGCATAAAAAAATAAACTTTTTCATTAATTTCAAATATTAAATTTACCCTACCGACAAAGCGCCAGTAGGGTAAATAATTCACAACACTCTGTTATTTAGAAACTTTTTTGAAAGCACGAGCATAAATATATCCTAAATATTCATCAGCACTATCACCATATCCTACCTGTTTCGTGGAGTAGTTATAATTATAAAACAATTTTCCCTTTCCACCTGTTTCCGTGGTCGAAGAATACAATGTCTTTGCAGAAAAATCCCAATTTGTTGTATAAACACCCAATTCTTTCATTTTCTCCTGTATAACAGCCACGTTAGAAGCAATTGCTTCCAACTCTTTTACGGCAGGTAAATACCACCCTGAAACACCTTTATAAGAATACTCTGCAGCCCATACAAATGCAGAATTCGCAGCAGACAATGATAAATTCAAAGCTTCTTTCCTTGCTATCATTTTAGCAGTATTCCCTTCTCCATCATATTGATCCGGGGTTTCAAAATCATTACCAAGTCCCTCTCCATACCAAACATTTCCATAGGAATTAGGACCTTCAAGATTAATGATCTTCGCCTCCTTGATATTCGCGTTATTCACCCAACAAACCACACCTACCGGTTCGAAATCGTCGTTATAGTAAATATCTCCCACTTCGAAGTACTCTTTCGGGGCTTTCAATTCATAGGAAATCGTATCCTTTGCAGTCTGCCCGCCAATAGATACGGTCAAAATCATTTCTCCTTTACGGTCGATATCTCCGAAGAAATCAACCGGGCCTGTCATACTAACGGTTTTACCGTTCAACCGATAATTCCAACCTTTAGGCTCACCGGTAACGGTCAATTCCGCCCCATCCGTATAGTTAATACCAAATTCTATTTTCTCCCCGCACTGGGCAACAATCTCGTGGGTCTCGCTTGTCACGAAACAATTTACGGTTTCCTGATCCATCGGGTGAGCCGACATAAACTCCCACATCAGGGTGGTACATCTCACGACATTAATACCATGTCCCTCTTCAAGTAAGGTATAAATTTCCAAATCAGCATTTCCTCCATGCCACACGCGGGTATCCACGGTTTTATACTCTTCGATCTCAAATGCTTTTGCAGTATAAACCATGTCAGCCGGGAAATACCCGCCGATCTTTATCGCCCAGTTTGTCATGTTTTCCAACACGGCAGAATGAATAACCGTCTCGTCGATCTCGCCCGCAAACACACGAATCGGAACTGCCCGTGCCGGTAACGGTTCGTCATCCCCGAACTTCATCTGTCCCGCACGCGGGGTTATAGCTGCAAATTTCTCCGAACGATAGAATGCCAAAACAAAAGAGAAAATGGCACCACTCGACTGCCCGGTGGAATAAACCCGTTTCGGATCAACGGACGGGGTGCTTTTGCCAAAGAAATCCAGCATCGCATCCACGAAAGGTAAATGGTTCTCGCTATTCTGCCAGTTCACCGCACCGCTACCATCCGTTTGCGTCACGACCTCTCCCGCCGGGAAACACACAATACAATTCTCTCGTGTTGCCAACTGGCACAAAGCATTAGTCTTCGACAATCCCTCCAACGGGTCTGAAGGAAGTTCATCACTTTTAAATTCATAACTCCCGTGAAATTCAAAAATCAACGAAATGGGCTTACTCGTCACCAACGTTGAAGGCATGAAATACTTGAACCTTCTCGGCACGACAGTCCCGTCCGGCTGTTCGACATCCAAGGTTATTAAATGCACCCCCGGAGTCAACACGCCATCCACGGGAGGTTCTTCTTCCCCACCGCCGGGGGTAACACCTTCCACATCCACCTTTTCCTTCTCTTGGGATTCATAAGAGCTGTTGTCATCCACGCAGGAAAACAACGCCAAAAAAGGAACGATCAATAAAAATAAATACTTTCTCATAATATCCTATATTAAGTTTTCCGACTTAAATATTATCTTTCAGTTCACCCTTAAACATACCATCACGCCAATGCGTCTGGTATTTGATCTCCACGTCTACCGGGATTCCGGAAATACCCTTGTAAGATTTCCCCTCGTTATACTGAACGCCCAACGTACTACTGTTCAGGTCAAAGTACAACAAATCACCCTTTGCTTCTTCCCCGGCAGCCTCCGTGTCATTCCCATAACGCGAAACACCTAACAAAAGAGTTTTCTCTGTCCGAGACACGCAAATATCCGTGATAACGGCAGTTGCATCATAACCGAGATCCGTCAATTTCGCCACCAGATTACGAGCATTCGGGGCCATACCACTCTGGATATCCAGTAGATTGTAGAGGTAAAGACTACCGTCCGTCACGAAGAACATGTAATTCGTGTATTTCATACAGTAGAATTTCGTCGTCGATTTGATCAAGTTACCGGCGGCAATATCTGCAACCCATTTCTTCGTGGTATTTTTCTCGTTTTCCTCTTCCTTTCCGGTTTTAAACAATACCAGACGACAATTATCCCCGTCATTCAACACGGCCACGCAGGCATCGTCTGCCATATTCGTGGCACTCCCCCACAACAGATTGTACCCTTCAAAATATTTAAAATCGGCCTTTTTAATCTCCTTCACGCCACCGTAAGCACTACCATATACAAACCGACCATAAGTTTTATCAAACAAAATAAGATCACCACAACTATAACCCATGTTAATCAGGGTAGGCGAATCGGCCGTCGGGTTCATCCCATCCCAGAAACCGAAAGCCGAAAGCACTCCTTTATGGGGACTTTTACTTTTATACGAATAACTTGGGGTCCAGATACTAGGAGCCAAAACCGCTGTATACAAGGTTCCTCCAGAAATCTCGGCAAAATATGTCATTTGTTGAAATGAAGCACCATAGGGATTACCCCTCCAGATAGAAATTCCCTCTTCCACTAAATATTGACTTTCGTATCCCTCAATATCTGGTGGTGGATAAGAAGCCAGTCCGGTGTAAGCCTCGCCCGTCAAGTAAGGGTTCAGCGTGTCCTGCATCAACGTACTCTTATCCAGCAAACTCACCCGGTTATCCGCCAAAACCATCATCCGGCCATAAGCGTTCACGAAAGGTTGGCAACGACTTGCCTCGGCATACAAAATCCGTAACTGTTTCGGCTCGACACCCAGCGGGGCCTCGTAACGATCCATGAAATAATTAATCGCCCAGTTTGAAGGTTTATCCAAACGCAGATAGGACAACTCCGCCCGTCCCTGGTATTTACTCAACACCGTGATCAGATCGCCTGCCGTGGAAGAACTCACGTTCAACGTGAAACGATGATACTTTTCGACCTCGGTTTCCTTGTCCTTAACCACGAATCGGCATGACCGCTCTCCCGGCACCATATCCACCTGTATCTCCAAGTTATACGTCTCGGCTAACTTCCGACCGGCAGCCTCCCAGCGATACGTGAAACGTGACGTGTCCTCGTACATCGTTCCCTTCAAGACGGGGTAAATACGCAAACTATCGTCCACGTCTCTGGCATACGAGGCTTCGATTCCTTCCACCGTGATCTCGTTGATCTCCCGGTAATCGTAATTTCCCTTGTCATCATAGCATGCATAGAAAAACAATGCCATGACAAAAAAACAACATATATTCTTCAAATTCATAATTTATCAATTATTTTTCAACATCCTATTTCTCGACTTCCTGCATGTAAGTCAGGTAAAGGCGCATACCTGTCTCGTCGTCGTACGTGGGTACGTTTCTCAAATAGCTATCCAATCCTTGGGCATACGTTCTCCCCTCGTTGTTCTGGTTGAACGAGCAATTCGATTTGGCATAATCCGCATTAAAAGAAATCAGGATACGCCATTTCTTCGGGTGGAAATATCCCAATCCCCCGTGACCTGTCCACCAGCTTGGTTGGGACAAATAATCGTTCAACAACACTCTCATACTGATCCCGCCCCGTAAGCCCAGATCGAAATCCTCGCTTTCCTCCAACCGCAAATACAAACTCTCGTTTTTGGGATTAGCGAAACTCTTACTCAAATGATCCCGGTAAACCACGATACGCAACGTATCCGTCAGTTTATCGGGACGGAATGTCTGCACCTCCGGGAAGGCCTCGTAATGGGTTCCTTCCACGGCAGTCGTGGAATCCGCCACGATTTTCACGTTATAGGTACGTGCCTGATCCGATCCCTTACCCAAGTACTCCATCACGATTTTCGCCGTGTCCACGTGAATCGTATCACTCAACAAACCGAATGAAAATACCACCGAATCCGTGTAAACACGTTTGTTATTCACCACGGAAAAGTGCTTGAACTGAATCCGGTCTTTCCCCTCGTAAGGGTAATCTATATCCTGATCGCACCCGGCAAACGAGATTATGATATAGATAACAGCAAACAGGTATATTAATTTACTCATATTTCTACGTATTAAAAGATTAATTCTATCTATGTCCGTCTTCTATCTCGGCATCAGGCATCGGGAACACGTACACCACATCCGAAGGTTCAATGCTTCCATCTGCCGAACCGGTCTCGATTTTCAGATTATTCCGTTTCATCACGTACCACATTTGTCCTTCACCCAAGTATTCCCGGCGCATCTCGTCCTGAATCGACTCTTTAGACAGGTATTGCAGATGCACGTGATTCCGAATCCGGTGGTCACGCAACATGTTCAAATACTCCAAAGACACATCCGAATCCGTGTCAAAAGAACACTCGGCCACGATCAGGTACATCTCGGAAAGCTTGATCATCGGCATCTTGCGGAAAAAGAGATCCGTGTTAGCCATGTAATATTTCATGAAATCGCCCAAGTTAAACCATTTCGAATACCGGACATCATCATTATTCCCCTCGTACCAGTTATAATAACTTCCAAACGGTAACGGTTTGGCTTGCGTGGCTCCATCCTTTTTCTCATCACGATGTAACTTCTCGCTGTAATCCTTCAAATCCTTGTTGCGCAAAGAAAAGATATGTTCGTCCGAAAACAACACGTCCGTCGCTGCCTCCGTCTGGTCCACGCTGGAAAATTCAAGCAAACGGAACTTACCGCTCTCGATCACCTCTTTCGCGTAATCGACAGCCTTCACGTTATCCCCTTTTGCCTGATAAGCCCTCGCCAGCATGGCTTTCACCCCGTACAGGTTTATCCGGGCAACATATTTATCCGCGTCATTCTTCGTATCCAACGTGTAGGGTACGGTAGAAACAATCGGGTCATTCGCCAGCAAGGTTTCCGCCTCTTTCAAATCGTTGATAATCAACTGCACGATTTCCTCAACCGTGTACATCGGGGGTAAAGCAACCCCGAACTCCTTGTTATAAGGAATTCCTTCCGTCTGGGGTGAAAATTTCACATCCGGACAAAACAAACGATACAAGTCAAAATGCAGGAATGCCCGCAAAGCCAACGCTTCTCCGCGAACCTGATCCCGGTCGGTCCCGGTCAAAACTCCCGCGTTTTTGTCCGCCCAGTTCAAAATATTATTAGCGGCAGCAATACAACTATACAAATTGTTCCAAAAGGAAGCAATCGTACTTTTCACAGTCTTGTCCGTATATTTAAAGTCCTTGAAATACGTGTAAGCGGTACCGACTGAATTATAGGAATAGTACTGCCCCATCAAATCCACGTACTCCATCGTGAGAGCCTGACCGTACATACTCTTCCCGGCCATCTGGCTATACACCCCCGCCAAGGCCTCCTTAAACCCTTCGGTTGTGCTGAACAATTTATCCTCGTCCACCTTATTTTCCAACTCCACATCCAGCCATTTATTGCAAGAGGTCAACGAAAACAACAAACAAACCATTATAAATAACTGTGTCTTCATATATCAGTTTTTAAAATGTTAGATTAAGCGCGAATGAAAATGAACGTGCGAAAGGATAAGACGTTCCCCGTTCCTGTTTGATACTGGAAATGCGGAATACATCCGTCATGGAGAAAGTCAGCTTACACCGTTCTATAAAAGTTCTGGTTAATATGTCTTGCGGCACGTCATAAGAAAGAGACAGGCTGGAAAGATTGATAAAATTATTATCCTGCACCAAGCGGGTCGTTTGATACAAATCACTCGTGTCGTCTATACGCCGGAACATGGCGACATCCCCCGCTTTTTTCCATCGGTCGTACAGCACACGTTTATCCGCGTTATATAGCGGGTCGGCTCCTTCCACCTTCGTGGCCAACGTGGTATTGTAAATCTTAGCCCCGTACTCGTAATTGAATAACAAATAAAGATTAAACCCTTTCCAGTAGAAATTCGTCTGGACATTCCCTTGGAATTTCGGGTTCTCATCTCCCACTTCCACTTTATCGTTCACGTCATACTCGTAAGTCAACGAACCGTCTTTCTTGATATAAATCTCGTTACCGGTAGCCGGGTCGATCCCCAGAGAACGTACCACCATCAAGGCACTTTGGGAACGTCCCTCCTCGTACAAACGGAACATCGTGGTATCCCCCTTGGAATTGGTGGACTTCAACGCTTCCTCGTTCATTTTTTTCATGGCAGTAGACAATTTCCGGATCTCGTTCTTATTATGAGCCGCGGCAATCGTCACGTTCCACGTCATATCCCTAGAACGATCATTAATCAGGTTAAAGCGCAAACGGGCTTCAAAACCTTTATTATCAATTGATCCCATGTTCTCCTTGTAAGAAGAGAATCCGGTAGAGGGAGCCACATCAATGTCCAACAACAGATTTTGCGTACGTTTCAAGTAAGCATCGAAATTAACCACGATCATATTTCTCCAAACACTTGCCTCAACACCGGCATTGTATTGCAGGGTATTCTGCCATTTCAGCGACGGGTTACCATAAGCGGAAAGCACCGCACCGTAAATACCGTTATATTCCGAGGTACTTTGGTACAAATATTGAGTTAACGCCTGATCCGACGTGAAATTCGTGGTACCCGTGCTACCCACGGAAGCCCGAATCTTCATGTATCCCGTTCCCGTCCAGAAAGATTCCTTGTCCAGATTCCAGGCAGCACCTACCGACCAGAAAGGAGCGAAACGGGAATTACGCCCGAACTTGCTGGAACCGTCCGTACGGAAAGAAGCATCCAAGAAGTAACGATTATCATACCCCACGTTCAAATTGGCAAAGAAACCCACCATCTTCGTCTTATCGTAACTTCCCGTGGGTTTCGAATCTTTCTTAAACTGTTGGGCATACTGGATATTCTTCAACCTGTCGCTCAGGAATCCCACGGCCGTGAAACCCTCTCCCGTCAAATTCGAAGTAGAAAGCTCGCTACCGATACCGGCGCTCACCGTGTACTTGTCAGCGAATACATTGTTGTACATGAACCGGAGATTCGCGTCGAAATTAATCGTCGTGGAATTACTGATCGTGTAACTTCCCTTCTGGTTCGGGTCTGTCTGCGTGTCAAATTCCGAAGACTCCGCCGAACGATATTTATCATTCTTGGTTATATTTTTGGTCAATGCAGCCAATCCCTTGATCTGGAAATGAGATGTTACCCGCCATTCGACACTCAGATTATCCTTCACTTCCGTGTAACGATTATAATCCGTGTTCGGTAAAGTGGCATCCAACAAAGGATTTTTCAGGTTATTCGATGCAAACCGACGGATAAGTTCTCCCGTTTCCGGATCTTTCTCCCGTTCGTACGGGTTCAACTTCGTGTACTGGGAGAAGTCCCCGTAAGGAGAATTTTCACCTTTCACGTCATCCACGTTCAAATCATTCGTGACAATCAATTTATTATCTAAATTGTAGTTCAAATTTATCTTGGCCCCCCAACGCTCGCGACCGGAACCTTTCATAACTCCCTTATCCGTATCATATTTCAAATCAACCCCGTAACGCATGTGTTCGTCACCACCTTCCACGAAAACACTGTAACGCTGGTTTACTGACGTACGCAACGGCTTCGACAGCCAATACGTGTCTACCCCGCGTGCGACCTCTTCCAGACGACTATTATACAACTCGTCTTTATTCATCTGTTCTTCCAGACCTCCTTTACTCGTGTACACTCCCGCCAATTTCTCGTACTGCAACTTCTCACGGGCATTCATCAAATTATAATCACTCAAATCCGGTGCTGAAATATCATAGCGAGCGTTCACGGATACCCGTAACTCCCCGGAACGAGGCCGGACCGTCGTGATCAGGATAACCCCGTTGGCACCTCTCGACCCGTAAAGGGCCGTGGCCGAAGCATCTTTCAAAATAGAGAACGCCTCCACGCGGTTCATATCCAAGTCGTATACCGTGGTAGCGGAAACCTCGATACCATCCATGATATACAACGGGGCATTCGGGTTAGAACGAGAATCGTCGGCTGAACTTCTCAAATCAAAACCATTCTCACCTCGAATAGAAATCTCCGGTACATGGTTCGGGTCACTACCCCATTGATTGTTCGGGAGCGTGCGCACGGAAGGATCGAACGCCGAAATGGCCTGCAACATATTTAACGATCCCACTTTCCGAAGTTCCTCGCCTTTCACGGAAACCTCCGCTCCCGTGGAACTCTGTTTGGTGCGATTGAAATATCCGGTAACGACCACCTCCTCAACCTCTTTCGAGTCCTCTTTCAATACCACGTTAATCTCTTTCTGGTTCGTAAACTTCACCTCTTGGGCTATCATCCCGACAAAAGTGAACACAAGAGAGGCATTTTTCTGATCCACCCATGACAATTCATACAACCCGTCGATGTCCGTGGCCGTACCGATCGCGCTGGACTCCATTCCCGGAATCTTCACGACCACGGTAACACCGGGTAAAGGATTTTTCGCCTCATCCGTCACCTTTCCTTTCACCGTCACTTTTTTCACCGTGTCGGCCGCAACAGCCTGTTGTTTGCTGGCAATCACCATAATCACATCCCCGTCGAAAGTACATCTTAATGTTGTTTCATGAAAAACATCTTTCAGTACCTCCTCCACGGCCTTATCCTTCACCTGCAGGTCAAACCGGGCAACTTTTGCCACGTCCCGGTCATTGTACACGAAACGCAAACCTGTCTGTTTCCAGATTTCTTGAAATAACGTGCTTACATCACATTGATATAAGTCCAACGTCACAGTCTGTTTCTGCGAGAAGCTATTGGCGGAGGCTCCGAACACAAAAACAAACATACAAATCGTAAATAATCTCATGATCTTTGTAATTTGAGAAATTTTTACCCCTGATAAGGCATAAAGTCCTTTCAATTTCATAAATTTGTATTTGAACATTAAACAATAGAATAGGATCAAGCCATATTTGTTACCTATTCATTTACTAATTTCAAAAGGTGAAGGTGGTCGCACACCCTCATCTTTTTTTATTGCACACTCACATTAATTACTACTGATTATCACATTTTTCCCCTGTATCTTAAAACGGGCTTCCGAAATTTGTTCGAACTTGGAAAACAGTTTCCCGACATCTGAGAATCGCTCCAAGTTTCCCGACAGACGTATATCCCGCAACCCTTCATTAGCATAGAACACGTTCAGATCATACCAAACGGACAATTTATTCATGATACTCTCCAGGGACTCGCTTTGAAATATAAAATTACCCTCCCGCCAAGCCACATGGGGCTGCACGTCTACATCCGTCAGTTCGAAACGACCTTCCACCGTACGGTAATCCGCCATTCGGTTCGGGGTAAGTACCACGTGTTCTCCCGCACGATTTCTCAAATCCACGCTTCCCTCGACCAAAACGGTCTTGATACTTCCCTCCGCGTAAGTGTTAATATTAAACTGGGTTCCAAGTACCTGAATCCGCACCTCGTCGACATGCACGATAAAAGGATGCAAGCTATCGGGTTTCACATCGAAATAAGCCTCACCCCTCAAAAATACCTCCCGTTTCTGCCCGGCAAAGGCCGTCGGGTAAGATAATTCACTATCGGAATTCAACCAGACAGCCGTCCCATCCGCCAAGATCAGTTTAAATTCTCCCCCGCGAGGAATAACGATCCGGTTAGAAAGTGTTTCTTCTTGCTGTTGTCCCCCGGTCACCCGATAGGCAATTCCCTCCTTTCCGTCAATCTCTATCCGGGTTCCGTCTTTCTCTTTCATGACTCCCGTCTGCCCGTCAACATTCACCACATCACCGGAGGCCATGTAAAGTACCGCCTTCGATTTACCCGGTTCAATTTTCTCCGTCACGTACACGGGTTCATCTTCCGGGAGCATCCACAATATTCCCCCGACACTGAACAACACGATCAGGCATGCCACACTCCAATACAAAACCCGCAAACGACGTTGCCGTGCCTTCACTCGCCGATGCGTCAGAGAATCATGTACCACCGCATTGGCACGCATCCCCCATTCCATTTTTAGGTGAAACATCTGAAAATCTTTGTAATATTCCGCATGCTTTTCATCAGCCGCAATCCACTCCCGCACCAGCACTTTTTCATCGTCATTCATTTCTCCTAACACGTAGCGCATTAACAAGAAATCAATATCCTCTATCTCTCTCATTAAACGATCGTTTAATGAGAGTCACCTATCAAAAAAACAAAATGTTTGGAAAAAAAACAGCAATATTGCTAATTGCTTAATTATGATACATAAAGAAAATACAAGCGACCCCAATAATCGCTCTAAAAATAAGGCTTTGAAAGAATCATTAAACGATCGTTTAATATCTTTTTATACACCCTCCTATATATAGTACAAGCTAAAACAAAAAATCATTGAATCAAAAATCAACTTTTTTTTCAAAAAAAATCCTTCACGCAAGAACTTTCTCATTTTCAGCGACAAGAGAACGATATATCGAGAAAAGAAGTATCACATTTTCGTTCTCTTTGGAAACCTGTCTTAACTTTTTCAACGCATTTACCAATAACGTATTCACCGTGGCAACCGAAATATTCAGCATTTCCGCGACCTCTTTATATCGCATCCCTTTCAAGTACACGCATTGTACAACCTCCCGGCTTCGTTCGGGTAATTCTTTTATTGCTTTTTCTACCTTATATATGATTTCCTCTTTAAAATTATCATACTCCTCCCACGGCTCATCAAAACAAGCCAAATCGCAGGCATGTCGTAAAGGATCTGTTTTTATACTCGCGTTTAAAGCCAAATTACGCACGGAAACATACAAATAAGATTTCAACGTGGAAGGTAAAAGTTTCTCGCAAGTCCTGTTTTCCCACAACTTAACAAAAAAATCCTGAACCAAATCTTCGGCTTGACTGACATCATGCAAAAAAGTAGCTCCCCACAGGACCAAAGGCTTATAATAAACTTCAAAAAGACACGTTAGTCCCTTAGGGTTTCTCTTTTTTAGTAATTCACATATTTGAATATCTTCTTTTAGCATAATATCACCATTAACCGCTCCCCGCAAAGGTATAAAATTTCCGCACTTTAACCATATTCAAATAAAAATCACACTTCAACAATCAAGGAAAAAACATTTAATAACACATTCGCACAAAAAAGCATTTAACAAAGCGCCCGAAAAAAACAATTAACCGCATGGCAAACATTGCATATATCGAATTCGTATTATATTTTAGCATTTGAAATATAAAACTCAATTACTTAATATATGAAAAGGATGATCTTACGCCTCACATTCATCGCGCTGGCATTTTTACTTCTTTCGCGCTGTGCCACGGTGCCACTCACGGGCAGACACCAACTTATTCTGTTCCCAGAGGATCAAATGGTATCCATGAGTTTAACCTCGTACAGCAGTTTCCTGAAAGAAAATAAACTCTCCACTGATGCGGTAAACAAACAACGCATAAAAAACGTGGGAGCCCGTATTTCCAAAGCCGTGGAACAATATCTGGCGGCAAACGGCTTGCAGGATCAGATTGCCAACTTTCAATGGGAATTCAACCTTGTTGCCAGCAACGAGCCGAACGCATGGTGTATGCCCGGAGGGAAAGTCGTTTTCTACGAGGGGATTCTGCCCTATTGCCAAACAGACGCGGGAATCGCTGTCGTTATGGGACACGAAATCGCTCACGCCGTCGCCCACCACAGTAACGAGCGCATGAGCCAGCAAGCCCTTATCCAGTACGGACAGGCCGCCGCAACTGAAATTCTGGGACACAACCAAAGCGACACGAGAAAAGCCCTACTTTCTGCCGCAATCGGTATGGGAACCAACGTGGGAATCACACTCCCGTTCTCCCGGAAACACGAGTACGAAGCCGACCACCTAGGACTTATCTTCATGGCAATGGCCGGATACGATCCCAACGAGGCGGTAGCTTTCTGGAGTAGAATGGCCAATGCCGGAACCGGAAAACAACCCGAATTCCTTTCCACCCACCCGGCCGACGCGAATCGTATTGCCAAGCTGAAAGCCGCCATTCCCGAAGCAATGAAATACAAAAAGAATTAAAGCAAATCGCATACACATAGAATAATCAATACATTAGCTTACACATATTCGTTATCTCTTCGATATACTATCGTCAAATACTCCTCTATAGAGACGAAGATATATCGAAAAGATAACGAAAAGATAACGAATATATGTAAGACTTGAAGAAGTGGAAAATATATCATAAAACGACAAAAAACGGGCATTAATTTACCATTTCCCGTTATTTTCAATGATAAAATTTCTACTTTTGTTGAATCATATCAATAAAGCATTATAGTATCATGGAAAACAAATTAACGATATACAACACGTTAAGTCGTAAAAAAGAATTATTCGAACCTATTAACCCTCCTTTCGTGGGATTATATGTCTGCGGTCCGACCGTGTACGGGGATGCACATCTCGGTCACGCTCGTCCGGCAATCACGTTCGACTTGTTATTCCGTTATCTTAAATTCATCGGGTACCATGTAAGATATGTACGCAATATCACGGACGTGGGGCATCTCGTGAATGACGCGGATGAAGGAGAGGACAAGATCACCAAGAAGGCCCGGTTGGAACAACTGGAACCCATGGAAGTCGTGCAATTCTACACGAACCGTTACCATAAAAACATGGAACAGTTGAACACGCTTCCCCCCAGCATCGAACCGCATGCCTCCGGCCATATCATCGAGCAACAGGAATTAATCAAGCAAATCATCGAGAACGGGTATGCCTACGAAAGTCAAGGTAATATCTATTTCGACGTGGAACGCTACAATCAAAAATATCACTATGGTAAACTTTCCGGCCGCAAGATTGACGAATTATTTGCCAATACCCGGGAATTAAGCGGACAACAAGAAAAACGGAACCCGTTTGACTTCGCCCTGTGGAAAAAAGCTACTCCCGAACACATCATGCGCTGGCCGTCGCCCTGGGGTATCGGGTTTCCCGGCTGGCACTTGGAATGTTCCTGCATGAGCCAAAAATATCTGGGAGATACATTTGACATTCACGGAGGTGGGCTAGACTTGCAATTCCCGCACCATGAATGCGAAATAGCCCAAAACGTAGCAGCACAAGGCCACGAATCGGTGAAATACTGGATGCACAACAACATGGTTACCATCAACGGGCAGAAAATGGGTAAATCATTGGGCAACTTCATCACGTTGGATCAACTCTTTGCCGGAGACAACAACGTGCTGGAACAAGCGTATTCGCCCATGACCGTGCGTTTCTTTATCCTGCAAGCCCACTATCGCAGTCCGCTGGACTTCTCCAACGAGGCCCTGAAAGCCGCGGAAAAAGGATATCAACGACTGATTGCCGCTATCGCGCAATTAAATCGGTTGAAAACGTCCAACGAGAACACGGTTGACGTTGACACGCTAAAAGCCAATTGTTTCGAGGCCATGAACGACGATCTCAATACCCCAATCCTCATTGCCCATTTGTTCGACGGGGTCAGAATGATCAACTCGATTGCTGCCGGAAGCGAAAAGATCAATACCGAGAACTTGGAAACCTTGAAGAACCTGTTCCATAGCTTCGTGTTCGATATCCTCGGACTGAAAGGAGAAGATGATTCAAGCGCCAGCAATCAAGCTTTGGGAAAAGTTATCGACGCCATGATGAACGTGAGAAAAACAGCCCGGGCAAACAAAGATTGGGCAACCTCGGACAGCATTCGGGACGAGCTGAAGAATGCCGGAATTCAAATAAAAGACACGAAGGACGGCTACGAATGGAGCCTTGAATGATTTTAGATTTTAAATTTAGAATTTTAAATTGCAGATATAAATTTCATAATTTAAAATCTACAATTTAAAATTCAAAATATTATATATTATGCCTTTTCTCTACTACATATTACTTTCAGTTCTACTTCTCTCCGCCTGTCAGAGAGAAAAAAAGAGCAAAGAAAATCAAAACGCGGTCACATCAGTAGATAATGCAAAAAGTCGCAACACGGGTCCCAAGTACGTGAAAAGCGTGCAATTCGTTTACCCGATGAAATTCGACACCTGCCAGTTCAACGAGGAACTCAAAATAGTATACGCGAACAACAAGCATTATAAAATTGATTCCGCCCATTTGTTCTTCAACCAACAACAAATAGCCACTCTCGACAGTGCCACAAGAGAATACGTGTTCAAAATCCCTAAAGAAAAATGTGGAACCAACACGTTGAAAGTAATAGCGTTCCACCCGAACAATAAATGTGGTGTCGCCACCCAAACATTTATCGTGAAACCGGATAAGGCACCGAAATCCCTTTCATATCAACTGATAAAAACATACAAACACGACACGGACGCATCCACGCAAGGACTGGTATATATTGACGGGATCATCTACGAAGGGACCGGGATCAAAGGTCACTCCTCCCTACGTAAAATTGATCTGGAAAGCAACAAAACCTTAGCTACCTTAGGCTTGGACAACCAATATTTCGGGGAAGGTATCACCGTTTATAAAGATAAGATTTATCAACTCACGTGGACTTCCCAAAAAGCATTCGTGTATGATCTCGCTTCATTCACGCTTTTAACGACATTTGATTATGCCATGCGGGAAGGCTGGGGACTCACGACCATGAACGACAAACTGGCGATGAGTGACGGTTCCCACAACCTGTACCACTTGGATCCGGAACTCTTTAGCGTGATCAAAACCGTGGAAGTATACGACAACAAAGGTCCGGTAGTCCACTTGAATGAACTCGAATATATCAACGGATATATTTGGGCCAACGAATGGCTCACGGACCGGATCGTGGTGATCGACCCGCAATCCGGAGAAGTCGTACAGGAGTTACTACTCCCGAACCTGCTCACTGCGGCCGAAAAAGCTAAACTGGATCAAAATGACGACGTGTTGAACGGTATCGCGTACAACGAAAAGAAGGGCACGATTTACGTTACAGGAAAACACTGGCCGAAGTTGTTTGAAATAAAAACATATTAATTTTAAATTCTAAAAAAAGTTATGGTTGACGTAAAAATCGAGCCCTCTTGGAAAGAACTCTTAAAAGATGAATTTGAGAAACCTTATTTCTCCGAATTGATTCAATTTGTAAAGAACGAGTACAAGACCACCAGAATTTACCCCCCGGGAAAACTCATTTTCAACGCATTCGACCATTGTCCTGCCGACCAGACCAAGGTCGTGATTCTCGGTCAAGACCCTTATCACGGTCCCGGGCAGGCACACGGGCTTTGCTTCTCCGTCCCGGAAGGCATCGAGCAACCGCCTTCATTACAAAATATCTTCAAAGAGATAAATAACGATCTCGGTCACCCGATCCCCACCTCCGGCAACCTGGAACGCTGGGCAGAACAAGGCGTGCTTCTGTTAAACGCCACCCTAACCGTAAGAGCCCATCAAGCCGGATCACACCAAAACAAAGGTTGGGAAACCTTCACGGACGCAGTCATCAAAGCGATATCCGAGCAAAAAGAACACCTCGTGTTCTTCCTGTGGGGATCATACGCCCAACGCAAAGGAGCCTTCATCAACCCGCAGCGACATTTGGTGTTGAAATCCGTTCACCCTTCACCACTATCGGCTAACCGGGGTGGCTGGTTCGGGAATCACCAGTTCAGCCAAGCAAATACCTATTTGAAATCTCACGGCTTAAAAGAAATAGAGTGGTAAAACACTCTATTTTTTACCCGTGAGATTTCAAATCACAAGTTCATCTTTCCCTAACTTGTAACCCGCAACCTGCAGAGCCGTAGGCTCAACCTGCAACTTGAAAATTCTCCGAGTTTTCAATCTCCGCAAACGTTTGAAATTTTTATCCGGATTCCTTGCAAATCTTTATTTTTAATATATAACTTTGATGCACGAAATATAAATATAACAGCTATGGTTAATTACAAAGACTTAGGACTGGTTAATTCCAGAGAAATGTTCAAGAAAGCAATGGAAGGCAAATACGCCATACCGGCTTTTAATTTCAATAACATGGAGCAAATGCAAGCCATCGTTGCAGCTTGCGTGGAGACAAAATCTCCTGTTATATTACAAGTATCCAGTGGTGCCCGCAAATATGCCAACCAAACGATTTTGCGTTACATGGCACAAGGTGCGGTAGAATATGCCAAAGAACTCGGATGCAATATCCCGATCTGTCTTCACTTGGACCATGGCGACACTTATGAACTGTGCGTGTCTTGTATCGAAATGGGCTTCTCATCCGTGATGATCGACGGATCGGCTCTTCCTTACGAAGAAAACGTGGCATTAACCAAGAAAGTTGTTGAATACGCTCACAAATATGATGTTACCGTAGAAGGAGAACTTGGAGTGCTGGCCGGAATTGAAGATGACGTTGTTGCCGCTGCAAGCGTTTACACTAGCCCGGATTTGGTAGAAGATTTCGTGAAGAAAACCGGAGTTGACTCGTTAGCCATCTCGATCGGTACTTCTCACGGGGCAAACAAGTTCAAACCGGAACAATGTACCCGGAACGCAGACGGAATTCTCGTTCCTCCCCCATTACGTTTCGACATCCTCGAAGAAATCGAAAGAAGAATTCCCGGATTCCCGATCGTTCTTCACGGATCATCTTCCGTACCTCAGGACAAAGTCGCCACGATCAATAAATATGGCGGTGCGTTAAAAGACGCCGTGGGTATCCCCGAAGAACAATTACGCAAAGCAGCCACTTCTGCCGTTTGCAAAATCAATATCGACTCTGACGGTCGTCTTGCCATGACCGCAGCCGTTCGTGAAGTATTTGCAACGAAACCTGCAGAATTTGACCCGCGTAAGTATCTCGGCCCCGCCAGAGAGGCTTTAAAAGAATTGTACAAGCACAAAACGATTAACGTTTTGGGAAGTGCGAATAGGGTAGAATAAAAAAAAGGGGCTTAATAAGCCCCTTTTCTTTGAAAAAACATTAACTTTGCGCCCTATTTGGATTTAATACCATAGGAGCAAGATGCAGAAAATTAGAAACATCGCGATTATCGCGCACGTTGACCACGGGAAAACCACATTGGTCGACAAGATGATTTTTCAAGGAAACTTATTCAGAGAAACAGAAAATACGGGTGATCTATTGCTGGATAATAACGACCTGGAGAGAGAAAGAGGGATCACCATCCTAGCCAAGAACGTCTCAGTTCATTATAAAGATTATAAAATCAATATTATTGACACCCCGGGCCACGCCGATTTCGGAGGAGAGGTTGAACGCGTGTTAAACATGGCTGACGGAGTATTATTGCTGGTTGATGCTTTTGAAGGCACCATGCCTCAAACGCGTTTCGTGCTTCAAAAAGCACTTGCCTTGGGCAAGAAACCGATTGTAGTCGTGAACAAAGTCGATAAAACGAACTGTCGTCCCGACTTCGTGTACGAACAGGTATTTGACTTGATGTTCTCGTTAGACGCCACGGAAGAACAATTAGATTTTACCGTAGTCTACGGTAGTGCCAAACAAGGTTGGATGTCCACAGACTGGCACAAACCCACGACAGACATCACCCCGTTGCTTGATGCGATCATCAAAGATATCCCGGAACCCAAAGTACAGGAAGGGACTCCACAGATGTTAATAACTTCACTGGAATATTCCTCTTACGTGGGACGAATCGCTATCGGGAAGTTGACCCGCGGGACATTAAAATCCGGGATGCCCGTCACGCTGTGTAAAAGAGACGGTGTCACCTTCGTGAAGACAAGAATTAAAGACCTCATGACCTTCGAGGGAATGGGAAAACAAAAAGTGGAAGAAGTCCAATGCGGTGAAATCTGTGCCCTTGTCGGAATTGAGGGATTCGAGATTGGTGATACCATCGCTGACTTCGAGAACCCGGAAGCCTTGGCTCCTATTGCCATTGATGAACCGACCATGAGCATGTTGTTCACCATTAACGACTCCCCCTTCTTCGGACGAGACGGGAAATACGTGACCTCCCGCCACATCAAAGAGCGATTGGATCGGGAATTGGAGAAAAACCTCGCCTTACGGGTTGAACCGGGCCAGTCTGCCGATTCTTTCATCGTGTTCGGACGTGGTGTACTTCATTTAAGCGTGCTAATCGAAACCATGCGCCGTGAAGGTTACGAATTACAAGTAGGACAACCGAAAGTTATTATTAAAGAGATAAACGGGGTTAAATGCGAGCCCGTTGAAGAATTAACCATCGACCTACCGGAAGAAGTATCCGGTAAAGCTATCGAGATGGTTAACCGCCGGAAAGGAGTCATGACGAACATGGAACATCGTAACGAGCGGGTACACCTGACCTTTGATATTCCCTCCAGAGGAATCATCGGTTTAAGAAGCAACCTTTTAACCGCCACTGCGGGAGAGGCGGTTATCGCCCACCGTTTAAAAGGTTTCGAACCCTACGCCGGGGATATCGAAATGCGTACCAACGGTTCGCTGATTGCCATGGAAACGGGAGATTCATTCGCCTACGCGATCAATAAACTACAGGATCGGGGCAAATTCTTTATCACCCCGGGAGACGAGGTATATGCAGGACAAGTGATCGGGGAAAGTACCCGTCAAGATGATATCGTGATCAACGTTTGCAAATCCAAAAAATTGACAAACATGCGAGCCAGCGGTTCCGACGAGAAAACAAATATCGCCCCACCTATCCTGTTCAGCCTGGAAGAAGCTCTCGAATATATCAAAGAGGATGAGTACGTGGAAGTAACCCCCAAAGCGATGCGCCTCCGCAAGATTTATCTCGACGAGAACGAAAGAAAGAGAAGAAACAAAACCATAGAATAGGGATCTCGATACAAGTCCCTGTTTATTGAAATAACTACCTCCTACACAGGAGGTAGTTATTTTTTTATCCTTACCATTATTCAAAAATAAATTGTATCTTTGTTGAGAGTATCGCAAACAAGCTACAAATGGAACAGAAAGACAGGTACATTCGTTTTGATTGGGCTATCAAACGATTGTTACGAAACAAAGCCAACTTCGGGGTCCTTGAAGGACTTCTTACCGTGTTACTCGGTAAGGGAATCCATATTATTGATATTCTCGAAAGCGAGGGAAACCAGCAAAGCGGTGACGACAAGTTTAACCGAGTGGATATCAAGGCCCGGAACAGCGAGGACGAAATCATTCTCGTCGAGGTACAAATCACCCGTGAAATTTATTTTCTTGAACGTATCCTTTATGGTGTAGCGAAAGCGATCACTGAACATATCGAGTTAGGAGATGTATACTCGGAGGTGAAAAAAGTGTACTCTATCAGTATTCTTTACTTCGATATAGGTAAAGGTGACGACTACTTGTACCATGGTCAGAATTCATTTGTCGGCGTGCATACAGGCGACTTGCTTCAAGTAACGACCAAGGAAAAAGATGCCATCGTGCGTAGACTACCATCGGAAATTTTTCCCGAGTATTTCCTAATCCGGGTGAACGAATTCAACAAGGTTGCGGTCACCCCGTTAGAAGAGTGGATCGACTATCTTAAAAGCGGTCACATCCGCCCCGATACGCAGGCTCCCGGCCTGGCAGAAGCCCGTCAGAAGTTGATCTATTACAACATGGATAAGACCGAACGTGAAGCTTATGACCGTCATGTCGATGCTATCATGATCCAGAACGACGTGTTGGGCACCGCCAAATTCGAAGGATTAATGGAAGGAAGAATGGAGGGAAGAGAAGAGGGAAGAGAAGAAGGAAGAGAAGAAGGAAGAATGGAGGGAAGAATAGAAGGAGAGAAAAAGAAGCAACTGGAGATCGCCCGAACAATGAAAACGGATGGTATATCAACAGATGTAATAGCTAAATACACGGGAGTATCTCCGACTGAAATAGAAGCGTTATAATTTATCCAGTGAAATCCGGATATTATTTCATACCTTTACAGGATAGTACGTGTTACTTAAAAACCAGGTCATGAAAAGAAAAAAACAAACTTCCGAAAAAGAAACCGTGCTCACCACGGAGAAGAAACTACGGAATGTACGTACATGCCTGTATGTTCTAATCCTTGCCGCGATCACCAAAATAGCCATGACAGATTTTTACGAAGTCTCCTATCGCCCGTGGCTCAACGTGATCATCATGTTTTTGATCATCTTCCTTGTTCTTGCCGTGGAAAAAGGTTTACGCAAGAAACTGAAGGAAGAGAAAGAAAAAGACGAGGAAATATGGGAATAACCCGCCTTATTTTCTCGGGACGGTAAACCAAAACCTAGAACCTCGTCCCTCCTCCGATTCCACCCCGATCTGTCCTTTCCACTTTTCCACGATCGTGGAACAAATCGAAAGCCCCAGCCCGGTGCCCTGTTTAAAGGAATCCAACTTCACGAAGCGCTGGAATATAGCGGCCTGTTTCTCTTGTGGTATACCCGTTCCCGTGTCTTCCACGAAGAAATAAACCTCGCTCTCCCGGACCACGTACCCGAAATGAATGTACCCCCGCGTGGTAAATTTCAAAGCATTATTCAAGAAATTACATATAATCTGGCTCAACCTGTTCTTGTCCACGAGCAGGAAATGCAAACCCGTCTGTCTACCCACCAATTTAATCTCCACGTCCTCCGGGGCTTTCAAGACATACAGAGCCTCGATACCGGATAACAACAATTCCACGTCCACCTTCTCCGGGATAAAATCCAACACCCCGGCCTCGATCTTCGAAAGGTCAAGGATATCATTTATCAACTGAAGCAACAAATCCGTATTCGTACGGATCAGTTTCATGTACTCGTCCCGGGCTTCCTTGTCCGTATCCTCCTCCATCGTGAGTAATTCCGAGAATCCCACGATAGCATTCAACGGGGTACGAATCTCATGAGACATGTTAGCAATAAAAGCAGACTTCAACCGGTCTGACTCCTCCGCTTTCGCCCGGGCCTTCACGAGAACCGTGTTATCAATCCACACCATCATGTAGCCCAACGGGCCTCCCTGTTCATCTTTCAACTCCTTGATATGAACGGTGAAATAACAATTCGATTCCCGGTTAGAATGTACCTGATGCAATCGCAGCCAAGCCTCTGGGGCAAACTCGTATTCCATCACCAGTTGTCCCTCCTTATCCAAGACAGCCCATCCTTCATCCGTGATAAATCGCAAGGAATATAACGACAAGCCAAAAAGTTCTTCCCGATTTTCGACCCCGATCATCTTCAGGAAATGATCGTTTATCTCCTGCACGATACCTTTAGAGTCGAACAGGCAAATAGCTAACGACATATTCTTGTAAAGATAACCGAATCGCAACTCGCTCTCCTTCTGCAAGGCCGTTGAACGGAAATGCGCGATACCGATACAAAGCACGTGGATCAAGGTCATGATATACAACTTGTCTTGCTCGGTCCAATTCTTCCTTTTCCTCACGAAATCCACCCCGACAAACCCCCACGTCCGGTTCCCGGAATGCAAGGGAGCTAACAACACGGATTGTATCCCCTGATCGGCCAGCACCCGCCACTCCTCTTCGGACATCTTCTTCCGCGCACCCGTCCAATCATCTTCAATCACCATCCTCTCATTCAGGAACGTGCTATAAATATAAGGGACACTACTTAACGGGATGCCCTGCAAATTTCCCTTTTGGGAAGCGATACCTTCAGCTACAATCTCGTACGTGTTATCACAATACTGTTCTGCACGGTCAAATTCAAAAATATAAGCCCGATCGGCATGATATTCATTTATCATCCGCAACAACATCCGATCCACCGCTTCCTTCTCCGTCTTAGCCTGAAGAAAAATCTCCAATATCTCGGATACATGCTTCTGGTTATTCAAAGAAACCGTCAAGCTATCACTCACCCCCTCCAACGACAACAAATACCTCTTGGTTCGATAGAAATAAAAAGCAATCATCAACAGCAACACGAACAACAACGCCCCGATCAAAACCTCAACCAGCAGTGTCCGGTGTTTTTCCCAGACAGAATGAGGAAACCCGAAATACGTGATCGGCCCTTGCAAGACAGACGCATCCAATCCATACTCGATCACCAGCGACTTGTTCAGATGCACGCCGAAATCTTTCCCCGCCGACGCGAGAGGGATATCCTGCGGGGATTCTCCCTCCAGCAAACGAACGGCAATATCCGCCAAACTCTGCCCGTAATTCACGGAAGAGGTATAACAACCTCCCATAGACCAGCTTCTCTTGCCACCCCAATCGGAAAGCGTGAACACGGGTTTCTCTCCCAATTCCAGTATCTTGGCATTCACGGCATCAAATTCCGTCGTGTGCCCCTCCATATCCTGGAGCCAGGAGGCTAACAAAATACCCGAATCCTCCGGCAAAGACTGCAATCTCTTGTAAAGAGAATCCGTCGTCATAAAACGCCCGTCCAATGCAATATAGTTCAATTCGGGATGATCTTTCGGGATAAATCTATTAGCTAATAACGTAGAAAATATACCAAAAAAGCAATTATCACCAATAACAACAACATTCTTCATATCGGGAAACAACCGTTTCATCATATCGACCGTCCCGCTCACGCCAACCCGCTCGGTAAGCCCGGTAGCATTATACCGTTCACACAACTCTGCCGTCTCGATAAAATCGTTCACCGTCAAATCCCGCTTGTTCACGTATCGATCAAAATCTATTCCCCAATCTTTCACCCCGGCCAACAACACTTTGACATCCCCCCATTGCCCGGAATAAGCCTTGCGATAGGCCATCCAAGCCTCGTCGGCAATCAACACGACCAGTTTAGGCGGCTGGGAAGCATGATTCTTTATGATCAGGCGCATCGTCTCCAACCACGTTTCCGGTGAAGAAAAACGATCACAATTCAGGTACTCGCTATAAATACTCACGGACTTCACCTCCTTCGCGACTCCCACACGAAAAGCGTTCTCGATCACTTTAGGCCAAGGATACCGGCTGCTGTACGAACTAATCACAAGAATATAATCATCCGATTCCCTCTCTTCCGCAAAAAGATTCGTTCCAAAAAATAATAATAAGACGACAGCAACATACTTCATATCGTAATCCTGATTTGAGTACCATAATCCACGTCATCCGTGAAAGCTTGGTTAAAATTATATTTCCCGGCATATATCAAAGCCGCACGAATCGTTCCCCCGTGAGTGAACACGCATACTTTCCGGTATCCCGAATCCTTCAAATCATCCAAAAAAGCCGAAACCCGGTTATATTGTTCCAAGAAACTTTCCGCACCACCTGCCGGGATACTCAACCAGTCATCGTACCATTCCCGTAACCGGGGGTCCTGAATCTCATCCCAACGTTGACCTTCCCAGCTCCCGAAATTCAACTCTTTCAGCCGATCATCCAGAACCGGGTTCTCGTACCCGCAATAAACGGCCAGCTTCCGACACCGTTGTAACGGGCTGGAATAAATTGCATCAAATCGTTCCCCCTCCAATCTCACCCGTACTCTTTCCGCCTCTTCAGGGAAAGACCCGGCAACATCAACATCTGAATTCCCGTAACACGTCCCGGGAACCACGGCCGTTCTCGTATGTCTGATCAAAAACACATCCATATAGTAATCTTTTACTTTGTAAAAATCGCCTTTTTTTCAATATATAACTAAGATTTTGCCAACAAATTTATACTTTTGACATGATTAAGCGTGTTTTACCTAAAAAAACAACATGAAAACTTCTTTCATCATATACGTTTCTTGCGTCCTCCTAGCACTTTCATGCAAAGACCAGCATTTCACGGGTTACGCCCATCAACTGGCCAACGGGAAATGGGGTTACATCAACGAGCGAGGCGAGGACATCATCCCCCACAAATTCGACCACGCCCACGATTTCAGCGAAGCCCTGGCCGCCGTGCGAATGGGAAACAAATTCGGGTACATCAACACCTCGGGCGACATTGTCATCCCCTTGAAATACGAAACGGCCGAAGCCTTTAAAAACGGGTTGGCGAAAGTCTCCTCCCAAGGACTTTACGGGATCATATCCACGGAAGGAAAAGAACTGGTGCCCCGCATTTACGATGAAATCGGGACCATTTCCGGTGACTCGATCATCAAAGCCCGGAAGCAAAACCGCTACGGCTACATCACCCTTTCCAACAAAATCGTCATTCCTTTTCTTTACCAGGAAATCGGGACATTCGACTCCACGGGCATTGCGACCGCCAAAAGAGAAAATAAACTCGGGTTCATTAACCAGAAAGGGAAGGAAATACTCCCCTGCGAATATGACGAAATCCGGGAATTCGGCCCGACCCTTTACCGGGTAACCCGTGACACGCTCCACGGGCTGATCAACCCCTCACGCCAAGAGATCGTTCCTTGTGAATACCAGTCATTAACCTTCTGCGACGGTAACGGAGTACTTTTCGCCGGACAACTCATCCGCATGGAAAAGAACGGGAAATACGGCCTCATGAACGGGGATGGCCGGGAATTAACCGAGTGTAAATACGACCGGATCGAGGATTTCCAGAATTTCAAAACAGCATCGGTCAAGCTCAACGGACTATACGGCTACATGAATCGTTCCGGCCAAGAAATCATCGCCCCGGAATACGACGCCATACAAGATTTCGGCAACGGATTATTCCGTGTTAAATCAAAGAATACCTATGGACTTGTTGACAGCACCGGGGGCGAATTACTCGCTTGCAAATACAGTTCTATCGGACAACTCGGCAACAACCTCTACCGCTTCGCCCAAGACAACCGCTACGGCCTAACCAATCAAAAAGGGGAAGTCATCCTGCCATGCAAATACAAAGACATCTACTGGTTGAACCAGAACGAGAAAATCCTCCTCATCATGGACGATGAATTCATGGTCGGACTACGCGACGGCAAAGGACAGGAAATCATACCATGCAAGTACACCTACATCGGAGAACTCTCTCCCGAAGGATACGCTATCGTTCGGAGCGAGAAATTGGAAGGCTACATTGACAGAACAGGAAAAGAAATCGTTCCCTGCAAATACAAAACCGTCTACCCCATAGAAGAAGACGGCACGTTACAAGTTCAACAGACAGACGGACACATCGTCCGTATAAAGATCAACACCCCATCCGACGCTATTTAAACTTGACTCTCACCAGATAAGCCGAGGGCTTTTGCAGGGAAGACAAGGCAATTTGTCCCAGTATCCGTTTCAGTAGAGGGTCTTGGGTATTCATCATAAGCTCTTGCGTTGCAGGTTCCACGATCGTGTAAAAACAAGTATCGTCCGCGGCGAAAAAATGAATCTCCATTTCAGGGTCTCCCTTCCAGCAAACCCCGGAATTTCCCTCTCTAGGGTATAAATAATTATACAGCGTTGCCCCCGGACCACAACTAGCGAAATAAAGCGCTTGGGCCGTTTCACAAAAATAAATCGGCATCTTATAATAATCCGCCCTCAAGTAATCCGACAATGCAAGCACCTCATTCACTTTCCCGTATGAATCAGGAATCCCCTTATCCCCGAAATCGACCGTGTACGCCTTTTTTAACACGCCTTTCTCATCTACCCGGTAACAAGCGTTATCCCCTCCTTGCGTCCGGATCAGATAGGTATTACCCCGTGACTGTGACACGAGAAAAGCATTCACCGTGTAACCGACCTGAGGAACCGAACTCTCCAATTTCTGGCCTTCCCGACCAAATCGAGTTAACATCGGCACTCCCGTTTTAAAATGATTCGTACCGGGATTCGGTACTTGATAATAATAAAAACCACCATCCGGGGCCGGGGCGATCGCTTCAAACGATCGTAACGGCTTATTCATCGGAAGACGTTCAACCTCTCGCCCGTCTTCAAGATCAAAAAACACGACTTCACTATCCCCGTGAGCAAACAACAATCTTTTCCGATCCACGCTAATACACGCATCCTGATGAAAAGCACACTCCTCGCCCTTGTCATATTTCATCGAGAACCAATACTTACCACTGTCATCAAAACACAAAACCTCGCTACCATACACGAGCAAGAAATCCCCTTTCGGGGTAATCAATAATTTCTTCTGAAACCACTCCTGCGACCGCGGATCAAAATGACGTTGCAAAGGAATAGCCTTCACCTCTTCAATCCGGTCATTCAAATCCGTCACCGGGGTACATTGTTCCAACGGATGCAATACCCGAACCTGTTCCTGTGCTGAAAGCGCATGGCCCCAGAATCCCAAGCAACAAAAGCAAAAACAGACAACAATTGATTTCATTTTCATAAGTCGTTTTGGTATTCTACAAAGATATCAAAAATATCTGTAAACACGTTGCCTTTCATCGACCAATACAAATTTTCGTACAGATATCATTGCCAATTTATGAAGAGTTCAATACTGGATTTGTCCTTAATACCTACTGACTACTGTATCACTACCTATAACTATATTTTCAATAATTTATAAATACACTTTATAAAGCTTATTTAATATAAGCTTCATATAAGGTTTCTATAAAGTATCTATAAGCTTCATGAAGGTACTATTCAAGTAGTCATCAATTAATAACCAAGTAGTCATTATTGAACTCTACATTAACAAACAACTATCACTCTATCAATTACCGTGTATTGAAGCAAAAATAAAAAGCACCATTCTCCCGTGTAAACCACGTTCAAATGGTGCTTTCCCGATATATCAAACAACTACATTAGTATCTTTTAAAATCAATACTCTTGATCTTGCACAATCCGGACCAACTGAATCCCGGAACCTCTTCTATGATAATATTGTTAGGATCGTTAACCACCTTGTACCGTGTCAATGTTCCTCCCGTTTCTTTCGGTTTTGACGGGTCATAGGTCCCCACGTAAAAGAAATCATCACCAGCCCGCGTATCGATTAAAATGTCATAGTGCAGCAAGGTTATTTCCTGATCCCCGAAATCTTCAATCAACTTCACCTTTTCTGCAATATAATCATACGTGTATAACTTTGAACCCGTGGCATAAATCAGATAGGATCGCTGGGCGCTAGCCCCGAAGAACTTCGCTTTATCAATATCCGTGGCTTTATCCAGAAGATACCTTTTATTCTTAACCATCTTATCCATACCCCACTCATATTTAAGCAAATAAGAATACAAATAATAATCCCCTGCCCCATCGGTTAATATGGTATACGAATAACCATCCAAGAAACGACTGCTTATGTTGGTAACATAATCCAATCCCGTCTTCCAAGAAAAAATCCCGATATCATCCCGTGTATCTTTCAATGTATCACAATATCCCGCAGGAGATGCGTAAGCCCTTCCTCCTGTATAAACAAAACGTTTTTCGTCGTTATTATAAACAACATACATAAACACCATGCCCTTAGGATTATAAGCGATCTTATTTCCGATAGTAAAAAGATCATAACTCCCCTGGTAGTGATTTGCCGGATTCTGAAAAACGGCACTAGAGATCAAAAAACCATTATGGAACAAGGTGTTATCAATAATCGCAGCCCTGTTATACCCACTTACTTGAGCCACATCCTGAAGAACGTAATGTTCCAAAAGTCCGGGATCAAAAAAATTATATTTCAAATGCGTGTGATCACCTCCTTTAAAATCATCCCGGGTTAACCGATAGGTGCCGTCTCCCGTTGACACATGGATCATGTTGTTCGTGTAATTATCAACAACCCAAACTTTCTCCGGGTTCCTCAAAACGGGTAGTCCGCTATCATGCAGAATATCCTTCAACACCATCGTGTCCACGGAAAAAGTAATCATATCCATCTGAGCCTCCCCGTTGCTGTTCTCTCCGAGCACGACCCAACCACTGGTTAACAAATCCTGCACCTGCATCACCGTAGCATTCGAGTATTCCATCGTGTTTAATGTATCTTTTACTTTGAAAAACAACGTGTATGTTTCCGTCGGCAGAGTTACAGGATACACCAAATCACGTTCATTCCCAATAGGATACTCGGGGAAATTAATACCATTCGAGCGAGCAACCCACTCGAATGTCAGGTTCTTGCTTTCTCCCAGCTTGAAATTCAGTTTTGGTGAAATCTTAAGCGTGTCCACGAACGACGTGAGGATATAGGCGGTGTCAAAACCGCTATCCTCGATCGTTATCTCGTTAAATTCATGGTAATCGTAATTCCCTTTATCATCATAACATCCCGTGCATAAGCATATCGCCAATAGCGCGAGTAAACCTATTTCCTTTTTCATAACTTTCATTGTTCAACATTATTAAACTAAAGGTCCTACCGCCATTTTCACCGGATTCCCCTCCTTGTCCTTCTCATCCTCGTAAACGGTTTCTCCCTTCGCCTCCATCTCTTTCAGGTATTTATCCAACCCTTGGGCATAAGTCCGCTGTCTCTCCATATCCATGGTGATCACGTTGTCAAAATCGGACATCTGCAACCCGAACATCTCGCACAATAACTTGATCTTCTTCTTGGAATAAGGCCCAAAATAATTCTTGGTCCACGCCTTCGGCATGAAGACCTCATCCGAAAGTCCTACCACGTGACGAATCACATCCTGTTCCTCTTTCGTGTAATCCTTGTTTTCCAAGGGCCGCCAAATATTCATGGGCAACGAGAAATACTCGTTCTCGATTAATCGTAACGTCACGTAATAAGTAGAATCCAACATCTTTGCCTGACGATGTCCGGTAAATTCCACGTAACCGTCACGTTCCCCGGCAGCAATCACGTACCGTTCTTCTAGAGGCGCGTAATCCTCTCCCACCAAGGCGGTAGTTAATGAATCGACAACCGTCACCGTAAAATAACGATCATAATTCACAACTTGTCCCATCACCCGCACTTTCAATCTCACCGTACTATCGTTCTCCAATAGCAAGGAAAAGGGGATCAAGGTCGTGTCGACATGTGCCCAGATTTCCGGATTCCCGTACAAACTGGGCGGCACTTCCTGGACTGAAAAATATACCCCGTCTTTTCCCTCGTAATCCATCATCTCTTTCTCACATGCAAGAAATAACAGAACGACTGACAATAAAAATATATATTTTTTCATACGAAGAAATTTAAATTAATTCTTAAGATCGTTTTCTTTTCTATAATCCCGCTCCGATTGCGGCAAATCAAACAGATAAAAGCGTTCTTCCATGGCAACAGCCTCTCCCTGTTTTACCCCGGAGGCAATCTCCGTTTTTCCTTTCCGTTTATAGAGCCAGAACAATTGTCCTTCCCCCACAAACTCCCGCTTGTATTCCCGCTCGATGCTTGTTATCAAGTCCACTTCAGCTGGGATGTTTTTCACGTTACGAGCCGCTCTCACGGCATTCAGGTAGTCGCGACCCTCTTTCGGGTCCGGACAACATTCTGCCGCGATGAGATACACCTCGGATACCCGGATCACGGGCATGATGTAACGATATCCTTTACTTACTTCCGTTTTCGGGTCCTTATCATCCACCTCCATGTATTTAATCACGTGAGGGTATGAATTATTATCCGGATCAACCATTTCCCCAAACCAGTAGGAAAGTCTGTAATCGTTATCATCACCCTCGTATAGATCTTGCATAACCTCTTTATCTATACGCAACACGCTCCCCTGTTTTAAATTGGCCCCGAAACCGATCTCGTACACACCTTCTTTCCTTTTCAGGTTATAGAGACCAAATATTATCTCGCTTTGATAAACACGATCTTCCTTATCCGCGGTAACCACCTCTTCCCGGGTCACGAAAGGGAACCATTCATGTCCCTCGTGTATACCGCGAATTACCTTATCCGCATACTCCCAGGCCACGTCCTTTTCCCCGCAATAAAGTGCCACCCGTGCCATTAAAGCCTGCACGGCATAATAATTTAGCCGCATGGAACGATAACGCATATCGTTCGCACCCCCATCCGGTTCATCGCCCCACGCACCACCGGTTTCAATCACGGGATCATACCCGAGCAATAAATCCTCGGCACCTTTCAAGTCTTCCATGATCAGCCGGGCAACCTCTTTCGCCGGGAGTAAAGGATTCACTTTCGTCTCGGAAGTCATCGCATAAGGTATACACACGCTTTCCTTGTCCTTGCTATAACTCGGACCGAATATCCGGAACAATTCAAAATGCAACAGGGCACGTAAAGCTAAAGCCTCGCCTTTTATCACATGATAATAAGAATCATCCAACACGTCACGATCCGATTCACAATGTTCCAGTATCGTATTGACGTTATTCAATAAAGCGTACGCCCTGCTCCAGCAGCCACTCACCGTACTGTTTTTTGTCACGTTATCAAACTCAGCCAAAGACTTATACGCATGATCTTTTTCCCGACAGGTATAATACTGGGCCAAAATATCGGTCATTCCCCACGTCAGTGTTCTCCCGTACAAACTACTATTCAACAAGTCTATATAAACACCGTTCAACGCGGTCATGAATCCCCGGGAAGTGCGGAAAAGGTCATTCTCCATGATCCGATCCTCCGAACTGACTTTCAGCCAATCGGAACAAGACAAGGTGAGGGTGCCAAGCACCACGCACAGCAATAATTTCAATTTTCGTATCATATCCACACTTGTTTTAAAATCTTACACCTAAAGAAAAACTAACAGAACGAGCAAAAGGATAATCCAGTCCCCGTTCTTCTTTGAAAGAAGAGATTCTGAAAATATCGTTCATGTAAACACGGAAATTCATTCCTTCAATTCCCGCTCCCTGTAACCAGAGCGCATCCATATCATAACCGATCGAGATAGACTCCCCGGAAAAAGTATTCTCCGTCACCACGAAACGCGAAGACAGGGGTGTGGAAGAATAATCGTCGATCGCCTTAAACTTCGACTTCTCTCCCGGCTTCTTCCAACGATCGTGCAAAGCTCGCTTGTCCTGATTCCGGGCTATATTGTCCTGACTGATATTCTCCACTTTTTCATACAACGCCGAGGCCTTGGTTTCCCCGCCTAAACGATAGCGGAAATTGAAAGATGCAGATAACTTTTTGTAGTAAAACGACATCCCGACTATTCCCTCGACATCTGGCACTGACGATCCCACGATCACCTCATCGGACGCGGAATACAAAAAGGTCTGCGTGCCATCTTTTTTCAAGAAAACCTCACGTCCCGTTGCCGGATCAATCCCCAGAGAAGGAACAGCCCACAAATCATCGGGACTGCCGCCCTCGTAATAGCGGTTCAGAACGGTGGAACTCCCCACCTCGTTCAAATAATCCAGTTTATCCCCGATATCGCGATATTCCGAGTGATTCGCCCGGGCATTCATGTTTACACTACAAGACAAATCCTGTTTCCGAAGAAAGACATAATTCAGCGTTGCCGTCCATCCCCGCGAGATTTGTCTTCCCAAATTCGTGTATAAACTCGTTGCCGCGGCAGAAGGGGGCATGCTGATGGAGACGAGCAAGGGATCTGTATCCTTGAAATAATAATCAAAAGACACGCGTATCCTGTTGTCTATGATCGACAAGTCAACACCGATATTTTTATCCACAGTCCGTTGCCATTCCAAATCTTTATTCCCGTATTTCTCAATCAACGCACTTGCCCCAAACATATTTTGCAATTCCACGTTGTACACGTACGTCTTCTGGGAGATGTAAGCATCAAAATTCTCGTTCCCGGGATTACCGATCGATCCCCGGATTTTCAGATTATTCACCCATCCCAATTTTTGTATGAATCCTTCATTATGAATATTCCAGGCTAAACCGATCGCCCACGTCGTGGAGAAAAGTTTGTTGCTACCGAAAACGGAAGTCCCGTCAGCCCGCAGGTTAAAATCCATCAGGTAACGATTATTATAGGAATAGTTCAGGTTCATGAAAAAACTGGTAGAACGCTTGCGGTCTTTCGAGTAAGTTGGCTTCTGATTTTCCCGGAATCCCGTGGAATAAGCCGGATTCTTGTGAAAATCATCATTAAAACCCACAACACTATAACCGGACGTTTCCGATCGGGATTCACTGAACGACCATCCCCCGACGAAATTAACCTGATGAATATTATTAAATATTTTACCAAAAATAACGTTCAAATCTCCATTATACGAGAAACTCTCGTTCTGACTGGAGGAGAAAGAACCTTTCTTCAATTTTTCAGTCTCCAGGAAATCCGTGTGATTCGGAGACTTGAAAGCTTCTGTTTTCGAGATGCTCTTGGATATTCCCAAACGAGCCCGTAATCGCAACGCATCGAGGGTTGTCCACTCCATCGTGAAATTATCCCTTAACGCGAGGTCCTTGGTTTCATTCGTGTTTTCGATATTCCACACGTATAACGGGTTCAACATATCCTCCCCGTAAAGCCCTGTCCTTCTCTCCAAATACATGGGGATAGTTCCGTTTTCCTGCTTTTTCCGGTAATACGGGTTTGCCCTTGAAAACTCAGAAAAAGCTACAGGTTCCCGTTTCGAATTAGTGACATCCAGACTCGCTTTATTCGAGAACAGGAGTCCTTTTTTGCGATAGATCAGATCAATGTTCACCCCCAGACCGTCACGATCCGACTTTTTCATCACGCCGTCCCGGTTATTATAACTGATACCCAAACCATAGCGCATCGCCTTGTCTCCCCCATCAATATACAAGTTGTGGGAATGATTGAAAACAGTCCTCAAAGGTTCCCCCAGCCAATAGGTGTCGACACCTCTCAACACCTCTTTTAAACGGATGTAATAATCCTGCATCTTCTGGAGTTTATCGACAAACCCTTCATACCCTTCTATCGGTGAATAACGCCCGGCTAACAACTCGAATTCCAACTTCTCGGAGGCGTTCATCAAATTATAATCCGACAAATCGGCAAATGACACCCCGTAATTACCGCTGTACGACAAGCGCAATTGTCCCGATTCCGGGGATTTCGTTTCCACGACAATCACGCCATTGGCAGCCTTTGACCCGTAAATGGCCGTGGAGGCGGCATCTTTCAAAATCGTCACGTTGGCCACCCGATCCATGTTCAGATTTATAATAGTTTCCAGCGTGCTTTCCACCCCGTCCAGAATAAACAAGGGTTGATTGGGATCATTTTCAAATTCCGTTTTCAATCCCACGACACTTGTTTTCCCCCGGATTTCAATCTTGGGCATACGATTCGGGTCCGATCCCCACTGCTTGCTTTCCACGACCAGCATGGACGGATCCAGCGTTTTCAGGCTTTGGATAAGATTCTGCGCCCCAATCATCTTCAGTTCTTTCGCCGAGTAAGTCGTAGCCGATCCCGTGTAACTATTCTTATCCCGGGAGTAGATCCCGTTTACCACCACTTCCTCGATCCCCTTCACCTCTTCTTCCATCCGAACCAAGACTTTCTTACCCGGAGTCATTTCCTTTTCCACCGGCTTCATCCCGATAAATGAAAAAACCAGTACCGCTTTTCCTTCTTTCGCTGCCTGAAAACGAAATTCCCCGTTCATATCCGTGGAAGTCCCCATCCGGGTCCCTTTCAACAAGACGGTCACGCCGGGCAACGGGTTCCCCTCCGTGTCCATCACTTCACCCATGTAAACTTCCTGTTTTTGATTTCCCGGCTTTTCTCCCCGAGTCACGGTATCCTGTCTGACTAGGATCCCGGGGAAAAAGCCCCCTACACGAGGAACATCGCTCGTCCCGGCCCGTGTAAAGAAGGGGAATCCAAGCAATAAAACAATAAGCAAGCGGGAAACCGTAGTGACTGTCTTTCTTTCCGATAGTAATTTTTGCCGAAAAAATTTCCTGTCATAAGTTTTTTTCATAACTTTGATAATTAATTGGTTTATAAAACTAATTGATGCAAGGGGGTGATATTCAACGTGCAAAAGTTTAGGATTCACCCTCCTTTTTCATTTTTCTAATAGGAAAATCTTTTTAATTCTTCATGGCTTGTAAATTTTGAGTCTTTATTCATTCCGTTTATTTTAGTCTGGTTGCAACCCTAAAATCCTTTATTGATTGAAAATTTCTTCTATATTGCCGATCCCCATACAAAAAATGATACAATAAAAAAAGCGAGGATCGTCAACACTCTATCTAAACTGAGGCATCGCCAAACGCCCGGAAGTAAATAGACAACGATCCACGCCTAACCAGCGTGAACTCACCGTCTAACCTTACTTCCTTAAATTGGCGATTTTCAGTTTAAGATTAGCACAAACTCACAATATTTTTAAGGCAGGCTCTCCTACCTATTTCGTATCATACCTGCAAATATATAAATACTTTTTCATTTTTCAATATTTTTTCTGATTTAAGAATTAACCAAAATCATACTAGATTGTTAAATCTAAAGAGATTTAACTTTATATACATCACTTACTCCACAGCAATGCTTTTACTATTGTTTCCTTTAGCCATTCGCTACTCTCTCTTTAATAAAGTCTTTCCTTTTTCCGTCAGATTATATTTCTGTTTGGGATGTTTGGGTTGTTCGGGATAAAGCGGCTCTACCAATTTTAACCCTATAGCCGGATAAAGGTAGTTTTCCAAAAAGTTGCTTTTATCTTTCAGGCCCATTGACTCCATAATTTCTTTGGCCGAACACGTATTACCGTCAATTGCTACCAAAACTTTTTTAACCTGTGGGGAAACTGTGGGGCAACTGTGGGGTAACTGTGGGGTAACTGTGAAATTTTGCCCGACAGTATCCCGTACATAACGAAACACGACCTGTACAAAAGCACCGTCCGAATGAAACTCTGGGTCAGGAAGTCCCACACGGCGGCATTCACTAATCATCAATCCAATGCCCCGTCCCCAACTTTCCAACACCTTGCTTTTATAAAGGACATTAGCTATAATAGGATTTTGTGGCTCAGAATCATGCGGTCCTAGCAACCTCTCCAAGGTCATATCCTCCGGGAACGTGCCACTATTCGTGATTTCCACGCGATCATCATAGATGGCTATGCTGACGGAACTGCCCGGTTTGTGGTACAGACGGTGTGAAAAGCTGTTTATACAACTCTCGCGCAGAGCTTTATAGGGAATAGTCAGTTCCTCATCCCGGTATAGCTTTTCAACCTTCCCGGAAAGTAACAGATGTTTGAAGAAAAAAGCCATAGCTACATCCAGCAGTTCAAAGATATTGCCATGTACGCGCTGGTTGTCTATAAACTCGTCTTTATTCGTTCCTTTGAAACGTGCCATACGCAACAGGCATTGTGGATAATCTGACAAGTTTTTGCCGAACAATACTGCTGCCGCATTTTTCAGTTTACCATCACCCGATGAGAGGTCGAATTTTTCAAGGATAAGCGGAATTTCTTCTATCGTGGTCGTCTCCGGCAAGCGTCCACTCTCAACTCCCATACGGACAGCACCACGGATAAGGTTCTCGTTAAGATTTTCGATTCTTAAATCCTCATTGATAATAGCCTCCCATCCATATTTACCACCCCGTTGCAACAGTAATAAATTATATTTTTCCTGCGGCATGGCGGACGTCACACTTTCCATGCGGTGGTAGGCTCTTCCCTTATAAGCGAAAGGGCGGGCACTCAATTGAGGATCAACACAAAGGGCAATCACATACTTGTTTGTGTCGGGAATGGCAGTGTAGAAAATTTCGATCGCAGTCAATGGCTCTATCCGCCTGATTGCTTCTATAATATCCCGTTTTGTCTTGTCGCTCAGATCCTGTCCGATTATCTTCTTTGTCCGTTACGCCGAACAACACGGTTCCACCTGCCCCGTTGAGAAAAGCACAAAGCGTTTCCATGCCGCGCTCCAACTGTCCGGTGGTTTCTTTAAATTCTATTTGTTCGTTTTCATTCTGGATTATCAGGTTCTTTATATCCTCAAGATCATCTATTTTCATGCTGTATGTTATTGATTTACAAAAGTACTTTTTTTTGCGATATCGTATGGAAATAACAAATTTGTCCCTACTTTTAGGATATTCTGCTAACACCTGTCTGAGTTCGTAAAAACTAGAAGTGATTGAAAAGATCAGTATGTTGAAGGAGTGAACTTGACAATCAGCCTATTAAAAAGATAAAATGCATAAATTACTACCGGAAATTCCTGTTTCCGTCTATGTTATGGAAGAGATCATGAATAAAAAAACAAAAAGAGTAAGATATGGGAAATAACATTGTTGGTGTCCTCTTGTGGGGCAGTGAAGTGGGAAAACTCTATTGGTATGAGAACATGTAGAACGTTTTTTAATCCCCTTGGCTAAAAAAGGCCAAAGGGGAAGAAATATCCGGATAGAAATGATCTCCTGTCTAAAACAAAAACTGATGACGGCACCAAATAACTAAAACACTCAGATAGAAAACTTGCTCGATGATTAACACGGAGGCCCCGCAACAGTCTCCCGTGTAGCCCCCGATCTTGATTTTCAAGAAGAAACGTAAGGCTATCGCCGTCAAAATAGTGGGAATCATGGCGAAACAAAAACTCGCATCCTTCAAGAAATAGAACGGGATCAGCGTGATCAATCCCACGATCACGAAAATAAGCGTGCGTACTTTACTATAAATCAACTTCGTTTTGCTTTCTTCCTCTTTCCGAACATAGGGAAGCGTGTTGATCATCACGGCCGTACACAGTTTGGAAAAACTATCCGCCGCGATCACGATCGGGAAGATCATGGCCGGATCGAAACTGGATAATAACGAATAATATAAAATAAAATAGAGAACCAACCCGATTGTCCCGTAACACCCGATATGCGAATCTTTCATAATTGCCAAAATCTTCTCCTTAGAAGTTCCCCCGCCAAAGCCATCAAAGAAATCAGCCAACCCGTCTTCGTGCAATGCTCCCGTCAATAATAACCGGGCTATAATAGCCAATATGCAAGCCACCTCCAACGGTAATATCTGCGCGGTCAACCACAACACTCCTCCCGTGACCGTTCCCGTCAAAAATCCCACCAAGGGCCAAAATTTGATCACATCCGTGAAATAACGCTTGTCCACGTTAATCACCCGCCACAAGGGTAACCGGGTAAACATCATTATTGCCGCCAAAAAAGAACGCATATTAATTTCAAATTTTAGATTTTAGATTCCAGCCGCACAAAGCTGATGCTATTCTGTGATTCTGAGATTTCGGATTAGGTGATTTCATTCGCACGAGACTAACGTTTTTAATAATCACGTAAATCATTGAATCGGCAATCACGTAATCATTCTGTTTTTTCATTTTCAATTATTTAAAGTATTTCGTCACCGCAGCCTCTTTGAAAGAAGCCATTTCGTTGATCATGTTCACGGCAGACTCCAACAGAGGATAAGCACAGATAGCACCCGTACCCTCGCCCAAACGCAAACCAAGATTCAACAAGGGTTCGGCTCCCAGGTAATCCAGTACAAGTTTGTGACCGCACTCGTCTCCTTGATGCCCGTAAATGCAATAATCCGTCAAAGCAGGATACAAAGCCCGACCTGCCAACACGCAGTTCGTCATGATGAAGCCGTCCACGATGATAATCATCCCCAATTCGGCGGCACGTAACATACCTCCAACGGCAGCCACCATTTCAAACCCACCGAAATAACGGATGATATCTTTGGGCGTCCCGTCTCCCTTGTAATTCTCCATACATTGCTTCAACACGTTGTATTTATGCTCCACACCATCCTTGGACAAACCACTCCCGGCTCCCACGCAATCACTCAACGGAATACCCGTGAGATAAGTCATCCACATGGAAGAAGAAGAAGTGTTGGCAATTCCCATTTCCCCAAAACTAACCACGTTAGTCCCCTCACCATGCACCATATCAACAATTTCCGCCCCGATCTCGATAGCCCGGTCAAACTCGGTTTCCGACATGGCAGCTTCATACAGGTAATTTGATGTACTCTTGCGAATCTTGCGATCAATCAATCCTTCCATGGGTTCGAAATCCGCATTTACCCCACAATCCACCAGTTTAATCCCAAAGTGATGCTGCCGGGCAAACATATTCACCCCGGCTCCCCCTTTGATAAAATTAAAAATCATCTGGGCCGTTACCTCGGGAGCCGAAAAACTAACCCCTTCCTTCACGATCCCATGATCCGCGGCAAAAATTATATTCTGCGGTTTTCTCAATTCCGGAGAAAGCGTCTGTTGAATCAGCCCGATCCGGGTTGCCGTTCTTTCAAGTAATCCCAAAGAACCTTTCGGCTTGGTCAAATTATTAATCTTATCTATCAAATCAGGCAATATTGCCTTGTCGGTTTCACTTATTTCGAAATTCTTCATACAACTGAAAATTGAAAATTGAAAATTGAAAATGCTAAACATTCAATTTTCAATTTATTTATACTATTCATTTTTTACACTCAATGCTATCCCGGAGACCATCAAGATGACCTCGTTAGCTTTGCTGCCGATATACTGGTTCACCCATCCTTGTAAATCCGTAAAGCGACGCTGGACGGGGTCCACGGCAATTCCTCCCATCCCAATCTCGTTCGTGACGAAGATAAACGTGGCCTCCTGTTCTACGAAGCGGTCAAACTCGGACTTTATCTCCTGCAAAGACTTGTCCACGTTGGAATCATTATCAAAAAAGAAATTCGTACTCCACAATGTCACGCAATCAATGACCACTACTCTCCCCCGTACATCGCATTTGCCGATCCATTTCTCCTCTTCCAGATTAGTCCATTGCGGCCCGCGATCCAGTTGATGACGTCGCACCCGCTCCCGAAACTCGTCATCCCACACTCGGGAAGTAGCCAAGTAAACCGGATCTTCAGCCAGGCGTAACGCCAACTCTTGGGCGTACCTACTTTTCCCAGAACGCTGTCCGCCTGTAACCAATATTATTTTTCTTTTCATCATGGCAACAAATTTCTCTGTTTTTTCAAGAAATACAAAGTTTTATCCCGGAAAATATAAAACATTTATTTTTGGCTCCACCCCAGTAACGAGTCCACGACAATGCCAAGAATTATTCCCACCGTGTAACACGCTATATCACTCCACAAGAATCCAAACCCGAGTACCAAAGCTCCCAATGTTGTCGCCCGGATGGCGTCAATCCAAGGAGCGTGATACAACTGACTGACCTCGATCAAATAAGAAAACGCTAAAGCAATACCGAAAGAAGCCCGTTTTTTCAAGTTCACGAACAGGAAACGACACCCGAAATACACCATCATCCCCCAAAGCACGTCACCCAAGTACATCTTCACGAAATCAAGCGTACAAGCACTCATTTTCCGGGAAAGTAATCCCAAAATAATTACTAAAAGAGTCAATAACAAATAATTCCGTCGTTTACTTTTCATCATGTTCATTTTTTTACCCACTCCTTTCGGGAAACAAATCTACAAAGAATCAATTCTTCATCAAAAAACAAAAGATACTAAAATTTCCATTTGTTTTGTAGATACAAATAACACAACGTTTTATGAATATCGTATTCGAAAAATGCGAAAACAAACACCAGAAAGAAGTTATGGATATTTTCAACTACTATGTTGAAAAATCTAATTGTTTACTACTTTTGTCTATTGGATGTTTTAAAAAGTAGTGATGATAGAACTTATATTATCCCGACACGGGGAAACTTTAGAGAATCAGCAACATATACTTCAGGGACAACTTCCCGGAACGTTATCACCCTTGGGTATCGCCCAGGCGAAAAAACTGGCGGAAGCCCTGCAAGACGAAATTATTGACAGCGTCGTATCCAGCGATCTGGCTCGAAGCTACGACACGGCTATGGCCGCCGCCAAACCTCACGGTTTGACGCCACACCCGACCCCCTTACTACGGGAAATGGATTGGGGTATCTATACCGGTAAACAACTGGACGATGTCGATTGGCTAAATCTGCCTCCCAGCGTGGAATCTCTGGATACTCTTTTTCAACGAGCCATTGATTTTATCGACTACCTGAAAAAGAATTTCCCGGGACAACGTGTTTTGGCAATCGGTCACGGAGCCTTCAATCGTGCCATTATCGCTTACCTCGAAGGGAAGAAAGCCACCGATATGATCGACTTGCCCATCATGGAAAACACCAGTTGTATACGATTTACCATAAATGAAAAAAAACAAATAGTATAATCCAATTGGAAATCGAAATCCCCCATTTTCAATTTTCAATTTTCAATTCTCAATTTTCAATTTTCAATTCTCAATTTTCAATTTTCAATTTTCAATTCTTATGAGAATTTACACGAAAGGCGGAGATAAAGGCAAAACCGGGATATTCGGCGGGAAGCGGGTAGACAAAGACGATATCCGAATCGAAGCGAACGGCACGTTAGATGAACTGAATGCCACGCTAGGAGTAATCCGGGCCATGCTGGACGAGAAGGATGAACGTCAGGAGTTACTTGCCTGCATACAACGCGCGTTAATGGTTGTCATGTCGCAGGTAGCTACTCCCTCGGATGTTCGGGAGCAGAACCAGAACAAGGTTCCGGAAGACATTGATCTGTATTGTGAACAACAAATTGACCGGATGAATGCCGAGATGCAACACCCGTCAACTCATTTTATTCTACCGGGAGGAACCCTCATTTCTGCTCAATGCCACGTGGCCCGTACGATAGCCCGCCGGGCAGAAAGGCGGTTATGGACATTGAACAGAACAGACGAAGTCCCCCCGCTCATCCTTCGTTTTGTAAATCGACTCTCGGACTTGTTGTTTACCATGGCCCGCTGGGAAATGGATAAACAGGGAGCCATGGAGGAAAGGTGGAAAGCATTTTTGTACAAGAAAAAAAGTCCATAAAGTCCATAAGGTCTATGAACCCTCGCGGGGCGCTTTGTCTACGGCAGCATAGCCGCCGAATCACGGAATTTAAAATCATAAATCAAGAAATGGGAATGGCTTTGTGCGATCGGAATCTAAAATTTAAAATCTAAAATCTAAAATTAGCATGTCGTTTCGTCCTATCATGTTTGTCGGTACCTGCTCTGATGCAGGAAAAAGTATTATCAACACGGCATTTTGTCGCATTTTTAAACAAGACGGGTTTCATCCGGCTCCTTTTAAAGCACAAAACATGTCGTTGAATTCGTATTCCACGCCCGACGGGCTGGAAATCGGACGAGCACAGGCGGTGCAAGCTGAAGCATGCGGTATCCCGCCGGAAAGCGACATGAACCCCGTGTTGCTGAAACCCACGAACGAACAGAGTTCGCAGGTCGTGCTAAACGGAAAACCCGTTGGCAACATGTCCGCCAAGGAGTATTTCATGGCAAACAACAAAGCAGAGCTATTCAACCAAGCTTATGCCGCTTACGAACGCCTGCATGCCCGCTATTCTCCGATCGTACTGGAAGGAGCCGGGAGTATATCGGAAATCAATCTCCGAAAACGGGACATCACGAACATGCGCATGGCGTTGCGCACGGGAGCCGCCACCTATTTGGTTGCCGACATTGACCGAGGTGGGGTATTTGCCTCCGTGTACGGTTCTATCGCGCTACTTCCCGAAGAAGAGAAGAAATTAATCAAGGGTATCATCATCAACAAATTCAGGGGAGATATCTCTCTTTTCGACGAGGGCCGGAAAATCCTTCATGAACTCACGGGCGTTCCCGTGGTCGGGGTGATCCCTTATTTCCGGGACATTTACATCGAGGAGGAAGACTCCGTGTCACTGGAATCCAAGAACACGAGAGCGGGAAGCGACAAGATCAACGTGGCCATCGTGCTACTAAAACGCCTCTCCAACTTCACGGATTTCAGTGTGCTGGAACGGGACGAACGTTTTCATACTTACTACACGAATAACGTGGAAGAGATCGGTAAAGCCGACATTATCATACTACCGGGAACCAAAAACACGATAGCCGATTTGCAAAATATCAAAGCGAATGGGATCGCAGACGCGATCATCCGAGCACATAAAGACGGCAAAAAAGTGATCGGAATCTGCGGGGGCTACCAAATGCTAGGAGCTCGTATTGAAGATCCCGACCGAATAGAAGGAGAAACGACCTCCATTCCGGGATTAGGAATCCTGCCCCTGATCACCGTTATGGAGCCCGAGAAAGTAACCCGCCAGAGCCGATTCCAATTTCGGAATCACCCGGACACCTGCCGGGGATACGAGATACACATGGGTAAAACCACGCTATTGGACGGAAGCACGGCATCATCATTAAACCGGCTAGAGGACGGTCGGGAGGACGGGTATCTGCTGAATGACAAATGCTGGGGAAGTTACCTTCATGGAATACTAGATAATGACGTCGTTCTCAATGAACTGGCCGAAGGTCTGACACAAGCGACACCCACAACATTCAATTACACGGATTTCAAGAATCAACAATACGATAAACTGGCAGAACACGTGCGCGCATGCGTTGACCTACAATACATTTACTCTACCCTTAAAACAAAATAATATGCTGAACGGACACGGTGACGATATATACAAATCGAACATAAATGTTAAAGCAAATTTCTCAACAAACGTATGGTACGATGCCGAAACGGATATTCTTCGGTCAGTCCTTACAAATCAACTCGACAAAATATTCCATTACCCGGAACCTGCTGCCGAATCATTTGTTCATGAAGTGGCACGTATCCACAATTTACAGCCTCAAAACGTACTTGCAGGCAACGGGGCCACGGAACTATTCTACCTGATTGCCCACGCTTTCGAGGGCTGCAAAACGATTCTACCCACCCCGTCATTTGCCGAATACGAAGACGCTTGCACGCTTTATCATCATCAACAAGTGTTCGTCCCCCTCAAGGACTTCGAATCACAAAGCGGCGACCTGATGTTTATCTGCAATCCCAACAACCCGAACGGGCACATCTGGGACAGGGAAGAAATAGAACATATCTTGCAGCAATATCCCGAAATGACACTTGTCGTGGACGAATCTTTCATTGATTTTGCCCCCACGGCACAGCCTTGTGAACCGTTACTGGCGGATTATCCTAATTTACTGATCGTTCATTCTATGACAAAAAATTACGCGATCCCCGGCCTACGTCTGGGATACTTACTAGGACACGCGACTCTGATCGAACGTATCAGACGTTTTACCCATCCCTGGAGCGTGAACGCGCTGGCCATTGAACTCGGCAAATTCCTATTACGAAACGGGAAATACCTTTTGCCTGACACCGAAAGACTATTAAAACGAAAAGCCCATTTCGTCCAGGCACTCGATGAAATTCCCGGTTTCACCTCTCTTGAATCGGGAACTTCATTCTTCCTCGTTCACACACTACACGACACTCGTGTATTAAAACAGCAACTTTTGAAAAATTTCGGAATTTTAATCCGGGATGCATCGAATTTCAGAGGTTTAAACGAACATTACTTCCGGGTAAACACCTTGTCGGAAGAGAAAAACAACATGTTAATCAATGCCTTAAAATCCATGCCTATTCCCGATCTATAATTACTACCGCCATGTCTTCACTTTCAATTCTCAATTCTCAATTCTCAATTGTAATCATTCCGCTGATTATCGGGTACCTCCTAGATCGCATTTTTGGAGATCCCCGGAAGTTACCCCATCCCATCGTGGCATTCGGGAATATCATCGGGTGGTGTGAACACCGTCTGAATAAAGGGAATCATAAAAAACGGAACGGATGTATCGTTGCCGTCTTACTCCCGCTAGGCACGCTGGCATTAGGAGGATTGATCGCATGGGGAAGTTGGCAGTTGCACCCGATCGCGTATTATATCATTGCCTCTGTTTTCGTGTTCTACGGCTTGGCCAACCACAGCCTGATACAAGAAGGCGGTGAAGTCATACAGACTCTGGAAAACCAAGGATTAGAAGCCGGACGCAAGCGCCTTTCATGGATCGTGGGGAGAGATACCAGCCAACTGTCTCCTAAAAAAATATATACCGCCGTGTTGGAAACCATGGCCGAAAATCTCAGTGACGGGGTTGTCGCTCCCTTGTTCTTTTACGCTCTCGGCGGATTCCCCGCCATGATGGCTTATAAAATGGTCAACACGTTGGATTCCATGATCGGCTATAAAGATGCCCGGTACAAAGATTTCGGGTGTTGTTCCGCTCACCTGGATGATATCCTGAACTATATTCCGGCCCGCCTAACCGCACTATTCATCGCGCTGTCCGGTTATCGAAAAGGGATATTCGCCTTCATTCGGAAATACGCCCGACAACACGCCAGTCCGAATTCCGGCTACCCGGAATCCGCCATGGCAGGCATTTTGGATTGCCGCTTCGGGGGACCCAATATTTATCATGGCGTACTCGTCGAGAAACCTTATATCGGGACAAACGACCGGGAATTATCCATTGAAGATTACAAGCGAACCGCCCGCATCAATCTAACGGTATGCAGAATCACGGTTGTCATGATTTGCTTCATTTATTACTTACTTGGATAGATTAAAATAAGAAAAGACTACTTTAACCAGTAGTCTTTTCTTATTTCTCGAACACTTCCTTATTTTCGTTCTCCTAACTTATCATCCAAATAAATCAGGTTGTGCCCATTCATCATCTTAATTCTGTCAACAATAGCCTGTGCAGAATCTTCTTCTTCAACTTGTTCGTTAACAAAACCGTTAATAAAATTCTGCGCGGCCTTGTCATTTTCTTTTATGGCAACATCCAACAAATCATCAATCAGCTTGGAAACATGACATTCATGTTGATAAACATGCTCGAAAACTTCCAGCACGGAACCCCACGCCGTGGGAACCACGCTAACCTGCCCTATCTCCACATTTCCCCCGCGTTTAATCACGAAATCAATCATTTCGTAAGCATGTTCCAACTCTTCTTTAGATTGTGCTCTCATCCACTTGGCCATTCCGGCATAACCGTTCTGTGCAAAATACACAGACATGGATAAATACAAATTTGAAGACCACATCTCCGCATTAACCTGAGCATTAAATGCTTTTACTAAATTCTCAGTCATCATAATTATTGATTATTAAATCATTATTATTTGTCTTTCTTTTTATACAGTAAAAAACAATTTACATGCCATTTTAATATACTGTCATTTTTAACTTGCCACAAGACAAACTGTCATTTTACCTTCTCCCGGAAATAACCGATCCCGATCTCCCCCCAATAAAAATGGATATAACTTGCCAACACATTCTTATACGTGAATATCAACGTATCTACCTCAATACCCTTGGCGTTATACACCTTACCTATCGTCGATAAAGGATGATCTCCCGGCAACACCCGCGAATAATGGAACTCGTGGCCCCGTACGACTTGATCTTCAAAACGAACTTCCCGATACCCTAGTTTCAGCTTCATTTGTTCCATCGTTGCCCGCTGTTTCAACACGCCGACCATAGGGTACTCTTTACTGTCATTCCCCGTAATACTGTCACATAAATACATCATCCCGCCACATTCCGCTAAAACGTGTCCCCCAGCCTCACAATATTCCCGGATCGCAGACCGCATCTTCCCGTTTGCCGACAATTCCGACAAATACAGTTCGGGATATCCTCCCGGCAAATATAAGAAATCTGCTTCCGGCAACACTTCATCCCGCAAAGGACTAAAAAACACGACCTTCCCCTCCCGTCTCAACGCCTCGATGTTCTCCCGGTACATAAAATTAAAAGCTTCATCCCGGGCTATGGCTATTCTCGTCTTTTCAGAAACATCTGTCATCTTCTCTTCATAAACAGGAAAATCAACCGTACACAACTCCAGCAACCGATCGACATTCACGGTTTTATCCACCACCCCGGCCACCCGGTCGGCGAAAGCATCAAAACAAAACGATTCATCAATAGACAAACCCAAATGACGGGACGGGATAACAATACGATCATCTTTAGGGAGATACCCCAAAGCCTCGACTCCTGCATCCCCGCAGGCTTGCTGCAAATAAGCATAATGCGCTTCCGAGGCCACGAAATTAAACACGACCCCAACGATCCGGATTCCCGGGTAAAAATGCTTGAACCCGTACAACACCGGAGCCACGGAATAAGCCGTGGACTTCGCATTCAACACCAACACGACCGGAATTCCGATCAACCCGGCAATCTCCGCACTACTTCCTTTCATCCCATCGTACCCGTCAAACAATCCCATCACACCTTCTGCCACACAAATATCACTCGTATTCCCATAACGTGAAAACAGTTGCTTCACGTGCTTCCCGGAAGCCATAAATGTATCCAGATTCACAGACTCCTCCCCCGCGGCCATAGCGTGATGTTTCGTGTCGATATAATCGGGACCGCACTTGAAAGGTTGCACCTTCATCCCCCGATTTTTCAACAAACGCAACAGCCCCAGCGTGAACGTCGTCTTCCCGCTCCCGGAAGTTGCCGCCCCGATCATGATTATAGGTTTTCGCATTTTCTTCCTGTTTTTATTCGCAAATATAAAACTTCCTAAAATATAAAGAGATAATAACATTGGATGTTTGCGATAAAAAATTAATTTTGTGCCGTTACTGTATTCAAGAAGGCTACAAAATAGGAAAATTTTAATCACACTACAGGGGATTATCAGTGAAATAGGCTATTGAATATAGAACGGAATGATTTATGGATAGAAAGGACATACTTAAAGACATCGTTCGGGCCTACAAAAAGTACCCGAATAATGCGGCTTTTGTGATAGACGGCACCTCGTATACTTATAAAGAGGTATTTGCCCGTGTACAAGGGATCATGCCCTCGGTGCAAGGGACTCAGGGAGACATCATCGGAATCGTCGCGGAAGATCGTATTGAAACGTACGCCTCTATATTGGCCGTATTGTTATCGGGGAAGACCTACGTTATTTTACACCCCAGCTACCCGGCTAGCCGGAACAGGACGATCGCTGAAATCACCGGAATGAACATCGTGTTGCACAGTACGCCGTCGGAGATCGTGGAAAGTCTCCCCGACGGGATGAAATGTATTTCAACATTAGAACTGCGGGACGACACCCCGGGGAAAAATCTTCTTGATATCAAACACGATGAAGACACCAACGCCTATATCATTTTCACTTCAGGTAGTACCGGAGTACCCAAAGGCGTACAAATCACCCGGAAGAACCTGAATGCCTTCTACGAGACCTACAGACATCTGGACTGGAGACTGGGCCCGACGGACCGGATGCTGCAAATGTTCGAATTGACCTTCGATGTTTCCGTGGTATCAACCCTTTACCCGTTGACGCTCGGGGCTTGCATCTACACGGTAGGATCGGATAAACTGAAATACATGAGAGTGTACGAGTTAATGGAAGACGAGGAATTAACCCACGTGACCATACCTCCCTCCGTGTTACAATTCTTATCACCCTATTTCGACGAGATTCATGTTCCAAAATTGAAATTCCTCGTCGTGACAGCCGAGGCCGCCAATGCCGATTTACTCGAACGTTTCAGACCATGTGCCCCGAACGCCGAATTCGTGAATTTCTACGGCCCCACGGAAGCCACGATTTACTGCACGGTCTACCTGATTCCCCGGGAAAACTGCAAGCACCACAATGGCATGATTGCCATCGGGAAACCCTTTGAGGGAATCGAAACGCTCATTATGGACGAAAAAGGCCACCCTGTCATCCCGGGAGAACAAGGTGAACTATGGGTAAGCGGTGATCAGATCATGGCGGGATACTGGAAAGACCGGGAGAAGACGGAACAAGTATTCGCCCGTGTAGACGGAGAAATATATTATAAAACGGGGGACCTCTGTCACGTGGACTCGGACGGAGATATCATCTATCGCGGTAGAAAAGATTACCAAGTAAAAGTGCAAGGTTTCCGGGTGGAACTAAGCGAGATTGAATACAGGGCCAAGAAATTCTTCCCAAACGAGACGAACGCCGTTGTCGTTCCCAAGAAAGCAGAAGACGGGGGCTGCCAGCTTCACCTGTTTATCGGCTCAACCGCCTGTGACCGGAATGAACTGTTACAACACTTGAAACAACACCTGCCGACTTACATGATACCGACAGAAATTCATCTTCTGGAAGAATTCCCGCTAAACACGAGCGGGAAGATAGACCGGAAAGCATTAATGACATTTATATAAAAAGGATAGCCATGGAAATTGATGACATTTTAAAAGAACTGGACACGATCTTTCGTGAAATACTGAAAAACGACACGATAACCCTAGGCAGGGAAACGACCGCCAAGGACGTCGACGGTTGGGATTCCCTAACGAACATGAGACTGATCACTGCTATTGAAAAATACTATGACATTCGATTCGGTTTACGTGAGATACTGAAATTCAAAAACGTAGGAGACCTGTGCGCGTCGATCCAAGCTAAAAAGAAGTAGCCTATGACATTTCTCTCTTTACCGTTTGTCGTTCTCTTTACCTGTTGTCTGATTCTCTTCTACTCGGTAAAAAGCAACTATCAGAAAATAGTATTGCTGCTGGGGAGTTGCGTGTTCGTCGGATACTTCAATATCGCGTACTTGATTATTGCCGCGTTGATTTCCGCAATTACCTTTTACTGGGGACGTTGGATCGGGGCACAAAAGGGAGAAAACAAACGTAAAAGAGTTTTCGTCGGGGGTATCCTCTTTCTTGTCCTGTTCCTCGTATCATTCAAATACATCAACTTCATCGGGGAAAACATCGCCGTCTTACTCGGTTGGTTCGGCATCGACTGGAAAGGAGCCATAACCTCCGTATTCTTCCCGCTCGGAATCTCATTCTACACCTTTCAAGCCCTAGGCTATCTGATCGACGTGTACTGGGAAGAAGAGGAGCCGGAACGCAGCTTGCCGGATTTCATGCTTTACATGCTATTTTTCATGAAATTCCTCTCCGGACCGATAGAACGGGCCTTCGACATGCTACCCCAGTTGAAACTGGAAAAACGCTTTGATTATGACACCGTGACCTATGGGTTAAAACTCGTACTGATCGGTCTGATGAAAAAAGTTATCATCGCCGACCGTCTGGGCCCCCATCTCGATACTATCTTCGCTTCCGTGCATGATGCCTCAGGAGCACAACTGTTAATCGCGGGACTACTGTACCCGATCGAGCTTTACGCCGATTTCTCCGGTTACACGGATATGGCCATCGGTGGCGCCATGATGTTCGGATACAAGTTATCGCCCAACTTCAACCGCCCGTTCGTGGCCAAAACGATTACCGACTTCTGGCGGCGCTGGCACATGTCCCTCTCTTTTTGGGTTCGGGACTACCTCTATCAGCCCATCGCTGCCAGCAAGCGTTACTGGGGACAGTGGGGAATCATTTACGCTCTCGTGGTCACATTTATCATCCTAGGGATATGGCACGGGGCCGGTTGGAATTACGTCATCTACGGTTTAATCCAAGGTCTCGTCATCAGCTACGAAATGCTGACGGTTGCCTACCGGAATAAAGTTGAAAACAGGGTCGGCAAGTCCGTGTTCGGGGTTTACTCCATTCTCAGGACTTATTTATTGTTCGCCTTTTCCCTGCTCTTTTTCCGCATTTCCTCGCTTCCCGAAGTGGGATACATGATCCGGAATCTATCCTTTCATGTCAATTCCTCCTTCAAGGAATTACGACTGGGCATGTCCGATCACGAATGTATCGTTGCCGGAATTGCCGTCGTGATGCTTTTCGTGTACGAATACTTCATGTCGAAAAAAGACCTGATAAAAGAATTGGGACAATGCCGTAAAGTCGTGCGTTGGAGCATCTACTACCTATTTGTTATCCTCGTATTCTTGTTCGGTCAATTCGGTTCGGAAGACTTTATCTATTTACAGTTTTAGCCATGAGAAGTTTTAAAGGATTTATATTAAAATGCGTCATCTTTCTCGTTCCCTTCCTCATCCTGGCGGGAATCTATTTCTATGATGATCCTTTCAAAGTAATACGGGAATATAAAGAATATGACAACGACCCGATCTTCCTGAACGAAGATTACATCGGCTGGAAAACCTACAAGCACTTCAGGGATTCCCTGCACTTTGACTCTTTTATCCTTGGAAACTCCTGTACCATGGCATTCCACACCTGGGATTGGGAAAAACACCTCAACGGGGGTAAGGCCATCCGGCTATACGGAACCGCCCAACGTCTGGCAGCCGTACACCGGAAAGTCATGGCCCTTGACAAAGAAAATAACCCGATCGCCAACGTGCTGCTCGTGGTCGATCCTTCCCTGCTGCGGGAATATCAACTATCTCCCGGCTACACGCACCTGCTTCCCCCGGAAGTGAGCGGGATGAGCAAATTCAAATTCCAGTCCCAATTTGTTCAGGGATTCTTCAACCCAAAATTCATGCTTCCCTACATGGATTACCGGTTATGCCGACATTACCGCCCGTACATGAAAGGGATTGTCAACCCGGATAAACATACCCGTAATAAAATCACGAATGATGTCTTGAGCCCGCGGGAACACGAGATCAAACAACTAGGGGACAAATACTGGGAAAAGAATAAACGAAACTTCCGTCCCAGACGCGGGAAAAATCAGGAATACCCCCCAGTACTGATGAAACCGCAAATAAAACTATTATCGGAAATGGCCGAGGTATTCCAGGCTCATCACACGAATTGTAAAATCATCATCAGTCCCGAATACAAACAAATACGCATAAACCCTTCCGATGTTACCGAACTAAAGAAAATATTCGGAGAGGAAAACGTGTTTGACTTCTCAGGCATTAACGAATACACGAACGATATCCGGAACTATTACGAAGGCTCTCACTACCGCCCCTGTCTGGGCCGTCGCCTGCTGGAAATTGTTTATGGCAAGAAAAATGAAAATTCAGTGATTCAATGATTTCGGATGGAGTGATTCCAAACCCAAAACTTCTCTTGCAATCACTCCATCCGAAATCACTAAATAAGATCGGCCTCGTGCGGCCGGAATCTAAAATCTAAAATCATTTAATCCCTAACTTCTTCCGTATATCCTTCGGTATCGCATTTTTATGCACCATGATATCCATTGTCTTCAAGGCCACGTATGGATAAGACACGTAAAAATACCCCCCGAACTTGTTATACTTATTCCAGGAATTCTTCACGATAAAATAAGGAGTACCATTTTGGTCAACAGCCTTACCGATGACATGCATCCCGTGATCGTCCGTCGTTTGGTAGCGATCGAACTCCTCTTGTCTCATCTCCTGAGTTATCGTTTTCTCCGGTGCCGGACCTTGTTTAAAGGCATCCGTTGTTTGCTGTTCCTTGGGTAATTTCTCCCATTTAGCAATCTCCGCCCCGTTCATCTCCTTTGTATCCGTTGTAGGGATCACGGCAACACCCGCATCCTTCGTGGCAAATCCCTTCTCGCTCACGTCGGCTCCCCACACGAAAGTATACCCGTTATCAATAGCGTTATCCATCACACGCATCAACTCTTCCAGCGGGAGATTATAAGCCTTGTCCCAAGTCCAATTATCCTCGACCTCCAACGCGAACTGCGTATAGAAAGGATGATGCGTGAATGACGTCAGGTTCACGTAATCATCCATGTTCAAGCCGACCACCTCGTCGGCAAACGTTTTAGGAGTATATTCTTTCCCCTTGTATTCAAACTTCTCTGGCTCCTCGCCAAGATAAACATCCAGAATAGCATCAAACCCTTTCTTCCAGGCCGTACTCAGTCGCTTGTTATTATTCTCGACCACCGCCTGCACGTATGCTTTCAAAACAGCATCAATCTCCCCGAAAACGTGATTCGGCTCCCCGTAATTCAAACCACGAAACACATCAAGAGGCACGATCCCATATTTCGCGGCCATGTTCGTCACGTCCGAGGAACCTCCCCCCACGGCGAAATTCAACACGCCATGCAAACGAACGTATTTCTCGGCCTTGTCGGAATAAGCATGTTTCACGAAATACATGGCGGCAAGATTCACCGAATCCTTCCCCAATCTCATCATCTCCGATTCCAGAAAAGACGATGTCGACCACGACCAGCAAGTTCCCGAACGATACTGATCCTTTATCGAAGTTGCCGGTAACCTCTTGATATCCGTAAATTTATATCCGACAGGCTTTATCGTATCCTGCGCCCGCGACACCATCGTACCTGTCAAAATAAAAGCAAATAAAATAAATACTACTTTTTTCATATCTCTCGTATTGTTAATGATTTTTATGTCCTTCACAAAAGTATAAAAAGAAGCGTAAAACTATTCTCCCGATCTATTATATTTGCTTTATAATCTCTTTTCTTTTGACAAAAATATATTTAACCAAAATAATGCTATATAGGTCAATATGCAAATAATTATTCATATCTTTATCCCGTGTATTTAATACTAAATGATATGAAAAATTCCTGGAGGCAAGGCGTGCATGTTTTACGTTTTATTGCATGCATACTATTATTCACTGATTGCACGAAAAAAGATGTTTACGATCCCATGAGTGGCAAGGGAAGCGCGACCGATCTTTTTGATTTCGCAACGACAACCAACACCACGCTAAAAGTGGATCGTAAAC
>ENA-UEPH01000281-UEPH01000281.1-human-gut-metagenome-genome-assembly--contig:-NODE-281-length-62005-cov-23.868089_pt1 | contig 62005 bp, 49 predicted proteins | sample MGYA00242891_ERZ507898 | MGnify/ENA primary metagenome ERZ507898 (study PRJEB26167, sample SAMN06115411) | human gut metagenome | host: Homo sapiens | place: China:Guizhou | collected 2014-10-15...
GGCAACGCAGATGCCGTGCCGCAGCTGCCGGAGCGGTGCTTAAGCCGCAAGGCGGGAATTGTGCGGTGTTGCCATAAAGGAACAGGAGCAAGACAATTATGAACTATCGTGCCTGGCAGCTGAAAAACGCCGATACCGCAGGGGAAAATGCGCTCCTGGCCGCCGGTTATGGCCCGCTGCTGGCCAGGGTGCTGGCCTGCCGCGGTATTGCCCAGCCGCAGGCTGCCGCCGCATTGCTGGAAGAGGAACCGCCGCTGAGCGACCCGTTCCTGCTGAAAGATATGGACAAAGCCGTTGCCCGCATCCAGCAGGCTATTGAAAACGGTGAAACCATTGTGATCTTTGGCGATTATGATGTGGACGGCGTTTCCGCTACGGCCATCCTGTATGAATGCCTGACCAACCTTGGCGCGCAGGTGCGCTGCAAACTGCCCACCCGCGAGGGCGGCGGCTACGGCCTGAACCGTGAAACCCTGCAAAAGCTGGCAGATAAAGGCTATAAGCTGATTGTGACAGTGGATAACGGCATTTCCGCCATTGAGGAAGCTGACCTGGCCGCAGAGTTGGGCATTGAGCTGGTGATTACCGACCACCACCTGCCCGCCCAGCAGTTGCCCAAAGCCGTTGCCGTTGTGGACCCCAAGCGGGAGGACGACACAAGCCCCTTCAAGGATCTGTGCGGTGCCGGTGTGGCGTTCAAGCTGTGCGCTGCGCTGGAAGGCTGTGAGGACCCCGCTGAACTGCTGGAACCCTTTGGCGAACTTGCCGCCCTTGGCACCATTGCGGACGTAATGCCGCTGGTGGGGGAGAACCGCACCATTGTAAAAGAGGGCCTTGCCACCTTGCAGGATACCCTGCGCCCCGGTTTGCAGGCCCTGCTGGAAAACGCAGGCTATGCAGGCCGCCCTGTCACGGCGGAAACCGTCAGCTATGGGCTGGCACCCCGCCTGAACGCCGCGGGCCGCATGGATACCGCCGCTGTTGCCCTGAAACTGCTGCTGTGCGAAAACGAGGAGCAGGCCGCAGGCATTGCGGCGCGCCTTTCGGAGATCAACACCAGCCGTCAGCAGGCGGAACAGCAGATCGCTGCCGCTGCACTGGAAAAACTGAGCGCAGACCCTGCCCGTGTTCTGGACCGTGTAATCGTGGTATCAGGCGAAGGCTGGCACCCCGGTGTAATCGGCATTGTGGCAACCCGCCTGATGGAAAAATACGGCCGCCCCTCCATTGTTATTTCGACTGAAAACGGCGAGGGCCGCGGCAGTGGGCGCGCCCCCACCAGCTTTAACCTGCACGCCGCTTTGTGCGCTTGCGCACCGCTGCTGCTGCGCTTTGGCGGGCATTCCGCTGCGGCGGGCCTGACCATTGAAGAAGAAAAGATCGGCGCGTTCCGCAAAGCCATCAACGATTGGGCCGCTAAAGAATACCCGGTGCCCAAGCCGCTGCCGCTCAAGTTGGATGCCGTGGCCGATATTGCGGAATTGACGGTGCCTACCGTACAGGAACTCAGCCGCCTGGCTCCCTTTGGCAGCGGCAACCCGGTTCCGGTGTTTCTGCTGCAAAACGCCGCGGTGGATGGCATCTGGCCCCTGGGCAGTGAGGGGCGGCATTGCCGCATTCGCCTGCGCCAGGGCGGGGCAGCCTGCTTTGTCTCACTGTTCGGCACCGCCCCGGACGACCTGCCCTACCGTATGGGTACAGCTGTGGATGCCGCGGTGGAAGTCAGCATCTTCCAGGGGCGCGGCGGGCCGATGGTGTCCTGCCATTGCTGCGCCATGCGCCCGGCCGGTTTGGGCAATGCCCCGGCGGAGCAGGCCGCACGGTTTGATGCTTTCCTGAGCGGAACGGCCCTGCCAGATGACGAGCGGTTGGCCTGCCTGCCCACCCGTGCCGATACCGCTGCCGTGTATCGCATGGTGCGCACCGGCAATGTGTTTGCGGATGATCTGCAGCCGCTGTTTGCAACCGCAGGGCCGGAAAACACCGGCAAGACCCTGGCCAGCCTGACGGCGCTGGAACAGCTTGGTTTGATCGAGCGCCGCGGCAGCCGCTACCAGCCGGTGGAAGTGACCGGCAAAAAAGACCTCTCCTCCGCGCCGGTCCTGCGCAGACTGGCGGAAGGGGAAGGATAAGGCAAAATGAAAAATGCCCCCGCGGCAGGAGGGAACTGCCGCAGAAACGGGACTTTTTATGATTGTGCGATACTTGAAATGGGGATGATAGAATGCCAGAAGAAGCCAAAAAGAATGCTGCAGAACAGGCAGCCCAGGCGCAAAAGCAGCCGGTGCCCATGCCCACTACTTATGAAGCACTGCGCCATGATCTGATCGCCAGCGGCCGTGCCTATGATTTTGACATGATTGACCGTGCTTATCAGCTGGCCAGCGCGGCGCATGCCACCCAGTTCCGCCGCAGCGGCGAACCGTATATCTGCCACCCAATCAGCGTGGCACAGCTGCTGGTGGAACTTGGCATGGATAGCGAAAGCGTTGCCGCAGCCCTGATGCACGATGTGGCCGAGGATACCCCCGTGACCATTGACGAGATCCGCCAGAAGTTTGGCAGCGAGGTTGCCCTGCTGGTGGATGGTGTTACCAAGCTGACCCAGATCAAGTTCTCGAATGTCGAGGACCGCAAAGCGGAAAACCTGCGCAAAATGCTGCTTGCCATGAGCCAGGATGTCCGCGTGATGATCATAAAGCTGTGTGACCGCCTGCACAATATGCGTACCGGCGATGCCTGGCCGGAGCAGAAACGCCGCGATAAAGCCCTGGAAACCATGGAGGTTTATGCCCCCATTGCCCACCGCCTTGGCATTTCCAACATCAAGGAGGAGCTGGAGGACCGCAGCCTGCAATACCTGGATCCTGTGGGCTATAACATGATCCGCTCCCTGCTGAACAAGCATGGGGATGACTTCCTCAACGATATCTGCGCCACCATCCAGGAACACCTGGAACAGAACGGCATCCACGGAGCAACCATCCGCCACCGTGTCAAGAGCATCTACGGCATTTACCGCAAGATGTATATGCAGAACAAGGACTTTGAGGAGATTTATGATATTTATGCTGTCCGCATCATTATTGATACGGTGGCGGAATGTTATACCGCGCTGGGCCTGATCCATGATATGTACCACCCGCTGCCCAACCGCTTCAAGGATTATATCTCCACCCCCAAACCCAACGGCTACCAGAGCCTGCACACCACCGTGATTGGCCGCGAAGCCATCCCCTTTGAGGTGCAGATCCGTACCCGCGAGATGGACCGCAACGCGGAATACGGCATTGCTGCCCACTGGAAGTATAAGGCCGGCATTACCGCCGCCAGCAGTGATAGGCTGGACGAACGCCTGGCTTGGGTGCGCCAGCTGTTGGAAAGCCAGCGTTCCAGCATTGATGCCACCGACCTGCTCAGCGATATCAAGTCTGACCTGCTGCCGGAAGAAGTGTTTGCTTTTACCCCACGCGGCGATGTGATCAACCTGCCGGCCGGCGCAACCGTCATCGACTTTGCTTACGCCATCCATTCCGCCGTGGGAAACCGGATGATCGGCGCCAAGGTAAACAACCGCATTGTGCCCATTGACCATCAGGTCGTTACCGGCGAAATCATTGAAATCATCACCGGCCCGGAAAACCGTGGTCCCTCCCGCGACTGGCTGAACATTGTAAAAACCAGCGAAGCAAAGAACAAGATCCGCAACTGGTTCAAGAAAGAGCGCCGGGACGAAAACATTGCCGAGGGCAAGGATGCCTTTGAAAAAGAGCTGCGCCGCAACCTGATGGTGATCCCGCCGGAGCAGTATGACGAGTTCATGTCCAACCTGGCGCGCCGCAACCACTGTAACTCGGTGGATGAAATGTATGCGGCCATCGGCTATGGCGGTTTGCAGCTGGCGCGCATCCTGCCCAAGCTGAAGGAAGAGTACACCCGCCTGAAAGCAACGGAACCCAAGCCGCTGCCCACGGTGGATATCAAGCGTGTTCATTCTTCGGACGGCGTTGTGGTGGAAGGCATTGACAACTGCCCCATCAAGTTTGCCAAGTGTTGTTCGCCGCTGCCGGGGGATGACATCATCGGTTTTGTCACCCGTGGGTTTGGCGTGTCCATCCACAAGCGGGACTGCGCCAATGTGCAGCAGAGTATGAAGGACCCGGAAAATGCCGCCCGCTGGGTGAACGCCTATTGGGCGGATGATGCCAAAGAGGACTACAAGGCAACGCTGGAGCTGGACTGCATGGACCGCGCCAACCTGCTTTCGGACGTTGCGCTGGCGCTGGGCGATATGCGTGTGCCGATCTATTCACTTTCCGCCCGCGCGGCGGACCAGGGCCGCGCACGCATGTCCCTGACGGTGGGCATTATGAACACTGTGCACCTGAACAATGTTGTGGCACGCCTGAAAAAAGTCAAAGACGTTCTGACAGTTACCCGCAACTAAAACTTTTATACGGGGGACTTTTTGATCCTTTTTTGCAAAAAAAGGAACCGAAAAACTCTGATATATCAGACATAAAAAATAAGAAATAAAATAGAAAGTGTGCAGAAACCCCGTGGAAACGCATATTGCGCGCCCGCTGCCTGGGGTTAAATCAAAATTGACCGATCACTGCACAACCCATAAAACACATGAATCAAAACACAAAACAGCGGTGGCTGGCGGCGCTTTTGGGCGCGGCGGCGGGCATGGTGGTATTTTTCCTGCTGTATGGCACATCCACCCTGCACCCAACCTATGATGCCTGGATCTTGAACGGCTATGATGAGTGGGACATTCAGCAGCATTATGCGGGCTGGGTGTTGTTCCGCAACTCTCATTGGGCGTTCCCGCTGGGCCTGGCGGATACCATTGCCGCCCCGGATGGCACCGTCATTTCGTTTACCGACAGCATCCCCTGGGTTAGCATCTTCTTCAAGGCGCTGCGCGGGGTGCTGCCCTCCACCTTCCAGTGGTTTGGGTGGTACACGCTGTTCTGCTTTGCCATGCAGGGGGCAGCCGGTGCGCTTCTGTGCGCCCGCGGGCAGGCAAAAACTGGCGCGGGAGCGCTGGTGTTTTCCACACTGGGCGGTCTGCTGTTTGTTATGCTGCCTACCTTGTGGGAGCGCGCGTTCCGCCATACCGCGCTGGCCAGCCAGTGGCTGTTTTTGCTGGCGCTGTATGCTTTTCTGGAATACCGTCAAAACCTGCACAGCGGCACGGCCAAATTCCCCTGGGCCATGCCGGTGCTGGCCTTTTTGGCGGTGGGCATCCACCCGTACTTTCTGCCGCTGGTCATGATGTGCGCCCTGCTGGCCGCCGTGGAACTGGGCCGCCAGAAAAAAGCCTGGGGCCGCGCGGCGCTGCAGTTTGCGGCAAGTTTGGCAGCGGCTGTGGTGGGCGGCGTTTTGTGCGGGGCCATCGGCTCCGGCACCGGGGCATCTCGCTCCGGCTATGGCGATTATTCCATGAACCTGAATGCACTCATCAACCCAACCTCCCGCGGGGGCTACACTTGGTCCCGGCTGTACCAGGTAATGCCGCAGCAGCCCGGCCAGTATGATGGCTTCAATTACCTGGGGCTTGGTGTGCTGGCGCTGATCACGGCGGCGCTGCTGTTCAGCCTGCGCCGGGCGGTGCGCTGCCCCCAGAACACCAAAACCTGGTGGCACCGCAACGGGCCGGTGTTTGCGGCCTGCGTGTTTTTAACGCTGTTTGCCGTCAGCAACAAAATTTACTGGGGCAACACCGGCATTGAGCTGCCGCTGCCTGCAAAGCTGTTGGAGCTGTGCGGCATCTTCCGCTCCAGCGGGCGGATGTTCTATCTGGTAGCGGCCTGCATGGTGGTGTATGCCGTGTATACCCTGCGGGACCGCCTGCCCGGCCGGTATGCGGTGCTGGTGCTGGCGCTGTTTGTCGGCGTTCAGGCGTTTGATTTGAGCGCCGCCGCCCAGCAAAAGCGGCAGAAGTTCGCCGACCCCATCAACGCCACAGTGGTAAACAACGACCAGACCGCCAGCCTTGGCGCTGGCCACACCCAGCTGCTTGCCGCCGGGGAAGTGCGGGAGGACCGCTTGCGCCTGCTGGCCATTCTGGCGGGCAAGCAGGGGCTGGCAACCAATCTGGATATTGCTGTGTCCGGCAGCCACCCAGCGGCGGAAGCCAGCCGTGCCGATACCGCTGCCCGGCTTGCCGCCGGGCAGTATGACCCCACCGCCGTGTATGTGACAACCGACGGCGCAACATGGGAAAACTGGCAGGCGGTGTTTGCGGGCGATGATTCGCTGAATTTCTTTGTAGCGGATTCCTGCTATTTTATGGTGCCTGCGGCTTAACCGGGTGTGCCATACTGACTGAATAAGGAGAACTGTGTTATGCGTGCTGTGCTTCAGCGTGTTTCCTCGGCGTCCGTTGTGGTCAACGGCGGCAATCCCCGCACCATCGGGCCGGGGCTGATGATTTTGCTTGGGGTAAAGGATGGTGACGACCCCGCCATTATCCCCAAGCTGGCAGCCAAAAGCGCCGGGCTGCGCATTTTTGCCGATGATGAGGGCAAGCTGAACCGCAGCGCGGTGGAACTTGGCTATTCGGTTCTTGTCGTCAGCAACTTTACCCTGTATGGCGATACCTCCCGCGGCAAACGGCCCAGCTTTATCCATGCCGCAAAAGGGGAGACCGCCAAAAGCGCTTATGATGCCTTTTTGCAGGAGCTGATGAACACCCAGGGACTGAAAGACGTTCAGCATGGCGAGTTTGGGGCCGATATGCAGGTCAGCCTTGTCAACGATGGTCCGGTGACCATCATCATTGATACCGATGAGTGGAAGTAAAGGAGCACAACCATGAAATTGATCCATATCCACGGCGTTTGGCCGCTGTACACCAATACCTTTTTGCTGATCACCGCTGCCGGGCATGCCGTTGTGGTGGACCCCGCTGCCGAGGCCGAAACCTATCTGGCTCAGCTGAAAGAGAATAACGCAACCCTGACGGAAATTTTCCTCACCCACGGCCATTATGACCATGTGGGCAGTGTGGCGGCCCTGAAAAAAGCCACTGGTGCCAAGGTGCATATGGACCTGGCCGATGCCAAAGGCGACCAGATGTACCCGCTGACTCCGGATCTGATCGATGCCCCGTGGCCTGCGGGCAACAGTGAGTATCAGGTGGATGAGCTGATGTTCCGCATCTGGCACACACCAGGCCACACCCCCGGCGGCGTGGTCATCGCCTGCGGCGACCGGCTGTTCAGCGGCGATACCCTGTTTGCGGGCAGCTGCGGCCGTGTGGACCTGCCCGGCGGCAGCGCAGCCGATATGCAACGCAGCCTTGCTCTGGTGGCGGATCTGCCCCTGCCGGATGAAACCACCGTCTACCCCGGCCATGAAAGCTTTACCACCCTTGGCCAGGAACGCCGGTCCAACCCATATCTGATGGGGGAAGTATTTTAAGATAGGGAGGAGTTAGGAGTTAAGCGGCGGCCTAAAAGTTTGCGGTATACCTGCAATGCGCCGGGTACTGTTTTGGCAGTATTGGCATAAGCGGGATTACAACAGGCTCGGCTCCGCGCTAACTCCTAACTCCAATTCGGGGGTTCTTATGCAAATTGTATTGCGCGGTGCGGCAGCTGGGTATGAGGCCGAGCATACCGCACGCATCTTTTACCCGGCGGCGGAGCTGAGCCAGACCCTGCCGGACGATACCGCAGACCTTGTGCTGGCTGTGGCTCACAGGTATCTGCTACTGGTTCTGGTGCGGCAGAACGGCACAACCACCTGGGTGCAGCAGCGCCCGCCCCAGGGGGATGCCCGCACGCAGGAGTATGCTCTGTGCCGCATGCTGTACACCATGCTGTGCGGCGTTACCGGTATCCGCCCGCCCTGGGGCATGATGACCGGCGTGCGCCCGGTGCGCATCATCCATGACCTGCGCGCCGAGGGCAAAACCGAAGAAGAAATCGAACAGCGCTTTTTGCAGCATTTTGACTGCACGCCGCGCCGTTTTGCCATGGCCAAAAGTATTGCGGACCTGCAGCGCCCGGTGCTGGAGCGCGCCCAGCCGATGGATTGCAGTGTGTACGCGGGCATTCCGTTCTGCCCGTCCCGCTGCAGCTATTGCAGCTTTGTTTCCCGCACGGTGGGGGATAAATCCAGCCGTGCGCTGGTGGCCCCCTACGTGGACTGCCTGTGCAAGGAGCTTGCCGCTACCCGCGCCGCTGCGGACGCCGCACACCTCAGCATCAAAACGCTGTATATCGGCGGCGGCACCCCCACCAGCGTCAACGCGCAGCAGCTGCGCCAGCTGATGGGCACCATGGCCGAGCAGTTTGACCTGCCCGCCCTGGAAGAGTTTACCGTGGAAGCGGGCCGCCCTGACTGTACCGACGAAGAAAAACTGCGCATCATCAAAGAATACGGCGCAACCCGCATTTCCATCAACCCGCAGACATTCTCGGATGAAGTGCTGCGCAACATTGGCCGCCGCCACACGGCGCAGGATATCCTGGATTGTTACCGGACCGCCCGCCGCGTGGGGCATGATAACATCAACATGGACTTGATCGCGGGTCTGCCGGGGGATACGGTGGAAGGCTTCCGCCATAGCCTGCAGACGGCCATTGACTTGGACCCGGAAAATATCACCGTGCATACCCTCACGCTGAAACGGGCGTCCAACCTGGTGGTGGAGCACCGCGCTGCGGATTATGCCGATGTGGCCGCTATGGTGGAAAGCTGCGAGCTGCTGGAAAAAGCCGGTTACCGCCCCTACTACCTGTACCGCCAAAAAGGCACCCTGCAAAACCTGGAAAACGTGGGCTGGTGCAAGCCGGGGTACGAGTGCCTGTATAATATCTATATCATGGAGGAAGTCCACACCATTCTTTCTGCCGGTGCGGGCGGTTCTACAAAGCTGGTGGCCCCCGGTGCACGTCACGGCAAGATCGAGCGTATCTTTAATTATAAGTACCCGACAGAATATATCGACCGTTTTGACACGATCCTTGCACGCAAGGAAGGAGTGAAACAGTTCTATGACCAATATCCCAACTGTGGTGAATCCGCGCGCCCCCAAGCGCATGGTGGGGTGTGAGCTGCTCAACCTTGCCGCGCACAACCCGGCTGATTTGGTGCAGCTGAGCGAACAGCAGTACCAGAGCCGCATTGATGCCGCCGCGGCCTATGTTCTGGCATCCGGCCGCCGTATTGTCATGCTGACGGGGCCTTCCGCTGCGGGCAAAACCACCAGCGCCAACAAGTTGGCCGCCGCCATGCGCAGCAAAGGCGTGCGCAGCCGGGTATTGAGCCTGGACGACTTTTTTGTGGGCGAGGGCCGTTACCCCAAACAGCCGGATGGCCGGGATGATTACGAATGCGTGGAAGCGCTGGATATCCCGCTGGTGCAGCACTGCCTGCAGCAGCTGGCCCAGACTGGCGTGTGCGATGCGCCGATCTTTGACTTTATGACCCAGCTGCCCGCCCCGCAGACCCAGCACATCGACTGCACCGACGGTGTGGTGGTTGTGGAGGGACTGCACGCCTTTAACCCCATCCTGACCGAGACTTTGCCGCAGGATGCTGTGCTGAATATTTACGCCAGCCTGCGGGAAGAATATGCCGGACCGGACGGTGCGCGGCTGATCGCCACCCGCGATGTTCGCCTTGCCCGCCGCATTACGCGGGACTGGCGGTTCCGCGGGCATGATGCCGATTTTACCATCGGCCTGTGGCCCCATGTCTGTAAGGCAGAGGACCAGTATATCAAGACGTTCAAGAATCGGGCGAACCTTGTGCTGGATACTTCGTTCAGCTGCGAGGTGGGGATTTGGGAATATTATATTGACCAGCTGACGGCCAGCGCCAATGCGGGCCGCATGGCAGACCTGCGCAGCCGGTTTGCGCATTTTGTACCCATTAATGCCGCGCTGATCCCACAGAAAAGCATGCTGCGGGAGTTCATTGGAGCCGAAAACCAATAAAACTTCCTGTTACGTCCAAATGTTTACGATTTGGACATAATTCTTTGCGCCACAAGATTGAAAACCAGGCAATGATACGGTATAATAAGCCTTACAGGGAAAAGCCGTGAAATCGAAAATAATAAATTTTTACGGCTTTTCATTCCACCCGGCCGGGCTGCGCAGCTGTGGCGCAGTGCCCTGCCGGGGCCAGATGATAACGAGGTGTTACATTATGTTTGAACTGGATATCAATAAGATCAAAGAACAGAGCATGCAGTTTGTGGATACCGCTTACAAGGCAGCCATGGATATTGCAGATAAGGGCAAGAACCAGCTGGATCTGGCATCCCAGCAGAACCGCCTGGCCAAGGCACAGCGCCAGCTGGGCGCACTGGTTTACAGCCTGCATAAGGCAGACGAGGAAAACCAGCCCCTGGTGGATAAATATATCGAGAACATTGCCGAAATCGAAAAGGCGATTGAGGAAATCAAGGCCCGCATGACCCCCGATGAGGCCGCTGCCGCTGAAGCTGCCGAGGCTGAGCAGGAGGCTGAGGACCCCAACGATCCCACCACCTACCACGATGACCCCGCCGGCCTGACCCCCGAGGAGGAGCAGGCTCTGGCCGATGCGGCTGACCGCCCGCGCGGTGAGACCAAAGAGTGCCCCGTCTGCCATGCAGATGTGGATGCAGACGCACTGTTCTGCAACCATTGCGGCGCACAGCTGTAAACAGGTAACTCGGCTGTCAAACAGCAACTTGTATTGTTTCCTTGACAAAACGGTAGAATGAGAGGTATGATGTTGCCTGTTGTTTTTTCAGGCGGACCCTGGTACATCCTGGGCAGGCAGCATTGCAGCATGCATGGAATATCCGCACAACCGCCCGTACACGGCAGATGATCTTGTCCGCATTATCACCCTTTTGCGGGATCCGGTCAACGGCTGTCCGTGGGATAAAGTTCAGACCCATACATCGATTCGGATGAACTTCCTGGAAGAAGCGTATGAGGCTGTGGACGCATTGGACCTGGATGACCCGGTGCTGATGTGTGAAGAGCTGGGCGATGTGCTGATGCAGGTTGCTTTCCATACCTGCATGGAACAGGAAACAGGCCGCTTTACCTGGGAACAGGTCTGCGATGGCGTATGCCAAAAGCTGATTGAGCGGCACCCAAATATTTTTGGCACCCAACCAGGTTACGAAGGTATAACGGACTGGGATGCGCTCAAAAATAAAGAAAAGGGCCGCCGCACCCTGGCCGATGACCTGGAAAGTGTGCCCCGTGCCATGCCCGCGCTGATGCGCGCGGCCAAGCTGCAAAAGCGCGCCGCACGCCATGGCGCAGCCCTGCAGGGGGCCGATGCTGCAGCCTTGGCAGACGCGGCGGAGAACCTGCAAGCGGCGCAGCCCGCCAGCGCGCAGGCAGAACAGGCTGTGGGCGAACTGTTGTTTGCCGCCGCCAATCTGGCCCGGCAGGCAGGGGTAGACCCCGAACAGGCGCTGCAAAAAGCCAACGAGGCATTTTGCACAGCAGCCGGGCCGGTAGCCTGAAAAGGCAAAAAAACGCAATTTATTTAATTTGGAGGTATATAACAAATGACCAAAGTTGAACTGATCGCATCCGTTGCCGCTGAAGCTGGCATGAGCAAGAAAGACGCCGAAAAGGCTGTCAACGCAGCACTGGCTGCTATCACCGAAGAGCTGAAGAACGGCGGCAAAGTTTCGCTGGTTGGCTTTGGCACCTTTGAAGTCCGCGAGCGCCCGGAACGCCAGGGCCGCAACCCGCAGACCAAAGAGCCCATGACCATTGCTGCTTCCAAGCTGCCCGCATTCAAGGCTGGCAAGGCACTGAAGGACGCTGTGCAGTAATCTGTTCAGGCGTCAGATACGCTCTGGATGAAAAAGCCCGCCGCACCCAAACGCGGCGGGCTTTTATGATATAGGCAGCGCCGCATGATTCCCGCCTGGTGGCTGGAGTACCGCTGCCATAGAGATGAGGATGAACCATGAGACTGGATAAATACCTGAAAGTCAGCCGCCTGATCAAGCGCCGCACCTTGGCTAATGATGTGGCCGATGCGGGCCGCGTGATCGTGAACGGCAAACCCGCCAAAGCAAGCTATGCCGTAAAGATCGGCGATGTGATCGAGATTACCTTCGGCAACCGCCCCGTCAAGGTGCGGGTGCTTTCTATTGATGAACCCAAGGGCAAGGATGTTGCCCGCGAGCTGTTTGAGATCCTGGAAGGCTGAGAAAAACCAGGGCGGGGGAGTTCTAACCGCGCGGTGTGCGGCATATGGTATAGGGTAAGCAACAACTGCTGCCGGAGGAAACCGCCATGCCAGAACTGACCAGCCCGCACCCGATTGGGGAACATGCCCCCCAGCAATCCGACCTGCCTGCTCCGCCGCGCGCCCATGCCCTGACGCTGGAAAACCGCGCCCGGCTGACGGTGACCGGTGTGACCCGTATTGTGAGCTGTGATGAACTGGGCGCAACGCTGCAAACTCCGCTGGGGGATCTGACCATCGGTGGGCAAGGAATGCAGGTCAGCGAGCTTTCGGTTCGCACGGGGGAAGTGCATATCTCCGGCCAGATCGAATATTTGCAGTATACCGAGAACCAGCAGAGCAAAAAACAGAGCGGTGGGCTGCTGGCCCGCCTGCTGCGTTGATGGTGCCATCACCGCCGTTGTGGGCAGTGCTGGGCGATGTGCTGCTTTGTCTTGGGGCGGGCCTGCTGCTTGGCGCTGTACGGGATGGGGCGACCCTTGCCTTTGGCAGCGGCCCGGTGCGCTGCTTTGTGTGGGATGTGCTGGCCTTTGCTGCCGCAGCCTTTGTCTGCTGCGGCTTCGCGGCGGGGGCTTCGGCTACCGGGGCGGCGCGCTGGTATATGGCCGCCGCCATGGGGCTGGGGGCACTGTGCTGGCGGTGGTGCGTTTCCCACGCGGTGCACAGGGCGCTGCGCGGCACGGTGTTTGTTCTGGTCTGGCCGCTGCGCTTTGCGGCGGACTATGCGGTACACCCGTTCAAACAGTGGCTGCTGGCCCGGATCAGAAAGATTCGGCACGCCCGGCGGCGCAACGCACAAGATTCATGCAAGAAAAGCGGAAAAAAGCCGAAAAATGTGTTGCAAAACAAGCACACAATATTATATAATTAAACTGTATTTAAGTATGCCTGCATAAGACCTTCTTGTGCGGGCAGGCGGTACAATGGTTTGCACACAACGGCATTTTGATACCTGCCCGGAAGGAGGCGCTGCCGCATGAACCAACACAAAAGCATTGCGCGGCGTTTGCTTCCCTTGGCTGTGGCGGCACTGTTTTGTTCTTTGTTTTTTACTTTGATCCAGTGCCAGATCACCATCGGCTCCAAACAGCAGGAACTCGCCGCGGTGCGCGAACAGCTCAGCGCCCAGCAGGCCCAAAACGAAGAGCTGGGACGCGCATTGGCCGATGGCAAAGACGCGATTATTGAACGCAGCGCCCGCGCCGATGGCTATGCCAAGCCCAATGAGCGCATTTGGGTGGATCTGAGCGGCAAGTAACAGCATTACGCCGGATTACCATGCCAGGTACAATGGAAGATGCAAAAGGCTGGCTTCTGTTTTTTGCGGACTCAACCAGCCTTTAACAGTGCAGGCCTTGCCTGCAAGGCATACAAGCGGAATCTGAAAGCAAAGGTTCCATCAATAACGATACCCGGCAGTTTTGCCGGGCAGCAAAGGGGTATTATAGTTTTGGCATTACAGGTTGGAGACATCTTGGAAGGCAAAGTTACCGGCATTAAGCCGTTTGGCGCCTTCGTTGCCCTGCCGGAAAGCAAAACCGGCCTTGTTCACATTTCTGAGGTAAGCTATGAGTTTGTGCAGGACCTTGCTACCGTGCTGGAAGCTGGCCAGACCGTTAAGGTTAAGGTCATCTCCATCGCGCCGGATGGTAAGATTGCACTGTCCATCAAGCAGACCCAGCCCGCACCGGAGCGCGCACCCCGCGCGCCCCGCAGCCCGCGCCCCCAAGGGCAGCAGGGCAGTAACGGTGGTGCACGCCCGGCTGGCGGCCGCCCGCCCCGCCGCGAAGCAGCCCCCCGTGTCTGGCAGCCCAAACCCTCGCAGCCGCAGGGCGACCTGAGCTTTGAGGATATGATGGCACGCTATAAGACCCAGAGCGAAGAAAAAATTGCGGATCTCAAGCGCGTTACCGAGAATCATCGCGGTGGGTATTCCCGCCGCCGCGGCTGATTTCTGCAGCGTACGCCAACTGCAACGCCCATAAGATGCAGGCTCTGCTTGGCAGGGCCTTTTTTGGGTTATGCAACGGCATAATCTAATTTTTATCCCGCGGGGCTGACCCAATATGCCCAGCCCCAGAAAGGACACACTATGCCCAACATGTATACTTTGGTGGCTCCCTGCTTTTTTGGCACCGAGCATACCCTTTCCTTTGAGGTCAAACGCCTTGGTGCGCAGAACGTAAAGGTGACGGATGGCCGCGTGGCGTTTGAGGGTGATGCCGCCATGATCGCCGCAGCAAACCTGAACCTGCGCACCGCCGAGCGCGTGCTGCTGCTGCTGAAAACCTTCCCCGCCGCAACTTTTGATGAACTGTTCGACGGCGTTTACTCTATCCCGTGGGAGGAGCTGATCCCGGTGGATGCCCAGTTCCCGGTCAAGGGTTCCAGCCTGTCCAGCCAGCTTTCCAGCGTACCTGCCTGCCAGAGCATTGTCAAAAAGGCAATCGTTAAGCGGCTGCAGTACGGCCACAAAACCACCACTCTGCCGGAAACCGGTGCTTTGTACAAAATCCGCTTTGCCCTACGTAAAAACGTGGTGGAAGTGATGCTGGATACCTCCGGCGACGGCTTGCATAAGCGCGGTTATCGCAAAAACGCCACGCTGGCCCCCATCAAGGAAACCCTGGCCGCTACCATTGCCGATGTCGGTTTTGTCCGGCGCGACAGCACTGTGCAGGATCCTTTCTGCGGTTCCGGTACGCTGGTGATCGAAGCAGCCCAGAAAGCACTGAACATCGCCCCCGGCCTGCGCCGCCGCTTTGCCGCCGAGCACTATGACTTTGTGCCCGCTGCCGTTTGGGCGGAGGAGCGCCAGAAAGCGCTGGCGGCTTCCCGCCTGGATGCCGGGTTCGAGGGCTTTGGCTTTGATATTGACCCCAACGCTGTGGCGCTGGCCAACGCCAACGCCAAGCTGGCCGGGGTGGGGGATCGCTGCCGCTTTGAGGTGGCAGACGTAAAAGACTTTGCCCCGCGCCCCAGCTCCATCATCCTGACCAACCCGCCTTACGGCGAGCGCCTGGGCGATGCCGCCGAAGCCGCCGCCCTGGCCCGCACCCTGGGCCAGGTGTGGCAGACAAGCCCCACCGCAGGATTGTATGCCATTACGGCGGATGCTGATTTTGAAGCCCACTTTGGCAAAAAGGCCGCCAAGCGCCGCAAAATTTATAACGGCATGATCCCCTGCCAGATTTATATGTACTTTGACCGCCCGGTCAAACCGGTAAGGAAGTGAGGCTGCGATGCAGGATCTGAAACTGGCAGTTCTGATCGATGCGGATAACATCAGCCCCAAATATGTAAAGGTGATTTTGGATGAAGCTGCGTCCTTTGGCGTGGCGGCCTGCAAACGTATTTACGGCGATTGGTCTGATGCCCGCCTGAAAAGCTGGAAGGATGTGCTGCTGAACAACTCCATCATTCCCATCCAGCAGTATAGCTACACCACCGGCAAAAATGCAACCGACAGCGCCATGATCATTGACGCCATGGATCTGCTGTATGCGGGCAATGTGGATGGCTTTTGCATCGTTTCGTCCGATTCGGACTTTACCCGCCTTGCCGCCCGCCTGCGCGAAGCCGGCAAGCTGGTCATCGGCATGGGCGAAAGCAAGGCACTTGGTCCCTTTGTGAAAGCCTGCGACCAGTTCAAGTACCTTGACCTGATTTTGGAGCATGGTGGAAGCGAGGATGCCAGCGCGGATTCCACCGCTGCCGCCGAAGCCGCCGCCCAGGTTGGCGCGGGGGACGATACCGCCATCAACCGCGATTCCATCTGCCGCCTGGTCTGCGATATGATCGACGAGATGGACGATGGCACCGGCTGGGTGCGAACCTCCCGCGTGGGAGACCAGCTCATCAAGCGCTACCCGGACTTTGATGTGCGTAACTTTGGCAGCAAGAGCCTGAATAAATTCCTGGCGTCCTTCCCGGTGCTGGAAGTGGAAGAGCGTACCCTGCCAAACGGCAACCCCATCCAGTTTGTGCGGGTACACCCGCAGCCCAAAAAGGCTGCCCCCAAAAAGCAGAACCAGCCCCGCAAAGCCGCCCCCAAGCGCCGGGTGCCGCGCAATAAAAAGTCGTCTTAAAGAATTATAAAATAAAGGCAATACCGCATAATTCCCGCCTTACGGCTTAAGCACCGCTCCGGCGGCTGCGGCACGGCACCTGCGTTGCCAAAATGCTCGATAATACACAAAGTATTATCTGCGCTTTTGGCTTAGCAGCTGCCGCACCTCGCTCGCCGTATCGGCACTTAGAATTATGCGGTATTGCCTAAAAACTCCGCCGCAGGACCAGCTGAAAACCGGACCCGCGGCGGAGTGATTGTTTATGCTGGGAAAATTGATACGGAACAAACTTATCCGCTGATTTTATAAATGCGGCTGCCGCCGTTCTCGTACCAAAGGGGATAGCGCGCTGCATACCAGCTCTCGTCCGCATTTTGGATGTTGCTGAACACATAGCTGTCAAACAGCACATAATCAATGCCCCACTGCGCCAGGGAGGCTTCATCGGGATTCTCGTACAGCTGGTGCATGGCGTTGTATTCAGCGGTATAATTCATGCCGTGGTAGTATACAAAGCTGCCGGAGCCGCACAAAATGCGCCGCCCGGCCAGGCTGAACACCGGGCAAAGGTGGCTGTCACTGGTCAGGAATACTGCATCGGTTTCCGCATTGTCATCAATATAATCCGCCATGGCAATGTCGTCTGCGCTCCACTGCCAGTAGTCGCTTAACGCTTCGCGTCCAACAGTCAGCACACTGCCAAACATGGCGATACAGCAGCAAAGGCACAGCCCCAGCGCCCGCCAGGGGATAGCACGAACTTTGCTGAACCAATCCATCAGCAGGCTGGCCACCAACAGGCAGCCCAGCAGATGCCAGATATACAGCAGCTTGTTGTTGTCATAATTGTTGGGCTGGAACACAACAAATTCCGCCAGAACCAGAATGGCCAACCCGCCGCCGTACAGCCAGCGCTGCTTGGGTTTGGCATGGAAAAATGCCGGGATCAGCAGCAGGTAGACAAGGCCGATGTTTTTGATGTAGAACCAGAAATAATTGTCTTTCAGGGTGCCGTTATCCTGCCCGTTGATCCAGTTCAAATGCAGCCGCAGCATGTGCTGCCCGTCCAGCGATTGGGCAAACACGGTGTTCCACATTTCTACCAGCCAGACCACGCCGCACACCAAGGCAAACCATCCCCATGGGGCAAGCACGGCCTTGGTGCGGGGGCGGCAAACCAGGGTGTACACCCCGCACGCCAGGCAGATCAGCACCAGCGCCAGTGCGCTGTGGGTGTGCATCAGTGGCAGGGGCAGAACCAGCAGGGCGAGATACCGCCAAAGCCGGGTTTCCTCCTCCATGCAGAACCGCCAGACCAGATACAGCGCGGGAAACAGCACACACCAGCCAAACAGGGTGGCCCGCTGTGGAATCAGCAGATCCACGATGGGGTTGACCCAGACGATGTTTTCGGCAGTGTAGTTGGTGGGGGTGGTGTAAAACCCGGTAAAGATGCCGGCAAACGCCTCGGCGCTGCCAAGGAAATACACAAACCCGAACCCGCTGCCCATAAAGAACAGCCAAAAAGCCAGGCAAGCTTTGCCCGCGCTGCCCAACACCTGCCGCGCCAGCTGCCACATCATGCCGTACACGCTGATGAATGCGGCCAGCATGGGCAGCAGGTAAGCGGTGCGGGCGTCTGCCCCCAGCACCAGAAAAACGCTGGAAACGGTCTCGCACAAAAACGGGTAGCCGAACCGGTGCTCGCCGCCCAGCAGGGGATACACCGGCGGCAGCTTGCCGGTAACGGCAATGTTTTTGATGAATCCCAGGTGCATCGCCATATCGCCATAGCAGCTTTGCCCGGTGTGATAACTGCCGTCTACCAGATGCAGCACATGGGTGTGCAGCAGGTACAGGGTAACAACAGCCAAGGGCAGCACACAGGCCCACAGAGCGGCGGCGTCCGGATCCGGTACACGGGTGAACGGCGTGCCGTGCCGCGCCAACCAAACGGCCAGCGCGGCCACAACAGCTGCGGCCAACAAAAGGGCAGGCAGCCGGAAACCCAGTACCACCGCAAAACAGGCCGGAACAAATGCCAGCAGTGAGACCCCGAACCCGCACCCCAGCGGAATGCTGACCGAAAGCCCCGCCTGCGGCAGCGCCCTGCGTGCAATGCAAAAGCCTGCCAGCAGGAACACCGCCAGATAGACAAAAGAGAAGATGTTCACACAAGACCTCCTTGCGCAGCCACCGCATCAGACCCCTTCCAGGTCAAACGGCGGGGTGTATTCCTCGCGGGCACTGCTTTTTTCCTGCATGTAGCCGTCCGTCAGGCCAAGGGCGATGGCGCGGTCAACCACTTTGCGGTATTCGTAGGTGGTAATGCGCCGCCCCAAACCGTGCTCCGCGGCGCGGTAAAACGGGGTGAACTGGCTCATCAGGCTGGGCACAAACGACACGCCGGTTTCCTGCCGCAGGTCGGCCAGGCGCTGCAAAACGGCAAGGCTGTCATCACTGTGGCCGGGCAGGGCAAGGTGGCGCACAATCACGCCTTTTTGCAGGTAGCCGTCGGCATCGTACACTGGGGCACCGGTCTGCAACAGCATTTGGCGGATGGCGGCGTGCGCCACCTGTGGGTAATCCTGCGCGGCGGAAAGCTCTTTCGCCAGGGCAGGGCTGGCATATTTGTAATCCGCCAGCCAGATGTCCACATACCCGGCCAGAGCCTTTACGGTTTCCACGGTTTCGTACCCGCCGGTGTTATAGGCCACCGGCAGGGTCAACCCATTGCGGCGGGCGGCATCCAGCGCCTGCGTTACCCACGGCAGCCATTGCGTTGCGGTGACAAGATTCAGGTTTTTGGCACCTTTTTGCTGCAATTCCATAAAAATTTCAGCCAGGCGCTCCGCCGTCAGCGGCTTGCCAAGGCCCTGCTGGCTGATTTTATAATTCTGGCAGTAGCAGCATTGCAGGGTGCAGCCGGTAAAAAATATCGTGCCGCTGCCGGTCGCGGCATTGGGCTCCCCGCTCAGGCAGGGCTCCTCCCAATGGTGCAGGGCGGCGCGGGCGGCCAGCAGGGTATCCCCCGCGCCGCAATAGCCGGTGCGGCCCGCCGCGCGGTTGGCCCCGCAGCGCCGCGGGCATAAGGTGCAGTGCTCAGACAGCTGCATTAACAACACCCCCGAAAAACTTTGTGGTGAATTCATACTAAGTTTACCACAAAACGGAAAAATGTGGTATACTAAATATATATATGCCCAAATGGAATGGGCCGCAAAACAAACCATGGAACACAGCGGCTGGCCAACCGGCCGCAAAAATCCAACATAAAGGAGCGTATCTGATATGTCTACCCCACACAACCGCGCCAACCCCGGCGATTTTGCCAAAACCGTGCTGATGCCCGGCGACCCCCTGCGCGCCCAATTTATTGCCGAAACCTTTTTGGAAAACCCGCGCCTTGTTACCGATGTGCGCGGCATGCTGGGTTATACCGGTACCTACCAGGGTCACCCTGTCAGCGTGATGGGCAGCGGCATGGGCATGCCGTCCATCGGCATCTACTCCTATGAGCTGTACAGCCAGTATGGGGTAGAGAACATCATCCGCATTGGCTCTGCCGGTTCTTATACCGAAAAAGCCAAGGTCTTTGATGTGGTTCTGGCTACCGGCGCTTATTCTGAGAGCAACTATGCCGTGACCCAGTCCGGCGATACCGACGACATCCAGAAGCCCAGCGAGGAACTGAACAACGCACTGCGTGCTTCCGCTAAAAAGCAGGGCATTCCCCTGATTGAAGGCACCATCCATTCCTCCGATGTGTTCTACCGCGAGGATAGCGGCGCACGCCCCACCTACTGGGAAGTTCTGCGCGACGAAAAAGGCTGCCTGGCTGTTGAGATGGAGAGCTTTGCGCTGTTCCACAACGCCAAGGTGCTGGGCAAACATGCTGCCTGTATCCTGACGATCTCGGACAGCTTCGTCAGCCCCGAAATCACCACGGCAGAAGAGCGCCAGACCAGCTTTACCGCCATGATGAAAGTTGCACTGGGGGCGGTGCTGGAATGAAGCCGACGGATGCGGAACTGATCCGCGCAGCGTTCAAGGCGCGCAGCTTTGCCTACACGCCGTATTCACACTTTAAGGTGGGCGCGGCGCTGCTGGCCAAAAACGGAATGGTATATACCGGCTGCAACATCGAAAACGCCGGCTATACCCCCACCAACTGTGCCGAGCGCACCGCGCTGTTCAAGGCGGTCAGCGAGGGCGTGACCGAGTTTACCGATATTGCCATTGTGGGCAGCCTGGACGGCAAAAAGAACACCCTTGTCACCGGTCCGTGCGGCGTCTGCCGCCAGGCTCTGTATGAATTCTGCGGCCCCAGGCTGCGGGTGCTGATGGCCAAAAGCGAGGATGACTACATCGAAACGACCCTGGGCGACCTGCTACCCTACGGCTTTGGCCCGACCAATCTTGAAATCGAGCCGGGGGCCGATTAAGGCGGCTCATTTACCCCAATAAAAGGAGATTATTCCACCCATGTCTTTACCCCAGAACAAACGTTTTGCAGCCCGGCGGCTGCTTTGCCTGTTGTTGGCGCTGGCCTTTGGGCTGGCGCTGGCGGGCTGCGGCAGCAGCGCTTCCTCTGAACCTGCTGCACAGGATCAGGAACAGGTGCTGACGGACGATGCCCTGTATGAACTTACGGCAGAAAAAGTGGACCAGCCGCTGGACGGCGCCGGAGCCGCAATCGCGCTGGCAGTTGGTGCCGAGGGAACGGATATCGGTGCCGGTGCGGCTGTATGGCACGGCGTGCAGACGTTTTGCAGCAATTTTAATTATACCGCACAGCAGTTTACTGCGGCAGATACCAGCCTGGATGCCGCCAAAGCAGCCCTGAACAGCGCCGCCCAAAGCGGTGCGAGACTGGTGGTGTGTTATGGCAGCGAGATGGCCGCCGCCCTGTATGACATCCAGGATAACTACCCCACAGTCAGCTACCTGATGATCGGGGATGAGCCGCATTCCGAGGATTACACCAACTACCGCACATCCGCCAACGTGCACTGCGTTCTCTTCCGTGAAGAACAGGCTGCTTACCTGGCCGGGTATGCCGCCGTGCGGGAGGGCAACACCAGCATGGCGGTGCTTGGCGGCGAGCCGCTGCCCAGCACCGTGCGTTACGCCACCGGCTTTGTGCAGGGGGCGGAAGCCGCAGCCGACAGCATGGGCGTGCAGGTGTATATCCGCATCTGGTACAGCAGCATGACGGCCAGCGATGATGACCTGACGGATTATGTCTGCGGCTGGTATAACGAGGGCTTTCAGGTGGTTATGGCGGCTACGCCGGAACTGGCGGAAAGCTGCATACAGGCCGCAGAGAAAAGCGGTCGCGAAGTGATCGCCACCGGCTGGGACTGCGCCGGGCAAAGCAGCTCGGTGATAACCAGCGCTGTGAACTGCTACAGCACCGTGGTGCAGAATGAACTGTACCTGTTCGGCACGCAGAACAACTGGGACCAGAACCACAGCGGCCAGACCGAGACCCTTGGCACCGAAGTGGATGCCGTGGGCCTTGCCACGCAGGAATGGCGGCTGAAAACCTTTACCGGCGAAGAATATCGTGAGCTGTACCAGCGTATGGCAGCAGGCACTGTAAAGGTGGAACGCTATTCTGATACCACGGCAATGCCGCAGACCCAGAATGTGACGGTGGATCAGCCGAACCGGTAACAGGAACCAAAGGGCATTGTCATGCTTTTGTAATGCTTTACACATTGAAAAAAGCACTGCCAGACGGTATAATAGGATGTATGAGAGGGGATGCAAACCATGCGCCCCTGATAAAAAAATAAGGAGATCACACATGAAAAAGTATCTTGCTTTGACCATGGCTGCCTGCATGGCACTCTCTTTGGCTGCTTGCGGCAGCTCTGCCAGCAGCACCACTTCTTCCAGCGCTGCTGCTTCTACCGAGGCTACCAGCGATTCCGCTGCTACTGCTGAAGCAACCGGTTCTGACAACATCACCGGCATTGCCCAGTGCTGCGATGTTGGCACCCTGGACGATGAAAGCTTCAACCAGGGCTGCTGGGAAGCTGTTAAGGGCTACGGCGATGAGAACGGCATCGAGTACAACTACTACCTGCCTTCCGGCGAGGACGCTAGCGATGAAGACCGCGAGACCCTGATCCGTCAGGCTGTCGCCGAGGGCGCAAACACCATCGTATGCGTTGGTTACCTGTATGGTCCTGCTCTGGCTTGGGCTGCCACCGAGTATCCTGATGTTCACTTCATCGCAGTTGATGTGAACGGCTTTGATATCAACTCTGAGAACGGCACCATCCCCGAAAACGTGTTCTGCGTGACCTTTAAGGAAGAAGAAGCCGGCTACTTGGCTGGCTATGCAGCTGTCAAGGACGGCTTCACCAAGCTGGGCTTCCTGGGCGGCATGGCGGTGCCCGCCGTTATCCGCTTTGGTTACGGCTATGTTCAGGGCGCTGATGCTGCAGCACAGGAGCTGGGCATTAACGTTCAGATGAACTACTACTACGGCGGTCAGTTCTATGGCGATGAGAAGATCACCGCTAAGATGGACGGCTGGTACGATGGCGGCACCGAAGTTGTGTTCGCCTGCGGCGGCGGCATCTGGACTTCTGCTGCTGAAGCTGCTGACAAGCATGACGGCAAGCTGATCGGCGTTGACGTTGACCAGAACTACCTGGGCGTTGAGGGTGTTGAGTCCGGCAAGTACAAGGCAAACCCGTTTGTTACCTCCGCCATGAAGGGTCTGGGCGCTGCCGTTAAGAATGGCCTGGATACCGTCAATGCAGGCGACTGGAGCACCATCGCTGGCACCAACGGCAACTTTGGCCTGGAAGAGGGCGACTATGTTGGCCTGCCCACCGACGAAGCAAGCTGGAACTTCAGCACTTTCACCTTGGACGAGTACAACACTGTTCTGGAGAAGATCCGCAACGGCGAAATCAAGGTGGATAACAACTCTGACGATGCCACCAAGCCCACCACCAGCAGCAACATCACCGTGGATTACCAGGTTTGATTTTTGCCTGAACAGGGTTTGAATTAACAAGCACACCGCCCCCCGCCGGGAAACTGGCCGGGGGCGGTTATTTTTATGGAGTAAACCTATGAAAACGTCCGTAGGGAGGGATGCCCTCATCCCGCCGTGGAGAAACCTTGCAAATTATGAGTAAATTCACGCCGTGCGTGGCATGCGGCGGCCAGAGGGCTGGCCGCCCTACCGTGAGGTAATCACCATTCATGATATGTACCCGCTAGCGTATTTACGATCTCCCCGCGATTCATATAATAAAATAGCACCCAAAACCAAAACGAACGCATGCGGCCCCAACGGGTAACCACATGCGTTCGCTTTATATTGATTCGACGCTAAATAATTACTTCCAACCCCTGCTCAGCAAATATAAAATCCACCGCGCCCACCGCAGCAGCAAATGCTGCACAGGTTGCAAAGCATCAGGTACAGCCAGGCCTGCAAACAAAAGTTCATGCCGTGCTGGCGGCTGCCGGGCTGGGTGTATGCCTGCTGATAAGTGGAGTACGCCCGTCCGGGGTTCTGCAGCCGGTCCAAAAGGTTCTGGTACTCGTAATTGCCGGGCTCCATGTCCACAGCGGTGCGGGCTTCGTTCTGGGCGCGGATGTTGTTACCCAGGCCGGAACTTGCCAGCGCGGCATAATAATGCCAGCGGGCGGCCCGGTCAGCGGGGGCAATGCCTTCCAGAACATTCATCGCTTCTGCATAGTACCCGTTGCGGATATAGTTGTTGGCGGCCTGCATCTCCGGCGATTCCCGGCGGTCATAGCTGCTGCTGGCCCCGCCATAGGTGCCGCCAAAGCCAAAGGGGTCAAACCCGAACCCAAAGCCAAACGGATCCTGGTACTGCTGTTGGCTGCTGCCGCTGCTGCGCTGCCCATAATAGCTGGAAGAGCCGCTGCTGGATGCACTGGACCCGCCGCCGGAACGCATCCGCATGACCTCGCTGTAAGCGGCCTGTACATCTTTGAACTTGTCCTCGCAGGTGGGGTCGTCCGGGTGTAAATCTGGGTGGTATTGCTTGCACTTTTGGCGGTATGCTTTTTTAATGGTTTCCTCATCGGCGCCCGGCGTAATGCCAAGAACACTGTACGGATCGTTCATTCGTTTGGTTTCCCCTTCCGTGGTGTGCGTGTGGCTTTCACCAGCGCGTACTTGCTCCACACCCCCGCGTAAATCGTGTTGTGCAAAAGCTGACCTTCGGGGGTATCTTTCAAAATCGGCAACAGTTCAAAGTTCTGGGCGCAAAGGGCCATCTGCTGGGTCAGCAGCTCGTGGCAGCGCGCTTCAAACCCGGCGCTGTCGCTGCCAAACGCCTGTTTGGTGGCGGCCAGTGCATTAAAACTGCCGTGCCGGGTATCTTTTTTTAAATCGTCATAGGCATCCATCAAATAGATGAACCCGCCCAACCCGCGGCCCATCTGCGTCAGGGCAGGGGACCAGAAATCCTCCCGCGGGCTGAACACCGCGCCCAGCAATGCGCCAAAGGCATTGCAAAGGGCATCTAGGTCGGTGCTGTTGGCGCTTTCCAGGCGGTTCAGCTCATCCAGCTTGGTGTGGATGGCCTCGCACTGGCGCGGCCACTGGCGGCGGATGTTTTCTAGATGCGGCTTAAGCTGCTTTGCCAGCCGCAGGCGACTGCGTTTGTGGTCGTCCTGCCAGTCATCCAGATAATTGTAATAGGCCAGCACCACCGTCATGTCCGCAGCGTAATCGGTGAATTCGTTCACGGCCCGCGGCCGGGTGCGCAGCGGATGCGGCGCGCACCGCCCCTGCGAAGTCTGTGTGGGCGGGTCATACAGGGCGGTCAGCAACAGCGCGGCAAAGGTCATGTCATAGCTCAGCGCCATGCGCGCCGCCGTGCCGTATTTGCGGCCCAAAGATTGGCAAAGCCCGCAATAGTACGCCTGGTAGCAGTCCATTGCGGCATTGTCTAAATCTTTCTGATAAATGGTAACATATCCAAACACGCAGCGTCAACCTTTCATCGAAGTGAAGGGAAAACCTTTAGCTTTTTTTAATGAACTGGGTGCCGCATTTGGGGCAGGTGATGGAAATTTTGCCGCGGCCCTTGGGCACGCGTACCTGCTGGCGGCAGTGCGGGCAGGAAAAATAGCGGTAGGTTTTGCGCAGGGCAAACCGCTGCTGCAGCTGGCCGAACTTGGCGCGCACACCAGCGGTTTTCTGCATAAAGGCAATGTTTTCTGCATAGCGCTTGTGTACGTTGCGGCTGAGCATACGGAAGTACGCATAAAGTAGCAGCAGAAGCCCAATATAATAAAAGAGGCCCACAAACAGCCCAATTACCAGGCAGACCAGCGCCGTTACGCACAAAAAGTTGCCAAAAGTATCACTGCCGTACCGCCCGGACATAAAACGCTGGAACCATGCCTTCATCTTAAACACGCCATCCTTTTGAATACAGGTGTACCCCAAAAGCCAAAAAGCAGGCCGCTGCGTTGTTAGCGGATACACCGTTTTGTAATATGTCGATTATTATCGCATGTATTTATGGTTAAATCGTGAACGACTTCGGAACAGAATTTGAACAAAAGGGAGTAATAGGGGGGACATTCTGTACATAGCCATGCACGCCCTGTGCAATAAGAAGCAATCAATTACTTTTACGGGTCATTTGAAGTACGCACTCCACGTGCCTTGTCCTTGGGAACAAATCCACGGGCTGAACCTTTTCCAGCGTATACCCCTGTTCACACAGGAACTTAGCATCGCGGGCGGCGGTGGAGGGGTTGCAGCTGACCATGACGAGGGTGCGTGGGGCCATCTGGACAATGGCAGTCAGGGTGGCGTTATCGCAGCCTTTGCGCGGCGGGTCCACCACGATCACATCGGGGTGGGCACCCTCGCTGGCAAGGCGGGTCGCGGCTTCGCCGGCGTCCATGCAGTAAAAATCGGCTTCCTCCGGGGGCAGGCCAAGATGCGCAGCAACGGTTTTGGCACCTTCCACTGCCTGCGGCACAACCTCAACGCCGACCAGGCGGCGGCAGTGTGGCTTCATCGAAAGGCCAATGGTGCCCATACCGCAGTAAAGGTCCAGCAAAAAGTCATCCGGCTGCAGCCGGGCAAACTCTTTCGCCTTGGCGTACAGCAGCTCGGCAGCGGGGGTGTTGACCTGATAAAACTCGTGCACACCCATCTGGATGGGCACTCCGGCCAAAGTATCCTCAATCACGCCGGGGCCAAGCACGGTGCGGGTATCCCGTCCTAAAATCACGTTGGTGCGGGCGGTATTGCGGTTGATCAGCACGGTGGTCAGCTGGAACTCCTGCTGCAAGGTGCGGCAGATCTCGGCTTCGTTGGGCAGGCCATTGCCGTTTACCACAAAGCACAGCAGGCGCTGACCGCTGTGCCAGCCCTGGCGCATATACAAATGGCGCACGCGGCCCTTGCCGGTTTCCTCGTCATAGGGGGCAATGCCGTTGGCTTCCAGTAACGCACAAGCCCGGCGGGCCAGGGCGTTCATCCACTCCGGCTGCAATTTGCAATCGGGGCAGGGGACGATACGGTGGGTGCGCCCGGCGTAAAAACCGGTCACGACATGGCCATCGGCATCCAGCCCAACGGGCAGCTGGACCTTATTGCGGTAGTGTGCGGTGTGGTCCGTCAGGGCGAGAACGGGCGAAAACTCAAAGCTGCTTACATCAAAGCCGCCAAGGCGGGCAAAAGCATCCCGCACAAAGCCGGTTTTCGCCTCGCATTCCGTAGCATAGCTCAAATGGCGCAGGCCACAGCCGCCGCAGGGAGTGCACACGGCACAATCCGGCGCAACGCGGCCGGGGCCGGGGGCTAAAATTGCGTCAATGCGGCCGAAAGCATAGCTTTTCAATTCCTTTACAATGCGGCAGCGGATCACATCCCCCGGTGCCGCGCCGGGCACAAAAACGGCCTGCCCTTCCACATGGGCAACTCCGCTGCCATCGCTGGAAAGGCTTTCGATCGTGGTTTCAAAAATCTGATTTTTCTTCAAAGACATGGTTTGCTCCGTTTGCTCTAATGTTATGGCAAATATATCAGTCTGCCGGTAAAAACTGAGCGGCAGCACCAAAAAGCAAGGTGCTGCCGTATGGTGGGACATTGTGTGAAAATGGCTTATACCAGCCCCAGCTGCGGGTCTTTTTCCAGCGCGGCAAGGTACTTGCTGGGGGGAACGCCTTTGACCTTTTTGAACACGCGGGAAAAATAGAACTGGTCAAAAAAGCCGACGGAGACCGCGATTTCGGCGATGGAAAGCCCGGTATTTTTCAGCAGGGAACACGCTTCGCTGATACGGTAGCCCGTTAAATAGTCAATCGGGCTTTGGCCTACATTGGACATGAACACGCGGTACAGATGGCTGCGGCTGACCCCAACCGCCTTGGCGATGTCATCTACCGAAATATCATGGGAATAGTTGAACTGAATATACTTGATAGCGGCCAGCACATACTGGCTGCTGGAAGACGGCGCGTTGGGCATGGCTTCGCGTGCTTCCTTCATCAGCTGGGCCATGAACAGGTACAGGTAGCCGGTCATCAGGGCTTCGCACTGCGGTTCCGGGCCGCGGGCCAAGTAGATATTATAAATGGTTTCACGGGTGCTTTGGGGGTCTTTGCAGTGGTGCACGGGCTGCACATCGCTGAACGGGGTCTGCTGCACCAGCTTGTTGGCGCAGGCACCGTTAAAGCCGACCCAGTAATATTCCCACGGGTCGGTTTCATCTGCCGCATAGGTGATGAGCTGGTTGGGTTTGGCGAGGAAGAGATCACCCTCCTGCAAATTATAGGCAGCGCCGTTGACCTGATACACACCTTTGCCCGCAACAACAAGATGGATCAGGTAATGGTCACGCACACCGGGGCCCCAGGTGTGGCCCGGCTGGCAGTATTCGTGGCCACAATTAAAAATGGAAAGCTCTACATTATCGGTATAGCTCTGCTTATAAGATTGCTTTGCGATGGTCGGCATACCAAATCCCTCACTCTTGCAAAATCTGGTTGTGGTTCGCCATTCTGCTCCCAAAACAGGGCCCACCGCAGCAGGCCGGAACAGGATGGAGCATATTTTTTACCATTATATCAGAAGATTCATCAAAAGTCCATAATCGCGTTGAAAAAAGATGTTTACATCCTGCTAAAATTTGTTATACTGAGTACAAGAAGCCGTGATACTGGCCTAAAATGCGCTGCATAGCTAAAAAGAACGCGCGGTTTTTGTGCATATTTTACAAGGGACAGCCAAACGAAGAAAGGTGTATGAACGATGGCAACGAGTGCGGAACTGAAACAAAATATCTTGAACGGCGGTTACGACCAGGCTTTTGCCAAGCTGTATGGGGCAGACACTGCTACTGTGGCAGCCCAGCGTGTCCGTTATGTGGATATGATCGACCATTTTGAAGAAAACTTTGGCACGGGCCGCACAGTGTGTTTGTACTCGGCACCCGGCCGCACCGAGATCGGCGGCAACCATACCGACCATAACAACGGCGTGGTGATTGCAGCTGCCGTAAACCTGGATATCATTGCTGTGGTTGCCAAGAATGACGAGAACGTTGTACGCGTGATTTCCCACGGCTTTGGTAAGATCGACGATGTGAATCTGCGCGACCTGACCCCGCAGCCCGTTGAAGCAGAGCACAGCGCCAGCCTGATCCGCGGCGTGGCTGCCGGCATTGTGAAAGACGGCGGCAAGGTGGGCGGCTTTGACTGCTACACCACCTCTGACGTTCTGGGCGGTTCCGGTTTGTCCAGCTCGGCTGCCTTTGAGGTGTGCATGGGTGCTATCTTCCGCGGCGAGTACAACGATAATGACATGAAGCGTTTCGACCAGGTCAAAAACGCCATGATCAGCCAGTATGCTGAGAATGTTTTCTTTGGCAAGCCCTGCGGCCTGATGGACCAGACCGCCTGCGCCGTGGGAAAGGTCATCACCATCGACTTTAAGGAAGTGGGCCATCCGGTCGTGCGCGAAGTTCCGTTTGATCTGGCAGCCAAGGGCTTTGCACTCTGCATCAGCGATACCAAGGGCAGCCACGCTGACCTGACCGATGATTATGCCGCTGTGCGCCGCGAGATGGAGAGCGTTGCCGAATTCTTTGGCAAAAAGGTTCTGCGCGATGTGGACGAGGAAACCTTCCTGAAAGCCATCCCCGAAGTGCGCAAAGTGACCGGCGACCGCGCCGTGGTGCGTGCCATCCATTTTTATAATGACAGCCGCCGCGCCGGGGAAATTTATGAAGCCATCAAGGCAGATGATTTTGACCGCTTCCTGCAGCTGATCATTGAGGGCGGCCATTCCAGCTTTGAGTTCAACCAGAACGCCTACAGCATCAAGAACCCGCAGGAGCAGGGCGTGCCTTTGGCATTGGCCATCAGCCAGAAGGTGCTGAACGGCCGCGGCGCATGGCGTTTGCAGGGCGGCGGCTTTGCCGGTACCATCCAGGCATTTGTTCCGCTGGCACTGCTGGAAACCTATAAGAACGCCATTGACGCTGTGTTTGGCGCGGGCAGCTGCCATGTGCTGAGCGTGCGCAATTACGGTGCTGTGATGGTTACGCCGGATATGTAAAACATTCGGAAAATACATAAAACAAAGGGATCGGCAGAAAATGCCGGTCCCTTTTCTGATAGCAGGCAGAATACAAAACGTGCAAACTTGCTTATTCGGCGTTTTTGCTGTACAGGATCGCCAGCCCCTTGAACAACAGGTCAGAATCATAAATCACCTTGCGGGTGCAGCAGGGCATGATGCAGGGGGCCAGGCCGCCGGTGGCAACCACGGTCAGCGGCTCGCCAAGTTCGGCTTCCACGCGGGCAGCCAGGCCGTCCAGCATGGCTGCGGTGCCAAACATCACGCCGTTGTTCAGGCATTCCACCGTGTTGCGGCCAATCAGGTGATCCGGCGTTTCGGGCGAGATAGGCGGCAGCTGCGCTGTGCCGCTGCTGATGGCCCGCAGGCTGGTCTGCACGCCGGGCAGGATAAAACCACCCAGGAACGCCCGCTTGGAAGAAATGACATTATAGGTGGTGGCCGTGCCAAGGTCCACCGTCATGCAGGGCAGGGGATAGTGGGCGGCTGCGGCGGTGGCATCGGCAATGCGGTCCCGCCCCACGCGGTCCGGAGCGTCCACCGCAAAGGTCAGCCCGGTGTTCAGTGCAGGGCTGACCAGCATGGCTTTGCGCCCGGTCAGCCGGGTGCAGGCATCGGCCAGAACTTTGGTCAGGTCGGGCACCACACTGCACACGATAACGCCCTCACAGGCTTCAGGGGTAACGCCAAGGCGGCCCAGCAGAAATTTCAGCTCGGCGGTGTATTCATCCCCGGTGCAGCGCGGGCGGGTGACCATGCGCGCGGTGAACAGCACCTTCATGCCATCCAGCCCGCCAATGCAGATGTTGCTGTTACCGATATCAACTGCAAGAATCATAGGGTAAAACCTCGTATCCTTGGCAACCCGGCAATGTTTCCCGTTCGATAGGCTTAGGGCAACACCGCACAATTCCCGCCTTACGGCTTAAGCACCGCTCCGGCGGCTGCGGCACGGCATCTGCGTTGCCAAAATGCTCGATAATACACAAAGTATTATCTGCGCTTTTGGCTTAGCAGCTGCCGTGCCTCGCCCGCCGTATCGGCACTTAGAATTGTGCGGTATTGCCTTAGAATGATGCAGAGTTGCCCTGTTATAAAAGTATAAAATGCGCAGAATGTAAAATTACAGTTTATTATAGCAGTTCGCAGCCCGTTTGCCAACTGTTGAATTCCCTTTACTTTTGCCCCCCGGCAGGATATACTTAAAAGCAGAACAATACGGGCAGCCAGAAGCCCGGCCAAATATAAGGATGTGTTATCATGAACCTGAAAGGCAAAACCATTGTGCTGGGCATTACCGGCGGGATTGCTGCTTATAAAATGCCCAATGTGGCCCATGCCCTGGCCAAAGCCGGCGCCAATGTGCATGTGCTGATGACCAAAAACGCCACGGAGTTTATCACCCCGCTGGTGTTTGAAACCCTGACCAACAACCGCTGCATTGTGGATACCTTTGACCGCAACTTTCAGTATGATGTGGCCCATGTTTCGCTGGCCAACGCGGCGGATTTGATGCTGATCGCCCCGGCAACCGCAAATGTGATCGCCAAGCTGGCCCACGGCCTGGCGGATGACATGCTGACCACCGTTACCCTGGCGGCCCGCTGCCCCAAGCTGGTGGCCCCCGCCATGAACACCCATATGTTGGAAAACCCCATCACCCAGGATAACCTGAAAACGCTGGAACATTACGGTTTCACCGTCATTCCCTCCGGTTCCGGCCTGTTGGCCTGCGGCGATACGGGCTCCGGCCGCCTGCCCGATGAGGGCGTTCTGGTGGACTATGTGGCACGGGAGCTGGAACACGAAAAAGACATGCAGGGCATGAAAGTGGTGGTTTCCGCTGGCGGCACCCGCGAACCGATGGACCCGGTGCGCTACCTGACAAACCATTCCACCGGCAAAATGGGCTATGCCGTGGCCCGCGCCTGTATGCTGCGCGGCGCGGATGTGACGCTGCTGACATCTTCCGACTTGCCGCCGGTTCCGTTTGTCAAAATGGTGCCTTTTGCCACCGCGGCAGAACTGTTTGAAGCTGTCAAGGCCAACGCCATGGATGCGGATGCCCTGGTGATGGCCGCCGCTGTGGCGGACTACCGCCCGGCCCAGGTGGCGCAGGATAAGATCAAAAAGCACGATGGTGAACTTTCAATTGAGCTGGAACGCACGGATGACATTCTGGGCTGGGTCGGTGAGCACAAGCCGGAGCAGTTGTTTGTCTGCGGCTTTTCGATGGAAACGAAAGATCTGATCGAAAATTCTACTGCCAAGCTGCACAAGAAAAACATGGATATGATTGTGGCCAACAATGTCAAGGTGCCCGGCGCCGGTTTTGGCGTGGATACCAACGTTGTAACCCTGATTACCGAAAGCATTTCCACCGCGCTGCCGCTGCAAAGCAAGGATGATGTTGCCATGCACATTGCGGACGTCATTGTGGAAGCAAAGCGGAGAAAACAGAAAAAGTAAAACTGCCCCCCCCGCAAAAGAAACGAAGCAGCAAAAGAATAAGCTGATTTGGCACCCCTGCAGCCGCGCAGGGGTGCTTTTGCATGTGCACACAATTTTCACATCCTGGCAAAAAAACGACGCACAATTTTCACAAATAGGCAGTATACTTCTGGATAGTTCAGGGGTACGCCTGCCCTGCGGCGGGCGGCCCCCAAGAAAAGGGGAGTGCATCCATTGATCGAAGTCAAGCATTTGACCAAGCGTTACGGAAAACACACCGCGGTCGATGATATCAGCTTCACTGTGCAGGACGGCTGTATTTACGGCCTGCTGGGGCCCAACGGCGCCGGAAAATCCACCACAATGAACATGATCACCGGGTATCTTGCGCCCACGGGCGGCACCGTTGCCATTGACGGCCATGATGTTCAGGAAGAGCCCAAGGAGGCCAAAGCCTGCATCGGCTACCTGCCGGAAATTCCGCCGCTGTATACCGATATGACCGTGCAGGAATACCTGCTGTTTGTCAGCGAGCTGAAAGGCAAAAAGAAAAAAGCGGACCGCGTGCAGGATGTAGCGCAGGCCGTGCAGCGCGCTGGGCTGCAGGAGATGGAAAAGCGGCTGATCCGCAACCTTTCCAAAGGCTACCGCCAGCGCGTTGGCATTGCCGCTGCGCTGCTGGGCAGCCCCAAGGTGATCATTCTGGACGAACCCACCGTTGGCCTAGACCCCGCCCAGATGATCGAGATCCGCAACCTCATCCATGACCTGGGAGAGACCCACACCGTCATCCTTTCCAGCCATATCCTGAGCGAAGTGCAGACGATCTGTGACCGCGTGCTGATTATTGCGCACGGTAAAGTGGCCGCCCAGGGCACGCCGGAAGAGCTGGCCGCCCAGCTGGCTGCCCGCGGCATGATTGCCGCCACGGCACTTGGCACCAAAGAACAGATTCTGGCCGCTGCCGCCAAGGTGGAGGGCCTGACCGACCTGCGCGTGACCGCAGAAAAGGGCGATGAAGTCAGCTTTACCGCCACCAGCACCGCCGGTGCAGACCTGCGCGCGGCCCTGTCCAAGGCGCTGGCCGAAGCTGGCTGCCCGGTTGTGTCCCTGACAAGCGATACGATGAGTTTGGAGGATATCTTCCTACAGATCACCGAGACTGCACCGGAGGAAGCCCAGCCGGAAGAAACCGAAGAACCGGCTCCGGAAGCGGCTGCCGTACAGCCGGAACAGTCTGCTGAGCCTGCCGAACCGCAGGCCCCGGCGGATGATACTCCGGAACAACCGGAAGCCGAAAACGACCAAAAGGAGGAAGAGTGAGCCATGTTTGCCATTTTTAAGCGGGAACTGCGCAGCTATTTCACCAGCCTGGTCGGCTATGTTGTCATTGGTGTTATGCTGGCGTTTATCGGGTTATATTACTCCGCCAACTGCCTGGTGTATGGCACGTCGGATTTTTCAACCGTTTTGTATTCTACCACGCTGGTCATGCTGTTTTTGCTGCCGGCGCTGACCATGCGCAGCTTTGCGGATGAACGCCGCAATAAAACCGACCAGCTGCTGCTCACCAGCCCGGTGGGTATTCCTTCTATCGTGATGGGTAAGTACTTTGCCCAGCTGGCGGTGTTTGCCGTGCCCATGGCGGCAGCGGCCATCATGCCGCTGATGCTCACGGCCTTTGGCACCATCTCCCTTACCAGCGCTTACGCCACCTGGCTGGCGTACTTTTTGATGGGCGCTGCCTGCATTGCCATCGGCACCTTTGTCTCCGCCCTGACGGAAAACCAGATCATTGCGTACCTGGCTACTTTTGGTGCGCTGCTGATCTGCTACCTGATGAACGGCATCAAGAGCCTGTTCACCAGCGGCAACACGCTGGCATTCATCGTGTTCTGCGTGGTGCTGGCGGTTGTGGCTCTGCTGGTCGGTCTGGCCTGCAAAAATGTCACGGTGGGCAGCGCGGTGTTCTGCGGCGGTGCCGTGGTGCTGGTGCTGCTGTTTAAGCTGCGCCCGGCCTGGCTGCTGACCGGCTTTAACAGCGTGCTTGGCGCGCTGGCACTGTTCCAGCCGTTTACGGATTTTGTGGGCGGCATGTTCAGCGTGACCGGCATTGTGTATTATCTATCGGTGGCGGGACTGTTCCTCTTCCTGGCGGGTCAGGCACTGGAACGCCGCCGCTGGAATTAAAGAGGGGGGTCCGACGATGAACTTTAAGAAAAAGAACGCGGCCAATGCCCCTGCCCCTAACCAGGCACAGCAGGCAGCGCGCCGCCGCAGCCTGCGCAGCGGTGCTTACGCCAGCGTGCTGGCCGTTGTGGTGCTGGTGCTGGTAATTCTGCTCAACCTTGTGGTGGGCGCGGTGCCCACCAAGTTTACCCAGTTTGATATTTCCACCGGCAAAATGTTCACCCTGAGCGATACCACCAAAACCATGCTGCAGGAACTGAACACCGATGTGACCGCCTATTACCTGGCGGAAACCGGCAACGAGGATTCCAACATTACGCGAATTCTGGACCGCTATGCGGGCGAAAGCAGCCATTTTACCTGGCAGCAGCGCGACCCCGCGCTGTACCCCACCTTTGCACAGCAGTATGACGCGCAGAACGCAAGCTCCTCCAGCGTGATCCTTGTATGCGGGGATAACCACACCGTGGTGGACTACAATGATATGTATACGGCGGATTATTCCAGCTATTATACCACCGGCAGTTACACAATGAGCTTCTCCGCTGAGAACGCGCTGTCCTCCGGCATTGCCAAGGTCACGCGGGAGAACAGCTATGTGCTGTACCAGCTGACCGGCCACGGCGAAGCCAGCCTGGAAAGCGATTTTACCGAAACGCTGGATAATTCCGGCGTTACCGTGCAGGACCTGAACCTGCTGACCACCGATACAGTGCCCGAAGATGCCGCAGCCCTGCTGATCAACGACCCGCAGGCGGACCTTTCCACCCTGGATGCCGCTGCCATCAAGACCTATCTGGAAAACGGCGGCAACCTGTTTGTGACCACTGATCTGACAGTGGATACCCCCAATTTGGATGCCTTGCTGGCAGAATACGGCATGACCCGCCAGGAAGGCCTTGTGATTGAAAATGACAGCAGCTATTACGCTTACCGCTACCCGCAGACCTACCTGCTGCCGAGCCTGAGCTCCAACGATATCACCGCGGGCATAACTGACGGCATGCATGTTTTTACCCCCGTGGCACAGGGCATTGTGAAAGGCGACAGCACCGATGACCTGACCCTGACCACCCTGCTGAGCACCAGCAGCACGGCATACTCCATGCAGGATTACGCCGAGGCTACCACCGCCGAGCAGGGGGCAAATGATCCCAACGGCCCCTTTAACATTGCCGTTGCCGCAAGCAACAGCGCTACCGGCGCCAAAGTGGTGTGGGTGAACTGCCCCAACATGCTGAACAGCAAGATGAACAGCGCGGTTTCCGGCGGCAATGCCCAGCTGTTGACCAGCGCCGTGAACTGGATGACCGGCGAGGGTGTGGTGATCGACAGCAAGAGCATGAGTGCCGAAACCCTGATGGTGCCGGGCAGATCGATTAAGCTGCTTGGCCTGCTGTTTACCATTGTGGTGCCGCTGGCCTTTATCGTGGCCGGTATTGCCATCACTTTGGTGCGCCGCCGCCGTTGATATTTCCAGTGCCGCAGAAACCTTAGGAGATAACAGCCAATGAACACAAAGAAAATGTTGCCCCTTTTTGTGCTGGTTCCCGTGGTGGTTGTGCTGGGCGTTGCCCTTGGCGTGCTGAACCATGCAGACACCGAGGAAGAGGATACCAGCATTGCACTGTGCAGCCTGGATGCTGACAGTGTGACCGCGATTGCCTACAAAGACGCCAGCGATGGCGCAACGTTGGAATCCGCCCTGACCAAAACGGATGATACCTGGACACTGGATTCTGACCCCGCGCTGCCCCTTGACCAGAGTAAGGCCCAAGGCGTTGCCGACAGCATGACCGCGCTGACCGCGCTGCGCGAACTGAGCGATGACGCCGACGTTGCCAGCATGGGCTTTGATACCCCGACTTATGAGCTGAGCCTGAAAACGGCAGATACCGAATGGACGCTGACCGTTGGCAGCAAGAACTCCATCACAAACAACTGGTATGCCCGCCTGAGCGCAGACGGCCCGGTGTATACGCTGGACAGTTCGGCCCTGAGCGGCATCTGCAAAACCGCAAAGCAGCTGTATGCCGCCCAGAGCATTACGGACATAGATGTGGACGATGTGACCAAGATGGTGGTGCAGACCGCCAACGGCGGAACCCTGAGCTTTGTCCAGAATGACAGCACCTGGACGCTGACGGATGATGCGGAGTATAACCTGAATCAGGATATCGTCAAAAAGATGGCGAGCACCATCTGCGATCTGAAAACCAAGTGGAGCGTGACCGAACCGCAGGCCGATGCCGTGTATGGTCTGGATAACCCCAATGCCATCGTTACTCTGATCGCATCGGATGGCACCAGCATCCAGTGCAGCTTTGGCGGCAACGACGCCGAGGACGATACCCTGTGCTACCTGCGCAGCTCCGGCGCAGCAGGCGTTGTGTATGAAGTGAGCACTGACGCCCTGAACGCCTTTGCCTATGACAAGGCAGCGCTGGAAGCTGAGGAGGAAGCCACCCCCGAAACCGCCGATGTTGCCGCCGAAGACCCGGTTGGCAATGACAATACCGTTGATGATGAATAATCGGTCCGGCAGCAAAGCCTGAACCAATGCAAAGCCCCCGGCACGGTGCCAAACCACTGTGCCGAGGGCTTTTTGCAGAGTAATGCGGGATTTTACCACTTGATTCCTGTAAATTCCGTTCCATTCTGCCGCGAGGTATGGTATAATCAAAATACAATAAAACACGCCGCAAGGCCAGCATATGCAGCAGGGCGCGTTGTGCGGGGAAAATGGCATTTCCCTATAGTGACCGCAGGGGCGCACATTGTGCTTAAGGCAAAGATATTTCCCTGTGAAAATATGGATAGGAAAAATGCCTTTTATGTAACAATTTGGATGACTTCTTCGTTTATCTTATTAGAGGATACACCCTAGACAAACAGCAGGGGGCGGTAAGCATGAAAAAAAGATTCGCGGCATTTGTGTCAACCGTTTTGGCGGCAGTCTTGTGCGCCTGTTCTGCTGCCCCAAAAGATGTACTCCCCAATAAGGCGGCCCAGCCGACCGAAGCACCAACACAGCAAGCCCAAACCACGCAGGCAGCACCCACGGAACAGCCCACCCCGGAGCCGGACCTCGTGCAGCAGCTGCTGGAGGAGATGACGCTGGAACAAAAGGTGGGGCAGCTCTTTCTTGTTCGACCCGATTCCCTGGACTTGAGCCAAACGCAGGACCAGATCAACGATGCCAAGGCGGACGGCGTGACCGAACTGACGGATGCCATGCGCCAGACTTTGGCGGAGTACCCGGTGGGCGGCGTGGTGATCTTTGGCAAAAATCTGGAAAGCCCGCAGCAGATCACCCAATTCCTGGACGATTTGCAGCAGGCGAGCGATACGCCGCTCTTTACTGCCATTGATGAGGAGGGCGGCCTGGTGGCGCGCCTTGCCAACAATGCCGCGTTTGACCTGCCCCAATACGAAAGCGCTGCGGCGGTGGGAACATCCGGTAACCCGGAAGATGCCCGCGCCATGGGCCGCACCATTGGCGGCTACTTAAAAGAATACGGCTTTAACCTGGACTTTGCCCCTGTGGCCGATGTGAACACCAACCCCGATAACCCGGTCATCGGTACCCGCGCGTTCAGCAGTGAACCGCAGACCGCCGCCGACCTTGTGGGCGGGGCGTGCGCCGGGTTTGCCGATGCGGGCGTTGCCTGCACCCTCAAGCATTTCCCCGGCCATGGCGATACCAGCGAGGATACCCACGTTGGCACCGTAACGCTGAACAAAACGCTGGATGACCTGCGCAGCTGTGAGCTGGTGCCCTTTGCCCAAAATGTGAACAATGCTCCGCTGATTATGGCGGCCCACATTACCGTGCCGCAGGTAACAGGGGACGATACCCCGGCCTCCCTTTCCAGCGTCATGCTGACCGATCTTTTGCGCGGGGAGTTGGGCTATCAGGGCTTGATCGTAACGGATTCGCTGGCGATGCAGGCCATCACCGATGTGTATACCCCCGGTCAGGCGGCGGTCAAGGCGCTGCAGGCCGGTGCAGACCTGCTGCTGATGCCCAACGGCCTTGCCGATGCCTATACCGCCGTGCTGGAAGCTGTGCAGGATGGTACCATCCCCCAGCAGAGACTGGACGAAAGCGTGCAGCGCATTTTGCAGTGCAAATACCAATACGGCATCCTGACGCAGTAACGCGGTGCCGTTTATAAGGAGAATGAAAATGCCCAAGTATACAGTAGACGGTTCGTTTTTTGTGCAGCAGCTTTCCGGCATCCAGCGCTATGCGCGGGAAATACTCGCTGCCATGGATCCCATGCTGGAACCCGGCGAGCTGGAAGTGGCGGTTCCGCCGGATTGTATCGTTCCCGAATACCGCAATATCAAGGTGGTCACCCTGCCGCAGTCCAGCGGCATTTTGGGCTGGCAGCGGGTGTATGGCCGATATCTGGCACAAAGCGGGCGCTGCTGGCTGGGCATGTGCAACGTTATTCCCATGTTCCACCGTGGGAACGAGGGCATTGCCGTGGTGCATGATGTGTGCTATAAAGCACGCCCGGATTTTTATACCGACCTGCGCGGCCGCACCAGCGCTGTCTGGCACTGCATGCAGTATGCGGCCATTGCCAAAAAGGCCAGAAAAATCGTGACGGTCTCGGAATTTTCCAAAAGCGAGATCGTGAAATATTACCATGTGAACCCCGAAAAGATCACCGTGGTGTATAACGCCTGGCAGCATATGCAGCGCGTGCGCCCTGACCCCATGCTGTTTGGTGAGTACAGCAAGTGGCCGCAGCTGAAAAAGGGCGAGTATTATTTCTCAATGTCCAACCTACTTAAAAATAAGAACTTTCCCTGGGTGCTGCGCGCTGCGCAGAGCAAACCCCAGGTTATGTTTGCAATTGCGGGCGGCGGCAGCCTTGCCAAAGAGGCCGCTGCCCTGGGGTTGGACCACTTGAACAACGTGATGTACCTTGGCTATGTGACGGACGGCGAAGCCAAAAGCCTGATGGAAAACTGCAAGGCGTTTTTGTTCCCCACGCTGTATGAGGGGTTCGGCATCCCCCCGCTGGAAGCCATTGCCTGCGGTGCTCCACGCGTGATGGTGAGCAATACCCCCTGCATGCGGGAAATTTACGGCTCCCACGCTGATTACATTGACCTTTCCACCAACCACGGCAGTGTGGACCATGTAACCCCCGGCCGGGATGCCGCCGCCGTACTGCAAAAATACTCGTGGGAAGGCAGCGCCCGCCGCATGCTGGAGGTGCTGCGCGAGCCATGACCGTAACGATACCGGATGATTTCGATCTGCAAAAAATAGCCGCCAGCGGCCAGGCGTTCCGCATTGCGCAAACGCCGCAGGGCTGGCGGTTTTTGGCCGGGGATAAGCTTTTGTACCTGCAGCCCGGCAGCGGTGATACGTATACAGCTAGCTGTACCCCGGAAGAATGGCAGGGCTTCTGGCACCGCTATTTTGATTTGAACCGCAATTATGCGGCCATCCGCGCCGCGGTGCCCAAACAGGATGCCTACCTTTGCGCAGCGGCCCGGGCCGGGGCGGGCATCCGCATTCTGCGCCAGGACGCCTGGGAGATGCTGGTTACCTTTATCATCAGCCAGCGCAAAAATATCCCGGCCATTCAGGCTTGCGTGGAAACGCTGTGTACCCGGTACGGTGCGCCGCTGCTGCAGCCGGGCGGGAATGTGCTGTATGCGTTCCCAACGGCACAGGCGCTCGCCGCGGCAGGGGAGCAGGCATTGCGGGACTGCGCGCTGGGCTACCGCGCCCCGTATGTTCTAGCTGCCGCCCAGGCGGTTGCAGCGGGAACGCTGGACCTTGCCGCGCTGGAAATCCTGCCCGATGCTCGGCTGCTGGAAGCTTTGATGCAGCAGCACGGCGTGGGCATCAAGGTGGCCAACTGCGTAGCCCTGTTTGCCTATGGCCGCATGGAGTGTGCCCCCGTGGATGTGTGGATCCAGCGTGTGATCGACCAGCATTACGCCGGGCAGAACCCATTCCCAGCCTATGGCAACGCCGGAATTTTGCAGCAGTGGATGTTCTATTTCGCCCGTTCCGAAAAGGAACGGGTGAAATAGAAAGAATAATGAAAAAAGAATAAAGAATAATGCAGGTGGACCGCGTTGCTGGCACAACGCTCAAAAATATTAGAGTTCTGTCAAATATAGAGCACTAATATTTCTGAGCCGTGCGCAGCACTGCGGTCCACCTGCATTTTTAATTATTCTTTATTACTTATTCATTTGGCAAATATTCATTTGCCTACCGCCCTGTCCATTCTCCGGTATTGCAGCGCTTCCATCAGCTCTGCGGCACCGATCTGTTCCACACCGTTCATGTCGGCAATGGTGCGGGCAACGCGCAGGATGCGGTCATAGGCGCGGGCGCTGTAGCCCATGCGTTCAAACGCACCGCGCAGCAGCTTTTCGGCGGCGGGGGCAAGCGGGCAGTAGCGCCGCAGCATGCCGCTGGGTAGCTGGGCGTTGCAGGTAAAGCCAAGGCTCTTGTAGCGCTGGGCCTGCATGGCGCGTACCGCGGCCACCCGCGCACGGATATTGGTGCTCGGCTCGCCGCCGGTTTTGGCGGCAAGGGCGTCGTACTCCACGGGGCGGGCCTCTACATGCAGGTCAATGCGGTCCAGCAGCGGACCGGAAATCCGCTGCCGGTAGCGCTCAATCGCACTGGGCGTGCAGCTGCATTCCCGCACGCCGGAACCATAATACCCGCACTTGCAGGGGTTCATGGCGGCAACCAGCATAAAACGGCAGGGGTAGGTGGCGGTGCCGTGTACCCGGCTCACGGAGATGCACCCGTCCTCGATTGGCTGGCGCAGCACCTCCAGCGCTTCGCGGCTGAACTCTGGCAGCTCGTCCAAAAACAGTACGCCGTTGTGAGCCAGGCTGACCTCGCCGGGGCGGGGCACTGTGCCGCCGCCCGCAATGGCTGCGGCGCTGACACTGTGGTGGGGGCTGCGGAACGGTCGCTGCTGCAATAATCCGGTCCCGGCCTGCACCAGCCCAGCAACGGAATAAATCGCGGTGGTTTCCAGCGCTTCCTCATAACTGAGCGGCGGCAGGATGCCCGGCAGGCGCTTGGCCAGCATGCTTTTGCCGGTGCCCGGCGGGCCCACCATCAACAGGTTGTGCCCACCCGCAGCGGCAACTTCCAGCGCGCGGCGGGCCTCCGCCTGGCCGCGCACATCCGCAAAATCGGGGCCAAGCCACTGCCCGGCGGCATCGTATCCTGTGCGGCTGGCGGGGCTGAGCTTTGCCTGCCCCGCCAGGTGGCGGATCACATCCGCAGCGCTGCGGGCGGGGTAAACTGTCAGCTGCTCGGCCACGGCGGCTTCGGCGGCGTTTTCGGCAGGAACAAACAGCTCGGTCACGCCCGCCTTTTGGGCGGCAAGGGCCATGGGCAGGGCACCGGCAATGGGGCGCAGTGTGCCATCCAGCCCAAGTTCACCCAAAAATGCCTGGTGCGGCTCTGGCTGTGGGATGTACTGCTGCGCCGCCAAAATGCCGATGAACACCGGCAGGTCATACAAACTGCCGGTCTTGCGCACATCGGCGGGGGCCAGGTTGACGGTAACATGGCTGGCGGGCCAGGGGCAGTTCAGGTTTTTGATGGCGCTGCGCACCCGCTCACTGCTTTCCTTCACGGCGGAATCCGGCAGGCCCACCATGGCAAATTTGGGCAGACCGCCGCTGATGTGGGTTTCCACGGTAACGGGGTAGCCATCCAGCCCCGTTACCCCCAGGCTGACAACGTGTGCATACATGGCGCAGCCAACTCCTTTTTTTCAACAAATTGCGTACTTTGATTATTTTCAGTATATCCTGTTCCGCCCGCGGCGGCAAGCATATTTTTTGTGCCCAAAATCTGCCTTGACGCTGTAGGGTAAAAAACAGGCAAAGCCCCGGCAAAAGGCCGGAATTCCAGCTTTTTTTGATTGACAACGCAAACTAAAATTGATATATTTAATTTGAAAAAGTAAATTTACCCAAAACTTTTACAGGGTAAGAAAGTGATGGTGTCCAAAATGTATAAAGAAATGTACAGCCGTTGGCTTGCTGCCAACCTGGATGACCCCGACCTGAAGCCGGAGCTGGAATCGATTCAGAACGATGATGCTGCCATTCAGGATCGTTTTGCCGTTGCCCTTAAGTTCGGCACTGCCGGTCTGCGCGGTGTGATCGGCGCCGGTACCAACCGCATGAACGTGTATGTTGTGCGCCAGGCTACCCAGGGCCTTGCCAACTGGGTCAAGACCCAGGGCGGCACCCAGACCGTTGCTATCAGCTATGACAGCCGCATCAAGAGCGATGTGTTTGCCAAGGCTGCTGCCGAAGTTCTGGCCGCCAACGGCGTAAAGGTGCGCATTTACAGCGCCCTGATGCCGGTTCCCGCACTGAGCTTTGCTACCCGGTATTATAACTGCAACGCCGGTATCATGGTAACGGCATCCCACAACCCGGCCAAGTACAACGGCTATAAGGCCTACGGCCCCGATGGCTGCCAGATGACCGATGAGGCCGCTGACATCGTGTACGCCGAAATCCAGAAGACCGACATCCTGACCGGCGCCAAAACCATGCCGTTTGCCGAGGGGCTGGAAAAGGGCATCATCGAATACGTTGGCGATGACTGCATCAACGCCCTGTACGAAGCAATCGAAGCCCGCTCCATCCGTCCCGGTATCTGCAAGACCGCCGGCCTGAAGCTGGTTTACAGCCCGCTGAACGGCTCCGGCCTGGTTCCGGTCACCCATGTTCTGCATGACATCGGCATTACCGATATCACCGTTGTGCCGGAACAGGAAAAGCCGGACGGCAATTTCCCCACCTGCCCGTACCCCAACCCCGAAATTTTCGAGGCTCTGCGCCTTGGCCTGGAACTGGCCGAAAAGTCTGGTGCAGACCTGATGCTGGCCACTGACCCCGATGCTGACCGCGTTGGCATTGCCGTTAAGTGCAAGGATGGCAGCTATGAGCTGCTTTCCGGCAACGAAGTCGGCGTTCTGCTGCTGGATTACATCTGCGCGGGCCGCATTGAGCAGGGGACCATGCCCAAAGACCCCGTCATGTGCAAGTCCATCGTGTCCACCCCGCTGGCGGACAAGGTGGCCGAGCATTACGGTGTTGAGTGCCGCAATGTGCTGACCGGCTTTAAGTGGATCGGCGATCAGATCGCCAAGCTGGAAGCTGCTGGTCAGGTTGACCGCTTCATCTTTGGCTTTGAGGAAAGCTATGGCTACCTGGCTGGTCCTTACGTCCGCGATAAGGATGCCATCATCGGCTCTATGCTGATTTGCGAAATGGCTGCTTATTACCGCGCAAAGGGCAGTTCCATCAAGGAAGAGCTGGAGCGCATTTACGCCGAGTATGGCCGCTACCTGAACAAGGTTGACAGCTTTGAGTTCCCGGGCCTGTCCGGCATGGACAAGATGGCGGGCATTATGTCCGGCCTGCGCGAGAACCCGCCCAAGGACTTTGGCGGTGACGCCGTTGTAAAGGTTGTGGACTATAAAAAGCCTGAAGAGACCGGTCTGCCCGCCGCCAACGTGCTGATCTACACCCTGGCATCTGGCTGCACCGTTGTGGTGCGCCCCTCCGGCACCGAGCCGAAGATCAAGACCTACTTTACCACCAAGGGCAAAGACCTGGCCGAAGCCGAAGCCAAGAAAGAAGAACTGGCCGCTGCCGTTAAGCCGCTGCTGGCATAATGTGATTCCATAGGTTTGGCGCTTTTGGGCCGCCTGCTGTAATACGCAGACGGCCTTTTTTGTATGCAGCCCCCTAGCCGCCGCAGTGAGGAAATAACGCGCATTTTCAGGCTCCGCTTGGGGAATCACCCCTCAGTCACCTTCGGTGACAGCTCCCCTCGAAGGGGAGCCAAAGGCTTTGCGGAAAATTGTTGCGGCATCTGCTACAAGGCCCCGGAACGGTCAAGACCGTTCCCTACAGAGCATTTTATTGTGTGCGGCCAACCCACAAACACCCAGTAGGGCGGGGGTACCCGACTCCGCCGGAAACTTACCGGAGCAGATACAAAAACGTGTGATGTACTTTGCCCCACAGTAGGAGACGGCATCCTCGACGTCCCGGATGGGCATATAAATGATTGCACTTTTGCTGGCAATTTGCCGCCGCAAAAGATTGCCCGCACTACTTGACAAAGCACAAAAACTCTGGTAAAATACTCTAGCAATCGTTCAGAGGGCTGCTCCACACGCACAGGATGGCGTCTGCTGGTAGCCGAAATTCGAAGATTGTGATGAGCACATATATCAAGTATGGCTCCCTTTAGTCATGATCGAGAAAGAGGTGAAATGAAAATGAAGCAGGGTATTCATCCCAACTATGTGGATTGCACCATTACCTGCGCATGCGGCAACGTGATCCATACCCGCGATACCAAGCCGGAGATCCGCGTTGAAGTTTGCAGCAAGTGCCATCCCTTCTACACCGGCAAGCAGAAGCTGGTTGACACCGGCGGACGTGTTGAGCGCTTTAAGCGCCGCTACGCCAACAAGGCTGGCAAGTAATTGCATTAAGGTTTTGTATACCGCAGATGGCAACATCTGCGGTATTTTTTTCAAATACATCATCTTGCATCTCAAAGGAGAACCCCTATGCCGGACTATCAAACGATCCGCGGTATTTCCACCTTTGAATATGAAGAAAAGCGCTCCCGCTTTATTGCTTCCGCTGCGTTTGCCGATACCGAGGAAGCTGCCCTTGCCCACCTGAACCGCATCAAAGCGGCCAACCGCACCGCGCGGCATAATGTGTATGCCTATGTTCTGCGCGAGGGCGGCCGCACCCGCTACAGTGATGACGGCGAACCCGCCAAAACCGCCGGTACCCCCGTGCTGGAAGCCATCGGCCATGCGGGGCTTTCGGATGTGATCGTGGTGGTTACGCGGTACTTTGGCGGAGTTCTGCTGGGTACCGGCGGGCTGGTGCGGGCCTACACCGCGGCGGCATCCGGAGCCTTGCAGCAGGCGGAGATTGTCAGCATGCGGCTGGTGACGGATTGCGCCGTGACCGTGCCATACCCCAAGTTTGAACAGGCCCAGCGGATGATCGCAGCCGCCGGGGCCAAACTGCAGGAACCGGAGTATGCCGACGCTGTGACCCTGCGCTGGCGCATGCCTGCCGGAACCGAAGAAGCCCTGTGCCATGACCTGAGCGAGCTGACCCGCGGCAGTGCCGAAGTGACGATCAGCAAACCACTTTACGCAGCTTTTTGATGCTGCGCAGTCATTTCTGGCAAGAAAGCAGAATTTCCCATGAAATTTTTACATTTCATACAAGTGTTTGGCGGCTTTTTATCGTATTTATAATATAGAGAGCCGTTTTTGGGCATGATATGCCCAACGGGGAACCGGATAGGGGAAAGGAGGCTGCGCCGTGACTGTGCGGGAAGAGACCCAGACAATTGAACGCCTGACCTTAAGCCCCTATGCCGCTTTAAGTGAGCAGAGCTTTGGCCGCCGCACCCCGGAACCGGAAGATGACCTGCGGACCTGCTACCAGCGTGACAGGGACAGAATTTTGCACTGTAAAAGTTTCCGGCGGTTGAAGCAGAAAACACAGGTGTTTCTTTCGCCGGAGGGCGACCACTACCGCACCCGGCTGACCCACACGCTGGAAGTCAGCCAGATTGCCCGAACCATTGCCCGCGCCCTGCGGCTGAATGAGGACCTGACCGAAGCCATTGCCCTGGGGCATGATCTTGGCCACACCCCATACGGCCACGCGGGGGAGCGCGCACTGAACCGGCTGTGCCCCGGCGGGTTTACCCACTACCGCCAAAGCCTGCGGGTGGTGGACTACCTGGAAAAGGACGGCAAGGGCCTGAACCTTTGCTGGGAGGTGCGCAACGGGATTATTACCCACACCAAAGGCGCCTGGGCCCGCACGATGGAAGGCTGTACCGTGCGCTATGCGGACCACATTGCCTTTTTGAACCATGATATTGAGGATGCCGTGGCCGCCGGTGTGCTGAACCCCACCGCCCTGCCGCGGGATGCCGTGCAGGTGCTGGGAGATACCAAATCCCGGCGCATCACCACAATGATCACCGACCTTGTGACAAACAGCACAAACTGCAAAAATGGGAAAATGCAGTTTTCCCCCGAAGTGGAGGAGGCATACGGTGTGCTGAAAGACTTTATGTACAGCACGGTGTATGTGGACAAGGATGCCAAGCGCGAAGAGAAAAAAGTGGACAAGATGATCGAAGCGCTGTATGAGCGCCTTTGCGCGGACCCCACGCTGATGCCTAATTTTTATATGCAGGTGGCATATCACCAGGGAATGGACCGTGCCGTGGCGGATTATATTTCCGGCATGAGCGATGAATTTGCTACCCGCCTGTTTGAGGAGTTGTTTGTGCCGCAAAAGTGGCAGGTGCTATAAAATTGGCAGTATGTTAGAGCACTGCCGCCCGCCCCGAAGGGGCGCACATTGTGCGCCCGCTAACCTATAAATTATTACAATATATACGCGAAAGGAGGCCCGGAGCCCCATTGATCCCACAGGAATACATACAGGAAGTGGTTGCACGCAATGATATTACCGAAGTAATCGGCCAATATGTGCAGCTGCGTCATCGCGGGCGGACCTATACCGGGCTGTGCCCTTTCCATAACGAGAAAACCCCTTCGTTTACCGTCTACCCGGATACCCAAAGTTTTTACTGCTTTGGCTGCGGTGCGGCGGGGGATGTGATTAACTTTGTGCGCAAAATTTCCAACCTGGGCTATGTGGAAGCTGTTAAACAGCTGGCGGGCCGCGCCGGGATGCCCATGCCGGAGGAGGACGACCAGGAAAGCCGTTCCCGCTCCCGCCTGTTGGAGATCAACCGCAACGCCGCGCGCTATTTTTATGACCAGCTCAACGCCCCAACGCCGGAAGCCGCCATGGCCCGCCGCTACTGGCGCGAAAAACGCGGCCTTTCGGATGCGGCCATCCGCCGGTTTGGCCTGGGCTATGCACCGGAAGATTTTGTCGGCCTTCTGCACTACCTGCGCCACCGCGGCTTTACCGAGCCGGAATTGGAATCCTCCGGCCTTGTCAAGCGTAGTGCCAAGGGCAATCTGTATGATATCTTCCGCCACCGCGTGATGGTGCCCATCATTGATGTGCGGGGCAATATCATTGCGTTCGGCGGGCGCGTGATGGATGATTCCAAGCCGAAATACATCAACTCGCCCGAAACGATGGTCTACCACAAATCCCGCACGCTGTTTGCGCTGAATGTGGCAAAAAAATCAACGTCCAAGCGGTATATCCTCTGCGAAGGGTATATGGACGTCATCTCGATGCACGAAGCCGGGTTTGATACCGCTGTCTGTGCCTGCGGCACGGCTTTGACGCCGGAGCAGGTCAAGCTGCTGACGGAATACGCCGACGAAGTGGTGCTGAGCTATGACTCGGACGAAGCAGGCCAGAAGGCAACGGAGCGCAGTTTGGCGCTGTTTTCCGGTACCAATTTGCAGGTGCGGGTGCTGAACATCCCCGGTGCCAAGGACCCGGATGAATTTATCCGCACCTATGGCCGCGACCGGTTTGAAGCCGTGCTGGAAGGCACCGCAACCCCGCTGGAGTTCAAGCTGGCTAAGGCAGTGAAAAAATATGACCTGCGCAACGATGCCCAGCGCCTGCAATATGTGGATGAAGCCATCGGCATTCTGGCAGGCAGCGCGGTCAGCCCCACGGCGCGGGATGTGTATGCCGGGCGCATTGCGGAGCAGACCGGCATTGATAAAAAGGCTGTGTTGGTCCAGTTGGAAAGCGCCGTGCGCGGGGCCGGGCGCAGGGCGCGCCGCAAAGAGCAGAACGAACTTTCCCGCCAGGGGATTGCGGCGGATATCCGCGTGCCCTATGACCGCGGGGGCGAAGCTGCGCTGGGGGCCGCAAGCGCCGCCCGCCAGCTTGTGGCGGCTATGCTGCAGGATGCCGGCGCCATCCCCTACATCCGGGAGCGGCTGAACCTTGGCATGGTGGTGCTGCCGGAAATGCAGCAGGCAATCAAGGCGATTTACGACTGCGCCGCCCGCGGCCAGCCTGCCAACGCCACGACCCTTTCCCCCTTGCTGGAGGAAAAAGCCTACAGCCAGGTGATGCTGGCCCAGGCCCAAAACGCCGATACCCGCCTGACCCGCCGGGATATTGATATGCTGCTGGATCGTTTGCAGACCGCAAACCCCGAAAGCGCCCAGGTGGCAGGCACCACAGACGATGAATTCCGGCAGAAATTTGCCGCCCTTGCCCGCAAAAAAGTGGGCGAACGCCCGCCGGAAGAATAATTTCCACCCGGCCAAAACCATGTTGTTTTATCCCGTTCCAGTAAGATGGGCAGAATAAAAACCAAAGGAGAAACTACTTATGGCAGAAAAGAAAGATTCGATTCGCAACCTGATTGAACAGGGCCGCCGTGCAGGCAAATTGACCAGCACCGAAATCAGTGACGCTATGGAAGAAAGCAGCCGTGTTATTGACGCGGAGCAGATGGAAAAGCTGTATGAAGAGCTGGAAAGCAACGGCATTGAAGTGGTGGATGATGACGCCACTGATATGTCCGCTGTGGCCGATATGGGCGAGGAGGGGATGGATGACTTTGAGGATACCGTTACCTCGGACGGCATTACCATCGATGACCCCGTTAAGGTTTACCTGAAAGAGATCGGCCGCGTGCCCCTGCTGACCCCCGATGAGGAAGTGCAGCTGGCCCTGGATATCCAGAAAGGCGGCAAGGACGGCGAACGCGCCAAGCAGCGCCTGAGCGAAGCCAACCTGCGTCTGGTAGTTTCCATTGCAAAGCGCTATGTGGGCCGCGGCATGCAGTTCCTGGACCTGATCCAGGAAGGTAACCTGGGTCTGATCAAAGCGGTTGAAAAGTTTGACCATACCAAGGGCTTCAAGTTCTCCACCTATGCAACGTGGTGGATCCGCCAGGCCATCACCCGCGCCATTGCGGATCAGGCCCGCACCATCCGTATCCCTGTGCATATGGTGGAAACCATCAACAAGGTCAAAAAGGTTTCCAGCCAACTGCTGCACGAAAACGGCCATGAGCCCAGCGCCGAAGAAATTGCCGAGCGCCTGGATATGCCGGTGGACAAAGTGCGCGAGATTATGCGCGTGGCACAGGAACCCGTCAGCCTCGAAACCCCCATCGGTGAGGAGGAAGATAGCCACTTGGGCGACTTTATCCCCGATGAGGAAGCCCCCGTTCCCGCCGAAGCCGCCAGCCAGACCCTGTTGAAAGAGCAGCTGGCCGATGTGCTGAAAACCCTGACCCCGCGTGAAGAAAAGGTCCTGCGCCTGCGCTTTGGCCTGGAAGATGGCCGCCCCCGCACGCTGGAAGAGGTGGGCAAGGAGTTCAACGTTACCCGTGAACGTATCCGCCAGATCGAAGCAAAAGCCCTGCGCAAGCTGCGTCACCCCAGCCGCAGCAAAAAGCTGCGCGACTTCCTGGATTGATGCCGTGATTCTTATATAGAATAGAAATAGCAAATTAAAATCATCTGCACCCGTACTGCTGTTTGCCCGGCGGTGCGGGTGTATTTTTGTGTGCAGCAGGCATAAATGACAAAGCCACAGCATACGATTACCCTGATGATATAGGGGAGGGGATAACGATGTGTGGAATTGCCGGACAGATCAGCGCGGACCCAAATAAGATTGCAGCCAACTACCCAGCTTACTGCCGAATGCAGAAAAGCCTTGCACGCCGCGGGCCGGACCAGCGGGGAATATACCTGCACGGCCATGCGGCGCTGATCCATGCGCGGCTGGCTGTGGTGGATCTGGAAAACGGCTGCCAGCCCATGGTGCTGGATCAGGGCGGGGAGAAATACATTCTGGTGTACAACGGCGAGCTGTACAACACGCCGGAGCTGCACGCCCAGCTTGCGGCTCTGGGCCATCGCTTTGTAAGCCATTCCGATACTGAGGTTTTGTTACATGCTTTTGCCCAGTGGGGGCCGGACTGTCTGGAAAAGCTGAACGGTATTTTTGCATTTGCTGTGTGGCAGCAGCGGGCGCAAAAGCTCTTTCTGGCGCGGGACCGCATCGGGGTCAAGCCGCTGTTCTATGCCCTGCGCGGGGACAGCCTGATCTTTGCTTCCGAGTTGAAAACGCTGCTCTGCCACCCGGAGATCCCGCCGCAGGTGGATGCCCATGGGCTGGCCGATGTGCTGCTGCTCGGCCCCGGCCGCACGCCGGGGTGCGGGGTGTTCCGCAATGTGCAGGAATTGAAGCCCGGCTGCTGCGCAGAATACACTGTGCCACAGGTTGGTGCGCCGCGCCTCACCGTGCGCCGCTACTGGCAGTTGACCGACCACGAACACCCCGATGATTTTACCCACACCGCAGCCAAAGTGCGGGACCTGGTGATGGATGCCGTCACGCGGCAGCTGGTATCGGATGTGCCGGTGGCAACCTTCCTTTCCGGCGGGCTGGATTCCAGCCTGATTTCGGCAATCGCGGATTCCCGCTTTACGGCGCGGGGCAAAACGCTGCAGACTTTCTCGGTCGGTTATCAGGATAACAAAAAGTACTTCCACGCCACCCATTTCCAGCCCAGCCCGGATGCGCCGTATATCCGCACCATGAACCAGTTCTTGAACGCGCAGCATACCTGGGTAACGCTGGACAGCGAAGCACTGGCCGCCGCCCTGCTGGAAGCGGTGGACGCCCGCGACCTGCCCGGTATGGCGGATGTGGACTCCTCGCTGCTGCTGTTCTGCCGTGAGATCCGTAAAACAGCCACCGTGGCACTTTCCGGCGAGTGCGCGGACGAGATATTTGGCGGTTACCCCTGGTACAGGGATAAGACCGTGCGGGAGCGGTATGGCTTCCCTTGGGCGCAGAGCACGGCATACAGGGTCAGCTTTTTTAAGCCGGAGGTGTTCGGCGGCATTGACCCGGCGGCGTATATTGATGAAGGCTACCGCGCCACGCTGGAGCAAACTTCCATCCGCCCCGGTCTGGATCCCCTGGAACAACGGATGCGCCAGATGTTTGCCCTGAACTTTAACTGGTTTATGCAGACCCTTTTGGACCGCAAGGACCGAATGAGTATGTACAGCGGGCTGGAAGTGCGCGTGCCGTTCTGCGATTACCGCATTGCGGAATACCTGTACAGCGTGCCGTGGGAATATAAGGATTACGAGGGCCACGAAAAAGGCCTGCTGCGCCAGGCGATGCAGGGCGTGCTGCCCACGGAAGTGTTGTGGCGAAAAAAGAGCCCCTACCCTAAAACATGGAACCCGGCGTATTTGAACGCTGTCAGCGCCATGCTGCGCAGTGCGATGCAGGACCCGGATGCCCCGCTGCTGCGTATTGCCAAGAGGGCAGCGCTGGAACAGCTGTTGACCGCTGCCGAGACTGCGACCCCCTGGTATGGCCAGCTGATGACCACCCCGCAGACCATTGCCTGGTTTGTGCAGCTGAATTACTGGCTGCAAAAATACCGGGTGGAGCTGGTGTAAATACCCGTGTGGCGGGCCCGGCATCAAACGCATAACACCAAAAACAGACGAGTGCCCACCCTGCACACGGATAACGGCGGGAAGGGCACTTTTTGTTTGCAAAGCGTAAAAACCGGGAAAATGCAGAAAAAACACAGGCTGCAACCCATACAAAAAACACACAAGGTAATTGGGCATTGTGCCAATTAGCGGCATTTCAAGGATTTGTCAAGTGGCAGAAGAAATGCAAAAATAGCACTTTGCCAAAAGAAATGTGACACGTAGCCGGGCGTTCAATTGCCTGATAAAAAAACACGCAAAATGCCAAAAGAGCCCTTGACAATCAGCTTTTTGGCTGGTATACTGGCATAGTATCACAAAATGGAATAGAGCGCCCTAAAGGAATTTTGATTTTTTCGCGTTTTTTCAAACTTTGTTAAAAACGACGAATGTTCCAAGAAAATCATTGCTTCGGCGGAGCGCTTTTGCCAAAAACAAATCTGAACGGAATAGGAGTGGTCGCATTTTATGGTAAAGGTCAAGCCCGTACAAAACGGTCGAACCTCCAGAATGAGCTTTTCCCGCATCAACGAAGTGATTGGCATGCCCAACCTCATCGAGATCCAGAAAAACTCTTATAACTGGTTCCTGGACGAGGGCCTGCGCGAAGTGTTCCACGACATTGACGCGATCGAGGATTACACCGGGAATCTCTCGCTGGAATTTGTCGATTACCGTCTGGACAAGCACCCCAAATATACCATTAAAGAATGTAAAGAGCGTGACGCAACGTATGCTGCGCCGCTTTATGTCACTGCGCGCCTGTTGAACAAAAGCACCGGCGAAGTGAAGGAACAGGAAATTTTCATGGGCGATTTCCCGCTCATGACGGATTCCGGCACTTTCATCTCCAACGGTGCAGAACGTGTTATCGTCAGCCAGCTGGTTCGTTCGCCCGGCGTGTTCTATGCTTCCAGCAAGGACCGTACCGGCAAGGACCTTTTCACCGCAACCATGAACCCCAACCGCGGCGCATGGCTGGAATACGAAACCGATTCTTCCGATGTATATTATGTGCGCATTGATAAAAACCGCAAGCTGCCGGTTACTACCTTCCTGCGCGCACTGGGTCTTGGCACCGATGAGCAGATCCGCCAGTACTTCGGCGATTCTGAACCCAAAATCAACGCCACCCTGGAAAAGGATATCACCCATTCCACAGAGGAAGCCCTGCTGGAGTGCTACCGCAAGCTGCGCCCCGGCGAGCCGCCGACGGTGGAAAGCTCCCGCAGCCACATCAACCTGCTGTTCTTTGATCCGCGCCGTTACGACCTGGCTCGTTTTGGCCGCTTCAAGATGAACAACAAGCTGTGCCTGTCCCGCCGTATTGCGGGCTATAAGACTGCCGAGGACATCATTGCCCCGCTGACTGGCGAACTGCTGGCCGCTAAGGGCGAGCGCATCAGCCACGAAAAGGCTGTTGAAATTGATAACGCCGGTGTTTCCCGCGTTACTGTTATCGTGGAGCGCAAGGGCCAGGATCCGATCAATGTGATCGTGTTCTCCAACGGCTGTGTCGATGCCCAGAGTTTCTTCAGCTTTGACGTGAAGGAATGCGGCATCAACGAGCGCGCTTCTTTCGCCGAAATCCGTAAGATTCTGGATGCTACCTCCGATCCGGAAGAGCAGAAAGAACTGCTGACCAAGAATCATGATAAGCTCATCAGCCGCACCGTTACCGTTGACGATATCTTTGCTTCCGTCAACTACCTGCTGGGCCTTGACCATGGCATCGGCGTGACCGATGAAATCGACCACTTGGGTAACCGCCGCGTGCGCAGCGTTGGCGAATTGCTGCAGAACCAGTTCCGCATCGGCTTTGCCCGTATGGAGCGCGTTGTGCGCGAGCGCATGACCCTGCAGAACCAGGAATCCGGCGAGATCACCCCGCAGAGCCTGGTCAACATCCGCCCGGTTGTGGCTGCCATCCGTGAGTTCATCGGTTCCAGCCCACTGTCTCAGTTCATGGACCAGAACAACCCGCTGTCTGAGCTGACCCATAAGCGCCGTCTGTCCGCTTTGGGCCCCGGCGGTCTGTCCCGTGACCGCGCAGGCTTCGAAGTCCGCGACGTTCATTATACCCACTATGGCCGTCTGTGCCCGATTGAGACGCCCGAAGGTTCCAACATCGGTCTGATCTCCTATCTGGCATCTTTCGCCAAGATCAACAAGTACGGCTTCATTGAGGCACCTTACCGCCGCGTGGATAAAGGAACCGGCGTTGTTACCGATGAAGTTGTTTATATGCCCGCCGACGTTGAAGATGAATACATCGTGGCACAGGCCAACGAACCGCTGGACGAGAACAACCGCTTTGTCCGTCCCCGCGTTTCCGGCCGTCATCGCAACGACATTCAGGAATTTGCCCGTGAACAGGTCGATTTCATGGATGTCTCTCCGCGAATGATGGTTTCTGTGGCTACCGCCTGCATTCCCTTCCTGGAAAACGATGACTGTAACCGTGCTCTGATGGGCTCCAACATGCAGCGTCAGGCTGTGCCTCTGATGGTTACCCAGCGCTCTCTGGTTGCTACCGGCATGGAATACAAGGCTGCTACCGACTCCGGTGTCTGCGTGCTGGCTGCCCATGACGGCACCGTTGAAAGCGTTGACGCAGATAAGGTCGTTGTCCGTCTGGAAGATGGCTCCGCCGATACCTATGAACTGATTAAGTTTATGCGCTCCAACCAGGGAACCTGCGTCAACCAGCGCCCCGCCGTCTATGTGGGCGATGTTGTCAAGAAGGGCGACGTTCTGGCTGACGGCCCCGCCACCAAGGACGGCGAGATCTCTCTGGGCAAGAACGCTCTGATCGGCTTCATGACCTGGGAAGGCTACAACTATGAGGACGCTGTTCTGCTGAACGAAAAGCTGGTCCGCGAGGATATCTACACCTCTATCCACATTGAGGAGTACGAGAGCGAAGCCCGCGATACCAAGCTGGGACCTGAAGAGGTGACCCGTGATATCCCCAACGTCGGCGATGATTCCCTGAAGGATCTGGACGACCGCGGCATTATCCGCATCGGCGCCGAAGTCAAGACCGGCGATATTCTGGTTGGTAAGGTTACCCCGAAGGGTGAAACCGAACTGACCGCCGAAGAGCGCCTGCTGCGCGCCATCTTTGGCGAAAAGGCACGGGAAGTACGTGATACCTCCCTGCGCGTTCCCCACGGTGCTTACGGCATTGTTGTGGATGTTAAGGTCTTTACCCCCGAAAACTCTGACGAGCTGCAGCCCGGCGTGCGCACCTGCGTGCGCGTCTATATCGCCCAGAAGCGTAAGATCAGCGTTGGCGATAAGATGGCAGGCCGTCACGGCAACAAGGGCGTTGTTTCCCGCATTCTGCCGCAGGAGGACATGCCGTTCCTGCCTGACGGAACTCCGCTGGATATCGTGCTGAACCCCCTGGGCGTTCCTTCCCGTATGAACATCGGTCAGGTGCTGGAAGTCAACCTTGGCTATGTTGCCAAGGCCCTTGGCTGGCATGTGCAGACCCCCGTGTTCGATGGCGCGCACGAATCCGATATCCGTGACTGCCTGGCCGAAGCCCGCGATAAGTGGCATGGCGACCATGCACCGGAATATCCCACCAAGCTGCCCCGCCTGATGGGCGATAAGGGCCACATCATCGATTTCAGCAAGATCGACCTGACCGATGACGGCAAGACCACCGTTTACGATGGCCGTACCGGCGAAAAGTTCCCCTCCAAGGTTACTGTCGGTTATATGTACTACCTCAAGCTGCATCACCTGGTTGATGATAAGATCCATGCCCGTTCCACCGGCCCGTACTCTCTGGTTACCCAGCAGCCTTTGGGCGGCAAGGCCCAGTTCGGCGGCCAGCGTTTCGGCGAAATGGAAGTTTGGGCTCTGGAAGCTTATGGCGCGGCTTACACCCTGCAGGAAATCCTGACTGTCAAGTCTGACGACGTTGTGGGCCGTGTCAAGACCTACGAAGCAATCGTCAAGGGCGAAGATGTGCCGAATCCGGGCATCCCCGAAAGCTTCCGCGTTATGCTGAAAGAACTGCAGAGCCTTGGCCTGGATATTGTTGTTCAGGATAAGGAAGGCAACGCTGTTGATATGCGTCAGGAATATGACGATGACGATGCCAACTTTGACAACAGCGATATCGGTGATAACGTTCTGCTGGAAAGCGAGCTGCAGGATGATTACAGTGTCAAGGATGCCGATGAAGGCTTTGACGACGACCTGGGCGATGAGGAGCCGGATGAAGCTTCTCTGGCACAGATCGAAGCCGACAATGGCGACGACCTGTTCGACGGTGAATGATCGGAATGCTGTTTACGTCACGATTAAATGAGAGGGTTCGCTGAATGGAAAATAAAGAGTTCGATTCTATCAAGATCGGCCTTGCTTCTCCCGACCAGATCCGTGCCTGGAGCTATGGCGAGGTCAAGAAACCTGAAACCATCAACTACCGCACCCTGAAGCCGGAGCGCGACGGCCTGTTCTGCGAGCGCATTTTTGGACCTACCAAGGACTGGGAATGCCACTGCGGCAAGTATAAGCGCATCCGCTATAAGGGCAAGATCTGCGATAAGTGCGGTGTCGAAGTTACCCGCGCTAAGGTCCGCCGCGAGCGCATGGGCCACATTGAGCTGGCTGCACCCGTTTCGCATATCTGGTATTTCAAGGGCATTCCCAGCCGCATTGGCCTGATGCTGGACATCGGCCCCCGCCAGCTGGACAAGGTGCTCTACTTTGCAAACTATATCGTTACCGATCCCGGCTTTACTCCGCTGGAGAAAAAGCAGCTCCTGACCGAACGCGAGTACAAGGAGATGCGGGAAAAGTACGAGGATACCTTTGAAGCCGGTATGGGCGCCGAAGCCGTCCAGAAGCTGCTGGCTGAGATCGACCTGGAAGCTCTGTCCGCAGAGCTGCATGAGGAACTGGAAAAGGCTACCGGCCAGAAGCGCGTCCGCCTGTTGAAACGCCTGGAGTGCGTTGATGCATTCCGCCTGTCCGGCCAGCGCCCGGAGTGGATGATCCTGAACGTTGTTCCGGTCATTCCGCCGGATATCCGCCCCATGGTCCAGCTGGATGGCGGCCGCTTTGCGACTTCCGACCTGAACGATCTGTACCGTCGCGTGATCAACCGCAACAACCGTCTGAAGCGCCTGCTGGAGCTGGGCGCTCCCGACATCATCGTGCGCAACGAAAAGCGCATGCTGCAGGAAGCAGTTGATGCCCTGATCGATAACGGCCGCCGCGGCCGCCCGGTCACTGGCCCCAACAACCGCGCCCTCAAGAGCCTTTCCGATATGCTGAAGGGCAAGCAGGGCCGCTTCCGCCAGAACCTGCTGGGCAAACGTGTTGACTACTCTGGCCGTTCCGTTATCGTTGTCGGCCCTGAGCTGAAGATGTACCAGTGCGGTCTGCCCAAAGAGATGGCTCTGGAGCTGTTCAAGCCCTTCGTTATGAAGGACCTGGTCCAGAAGGGCATTGCCTCCAACATCAAGGCTGCCCGCAAAAAGGTCGAGCGTGCTTCCACCGAGGTGTGGGACTCTCTCGAAACCGTCATCAAGGGCCATCCCGTTCTGCTGAACCGTGCACCTACCCTGCACCGCCTGGGCATTCAGGCATTTGAGCCCGTTCTGGTCGAAGGCCACGCCATCAAGCTGCACCCGCTGGTCTGCACCCCCTTCAACGCTGACTTCGACGGCGACCAGATGGCTGTCCATCTGCCGCTGTCCACCGAAGCACAGCGCGAAGCCAAGATGCTGATGCTGGCTTCCGGCAACCTGCTGAAGCCGTCTGACGGCGAACCCGTCACCGTGCCCACGCAGGATATGATCCTGGGCTCTTACTACCTGACCATGGTCAACCCCGAAGACCCCGGCCACGACAAGGTGTTCCGCGATGAGGACGAAGCCCTGATGGCTTACGCCGAGCATATCGTCACCCTGCAGGCTCCCGTTAAGGTGCGCCGCACCATGGACTTTGGCAACGGCCCCGAAACCGCCCTTGTCACCACCACTGTCGGCAAGATCATCTTCAACACCCCCATCCCGCAGGATCTGGGCTATGTGGATCGCACCGACCCCGAACATAAGTTCGATTACGAAGTCGATTTCCAGGTCACCAAGAAGAAGCTGCCCGACATCATCAGCCGCTGCCTGACAAAGCATGGCACCAAGCGCTGCGCTATCATGCTGGACCACATCAAGGCACAGGGCTATAAGTATTCCACCCTTTCCGCCATCACCGTTGCCGTGCCTGACGCTATCATCCCCGAAGAGAAGCCGGAGATCCTGGCTGCAGCTGACAAGAAGGTTGAAAAGGTCATGAAGAACTTCAACCGTGGTCTTATCTCTGATGAAGAGCGCTATAAGAACACCGTTGAGATCTGGCAGGCAGCTACCGAGGAAGTTTCCAACGCTCTGTCTACCAACCTGAAGACCCACCACCAGCGCAACCCCATCTATATGATGTCCGACTCTGGTGCTCGTGGTTCTATGGACCAGATCAAGCAGCTGGCCGGCATGCGCGGCCTGCTGGCTAACACCGCAGGTAAAACCCTGGAAATGCCTATCCGTGCAAACTACCGCGAAGGCCTGAACATCTTGGAGTACTTCATCTCTTCTCGAGGCGCTCGTAAAGGCTTGACCGATACCGCACTGCGTACTGCTGACTCTGGCTACCTGACCCGCCGTCTGGTTGACGTTTCTCAGGAAGTCATCATCCGCGAGGAAGACTGCCACGCTACCGAGGGTATCCTCGTCAGCGAGATCAGCGAAGGCAACGCTACCATCGAAAGCTTCTCCGAGCGTCTGATTGGCCGTTATGCTCTGCATGACGTGAAGGATCCCAAGACCGGCGAACTCATTGTGTCCAAGGACAAGATGATGGATATGTTCGACGCTGAAAAGATCAAAGCTGCCGGTATTACCGAGCTGGAGATCCGCAGCGTGATGACCTGCCGTGCTCACGTTGGCGTCTGTGCCCGCTGCTACGGCTCCAACATGTCCAACGGCCAGTGCGTTAAGGTCGGTGAATCCGTCGGTATCATTGCAGCACAGTCCATCGGCGAACCCGGTACTCAGCTGACTATGCGTACCTTCCATACTGGCGGTATCGCATCTGCTGAAGATATTACTCAGGGTCTTCCGCGTGTTGAAGAACTGTTCGAGAGCCGCCGCCCGAAGGCAATGGCTATCATGTCCGAGATCGCCGGTACCGTCCATATTGACGATACCAAGAAGAGCCGCCACGTTGAAGTGACCGGTGTTGACGATAACGGCGCACCGGTTACCAAGAGCTACTTGATCCCGTTCGGCCACCGCCTGAAGGTGATGGAGGGCGATGTGCTCGTCAAGGGCGCACTGTTGACCGAAGGCCATGCTTATCCGCAGGATATCCTGGCTGTCAAGGGCCGCATTGCTACCCAGAACTACCTGATCAGCGAAGTCCAGAAGGTTTACCGTCTGCAGGGCGTTGAAATCAACGATAAGCATATCGAAGTTATCGTCCGCCAGATGATGCGTAAGGTTCGCATTGACGATGCAGGTTCCAGCGAGTTCATCATGGGCAGCGTTGTCAACCGTCGCGATGTGATGATCGAGAACGAGAAGATTCAGGAACGCATTGATGCAGGCGAAACCGACCTGAAGCTGGTCCAGGCCAGTCAGATCCTGCTTGGTATCACCAAGTCCAGCCTGGCAACCGACAGCTTCCTGTCCGCTGCATCCTTCCAGGAAACCACCCGCGTTCTGACCGAAGCCGCCATCAAGGGCAAGGTTGACCCGCTGGCCGGTCTGAAGGAGAACGTCATCATCGGTAAGCTGATCCCCGCCGGAACCGGTTTGCCGGAGGTTGAAGAAGAGCTGGCTCGCGCCGAGGAAATCCGCGATGCCGAAGGCAGCGCTTACGACCACGCTGAAAAGTAAGACTTTTCTTATCTGATAAGCTTAGCCTGACAATAAAACATAACATCCCCCACAGCATTCTCCGCACGGGCAACTGCGAACGGAAAGGGTACTGTGGGGGATTTTTTATGCTGCTTTGCGGGGAATGAAACTGCTTATTGCGGAAAAGTGGCAGAAAAGTGATACAAAGTTGCTTGAAAATAGTAGTACAGCTGTGCTATGCTGGCCCCAAAGAAAGGGGGATAGCACCATGACATTGGGAGAGAAAATTGCATCCGCCCGGAAAGAAAAAGGCATGACCCAGGAAATGCTGGCAGAGCAGCTGGGGGTAACACGGCAGGCTGTGGCAAGGTGGGAAACAGGAGTTTCCCATAGTTAAAGATACCACACCAAATATGATGAACCCACGCTTATACACTACCAGCTATAATAAACCGCAAGGACAGCAATTTGATGATACTGCTGTCCTTTCTTTTATAAAATTGCAGTACACATAAAAAAGCTGTAAAATGATAAATATATTTGTCCTTGTAACAATTCTCGGACATTTGCCTGTTATACTATCTGCAAAAAGCAAAGGAAGTGAGAATATGAAGCAGATTTTAATTGTCGAGGACGACAGTTTTTTGAATAAGATGTTGGCCTATAACCTGACCGCAGACGGCTACGGCGTGACTTCTGCCCTAAACGCCAGAACCGCAGCCGACGCCATCCGCCAGCGGGAATTTGATTTGGTGCTGCTGGACATCAACCTGCCGGATGGCAACGGCTTTGAGCTGTGCAAGCTGATCAAGCCCCAGCACCCGGACACTATTGTAATTTTCCTGACCGCCAACGATCAGGAGAGCGACCAGATACGGGGCTATGAGGTGGGCGCGGTGGACTACATCACAAAGCCCTTTGTGATCGGGGCCTTGCAGCGAAAAATCAAAGCCATGTTCGCCATGCTGGAACACCACAAACCGGCCAAGGACATTTACGACGACGGGCGGCTGTTTCTGGACTTCTCGGAGCAGACGGCTTCCTTAAACGGCAAGCCCCTGACCCTATCCCCGATGGAGTACAAAATGCTGAACCTGTTCCGCAAAAATCCCCGGCAAGTGTTGACCCGTGGGCAGCTTTTGGAAAAGCTGTGGGATATAGACGAAAGGTTTGTGGACGAACACACCCTGACAACTTCCATCAGCCGGATTCGCAGCAAGATTGAAGCCGACGGCGGCGCGCCCTACATCAAGACCGTTTACGGCATGGGCTATCAATGGACGGGAGGCGAGGCAAAATGAAGTTTCAAAACCTCTCGGTAAAGCGGCTGTTTGGCCGGGTGGCAATGGGGCTTGCCCTCTCCATGTCCGGGATCACCATAGCCCTGTTTCTTGTGACAAAACAGATTGCGGTGCTGCTGACGGGCGGGGCGCTGCTGCTGTGCGCTCTTGTGGGGATTTTTGTACTGACGCAGGCGTTTGGAAAACGGCTGTCGCAGTTTACCGCTGACCTGTGCCAGACCTTAGACCACATGATCGCCGGAAATGAAGCACCCCAGCGCCCGGAGGACAGCGAAACCCAGCTTGCCAGAATTGGACATCGGCTGGCAAGGCTTTATCAGATCATGCAGGAGAACCGCCGCCGGGTAGACGAGGAACGGCAGGAGTTACAGACCCTTGTATCGGATATTTCCCATCAAGTGAAAACGCCGGTAAGCAATCTGAAAATGGCGACGGACACCCTGCTGGAAAAGCCTATGACCGAGGCGGAGCGCACCGACTTTATCCGGGGAATCCGCAGCCAGACGGATAAGCTGGACTTTCTCTTTCAAGCCCTTGTGAAAACTTCCCGGCTGGAAACAGGCGTGATCCAGTTGGATAAGAAACCGGGCCGCCTCTTTGATACTGTGGCGCAGGCCATGAGTGGGATCGTGTATGCAGCGGAGAAAAAGGAAATCGCTGTGTCCGTGGACTGCCCGGAGGATTTGACCGTTTCCCATGACAGCAAGTGGACATCCGAAGCCCTCTTTAACCTGCT
>ENA-UEPH01000286-UEPH01000286.1-human-gut-metagenome-genome-assembly--contig:-NODE-286-length-61570-cov-6.238320_pt1 | contig 61570 bp, 47 predicted proteins | sample MGYA00242891_ERZ507898 | MGnify/ENA primary metagenome ERZ507898 (study PRJEB26167, sample SAMN06115411) | human gut metagenome | host: Homo sapiens | place: China:Guizhou | collected 2014-10-15...
GGTACGGACGAGTAGAAATCCCGGATCGGATATACCGGGAGTGCCGGCATCACTGATTAATGCTACATCTTCTCCCTTGGCGATTCGTTCGGCTATCCGGCTGACTTGCTGATGCTCGTTGAATTTATGATGAGATAAGAGCGGCGTGCCAATTTCGTAGTGTTTTAATAACTTGGCCGAAGTACGTGTATCCTCGGCTAGAATCAAAGGTACTTCTTTTAAAAGGCGAAGCGCCCGTAACGTGATGTCCTCAAGATTTCCAACCGGAGTGGGGATGAGATATAATTTTGCCATAATAATTGAAAATTGAAAATTGAAAATTGAAAATGAAATCCAACTTCCAATGGGTTTTATAGGAAACAAAGATACAATTTATCTATATATTTTTCGGGATGTTGTCATGTATTTTGTTTTTTTGGGATTGTCATTTGAAAAGAAAAGGGAGCCTGTGATTGAACGAGTTGTACGTGTCTTGTCTGAATAAATCGGGATGTTTCTAATTGATAATTAGTTAATGTATGACCGTGATTTGTTTTATTGTGTTGTGTTTTAAAGATAATTCGGATATTAAGGTTCTGATTATTAGCAATGTATACCTGAGGTGTCGAGAAATAAACCGTGAGCTTGAAAAAATATTTAATGATTTCTTTGGTGGGAATGAAATTTGCCGTATATTTGCAACCGCTAAAGCAAAAGACGGTCCGTTCGTCTAGGGGCTAGGACGCAAGATTCTCATTCTTGTAACACGGGTTCGATTCCCGTACGGACTACTAAAGCTGAAGATATTGTATTTAAGATGGTCCGTTCGTCTAGGGGTTAGGACGCAAGATTTTCATTCTTGTAACACGAGTTCGATTCTCGTACGGACTACCGAAATTTTAGTGGGTTTTATGGTCCGTTCGTCTAGGGGTTAGGACGCAAGATTTTCATTCTTGTAACACGAGTTCGATTCTCGTACGGACTACAAAGTTGAATTAAATTAATTTGTAGAGATGGCAAATCATCAATCATCAGAAAAAAGAATAAGGCAGACTGAAAAAAGAAGATTACATAATCGTTATTACGCAAAGACTGCTAGAAATGCCGTTAGAAAGCTACGCGCAATGACTGAGAAAGAAACTGCAGTAGATTTGTTGCCGAAAGTTTCGGCTATGTTAGATAAATTGGCTAAAAAGCATATTATCCACAAGAACAAAGCTGCAAACTTGAAGTCTAGTTTAGCTTTGCACGTGAATAAACTGTAATTTTTTTATCCTAAAGATATTGAGGTAACAAGCAAAAAAAGCCTGTTACCTTTATTTCTATGTATCGGTTGATCTTGAGAATTTACTTCTCGAGATTTTTTTATTGTTGAAAAATATTTAAATTGCCAGCTATAAAGATGCAATTATGGCTGATAATTATATTCCTATTTCTTCGTGGGCAGAGGATGATAAACCTCGTGAAAAGATGTTGTTGAAAGGTGTCGCTTCGCTTTCGGTGAATGAGTTGCTTGCAATTTTATTACGTTCGGGAAGTGGAGGGGAGTCTGCCTTGGATTTGGCCCGGCGGATTCTAGCGGATTCAAACAATGATTTGAACTTGCTGGCCCGTCTTTCCGTCTCGGATTTTATGAGTCGTTACAAAGGCGTGGGGATGGCAAAAGCAGCATCCATTATTGCGGCTATGGAGCTTGGGCGTAGGCGGGCGTTGTCAACAGTAAGAGAGGAACCCATGTTGACGACGAGTCGGGATTTGTATGATTATCTGCAACCTTTGATCGGGGATCTGGATCACGAGGAGTTTTGGGTGATGACGTTGTCAAGTGCTTGCCGAATTAAATCGTGTGAACGTTTGTTTTCCGGGGGAATAGAAAGTACGATTATAGATATTCGTATGGTGTTTCGGAAAGTGTTGGAGTCGAAAGCCTGTTCCGTCGTGATAGCTCATAATCATCCTAGCGGTAATGATCGCCCAAGTGCTCAGGATATCGTTTTGACTAAAAAGGTGCGAGAGGCGGGAAAAGTGCTGGATATTGTATTGCTAGATCACATTATCGTTTGTCCGGATCGTTATTATAGTTTTGCGGATAGCGGGATGCTTTAATCTGGGATTTTAGATTTATGATTTCAGATAAGGTGAATATAGATGGATGATTTTATGTGTGGTTCATTTTAAAATCTCTGAAACGTAAATCGTTAAATCACGTAATTGTTATATCTTTGTTGCTGCCAATCGTGACATGTTGGCATTGACGAGGTTTGTCAATGTGGCATATTGCTTGATTGGCAGGGATTTTGCTTGGCAAAAGACGAGTTATAATGTTTATTCATAAAAAAATATATACGATATGGCAGAAGAGAAGAGATCGGCTCAGGAAAACGAGGTTGAAGAGTCACAGACGAATGACGTGGAAAATGGAGGAGTGAATTCAGAAAAACATCACGAGGAATCTCACAAGAAGAAAGAGGATAAATCTTGCAAGAAGGAGGATAAACAACTGGAAGAGTTGGGACAAAAGTTGATAGAGATGAATGATAAATATCTGCGTCTCTCGGCTGAGTTCGATAATTATCGGAAACGTACTTTGAAGGAAAAGATGGAGTTGACCAAGAGTGCGGGAGAGCAGTTGTTGCAAAATATCCTGCCCGTGGTGGATAATTTCGAAAGGGCGTTGAAGAGTATGAGTACGGCCAAGGATGTTGTTGCTCTGAAAGAAGGGGTGGATTTAATTTATGCTAATTTCAAGACATTCCTGACGCAGAACGGGGTGAAAGAAATCGAAACGGAGAATGCTGATTTTGACACGGATATTCATGAGGCTGTAACGACAATTCCGGCTCCAAGTCCGGAGTTGAAGGGAAAAGTGTTGGATTGTATAGAAAAAGGATATTACTTGAACGATAGGGTGATGCGTTTTGCGAAAGTGGTCGTTGGTGAATAATATATAGATAGCGTGGTAAATGGAAAAGAGAGATTATTATGAGGTATTGGGGGTATCCAAGAATGCGGATGCAACCGAGATCAAAAAGGCATACCGGAAGCTGGCTTTAAAGTACCACCCGGATAAGAACCCGGGGGATAAGGAAGCGGAAGAGAAATTCAAGGAGGCCGCCGAAGCGTATGACGTGTTGAGTAATGACGATAAAAGACGTCGTTATGATCAGTTCGGACATGCAGGAATGGGCGGTGCCGGACAAGGCGGTTTCGGTGGTGGCATGAGTATGGATGATATATTCTCTCAATTCGGAGATATATTTGGAAGTTTCGGGGGTTTTAGCGGCTTCGGGGGCTTTGGTGGCGGAGGTCGTAGTGCCCGTCGGGTGAATCGGGGGACTAACCTGAGAGTTAAAGTGAAATTGAATCTTGCGGAGATCGCAACCGGAGTAGAAAAGAAGATTAAGGTAAAGAAGTATGTGGCCTGTCAACATTGTAACGGGACGGGAGCAAAAGACGGGAAGTCTTATTCTACTTGTTCCACTTGTAAGGGTTCCGGGCAAGTAACACGGGTACAGAACACGATTCTTGGAGCCATGCAAACGACTTCTACTTGTCCGACTTGCGAGGGAGAAGGAAAGATTATAAACGAGAAATGTACTTTCTGTAATGGAGAGGGCGTGTTGATGTCGGAAGAAGTGATTACAATCAATATTCCGGCGGGAGTGGGAGAAGGAATGCAACTGTCTCTGAGTGGTAAGGGAAATGCGGCTCGTCGCGGAGGTGTAAACGGTGATTTGATCGTGTTGATCGAAGAAGAGGAGCATCCCGAACTGGTGAGAGATGGTAATGATCTATTATATAACGTGTTTATCGGATACCCGGAAGCAGTGTTGGGGGAGACTGTTGAGATTCCGACAATTGAAGGGAAGGTGAAAGTGAAGATAGAAGCGGGAACTCAACCGGGTAAGATATTACGCTTGCGGGGTAAGGGATTACCTGACGTGAACGGGTACGGAAAAGGTGATTTATTGGCCAAGGTAAACGTTTGGATTCCCAAGAATTTGTCAAAGGACGAGAAGAAACTTGTAGAGAAAATGAAGGAGGCGGAAGGTTTTAAACCGGGTAGTGGCGATAAGAAGAGTATTTTCTCCAAGATGAAAGATTTTTTTGATTAGGAGAAATAATAATATATGATTACACTGACACAATTAGAGTATATCGTTGCTGTTGATGAGTACCGGCATTTTGCAACTGCCGCCGACAAGTGTTTCGTGACACAACCGACATTGAGTATGCAAATTAAAAAGCTGGAAGACGATCTGGGTGTAATCATTTTTGATCGGAGTCGGCAACCGGTAGTTCCTACCGATATCGGTTACAAGTTGATAGAGCAGGCCAGGACAGTACTGGCCTCGACTCAAAGGATAAAGGAGATCATAAACGAGGAGAAACAGGAGGTGGCAGGGACCTTGAAAATAGGAATTATTCCCACGCTAGCTCCTTATTTATTGCCTATATTTATCGGGGATTATATTCGTCGTTACCCCGGTGTGCAGGTGGAAGTGGAGGAGTTGGTTTCGGAAGAGATTATCAAGCGGTTGAAAAAGGATATGTTGGACGTGGGGATTTTCGTGACTCCATTCCATGACGAGAAGATCGTGGAACGCCCGGTCTTTTACGAGGAAATGCTTGTCTATGCTCACCCCGATCATGAACTTTTGAAGAAAAAAGACGTAGAAATACAAGATATTGCCACGCCCGAGATATGGATGCTGGGTGACGGGCACTGTTTCCGCGATCAAGTGGTGAACCTGTGTGATATGCATGAAACGCAGCACAAGAATCTGCCTTTCGAGTTTGAAAGTAATTCACTGGAGACGTTGATGAAGATCGTGGATCGCGAAGGAGGTTTCACGTTGATCCCGGAGTTGGCAACGCAGGATATGACCGAGGAAAAGAAAAAGCAGGTACGCTCGTTCACGACCTACACTCCTTTGAGAGAGGTCAGCGTAATATATTCCCGTCATTACGCGAAGCAAAGATTGATAGACTTGCTTTGTGAAGATATAAAACGTGTTGTTCCTCCGAGAATGTTGAAGAAGGAGAGGGGAAAAATCGTGGAATGGAAGAAATAGAGTAAAAAATAAAACCCTTAGAAGAATGGATAGTATCAAGAAAAGTTTTTTAGAGGCGCAGCAAGTATTAGCTGATTTCGTGGCGGATGAGGAGAAGTTAAAACAAGTCGGATTAGCGGCAGAGATATTATCCCGGGTTTTGAAGAACGGGGGTAAGGTGATCAGTTGCGGAAACGGGGGGTCGATGAGTGACGCCATGCATTTCGCAGAAGAACTTACCGGACGTTTCAGGGGGGATCGTCCCGCTTTGCCGGCTATGGCAATTTCCGATCCGACACATTTGACATGCGTGGCGAACGATTTTGGTTTTGAGTACGTGTTCTCTCGTTACGTGGAAGCTCACGGGAAAGCGGGTGACGTGTTGCTGGCAATCAGTACTTCCGGTAACTCGGAGAATATCGTTAATGCCGTGGAGGCTGCACATCGGAAAGGAATGCTGGTGATCGGATTGACCGGTAAGGATGGTGGTAAAATGAAAAACAGGTGTGATGTGAACATTTGTGTACCTTGGAACGGGTATTCGGACCGGATACAGGAGATCCATATCAAGGTGATTCATATCCTGATCGAGCAAATCGAGTTGCATCTGTTTTCGGAGCAGTAAAAGAGGTGTATGATTTTTTAATAAAATAAATTATGGGAAATAAAATTAATGACCCGATTGCCCGATTGATGGGGTTGAGGTACAAGTCACATCCGTGGCATGGTTTGGATATCGGGACGGATGCTCCAGCTGTGGTTACCGCGTTTATAGAAATGGTGCCGACAGACACGGTGAAGTATGAATTGGATAAAGTTAGTGGGTATATAAAGATAGATCGTCCGCAGAAGTATTCAAACGTGGTTCCTGCGCTATATGGTTTCTTACCACAGACGTATTGTGGTGATCTAGTTGCCGAATTTTGTATGGCACAAACGCAACTTGCGGATATTCACGGGGATGGCGACCCGCTTGATATTTGTGTCCTAACGGAGAAAACAATCTCTCACGGGGATATTATCGCGGAAGTACGTCCGATCGGTGGGTTTAGGATGCTGGATAAGAACGAGGCGGATGATAAGATTATTGCCGTCTTGAAACATGACGCCACGTACAGTATCTATAATGATATTTCCGAGTTACCGCATGTGGTAATTGATCGTTTGAGACACTATTTCCTGACATACAAGGATCTTCCGGGTGAGGAACGTCGTACGGAAATTACTCACGTGTATAATAAAGAAGAGGCCTACGAGGTCATTCGCCGAAGTGCCGAAGATTATAAAAATCACTTCCAAGGCTTGGAAGATATTCTAAGCCGGGTTTGAGAAAACTAAAAGTTAAAAACTAAAAGATAAAAGTTAAGGGAGTAATCAACTTTTATCTTTTAGTTTTTAACTTTTATCTTATTCATCCTCCCCATCCTTCCCGGTCGAGGCTACGGTATTGAATAGCTTCGGCGATGTATTCCGGTTTTATTTTATCGTTGTGATCGAGGTCGGCTATCGTGCGGGATAGTTTTATGATGCGGTCATAGGCCCGGGCGGAAAGGCCGAAACGTTGCATGGCTATTTTGAGTAGAGACACGCATTTATCATCCAAAGGACAATATTTTTTTAGTAAGGGAGAGGTCATCTGGGCATTACAATAGATGCCGGGATGTTTTTGAAAACGTGCGGTCTGGATGGCACGGGCTTCGATAACTCGTGTCCGGATTACGGCACTCGGTTCGCTGTCTGCAGAACTTGTGATCTTATCCAGTTCCACGGGAATAACTTCTGTGTGTATGTCGATACGATCAAGTAACGGGCCGGAAATTCTTGAAAGATATTTTTGCACGGACCCCGGGGGACATGAACACTCCTTTGTCGGATGATTGTAATAGCCGCAGGGACACGGGTTCATGGAGGCGATGAGCATGATATTGGCGGGGTATTCCACGCTAAATTTGGCCCGGCTGATCGTGATAGCCCGATCTTCAAGGGGTTGACGTAGGACTTCCAGTACGGCTCTGCGAAATTCTGGCAATTCGTCTAGAAAAAGAATTCCATTATGTGCCAGAGAGATTTCTCCCGGTTGGGGCCATGAACCGCCACCGATCAAGGCTATATCCGATATGGTATGATGCGGCGAGCGGAAGGGGCGGGCCGTGATTAACGAATGATCGCTTTGGATTTTCCCGGCGACGGAATGTATTTTTGTCGTTTCCAGTGCCTCTTCGATCGTCATGGGTGGGAGAATCGTGGGAAGTCTTCGGGCTAACATGGTTTTCCCGGAGCCGGGCGAACCGATCATGATCATGTTGTGCCCCCCGGCAGCGGCGATTTCCAAGGCCCGTTTCACATTTTCCTGACCTTTTACATCTTTGAAATCGAGTAGGTCGTTGTCGGGGAATGATTTCATGGCTTCCCGGTCGAAAGACACGGGAGAGAATGATTGTTCCTGTTTCAGAAAGGCAATGACTTCTTTGAGGTGGTGGAAACCATAAACTTCGAAATCTTGAACCACGGCGGCTTCATTTGCATTCTGGTAGGGTAGGAGGATTCCCTTGAAACCCTCTTTTTTAGCATGTATGGCAATGGGAAGAACACCTTTTACCGCTTGCAGGCTACCGTCCAGCGAGAGTTCGCCCATGATAATATATTTATCCAGTTGGGGGGTAGGAAGTTGTTCATTGGCAGCCAGAATGCCGATAGCGATAGGCAGGTCATACGCCGAACCTTCTTTTTTCACGTCGGCGGGGGCCATGTTGATGATTACCCGTTTGCCCGGTATCTTTAACCCGATTTCCCGAAGGGCGGAATCGATACGTTGTTGGCTTTCTTTTACCGCATTGTCCGGTAATCCCACGATAATGAATTTAGCTCCCCAGAGAATGTTTACCTCGATCGTGATGGTTAGGGCGTTGATCCCGTACACGGCACCTCCAAAAATCTTAACTAACATATTACCTGCTCTTATGTTTCACATACAGGCATGTAAGTTAAGATTATTTCGGTTGAAAGCAATGCGAAATACTTTATTTCTTGCGTTCTATTTTTTCTAAAGAAACTTTTTCCCCGTCAAACATGGCATAAGTGAAATGGGTAATCCAGTCGCCGGTGTTAACGTAATGACTGTCGGGTTGGAGTTCAAGGTTGAGGGGTAAATGGCGATGTCCGAAAATGAAGTAATCCACGTGTCGTTCTTTCAGGATGTTACGACAATACAGGACGATTTCCTCTTTATCATCACCCAAGTAACCCTTGGCTTCGATTTGCCCGTTTTCTTTCAGGCGGGAATGGGACGACCACTTGTTGGCCAAGGCGATTCCCCAATCGGGATGGATGAAACGGAAACATTTTTGCAGGAAACGGTTGTGAAATGCGTTACGCAGAAAAATGTAACCTTTATCGTTCGGATTCAGGCCATCACCGTGTCCGATGAGAAAAGATTTACCGTTTATCATAGTTTCGAGCATGGACGTGTGCAGGATAACGCCACATTCTTTTGCCAGGTAATCAAAGGCCCAGATGTCATGATTTCCTGTGAAAAAATGTACTTTAATTCCCTGATCGGTAAAGTTGGCTAATTCTGCCAGAAAGCGCACGTGTCCTTTAGGTACGACATATTTGTACTCGAACCAGAAATCGAACATATCGCCAAGCAGGTAAAGTTCCGTGCAATCCGGTTTGATGCCTTGCAAGAACTCCACGAGCATAATTTCTCTCTCCCGATTATTTTTCAATAGTTTGGCTCCCAAGTGAGCGTCTGAAAGAAAATAAACCTTCTTACCCTGCATGATGATATGTTCGTTCTATAATAATTATTTTTTCAACAAGTCATTCAAACGATCTTCCAAACGACTTCCGTACAAGTTTTTACCGACAATTTCTTTTTTCTGGTTAATGATATAGTTTGCCGGGATTGTTTTCACGTTCCAGGTTGCGGCAGCCCGACTCTGTAACGCTCCTTCATCCCATACGCAAATCCAGTTGATCTTGTTTTGTTTTACAGCGTCTTCCCAAAACAACTTGCTCTTGTCGAGGCATACCATGTATATTTCTACTCCCCGGTTTTTGAATTTGTCGTACACGGCTTTCATCTGGTTAATGTATTCCTGACTCTCTTTGACCGTGATCAAGCCGAAATCAAGCACGATGAGTTTTGATTTGAGCGAGTTCAATGAAACGAGTTTACCGTTGGCATCGGGTAAATTAATATCCGGTAGAGATCCTTCCGTGTTATTGATCACGGCAGCCAGTTGTTGGTTGCGGATAGCTTTGGATATTTGTTTCAAATGATTCATGATGGCTTTCGTGTATTGTGATTCGGGGTAAAGGGCGGTTAAAGATGAAGCTACAACTTTGAAGTAGTGCAAGTCTTCGAATTCGTCCATAACTCCCATGTTATCACCAATTTTTTGATAAAGAGCATAGTAAGATGCCGGGGATGTCGCGTGTTTGATGATGAAATCCCGTGTAAAGTTAATTTGTTTATTCACGGCTTCTTCCCACGCCTTGGCATATTCTTGGCGTTGGGCGTCATACGCGGCTTCTTTCGGGAAAGCCTGGTAAGCTGTTTTTAGCGAGTCCGTCAAGGTATTTGTGCGGGCAATCTGGAAATTGAGCAGTTTTATCCATAACGAGTTCTCGGAACCGTCAACCCAATAGTTATTCTTGATGTCGTTCAAGGTCCCGCTGATTTCAAGTTTTTCGTCCGGGCTGGCGATAACCGTGACCTGTTCGTTGTTAGAAAATCTTAGGGCATAGAATGTCGGGAGTTCAACGTTGAGTTTGAATTTGAATTCCCCGTTTTTGTTAATTTTCGTAGAATCGATTGTTGTCCTTGAACTTACATCAATTTGTTCCAGGTATACTTTCGTGTTGGCTGCATCTTTGATTGCTCCTATAATTTCGACATTTGTCGTTTCACTACAGGATGCGATAAGAACTACGAGTAGTCCAAGTAATAGTATTTTTCTCATAATTTGTTGGAATGATATAAATAATCTACATCTTAATTTATGAAGTTCGAAAGTAATACTTTTTTTCTATTTTTTACATCGGGAAGAGGAATTTCGGGTAAAAAAAACCGTTAATAAATTGTTAATGCTATATTTCGAGGGTTCAGTATTTGAAAAATGTTTTATTTTTGCAAACAATGAAGCAGAGAAAATTAAATATTCCGGCTCTATTATTACTGTTTACCTTTTTATTAGGTACGGTAGGAGTGAATGTAACTAAGGTGTACTGTCATCGTTGTCAGGAATCTTATTTGCACGTGATGGTTATTCCTGCTGATGTCCCGTGCCCGTGTCAGCATGGGTGTGCTTGTTGTCATGCGTGTCATAATGCTCACAAGAAAAATTGTGATAACGCGAAGCAAGAACATACGTTTTATAAGGTGTCCGGAGATTGGGCTGCCTCTCATTTCGAGATTCAGTTTAATGATATGGAACAGGCGTGTGATGTTATGACGTTGTTTGCCTGTGACGAAAATTCAAATGTCAAATCTTTTAATTCTTCCTTTGTATACATAGATACTTCTCCGCCTTTGGAGGTGCTATGTATTTTCCGTTGTTGATTAAATTTTTGTCCGTGAAAGGAAGGTCGTTCCTCTCGTGTTCTCGTGTGATGAGAATTCGATAGCTTGTGGTACGTGTGGGAATTACCTTCATGAAAGAAGCAAATGCTTTTTGATATCTTGTTGTGCGTGTATATTAAAATTTAATCAATTGTGGAAATTATATGAGAAATCTCTTTATAATCGTGTGTTTATTCGCCTCGATAGGCTTGCAGGCTCAAACCATTAAAGGACGTGTCATGGAAGAGACCGAGAATGGAGAAGTCGCTTTACCCGGGGCAAATGTCTATTGGGTTGGAACTTCAAAAGGTGCGGTTTCGGATGCCAATGGAGAATTTAAGATCAAATGGGAGAAAGTAGGGAAGTTAGTCGTTAGTTTTATCGGGTACCAGTCAGACACGATCGACGTGAAGTCCACGGATAAGTTCGTGACCTGTACTTTGAGATCCGGTGAGCAATTGGATGAAGTGAGCGTGGCGGCTCGCAAGCAAAGCACGGTGATGACAACGAACCGTCCGTTGATCGAGCAGTTGATCACGGGGGAAGAGTTGTGTAAAGCGGCTTGTTGTAATCTGGGGGAAAGTTTCGAGACGAACGCGTCGGTTGACGTTTCATACGCTGATGCGGTGACCGGGGCAAAACAGATCCAGTTATTGGGACTTACCGGGAAGTACGTGCAGATGATGACCGAGAACATGCCTAATTTCCGGGGTTTGGCTTCTTTGTACGGTTTGACTTATATTCCGGGACCCTGGATGTCTGCGATCTCCGTGTCGAAGGGTACGGGATCGGTGATCAACGGGTACGAGTCCATGGCCGGGCAAATCAGCGTGGATTATAAGAAACCCCGCGATCCGGAACTGCTTTCTGCTAATGTTTTCGTGAGCGACGAGGGGATGTACGAGGTGAATTCGAATTTCAGTATAAAATTTAGTGACAAATGGAGCACGATGTTCCTTTTGCACGGTGACTGGATGAAGGAGGCTCACGACGGGAATAAGGACGGGTTCGTGGATATGCCCGAGAAAACACAGTATAACGTGATGAATCGTTGGGCATACAAGGATGACACGTGGTTTCTGCAATTCGGGGGAAAGTTTATCGACGAGGAACGTCTCGGGGGACAAACGACTCACGGGGGACATGCGCATGTTGACGAGAAGTACGGGCTTTACAAGATCGGGATTGATACCCGTCGTTACGAGGCTTTCCTGAAATTAGGTTACCTGATGCCCCAGTACGAGAACACGAGTATGGCGATTCTGGTGAATTATTCCGACCACACGCAGGATTCTTACTATGGCCCGAAGATGTATAATGCCGGACAGAAGAGTTTGTTCGTGAATTATATTTACCAGTCTATTTTCGGGAACAACCCGGGACAGATGTATTCCGCCGGATTAAGTTTTAATTACGACAAGTATGACGAGGATTTTCGAGATCCGGTTTTCAACTACGGGGATGATTTCAGTACCGATTTCGTGAACATGAAGCGGGAAGAGCGTGTTCCGGGGGCTTTTTTCCAGTACACGGGAGAATTTCTGGATCAACGTTTTATCCTGATGGCGGGATTGCGTTATGACTATCATAACATATTCGGGAGTATATGGACGCCCCGGGCTCATATCATGTACAAGCCGGATGAGTTTACCAATATCAAGGCTACTTTCGGGAGAGGGTTGCGCACGGCGAATATTTTGGCCGAGAATAGCTATTTGTTAGCTTCAGCAGCCAACTTTTACGTGAACGGTGAGCTATTGGGTAAGAATCCGGGGTTGCTGGATGACTTGAAAATGGAGGATTCTTGGAATTTCGGGGCGAACGTGAACCGGAAGTTCGAGGTGTTCGGTCGCACGTTGAATATCAATCTTGATTATTATCACACCAAGTTCAATGATCAAGTCGTGGTTGACAACGAAACGGCGTATAACAAGGTGAACTTCTATAATCTGGACGGGAAGTCTTATTCAAATTGTTATCAGGTGGAGGTGAAGTATGAGTTAATTCCCCGCTTGGAAGCCACGTTGGCTTATCGTTATAACGACGTGAAAAGCACGATCAACGGGAATTTGAAGCGTACGCCGCTGACGAGCCGTTACAAGGGATTGGTGAACCTGTCTTATTTCACGAATCTGAAGAAATGGCAATTCGATTTCACGACCCAGTTCAACGGTTCCGGGCGGATGCCGGATCAAGGTGGTATTGCGGAGGAGTACAAGATTGCGTCCCGTTTTGATGATTTCCAGATTATGAACGCGCAGGTAACAAAATATTTCCGTTTGTGGAGTATTTACGCCGGGTGCGAGAATATCGGGGATTTCACGCAAAAGAACCCGATCGTGAACGCTCATAATCCTTGGAGCGACACGTTCGACTCGTCTAAAGTGTGGGGACCTCTTCACGGACGTAAATTTTATATCGGTCTGAGATTTGCCTTGGATCGCAAAGAATAATCAATGAAAAAAATAATTACTTTTGAAAACAATGTTTCTAACAATTAATACGTTTACTATGAAAACAATCAAAATCTTATTCACGCTGGTAGTGTTCGTTATGATGGGTTTAACTGTTAATGCCCAGGCTAAAAAAGATACGACGGTTATTTTTAAAGTGGGAATTCATTGTCCTTCCTGCAAGGCTAAGTTGGATAAAGACATGCCTTTCGAGAAAGGAATCAAGGATTACAAGTTAAACATGAAAGATTCTACCGTGTTGATCTCTTACCGTATGGACAAGAATTCCGTGGCGGCGTTGAGAGCTGCTATCGAGCGTCATGACGTGAAAGTCTTGGGAATGTGTGATAAAGACGGGAATTTGATTAAAGGACACAAATGTTGTAAAGACGGGGCTAAAGCCGGACACGCTTGTGCTTGCGATAAGAAAGGTCAGGCCTGTGACAAAAAAGAGGGATGTAAAGGAGATTGCGGCACGTGTGCCGGGGGATGCGCTCACAAAGCCGGGGATCACCAATGCAGCGGTAAATGTGGAGATCACAAGGATGCGAAAGAGAGTAAATGTGAAGGAAAATGTGGAGACAATTGTTGTTCCAAGACCGGGAAAACAGACGAGTGCTGCAAGAATAAGAAAAAATAATCAAGATATATAGATGAATAAAAAAATGCCGGAAGTAATTCCGGCATTTTTTTATCATTGATTCAAAATGAATTGGTTCATCTTGTCGAAGTGTGCCTCCATGTCCTGCAATAGTTTCACCTGTACTTTTGTTCGTTGCAGGTTGTGTTCGGGATAGGTAATCGGGTAATAATGATCCCCGTCCAGGTAATCCGTCAGGAAGCGTACGGCTTGCAAGTAGGTCATCAGCGTGCATCCCCGGGCCAGCGTCTTTTTCTCTTTAAGGGTAAAGAGTTGTTTTGCTTTTTCCATGAATCCGGCGGTGAAAGCCTCGAAGTAACTCATGTTGAAAGCGACTTCATCAAGATTCCGGGTTTCTTCCCCGGCCGTGTTACACGCGGATCGGATGGCATCACCGAAATCGTAATGCACGATTCCCGGCATAACGGTATCTAGGTCAATCACGCAAAGCGGGTGATCGTTCCGGTCGAACAGGAGGTTGTTGGCCTTCGTGTCATTGTGTGTCACGCGGAGCGGGATGATTCCCTCGTCTTTCATTTGTTGCAATTCGAGCATTTCCTGATCGAATTTTTTCAAGTAATCCAGTAGTTCCTTGCTAGCCTCGATGCGAGCAGGTTCTGCCTTTGCCAAGGCTTCTCGCAACTCCCTCTGGCGTCGGGGCACGTTGTGGAAAAGCGGGATGGTTTCGATAAGCAGGGTCGCGTCGAAATCCGCTATCCGGTTCTCGAATTCGCCAAAACCGATTCCTACCTGATAGGCGATCTGGGCATCGGGAATGACATCAAAGCTTTTGGAACCTTTGATAAAGAGCGAGAGCGTCCAGTAATTACCCTCGTAATCTTTATAATAGGCTTTTCCCTTGTCCGTGTAGAAATACGTGATGTATTTCCGGGTGATGTCGCTCACCTTGTGCCGGAGCAGCCGGTTCCGGATATGCCCGCATACCAGTTCCTTGTTTTGAACCAGTTTCGGGATATCTTTGAAGACGTTCCCGTTAATTCGTTGGAGGATATACTCGACATCCTCGTCTACTTTCACCAGATAGGTGTCGTTGATATGGCCAGAGCCGTATGGTGTTGCGGAGACAAAATCCCCGCTTGATACGAACATTTCGTAGATTTTCTTTAGTCTGTCCATGCTTAGTTGTTTTTGTTGTTTTACCCGTTTTTATTTGTGCTTATTGCCCCATGTCCGTGTACAACCCTTCCCCGTCGAACTTTTGTAAGGCGTTGTTGACTAGTTCGGTATCTTCTTTATACGTGACGCCGAACCATTTCGCACTGGTGTTCAATACTTTTACTTTTACAGCCTTTTGTTTGATGAGTTCATCAACGACAAAAGGAATATAGATTTCGGCTTTTGGATTGTCGCTGTTCTTGTGGTAGAAATCGACGAATTGTTTCTCGATCTCCCCGAATAGAATAGGTGAGAACCCCCAGAAATTCATGGATACAACATCATTTCCCTGTAAAACGACTCCAGAATTCATGTCTTTGATGGTGTCGCCTTCTCTTCCGATTTTCGTGCGTTCGGTGATGCTTGTCAAGAAGTTATCCTGATCCACTGTGCATATTCCTCTGGATACGGTTCCATTCTCGGACAAGGTTGCCGCCAGTTGATATCCGGCTAGGCTGAAACATCTTTCATCCTGGTTGTCCGCGATGAAATCGTGCATTTTCACGAAAGCATCACGTCCGTAGAAATCGTCGGCATTGATCGCGATGAAAGGTTCATGGATATGATCTTTGGCCGCCCAGATGGCGTGAGCCGTACCCCAGGGCTTTTCCCGTTGAATGGGGGGGAGGTTACCCGGTAGTTGATCCATTTCCTGAAAGCAGTAAACGGTTTCCACGAGGCTTTCGGCATATTTACCGACAGCTTCTTTGAATTCGTTCTCGAAACTCCGGCGAATAATAAAAACAATCTTATCGAACCCGGCATGTACGGCATCATAGATCGAGTAATGCAATAATGTTTTTTTGTGCGGTCCGAGTAGTGCCAATTGTTTTAGACTTCCGAACCGGGAACCCATGCCTGCTGCCATGATGAGCAAGGTGGTTTTGTTTTTCTTCGTTTCCATGTAATTATATGTTATCTTTTGTTTTTGCTCTTCCTTAGGGCAAAGCTAATAAAAACTGTGAAAAGAATCTAGTAAGAGGTGTTTTGTTTTAGACTTTGAGATTAAAATTTTATTAATCAGTATTGCGTGCGAAGAAATGATCGAGAGATGTATTTCTGTTTAATAAAGAATTCCTGATGAATTAGTTATGACTACTTGAGGAGTACCGTTTATAAAATTATAGATCATTTATATAAATCCTTTATAAACCTTATTATAATAGGGTTCATATAGGGTTTATATAGGGTTCGTATAAGGTTCATGAAACTACTGAACAGGTATTCATTTAGTACTGTCGTGCGAACCGATATGTATCTCTATAAGACATGACGCTTGATTATCAGTGAATTTGATTGAATCCAAGGACAAGTGCGAGTAGAGCGTGTTGGATTTTCTTTGTTCTTTATTTGTAGATGTAAGAGTGGGATTTATGTATTGTTAGATTTGTGAATCATCCGTATCATCGGTGATTTCCGGCAGGTCCAGACTGGCGTCTTGCGCGGGCAAGGCTTCCACGGAACGAAGTTGCCGTTGAATGGCCCGGGTGCGTTTGCCCATGACTTCTTCGAGCTGGTTGTTGGCGGTTTGAAGATTCTTCTGGGCTTTCTCCAAAAGACCACCGAATTTTTCGAATTCAGCTTTTACACCACCGAGAACACGCCACACCTCGCTGCTGCGTTTTTGAATGGCGAGTGTGCGGAAACCCATTTGCAGACTGTTCAGGATGGCCGCAAGGGTGGTCGGTCCCGTGACGATGACGTGGTAATCCTGTTGTAATTGTTCGAGAAGGGCGGCCCGGCGGGTAACTTCCCCGTATATGCTTTCAAATGGGAGAAACATGATCCCGAAATCGGTGGTGCCGGGAGGGGCTAGGTATTTGTCCCGGATGTCTTTGGCCATGTTGCGGATCGTTTGTTCGAGGGTGCGGGATGCGGCCTCCACGTGTTGCAGGTCTCCGGAATCATAAGCGTTGAGTAATTGTTCGTAAACGTCTTTTGGGAATTTGGCATCAATCGGGAGATAAACGGTTTCATTCCCTTCTGCCCGGCCGGGTAGTTTGACGGCGAATTCGACGAGTTTGTCCGAGCCGGGTTTTGTTTTCACGTTGGCTTCGTACTGGTCGGGAGCGAGAATTTGTTCCAAGAGCATGGAAAGTTGTACCTCACCGATCGTTCCACGTATTTTCACGTTGCTGAGAACCCGTTTCAGGCCGCCCACGTCTTGGGCTAGAGTTTGCATTTCTCCCAGACCTTTCTGCACGCTTTCCAGTTGTTTGCTGACCAGTTCGAACGATTGTCCGATGCGTTCGTGCAAGGTTTTTTGTAATTTTTCGTCAACCGTGACCCGCATTTCTTCGAGTTTCTTTTCGGTGTTTTGCAGGAGTTCTTGCTGGCGGAGGGTAAGTTCACCCAATTTTTCCCGTTGCAGGCGGTTGAATTGTTCCATGTTTTCGGCAAAATTTTTCTGGAAGGCTTGTATGGCGGTATGGGTTTGTGTCGTGATGTTTTTCAGGGCTTCCCGGTGTTCCGTGCGGAAGTTGTTGAGCGATGAGGCAAGTTCTTCCCGGTCTTTGCGGGAGCGGTTTTCATCGTTTTCCCGGTTATAGCGTGATTCGTCACGGATCACTTTTTCCAGTTCCGTAATGTCCCGGGCGATATCCCGGGTAGGGTTCGTGTTACGGGAACGAATGTATAATCCGAAGATGATGATATTGAGTACGAGGAGTATTCCACACGTGATAAGTATAAGTAATTCCATATTCTTGAGCCTTTGATAGGTCAAAAATATGGAAAATAAGTCAGAGTTGCGTGTATTCTTCCTGAATTTGTTGCTGATCGTGCGGGACAAATATCAATGCCGTGGTGTCATAACCTCTCCTTCTGGCCCGTTGCTCCAAATCTTTTAATTTTTTGGGAGGGAGGGTTGGTGTGCGGCTCACGATCCAGAGATGATCGCATTGTGAGCTCCCGATGAGTGCGGCGCTGTAATCTTTCTCGACTTCCAGGATATGGTAATCCGTGTTGAAGATAAGAAAGTATGTTACCCGTAATATTCCCGGTTGGGTGGTGTCCGGGATGCGTACTTTGCCCACGATCTCTTTTTTCTCTCCCCGGAGACTGTCTTGGTAACCGCATCCGATGACTTCGATATTACCGTCCGGTTTGATGATGTACTGGGTGGTTACCCCAACGAGACCTCGTTCGAACGGGTGATCGAAACGAGCGATTTCATACCATAGACCGACATACTTTTTCAGGTCGAGCGAGTCGATCGCCCGGTTGTCGATCTCTTTGTCGGGTTGTGCCGTTGCCGTGATGATATTGCTCCCGACTAGCAATATCGTTAATAGTAATAATTTCATAGTACGAGTTGATTGTAAGGTGTTTAGTTTATTATCGTACTACGTCAGGGTGCAGGTGAATGTTACTGGAATTTAGTTTATAAAGTTCATAAAGTTTATAAGGTTTGTAAAGTTTTCGGGTTTTATAAACTATTCTTGTTTGCCAGTTGCCCGCAAGCCGCGTCAATGTCTTTTCCTTTGCTACGACGAACGTTTACCACGATGTTTTTACTTTCGAGGTAACGGACAAACTGGTCCCTGTTGGCATCGGGGCTGTGATGATAAGGTGCGTTGTCGACCTCGTTGTATTCAATGATGTTGATTTTTACCGGGAATTGTCGGCAGAATACGGCGAGAGCCTTGGCGTCTTCGAGGCTGTCGTTCACGTTTTTGAGCAATAGATACTCGAAGGTGGGGCGAGTGCCTGTTTTGTCGACAAAATATTTTATGGCTTCCGCTAGTTTCGGGAGCGGATAGGCTTTGTTGATCGGCATAATTTTATCCCGGGTCGTGTTTACTGCCGAATGGAGCGAGATGGCCAGGTTGAAGCGTACGTTGTCGTCAGCCAGACGTTTTATCCCCTCGATAATCCCGGACGTGGATAACGTGAGGCGGTAGGGCGACATGGCCAGTCCGTCTTCAGCGGTTATTTTTTCAATGGCGGCCAGGACGTTCTCGTAGTTGAGGAGCGGTTCGCCCATGCCCATGAACACGATGTTGGAAAGCGGCATACCTCGTTCCTCGGCAAGTCGTTTGACGGCTACTACCTGATCATATATTTCTTCCGGCAGGAGGTTGCGCGTGAATCCGAGTCCTCCCGTGGCGCAGAAACTACATTTCAATTTGCACCCGACCTGTGAAGAGACGCACACGGTTGCCTTGTCCCGTCCCGGGATAAGCACGGTTTCGATCAGGTTCCCGTCGGGCAAGGTGAAGCCGAGCTTAGTTGTCCCATCACTACTCTCTTGCTTATGGGTGAGTGTGGCGGTTTGCAGGATGAAATGCGTGGCGAGAAGTTCCCGGGTTCCTTTTGACAGGTTGGTCATGTCATCGAAGCGAGTGACTCCTTTTTGCCAGAGCCATTGCCAGATTTGTTTTGCTCGGAAGGCTTTCTCACCGAGTTGCACGAGAATGTCTGTTAGTGCCTGTTGCGAGTATGCTCTTATATTTGTTTTTTCCATGTATTCATTTTTTCCGTTGCAAAGATAGAGAGAAAACCGGAAAGTAGGAATTTGCTTTCTTGAATAAATACCAAGTTACTATTTTCTAAGTAGTATATATCATCTTAAAATTCGATCCAGATGTCATTTTCTAAAAAGTATTCTCTTAGTTTATGGATGGCCCGACTTTTTAATACTTTGACGGTATTCACGGCGATGTCGAGTTCATCCGCGATTTCTTTCGTGTTTTTTCCCGTGAGGGAAAGGTTCACGATGCGTTTACATTGTGGGGGTAAGCCCGCGATTGCTTCGTTTAATAGTAGATTTGCTTCTTGTTCTATGATCGTGTCCCACAGGGAATCTTCCCGATCGTTGTTTAGCGAGACTTTTTCGTAGCGTTTTTTTTCCCGGGCGAGTCCCCGGAGATAATTCAGGGATTCGTTGCGAATCATGATAAAAAGGTAATTCTCGATTGATTCGAGACTTTCGTATTGCTGTCTGTTTTCCCAGAATTTTATAATAACATCTTGGGCAAGATCTTGTGCAGTCTCGGAGTTTCCCGTGAGTTTGAATGCAATGGCGCATAAGGAGGCAAAATGTTCCCGGATGAAACTTTCCAAATTGAAATGATTACTTTTGACAGCCTTGTCCCCTTGCATAGAAAATTCTTTTCGTCGATTCTGTGAATCATCCGTTTGTAATATTGGATGGCTAAGAATGGGGCGAATTTACAAAAAGTTATTTGTATATCCAATTTGCCGAAAAAGAGAAACAAAATATAATCAATTCGTATCTAAATGAATTCTTGTAAATTTATATATGTGTACTATACAGAAGTATTATATTTGCTAATATGATTGTCTGCATTATTATTTGTTAATAAATTGTTTCTCAAAGTAGAATAATATTATTAGAAGATGATTGTTTGTGAGGGAGTAAGCATAATTTTAGCTGTTATTGAAGAAAATAATATAGATTTTTTTCCTTTCGTGTAATACCAAACGATACTTGGTGGTGTCTTTAGATAAAATATTAGTAAAAATGGATAGATTTCAAAGTCATCAAATAGTACAGGTTATCTTGAGGGTGAAATATGGTGTCGCCACGGATGAGGAGAAGAGGGTGTTTGAAGACTGGATCAAAGCCGGGGAAGAACATCAAGCACTTTATGATAAGATGGCTTCCGATGAGAGTTTAAAGGAGTATTTGAAATTGAAATTGGATTACGATCAAGCAACCGATTACGGGAAGTTGCATGCCGGGATATTGAATTCTTTGAATAAACGGAATCGACAGAGACGAATAAAGCGTTATTCCCTATGGGCGGGGAGTGCGGCTGCGGTTTTGCTCGTGGCAGGAATGTTCCTTTTCAAGTATATGGAGCCTTCAAGGGATGTTATAACAAGAAAACCGTACGTGGCTAAAATGGTGTCCGAGCCAAAGGTTCAGGATAAAGTTATTTTGGTTTTAGCCGATGGCGAGAAAGTTGGGATGACGAAAATTCGGCAGGATAGTATGCGGTTGGGAACAGCCATTGTTATGGGACAAGAGGATAGGCTTGTTTACGATTCCGATTCAGAACAAAAAGATTCGGTCGTGTTCGAGGAATCCGAGATAAATAAAATTATTACTACAACCGGTGGATTCTACACGTTGGTGTTGAGCGATGGTACCCGGGTCTGGTTAAATTCCGAGAGCGAGTTGGAGTATCCCGTTCTTTTTGGTAAAGGGAAACGGGTTGTCAAGTTAACCGGGGAAGCTTTTTTCGAGGTGACAAAGGATGCATCACGTCCTTTCATCGTGGAGACGAACGATATCCGTACGAGGGTGTTGGGAACTTCTTTTAATATAAAAGCTTACCAGAATGAACCAGCTATTGCCACGACACTTTTTACCGGGAAAGTTGAAGTCGCTCTATTGACCGATACTCTTCGAAGAGTTGTTTTGGTACCTGGCAAACAGGCCGATTTGAATTTGCAAACAAACCATTTGAGTGTGGGCGAAGTGAATCTTGAACACGTTATCGCGTGGAAGGAAGGAATGTTCATGTTTAATAAAGAGAATATTGAGGTTGTGACCCGTCAGATTGAGCGGTGGTATGGGGTGAAATTTATTTACGAGGCCGGTTGTCATAAATATTACACGTTTAACGGGTATTTGAGTAAGGATGAATCGTTGAAGACCATACTGGATGCGCTTACGTTCACGGGAGGTCCTAAATTTAAAATTGATGAAAATGTTGTCTATGTAAAAGATTAAAAAATAAATGGAGCGACTTGGCAGACAGCTCCATTTAAGATGCCTTGCGATAATGCAAGGGCAATGTTAAATTTAATATCACAAATCTATGAAAAAAAGAACGGAACCAAAAGTCTTTTTGGGACTTTTGTGTACCTACGGGAAATTGTTTAATGTTTTTTCGCTTTTTTTAGCGATAACGCTTTCTTCTTCCACGTGGGTATTGGGTCAGCAAGCGACATCGGGAACAATTTCTGTTGACCTTAAAGATGTTAGTGTTTTGCGTGCCTTGTACGAGATTAATCGTTTAGGCGGAAATCTCGTTACATTCAATGAGGAGACGGTGATGAAAGAACAGAAAAAGGTTACATTAAAATTAACAGATGTAACTGTGTTGAAAGCCGTTCAAGCTTGTTTGGAGGGAACCCAGTTGACTTGTAAGCAACAAGCAAACGGGAAAATCCTCGTGGGGCCTAAAGAGGAACCAAAATTTGCACAAGTAACGGGAAGGGTCGTGGATGAAAAAGGAAATCCGATTCCCGGGGCTACCGTGCTTATTCAGGGAACGACACAGGGAGTTGCCACGGATGCCGATGGGCGTTACACGATCAGCGTTCGACCAACCGATGCTTTGCGGGTTTCTTTTATCGGTTACAAAACGGAAGTTGTGGAGCCTAAGGGAAAGACAAAAATAAACATCCGGTTGAATCCCACGGCCGAGAATATCGAGGAGGTGACTGTCGTAGCTTTCGGGGAGCAAAAAAAGGAGAGTGTGGTATCTGCTATTACAACCGTGGATGCGAGGACTTTAAAGTCTTCAAGTAGTGACCTTACCAGTCAGTTTGCCGGAAAAATCGCCGGTATTGTCGGGTGGCAGACGGGAGGTCTTCCCGGAGCCTTGACGGAAGAGGAGATGAATACTAAATTCTACATCCGGGGTATAACTTCTTTTCAAACCAATGCTAATATTGATCCCTTGATCCTGATTGATGGCGTGGAATCTTCCAAACTGGACCTTTCTCGTATGACTCCGGAGGATATTGAGACTTTTAGCGTGATGAAAGATGCATCGGCTACCGCCATGTATGGTGCTCGTGGAGCCAATGGGGTTATTCTTGTGACGACCAAAAGAGGGGAAGAAGGTAGTGTTTATACTTCAGTTCGTTACGAGGCTGTAGTAAGTATGCCGACCCGGGAAATTGATGTGGTAGATCCTGTTACTTACATGAAAATGTACAATCGGGCATTATTGGCTCGCAATCCTGCGGCAACTCCGCAGTATAGCGTGGAACGTATCGAGCGTACCGGTTCACCGCTGTATCCTTCTTGGGTGTATCCTGCCAATGACTGGTATGATGTCATGTTTCATGATTACTCTATTAATCACCGTGCAGGGTTGAACATCCGGGGAGGTTCCCGTTTAGTTCAATATTACGCTTCTGTCAATTATGTTCGGGATGAGGGTATGTTGAAAACCGATCGTTTGAATCAATTCAAAACTAATATAGAGAATAACACCTTCTCTTTCCGGACAAATTTGAATATTGACTTGAGTGCAGGGATTCGTTTGAACATCAATACTTCTGCTAACTTGGATAAATATCGGGGGCCTTATGCCGACGTGACCGAAGCTTACTACATGGCTTTCAACGCTTCTCCGGTGGATTTTGCACCCGTTTATCCGGGAGACGAAACTTACGGCTGGCCGCATCTTCGTTTTGGTGCGGTGGATCAGAATACAGTTAATCCTTACATGCAGCTTCATCAAGGATACAAGGATCGCCGTCGTTATTCGGCTGTTGCTCGTGCGGAGTATATTCATAACCTATCGCCTATTCTCAAAGGATTGGAATTACGGGCTTCTGTTTCCTTGAATCAAACGGGTTACTATGCTAATGCCTATAAAACGATTCCTTATATGTATTCTTTGGCGAAATATGATTTTGAGACCGGAGTGCATATATTAAATGCTATCAATGGGTTGGAAGCATCAAGGACACTGGATAAAGATCCTAAAAAGAGTGAGAGTTCTCAGGCCACGCAGATGACTTACGAGATACGAGGGTTGCATGTTGCGGCTTGGGGCGAACACCAGACCAGTTTAACGGCCGTGCTTAATGCACAGGAAACGACTAATTCGAACACGGCAACCGTTTTGGATGGTATTCCTCAGCGAAACATGGGATTCTCTATGCGAGGGACCTACGGATTCCGGGACAGGTATTTTGCAGAAGCCAGTTTCGGTTATAATGGTTCCGAGCGTTTTGCCAAAAATCACCGATACGGCTTTTTTCCCGCGGTTGGAGGAGCATGGATCGCATCTAAAGAGGGTTTCTTTGTAAATCATACTTCCCACTGGCTTTCTTTCTTGAAATTTCGCCTTTCTTGGGGTAAAGTTGGGAATGACGGTGTTATCAGTACCCCGCATTTCACTCATTTACCTTTGTTAAAACCTGAGAGTGCTACAGATCCTTCTCCGAACGGACAGCAGATGTCTATCTATAAAATAATATCTTATCCTAATGACAAGATTACATGGGAGATTGCAGAACAAACGAATTTGGGTATAGAAACTAAGTTTTTCGGTGGGATTGTTGAATTGAATGCTGATATTTATCAAGAGGTTCGTCATAATATCCTTGATTACCGTTACACGATGCCTTCAACTACCGGATTGGAGTCTCCCCAGATCGGAAACGTCGGTAAGGCTCGTTCCCGGGGAATAGACCTTTCGGGTAAAATACAGCACGCTTTTTCTCCTGATTTCTGGATGATCTTGAACGGGACATTCACGTATAATAAAGCTGTTTTCAAAGAGATTGAAGAAGCCACGAACAAACCGGAATGGCAACGAAAAAAAGGACATGAGTTGTCTCAAGCGATCGGCTACATCGCGGAGGGACTTTTCCGCGATCAGGCAGAAATCGACAACTCTCCCCGACAAGGTGGGGATGTGATGCCGGGCGACATCCGTTACCGCGACTTGAATAACGATGGGGTGATTGACGTGAACGATGCTACTTATATCGGATTCCCGGAAACTCCGCGGGTAATTTATGGTTTCAGCGGCTTTTTTAATTTCAAGAATTTCGAGTTTAGTTTTGCTTTTCAGGGATCGGGTAAACGAGCTTTTTTCATGAATCCTATGAGTATTGGTCCGTTCGAGAATAACCGGGCCATGTTGAAGGCAATTTATGATGATCATTGGAGTGAAGACAACATGAAAGAACGTCCTTTCTGGCCGCGTCTTTCCACGCAATCAATAGATGTTCATAACCCACAGGAGAACTGGGGTACCGGTGCGGAAATCCGGAAGTCCACTTATTTCATGAGAGAATGTAGTTTCTTGCGTTGCACGTCTATCGAGTTGGCTTATAATGTGTCGCAAAGTTTGTTGCGTAAGTTAAGAATGCAAAGTGTGAAATTTTATGCCCGGGTTAACAATCCTTTCCTGATCACGGATTTTAAGGTTTGGGATGTGGAATTAGGTAATAGTGGCTTTAACTACCCGATCCAGCGGACCTGGTCGGTCGGATTGAATGTAAGTTTCTAAATTAAATACGTGTTATGATGAAAAAATATTTGTTATCTATACTTTGTGTTATTTTCCTGCTCCCCGGGTGTGATTACCTTGATATGGTTCCGGAAAAAGACATAGAAACCGTGGAGTCTATTTTCGAGCAAAGATCGAAGGTCGAAGTATGGTGGAAAGGACTTTACAGCGAGTTGAATAATGTGTTCGCAAGTATTGCGACAAATACCTCTTACATGGGTGCGGATGAATTCGTGACTTGTCAGGCTTTGTATAATTCAAGCCTGTATCAGCTTGACGGGTTGAAAGTGGCAGACGGACAACAGATGTCGCAAAATCCTTACGGGGCTATTTGGTACAAAATGTACACGATCATTAGGAATAGTAATACATTTCTTGAAAATATTGATCGGACCTACAATATGACCGAAGAAGATCGTAATTGGTGGAAGGCTGATGTGAAAGCGGTTAAAGCTTTTATTTATTTCGAATTAATGCGCCATTACGGTCCTATTTGTTTGGTTCCTCAAAATATGCCGGTGGACTTGGACGTGAAAGAATATCAATTACCGCGTCAACCCGTGGACTCTTGTTTTAAAGAGATTATTAATTTACTGGATGAAGCAATGAAGTATGTACCTATGCATAGTCAGCGATTAAGTAATTACGGACATACATTTTGTCTTGAAGCATTGTATGCTTTAAAAGCTAAAGTATTACTTTACGCCGCTTCTCCATTGTTTAACGGGAATGCGTTTTATGCTGATTTTAAGAACAAGAACGGGGAATTACTTTTTAATTCTAGTTATGATCGGAATAAGTGGTTATTGGCGGCGGAAGCTGCGGACAAAGCAGCAGCAATATGTGCATCGGGGGATCGGGAAATGTTCTCCGGACAAAGTACGAAAAAAACGAAATTGTTGAATAAGATGTATGATCTTGAGACCAGTATGTTCTCCCGCTTTAATAATCAGGAATATTTGTTGGAATGGAAGTACGTGGATTTCAGGTTTCATGATTTTACTTTACCGCGGTTGATGGGGGATGATAAGAATTTTGAAACCAATTCTCTTGGTTGTTTATCGCCTTCAATGAAAATGGTGGAGATGTACTACACGGAACATGGTTTACCTATTGATGCCGACAATACTTGGAGTTATGCTAATCGTTACAAGTTGGGAGCCGAGAGTAGTCAGCTCTATGAGGATGTGATTCCGTTGAATACCACCGTGGTGAATCTTCACTTGCGGCGGGAACCTCGTTTCTACGCTCATATTGCCGGGGACCGGATGTACTGGCAACGAGGGACGAATACTCTGTGGGATAATTATAATTTGCTCGTGGAGGCGCATAAAAATGAAAAGCCTTGGGGAACCCAGTCTGATTTTATTGTAAGCAACACATGGCAGAATATTAGCGGTTACTGGTTGAAAAAGCATCTTTTTTCATGGTATACAACTCAAAGTTATTCGACTAATTTGCAGGGGAATGAAACGGTGGCAATCATTCGTTTGGCCGAGGTGTTCCTCATGCAAGCGGAAGCGTGGAACGAGTATCTGGAACAACCGGATAGCCGGGTGTATGATCCGCTTGACAAAGTGCGCGAACGTGCCGGAATCCCGCCGGTAAGGGAAGCTTGGAAAACTTATTCAAACAACCCGGCGAAAGTGGATTCAAAAATCGGTATGCGCGAGATTATTCGTCAGGAGTACAATGTTGAGTTTGCTTTTGAAGGACATCGCTATTGGAATCTTCGCCGTTGGTTGATTGCTCATCAGACGATGAACGAAAAACAATACGGTTGGAATATCCTTGGGACAAGTTTCCAGGCTTTCTACAATAACGAGAATGGCCCGATCGTGGTTTGGAGTAAAAATAAGTTCGTGGCCCCGCGGGATTACTTCGATCCTCTGGATGCCGAAGAGATTCTTATCTCCGGGATGGTTCAGAATCCGGGGTGGTAGATGATTTTAGATTTACAATTGTAGATTTAGTTATTAAAAAATAGTATGATGAGAAATACAATTTTGTTATTATTATTGATATTCAGTTTTTCTGCCTGTAATGACGATGACACTGTTTTCGAGACAGGGACAGAAGGATTGGAAGTTAAATTCACACCTGTGGCGGGGGGAGCAATGATGCACTATACCTTACCGAATAACAGGGATATTTTTGCCATGAATGTCCGTTACAAGGATTGGCAGGGGAATAACGTGTTGAAAACCTGTGGTTACAGTGGCGATTCGCTCCTTTTAGATGGTTTTACCCGGGGACAGGAGGTTGCTGTTAATCTTTCTTTTGTCAATCACCGGAATGAAGAATCCGCATCGTTGGAATACTCGTTCGAAACCTTGGATAGTGCGCCTTGGGCCTTCTTCGATGATTTGGAAGTTTCTTCTTCTTGGAATGGATTTCAAGTGATTTATAAAAGTCCGACAGTGGTAACCGGGATGGCTCATATTTTTTACTTGGGAATTAATCCGGTGACACAAAAGGAAGATACGATTCTAGTGAACAGTTTCCCACTTCTTCAGGGGGGAGATACATTGAATTTTATTTTACAGCAGGAAAATTTGAAAAACACGGTGATCGTTCGCACGGAGGATTTTAAAGGATACCGGGTAAGACAGGAGATTTTTCCGGATGTTGATGCTTTCCGAAGTGAAAAATGGCCCATGACGGCTGCGGATTTTAATGATTTCGGGATTTCTATAGAGGATGTAAAAGCGAAGACAGGCGTACAGTATTTGTTTGATGGGGAGTTGAGAGGAGAAGAACGCTTTATAGCTTCAACTGCTGTTACGGATACACGGTCGGGAACCGAAGTTTGTGCTACTTACGTGGCCGGCCCCTATGCTTTTGGTAAACCGATCATACTTGATTTAAGAGAACAGAAAACACCGGCTTGGGTTCGTATGTATTGTTTTTGCCCAATGACCGCTAGGTTCACGGTTGCTAATCAGGCTTTGTCAAATGTATGGAAAGGCTCTTATGAAGATAAACTTCCATGTAATGTGACCGTGTACGGTAACAAGGAGTCTTCAGATCCGAATGCTGACGGGTGGGAATACTTGGGACGTTTGGCTCAAGATCCGAGCGCTGAGGTACAAAGGGAGTGGTGGGCGTATCGTACAACACAACTTGAATCAGCCCCGAGTGATGTAAATGAACTTGCGAAACAGGATCCTATTTACGTGGATATTCTGCTTCCCCCGCATAATAAAACTTATCGTTATCTGAAACTTGTGGTAAATGATACGTTTGATACTCGTAAAAGTAATGTGAATACTAATGAACAAGACCATTTTACGTTGCATGAACTGGAAGTTTATGTAAAAAAGAATTAAGTTATGAGAAAGAGAAAATATATAATAAATTTATTTGCTGCAGTTGCTTTACTGGTTGGTTGCAATGAAAGTCTGGAGGATACGTATAGCGATTATGCAGGCGACGGGAAGATCCGTTATGTGGCAAAATGTACGGAAGTACATGTTACTCCCAGATGGGAAGGCTTGGTGTTGGAATGGATAAACGGTACGGATGCCACAATTGATAAAATAAAGGTTGTGTGGACTGTTGAGGATCGTAAAGATTCTGTATTTTTACCGAATACCTCTACTTCTTTCGAGTTGAAAAACTTAACGGACGGAACTTTCCGATTCGACGTTTGTGCCGTGGACTCGGTAGGTAACCAGTCATTGACAGAAACGACGTATGGACGCCCGTACACGCGACAACACGAGATTATGTTGGCTTTTACGAGAGGCGTTTTGAAGTCCTATTTCTTGAAGAATAAAATGATTTTCTTTTCCGATATGTGGAATGAGAATATCGAAGAGATGAAATTGCAGTACAAGAATACGCAAGGGGAAACTCAATATTACGTGTTCGATAAGGAAACGAGTTATAATAATCTTGTCACGATTGATGATGTGAGTATGAATCAGGCAGATACGGTTTATGTACTTCGAAAAGGAAGACTGGAAGATTGTCCGGATATAATAGAGTTCGATCCTTATGCGATCAGTCGCAAGAAGAATTTTAGCGCTGGATTCGTGAACGCCATTCACCTACGTTACGGTAAGTTGACAGACACGAAAGAGCAGGAAGCCGAGTTTGAAAAATTTGTTGAGGAGGTTGAAGAACTGGAGTTCGATTATGACATCGAAACTTTTGAAGATGTACTTTATTGCCCTAAACTGAAAAAACTTATATTTGGGAAAAATCGTTACCTGGATTCCCGATATGGAACAGAATATGATAAAAGTCTATTACTGGGATCTGAAGAGAAGAGTGTTCAGGTGTTAAACAAAGCAAATGAAATATTGGGGTTGACAATCGATTATTATGGAGGATGGGAGATTCATTATTTTAATTATGAATTACCGTACATGACTTATATTGATTATCCCCAATTACCCTCGGACTTGAAGGTGATAGAGAAAGAAGCTTTGAGAGAATATAGTGACGGGAATAGAATTTATTGTTCTCCTACCGATCCGTACGCAAAGTTAAATAATTTGTTGGATGACGATGTGGAAAGTGTGTGGGCTACAACATCCTATACTTCTCTGCGTGATTACGAGATGCAGATGGAATTACTTGAACCGACTGAGATTCGTGGAATAAAGGTGGCACAGGCACTGTATAATCCCAGATCAGACCAAGAAACACCAAACTTTATGCCTTCTACAATTACGATAGAGACTTCTGTTGATGGAGCCAATTGGGACAAGGTTACATTCCTTGAAATAAATACCTTGGGACGTGGTTCGGGAGAGGTAACCCTGTTACCGATAGCAGAAGGTTTGCGAAAAGTTCGATACATCAGATTTTTCTTACGTGACAGAGCTGACATGGGAGGAAACTGTATGATTAAATTGGGAGATATTATCCCTTACAAGTAAAATATATTATTAACGACCGCTCCGGCGGTCGTTAAGTAAATACTAAAAAGGTATGTTAAAAATAAGTCATTTAACCAGACTCTTTTTTAGCGGGATACTATTATTGACTTTTTCCGGTGTATTCGGGCAAGAGCAGGAGGATCGTCTTTTGCAACTGATGAAGCAGGAGTTGAAATACAACATGGAGGAGTTAAAGAAACAGGAGAGTGTCCCCTATTATATGAATATGCGGGCAATGGACGACTATACCATAACGGTTGTAAGTTCGTTCGGAGCTGTAACATCCGCCAACGAAAACCGCATGCGGACGTTAGTACCACAAATCCGGTTGGGTAGTCCGGATTTGGATAATTTTAAGTATAACATGCAGGGAGGGATTGCCGGACCCAATGCACAAGGTGCCCAAGGGGTGATTTTACCTTTGGATGATCATGCCACGGATGCGATTCGAGAAGCGATCTGGCGGGAAATATTGCAACGTTATGAATTTGCCCGTAACATGTATGATCAAGCAAAGACCCGGGCTACCGTGAGCGTGGAGGATGAGGATAAGGCTCCTTGTTTTTCGGAGGCACCCGTGGAACATTATTATGAAGCACCTTTGGCTGTCGGAAGACAGAAAATGGATATCAAACGGGCTTGGGAACAGCGAATGGATGAGGTTTCCGCCGTGTTCAAGTCCTGCCCGGCGTTGCGGGAAGGATCAGCCAGTTTTAGCTTTCAGGTTTTACGTACTTACTTCGTGAATAGCGAGGGGAGTGTGGTCGTGCAAAATCGGGTTTCTACCCGGGTGATGTTAATGGCATCATTGAAGGCGGCAGACGGGATGGAATTACCCTTGAATATGGACTATTTCGCTTACACGCCCGACGAGTTGCCGGATAATGACCGGATGATCGCTGATGCACAGGATATGATCAAACGGTTGATGGCGTTGCGTGATGCGCCAGTTGCTGATCCTTACACGGGACCTGCTATTTTATCGGGACCTGCCAGCGGGGTGTTTTTTCACGAGATTTTCGGTCACCGCTTGGAGGGGCATCGCTTGAAATCGGGCGGTCAAACCTTTAAGAAGATGGTAGGAGAACAAGTTCTGCCTGCTGAATTTCAAGTGTATTGTGCGCCTTTGTTAAAACGGTACGCCAATACTGACTTATATGGTCATTACGTGTATGATGACGAGGGGGTGAAGGCTCGCCGCGTGGATAACGTGGTGAATGGTGTGTTGAAGGAATTCTTGATGAGCCGGGTGCCGTTGGATGGTTTTCCGGCGAGTAACGGTCATGGCCGTACTTCCGGTGGGGGCGATCCCGTGTCCCGGCAATCCAATTTGATTATAGAGACTACCCGTCCTTACGCGGAAGACGAACTTCGGGCCATGTTGGTAGCGGAAGCTCAAAAACAAGGGAAAGAATACGGTTACTATTTCCGGACCGTGACAAGCGGGTTCACGTACACGGGTGAAGGGGGAAGCCTGAACTCGTTCAACGTGACACCTTTGGAAGTGTATCGGGTGTTTGTGGATGGTCGTCCCGACCAACTGGTGCGGGGTGTGGACATGATCGGAACCCCGTTGTCGATGTTCTCCAATATTACGGCTGCCGGTAATGAACCCAGTGTTTTCACGGGCGTTTGTGGTGCGGAGTCGGGTTGGGTTCCCGTGACGGCCTCATCACCCACGATATTCGTGAGCCAGATCGAGACACAACGCCGGGCTCAAGCACGTGATATTGCTCCTATCTTACCCTCGCCGAAACCGGAAGAGTTTACAGATAAAGATACTGACAAGGTGATTTTCGCGGCCATGCGTTCAGAACAGGAGCGTAATAATGCGGCTCTTATCCTGCCGGGCGGGCCGAAACCCTATTATATCTCGTATACGGTGGCCCGTTACCGACGCTTCCAAGTGGTCGGTTCACTGGGAGGATTGTTCCATTCTAGTGTTTCGCCATGGCAAATGAACGGGGGGGTGCAGGTGATACTTGGTGATTATCAGAATAATAGTGACGTGAGTTACATGGATCAAATTGCTCCCGCACAGTTACCGTCAGAGGTCGACTATGACGTGATTCGCCGAGGATTGTGGGAATCGTCGGACATGATGTACAAGTATGCGTTGGGAGCTATGGCTCAAAAAACGAATTACCTTCAACAAAATCCCAAGTCTCCGGATGAAGCGACTTTGGCGGATATGCAACAACTTCCGGCGGTGACTCGCTTGCAGGAACGGGAAGTGAAATACGAGATCGACTTGGCAGGTTTGCAACAATTGGTGACTGAAGTTTCGGCCGTGTTCAAGGAGTATAAGGATATTTATAATTCCAGCGTGAGCGTGAGCGGTACGGAAGTAGACCTTTATCGGTTGACCACGGAAGGGGTACAATTGAAATCTCCCGGTGGTTTCGTGAATATATCTGTTTCTGCCGAGGCTAGAGCCGATGATGGCTCTAATGTTGGTGATTCGTTTTCGCTTTCATTATTGAATCCGGCAGAAATTCCTTCGATCGAGCAGTTGAAAGAACGAGTGAAAGCGTTTGCCGAGGGATTGTTACAATTGAAAGCGGCTCCCCCGGTAGCGGAATATTATAATGGTCCGATCATGTTCGAGGGTGGGGCTGTTGCCACGATCTTGGCTAATAATCTGTTGTATCGTGGCGGCTTGATCGCTTCCCGTACTCTAACCCCGACACGTGGAGGACTGGTAGATCAGTTCGGAAGTAAGATTATGGATAATCGTTTGACAATCAAAAATTACACGGCGATGAAAGAGTATAACGGCATACCGTTATATGGTTATTACGAGGTTGATGGGGAAGGGGTCACGCCGGAAGCTGAGATGACGTTGGTCGAGAAAGGCGTTTTCAAGAAAATGTTGAACGGGCGTACACCGACCTTGCAGGCTCTGGAAACAACGGGTAGTGCTCGTTTTATCCTATCACCACAAAGTCCTACCGTTACGACGGGAACCGGGACCATTCACGTGCAGGTAGAGAAAGGGACTTCTCACGAGAAGATGAAGAAGATGTTGATCAAGGCGGCCAAGGAAGCCGGACAATCGTGTGCTTACATCGTGAGAGGTATAGCCGGATCAGCGTTAGTTGTTTACCGGGTTGATCTCAAGGATGGGAAAGAGACACGGGTTCGTACCACGGGTTTCCGTATGCCTGATCTGACGAAATTGCAGAAAATAATGGCGATATCCTCGAAAGAAGAAGTTATGAATTACTTGCCTAATTATTATCCCGCCTCTATGATCTATCCTGCCGGAATGATCGTGGACGGTCTGGTAATAGAGAAGGCAACCCCGAAACCGGTGAAAGAACCTGCATTAAAAGTTCCGAGACAGCGGGAACAAGAATAGTAAATTAAGTCAAAGTCTCCCGTGTTGGCCTTTATTGGTTTTAGCGGGAGATGATTTAAGCTAAAAGTTAAAAACTAGTAAGTTTAGAATTTTGAACGGAGGACTACCACCCCTAGCCCCTCCTTACACAGGCGGGGAAACCGCTTGGTAATCAACTCTCCCCCTGTGTAAGGGGGAGCCGGAGGGGGTAGTTGGAAAATTAGAAACTAGAAACTAAAAACTATGAAAAAGATTTTATTTACCGTAAGTCTCTTGTTGGGGTGCCTTTTTACAAGTATGGCACAAGGAGATAGCTACAAGATAGAAGGACGACTAGCTAACACGGTCAACGGGAAATTATTACTGATTGCCGACACGGAGAACGGAATGATCGATATTGGTGAGGCAACGGTCACGAACGGGATATTCGAATTTACAGGTCGGATGCCAGAGATGACAGTCGTTTACTTGACTCCCGTCAAGAAGACCCCGGTACTAGCAACAATCATGCTGGAGAATGCTCATTACACGATCACGCTTGGTACGAATGAAATGATTGTTGAAAGTGATAGCGAAGCTCAAAAAATATGGAAAGAATTCGACGATTTGAATAAATGTCTGTTACGAACCCAACAACAAATGGATGCACAGGCACGTCAGAATATATCGCTTCAGCCAAAGTTACAACAGGAATTCAGTAAAATAGAGAACAAAGTGTTAGCTGATGAATTGGCGTTAATAAAGAAGTATAGCGATTCGTACGTGTCCGCTTACGTGGTGGCCGGGAAAATGCTGGGTATGGACGACACGAAATTGACCGCACGTTACGAAGCTCTTGGCGAGAAGGCGAAAGCATCTTTCTATGGCAAACGGGTAGCAACCAAGTTAGCCGAGATGCAAAAAGTTGCCGTGGGGGCGATTGCACCCAATTTCAGTGCTCCGTTGGCCGATGGCGGAGTACTTGCCTTGCACGAGACAAAGGGAAAAGTGAAGATCGTGGATTTTTGGGCATCTTGGTGCCAACCTTGTCGGCAGGAAAATGTGAATCTGTTGAAACTCTATAAACGTTATCGCCCGAGAGGTTTGGAGATCATCAGTGTCTCTCTTGATGATAATAAGCAAGCTTGGTTAACCGCAATCGGTCAGGATGGTAGTGACTGGAAAAACGTGTCCGACTTGAAACAGCCTTCTGCGATTGCTACCGAGTATTTGGTAACAACCATTCCCCGTACTTTTATTCTTGATGAGGAAAATCGTATTGTGGCAAAGAATCTCCGGGGCAAAGAACTGGAGAAGTTTATTGTGGAAATGCTGAAGAAGAAGAAAGAGTAAGGTTAGAAAAAAAATGGTTTAACCCCCGAAGCCGGCTCAATTCTCATCCTTGAGGCGGCTTTTTTTATAACGAAATATGTAAGATGATGAAAAAGAAATTATTAAAACATATTGTTTTTCTTTTTATCCTACTGACTTTTGGTGGTTGTGTAAATGAGATGGATATGATTGATCATGAACAAAATTTTGATCCAGACATAGAATTATTTGTTTTGCCCGATCCGATAAAAGCAATATTTGAGTTTGATAAATCAATAAATAATATATATGATAGATCTAATATATTATCTCATATTGAATTCTTATACTCCAATCGCAAAACACGCAAATTACTTATTTTTTTAATGGAATCTGGTATAAGAATTAATTTTTATAAGTTTCCTGCTGGCTCTGAATCGAAAAACGAAGCACAGTGTAAACCCAGTTTTATTATCACGGAAATAGGCTTTAATGGTAGTAATCATATAACTTTTGAAAATCTATTACATGAACTATTACATCTTTATGCTTATCTTAATTATAAAACTTATACTGATGGATATTATGCTGCTTGTGAAGAATATGAAGTAAGGGTTTTAACGGATTTGATTATGAGTAGAGATTTTAAAGGTTTGGTTTTCGAATATCAAGGAATGAAATCAGTCTCTGGTGATAGTATTTATTCAGATTACCAAGAATGGTTGAAAACTCTAATAAACGCTTATAATTATAATTCAAATTTGATAGTACGTAAATTTCAAATGTATGGAGTATTTTGCATTACAAATTTTCTTGATTTTAGTGACAAAGAAAATAAATTTTCATTACAGATAACTGATTTTAATCATTATACTCCTCTTTTGTTAAAAGTCTTTTGGCAAGGCTTCTAAATTTAAAAGAACAAATATATTATTCATCCTAAAAAATAGAAACCAAATGAAAAAAGTAATTCTAATATTATTGGTAAACCTGCTATGTGGTATATTGGCAAAAGCGGGTGTTGTTCGAGATTATGGTATGATTATCGATACTTTGCCACAGAGAGTAATTAATGGTTTAACAGTTATACCTATAAGGGTTAGTAACAAAGAATCGACAGAAGTATTTTGGGAGTTACGTATACCCGGATTCGAAAAGAAATATCAGCATTTCGAGAGTAAGTATCCGGGATGTATCAATTATAATTTAATGACAGAGGAGATAGAAAATATTGTGCGGAGTTGGCCGGATTATATTTGGCAGAAGATTGTTCCCGCAGAGATAAAAACACGGGTAAAAGATATATCTGGACGGAAAGATTTTGAAATAACTCTCCACCTTAACAAAGAAGGAGATGTTTTTGATATTACATTTTGGATGAGTAACAATATATTCCAAGTCTTAGATTCTCTTGCCAAAAACACGATGAAAGAGTTATACGATAACCTATCAAAAGAGTCTTGTGAAATAATTAAACAAGCTGAATTTTTAATTTTTGACGAACACTATCCTGGGAAAGAATATATCAGCATAAAGATGCCTTGGGCTGTTTATGACATGTTCGGAACATTTAATTTCAAAAAGGCACTAAAGGAAGCTGATGAGGAGTTGAAAAAAGTAAATTGAAATAACATGCTTGAATCCAAAATTGCCTCATGTTCTTCAAAATGAATATCTGATGTTTGGAATATTATCATTATAAAAAGATGATGTGATGAATTTTTATTAACCAATAACCTATGAATTATGAAAAAGTTGTATTTTATTCTATGGGTATTTTTGGCTTGTTTTGTTGTTTTTCCTCCAGTAGAAGTTTCCGGGCAAAGCGTGGTGCTTATCGAGAAGGATACTTTTCAGATGTATTCCAATCCTTTAGGGGCGGATTCAACGTTATCGGCTAAAGTGTCGGATCGTTTATATGACTCTTGCTATATCCGGGATTTATCGGTCAGTGTGGAGTGGTGGCGATTACAGAATGATTCGTTGTTTCTGGAGAAGATCGAGGATTGTTACAGCACAGTACGTTCTGACGATCATAAAATGGTCTTTATGGATTTAGAGGGTATTTTTGACGATTATGTGCAGGATGGAAAAGTTTTTGCCTCGTGGTTTAGTGGTGAGCTGAACGTGGTAGGAGGGGAATGTATTCATCGGGGAGGTATGGGATTTCGGTCGGATTACGAGGATGAATGGATCTACCGGGTGGAAAACGGACGAGTGGTTTCCCGATCGACTTATCGTAATGTATGGAAAGAAACTGTTTTTTCGGTGGAATATACGTTACCATTAATCGAGACGTTGTTTAACGGGGATCGCTTCCCGGAGTTGGCAAATAAGTATTTGCTTGCTAAAGTACAGGTAATTTCCCGGCCTGACGGTAGCATTGACAGTTTAGGGATTGCGGTGCGTGTGGTACCGGATAAATCCTCTATTAGTCAGGTGAGAGACAATGACGGGAAATGGATTGAAAATGATTTTTCCAACCCCTATATACAAGAATTGAAGGAATGCGTGCTGCTTGTCCCCGCATGGGATTACGTGAAACTTTGCGGTCGAGTGCATTCGCAGCCGGGAAGTGAACTGAGAGTATGGGAAGGTAAGGGATGTAAAGCTGTTTATCGTGATTCTCACTGGAATTTCGGGATGACGGACACGCTTCGGATGGATGGTCGAGCTTATAAATTAGAAAATTATCCTCTTCAATATGATATGAATCTTTACGCCCGTATTCGTTCCTTGCTGCGGGACGAGTTTACCCCTCGTTGTTTGCGAGGATATACTGCTTGCTGGGAAATCCGGGATGGTTTTCTTTATTTGATTTCACTTCGAGGAGCCGAGTCGGGGAAGATAATTTCTTTTGATGTTATTTTTCCTGGGAGTGATGGATCACCGATAAAGGCGATATGGTACACGGGAGAATTGCATTTATCTACCGGGAATAATGTGGATTATGTTAACTTTTCTCGGGGAAATGCTAGCGAAGAGATTTCTTATAAAGTAAGAAAGGGAAAGATTCTTAAATAAACTATTTCATGTTTCTAATCTTTCAGGTTTGCCACGGAATACGTTAGTAGAAAGAACTGGAGAGAAAAATCGAGTGAAATATATAAATTCAAGAAGGCGAAACAGGGATATTCATTCCCTGTTTTGTTTTCTTGAGTTTTGATGATATAATGACTCAATCATTCCCGATAGGGTCAATTCCTTTATTTTCGATCATCAGGACAATGGCTTTCTGTTTTGCGATAGGTCTGTGCATGATACCTTTGGGTACGCATACACCTTCGAATTGTCCCAGTTCGAAATTGCCCTTTTCTGTTTCCAGAACAATGGAACCATCAATAACAAAAAAGAGTTCGTCGTCATGATCGTGTTTATGCAGATGATATTCTCCTTCGAAGATCCCAAGTCTGAATACCGAGGAATTGACCTCGCATAATGATTGGTTGAACCATTTATCGGTACATTCTTTTACAATTTCCGGTACATTGATCTTTTCCAGGTAATTGTATTTAATGTCCATTTGCATGTTGTAATTTAATTTCTGTTTCATGTGAGATTCTTTATTCTAATAATTGAGTTTATAATTTTTGTCGATACCTAAAAGCTCCGGCATTGCAAGAGGCCGGATTATTCTTCCCAACAAGTACAAAGATACTAAATCTAGCGGACTCGGATACATGTTTATACAATGAATAGAATGTTATAATAATATTAAATCACGGGGAGTTACGTGAAATTTCTATGAATTAAATTGTATATTCGCGATCGTTTGTTGGAGGCGTGGGAATTTTTGACCGGAATTATATTAGATCAAGATTATATATTAAACGTGAAATTTAAACAGATGAAGAGAGTTTTTATTATTGTATTTGCTTTACTTTCAGCGTCAATAGCGCGGGCGGATGAAGGTATGTGGCTGTTGTCCTTGCTTGGAAAGAACATCGAACAGATGCAGGCACAAGGATGTAAATTGACAGCGGAAGATATCTATTCCGTGAATCAGGCTTCATTGAAAGACGCTATTGTTGGGTTAGGTAAAGTGGAGAGTCCTTTCTGGCATTTCTGTTCAGGAGAGATTATTTCCGACAAAGGTTTGGTTCTGACAAACCACCACTGCGGATTCGATGTGATCCAAAAACATTCTACCTTGGAACACGATTACTTGACGAATGGTTTCTGGGCTTACAAGCATTCGGATGAATTGCCGAATCCGGGAATCACGGCTTCTATCCTGCAACGTATGGAAGATGTAACCGATCAGGTAAATGCCGTTTTGAACGATAACATGACTGAAGAGGAACGTGCTGAAGCTATCGAGCGAATTTCCGCTCAAATTGTTGCCAAGGCTGTGCAAGGAACTGACTTGAGAGCTCAGGTAAAGGATATGTTCGAAGGGAATCAATTCTTCTTGTTAGTATATAAAATTTACCAAGATGTTCGTTTGGTTGGAGCTCCGCCACAGAGCATGGGTAAATTCGGAGGAGACACGGATAACTGGGTATGGCCGCGTCACACGGCAGACTTCTCCATGATGCGTATCTACACGGGGCCGAACGGGGAGCCTGCATCTTATTCTCCGAATAATGTTCCGTTGAAACCGAGACATCATTTGCCGGTTTCTGCCAAGGGTGTGCAAGATGGTGATTTCGCCATGATCATGGGATTTCCCGGAACGACGGATCGTTTCCTGACTAGCTTCGGTTTGAAAGAGACGATGGATGTTACCAACGATATCCGTTACAAGGTACGTACGGAAAAATTGCGGGTGATGAAAGAAGGAATGGATGCTGATCCGAAAACTCGTATTCAGTACGCTTCAAAACACGCGCAATGTGCTAACTACTGGAAGTATTCTCACGAGCAGAATATCGCTTTGAAGAATTTGAACACGATGGGCGAGAAAGAGAAGATCGAGCGTGAATTCACGACTTGGGTAAACGCTGATCCGGCTCGTCAGGCTAAATATGGTAAAGTGTTAAGTATGATTAAGGAAGGATACGAGGCTATGCACCCGTATAACGAGGCTTCTTCTTATATGCAGGAAGCTGCCCTTCAAGGTCCTGAAGTACCGTTGTTCGCTTTCCGCGTATCTAACACGTTGGAGAGAGCTTTGGATGCAGAAAAAACTCCGGCTCCCATGAAAGATATGTTTATGCAGGCTATCCGGGAAAATGCAAAAGCGTTCTTCAAGGATTTCAATAAGGATGTGGATAAAAACCTGATGGCTACGTTGTTCAAAATGTATAACGATAACGTGGCTGCCGAGTGGCATCCGGAAGTGATCAATATGATCAACAAGAAATACAAAGGTAACTACGAGAAGTTCGCTAAAGAATTATCCGATAAATCTATCTTCACGGATGAGGCTCGTTTTAACGCCTTCCTTGAGAAGCCGGATATGAAAAAATTGCAGAAAGATTTGGGGTATATTACCGGGAAATCAATTTTCGAAACCTACCAGAAGTTGGGTGGAGCTACAAACTCTATGCGTAACAATATCGCCAAGGGCGACCGCTTGTTCGTGAGAGGATTGATGGAAATGAACCCGGAGAAGGTATGGGCTCCGAATGCAAACTCCACGATTCGTTTGACTTACGGTAACGTGAAAAGTTACAAACCGAGAGATGCCGTTTTCTATGATTACTACACGACGTTGACGGGGGTAATGGAAAAAGAAGGTCCTAAAGGTGGCGAATTCGAAGTTCCGCAACAATTGAAAGATTTGTATAATGCTAAGAATTTCGGACGTTACGGGGCTGATAATATCTCTGTAAACTTTATCACGAATAACGATATCACGGGAGGAAACTCCGGTTCTCCGGTTATTAACGGTTACGGCGAGTTGATCGGAACAGCGTTTGACGGAAACTCTGAGGCAATGTCCGGTGATATTGATTTCGAGGAAAACTTGCAAAGATGTATCAACTTGGATACTCGTTACATGTTGTTCATCGTGGACAAAATGGCTAATGCACAGAACTTGATTGACGAAATGACGATTGTTTACTAGTCAATAAACGATAATATAAAACAGGCTGTCTATTCATCGACAGCCTGTTTTTTTATTATTCAGGTAGAATGTTTATCGTGAATGCAACCGGAACGGAATAAAGAGTTGTTGCTTGATTGATGGCCAGTTTCAATTTGGACGGGGACGTAGTGAGAGTCGGTTTTTGATTTATGCGGTGGATTTCTCCACAAGATTATAGCAATAGTAAGCCTGCAGCGATATAGATAATTCTTTCATTGATATGTCGTGGGAGTACTCCATTTACCGCTAATCGTTAAGTTGTCGATGGCAAGTACGGGAAGGTTTATCGGAACGGAGACCGTAATGTTATTTAATGGTGTGAGAACAATAGCCAAAAGGGCACCAATGCCGGGAAGCCCTGTCAGTAAGTTCGTGATGTTGGTTACGTTACCCAGTTTCACGCTTAGGGTTAAGGGGGACGAACCGGTTTGGGGGTTATAGGATTTCAGATAGATATCCACGAGCGAGTAGCCCGCTTTATATTGAATGTTTGTCAATGTGTTGTTTCTCAGAGAGTCGGTAATGTCGACGAACGAGCCGTTCAGAAGCAGGGAACCGTCGATAGTTCTATCAATAAGTAATCCGGATATAAGTCCTTGTTTGATCACGTTAATTTTTTGTATATTATATAGTCCGGAAAAGCCTTTTATGTATATGCATTTTTGCTTGAAATACTGGTCGGTGGTGAATTTGAATCCGAAACGCTGAATCCCGGTGTAATATTCTTGTACGACGAGGTCAAAATTGATTGATTTGGGAAAATTTTTAAGAGAAACGATAGCCGTGTTTGCCTCGTTGAATTCCCAGGGATTGAGTAATGTCCCGAGTTTCTCGAGTAAGGTATTTTGGTCGGAGTTCCCAGTTAGGGCAATACCGATCTGGTTCACGAGACTTTGTAATAATTGGTTGTACAGGGCATTGACGACAGGAGTGAGTAACCTGCCGACAATGGTATCTGTTGCGGCTGTAATACCTCCCAGTGGAGCGAGTAGAATTGTACCCACGGGACCGAGGGCGGCTTTTACTTCTGTTGTTAAGACCGATTTTGCCGTGTTCGTGATTATGTTTTTGTAATTCATTTGGGTTACAATGTTTTGTACCAGTTGATTGAGGGCTTGTTGGGCATCAACGGTGTTCCGGTGTACGTTTAGTTTTCCCAAAATGCGTTGTAGCAAGACGGAAGGTGTTGCGTTCGTGTTCGAGAACGGGACTTTGGCCCAATAATATTCCGTGTTGTCCGAGAATTCCGTGTTGGGAAGATTGATTCTGCCATTACCGAATGTTGTCTGGTAATTTGTCAGAATATTGGAATAGTTTACCGGATTTTCCGGTGTCGCGTAAGGGAATAATGCTTTTTCCGTGTTGGCGAGAAAAACGGCTTGGTAGCTTCCCAAGGGTAAGGTGTCTTGAACGATCGGGAGAGGCCATGATGGGGTCGCCCCGCCGGGAATAAGAATGACTCGTTCTTTGACAAATTCTCCGGAGGATTTGTAAAGAACGTAGAGTAACGACTGTACCCGTGTGTCAGGTCCGGAAATGGCGGCTCGCGAAAGGGAGGTAAATGTTACTACAAAGTGATCGGCAGGAATATTGGAAGAGGTGTTGCTTGATGGAATTTCGAGGATTGTTTCTTCTTCTTCGGCATGACATCCGATGAAAGTAAATGGTAGAAGCATTCCGATGATGTATAATAACTTTTTCATGTTTAGCGTATTTTGGAGTTATTGTAGGCCGTCCCATTTATTGTCATCCAGGTTAATCGTGTAACTTAACGTGAATCCCAGATTGATTTTGTTGTATGAGCCTTCGATCTTAACCACGTGATTGGGGTTAAGTGAAATGCTGTTCCCGTTTGAAATGGCCGAATCCGCTACTTTTATCATATAGGTTTCTGTCGTAGAACCGTAATTTACGTTTAGGTATAATTTCGTGTTATAGTTACTTTTTGTTGGAAGTAAAAGGTTGCTAAAAAGGACTTTATTGTTTGAAGGTACTAACTTTTGTATAAGTCGGCTTTCGCCGTCCCCTGTAGTTTGTATAAGAGAGGGAATAGTATCGCTTACACGGGTTGCTTTTACCATTCTTTCGGCACTAAGAGAGAGCGATTTCACGTAGCCGGGAATACCCGCAATTTGTACAATTAGCCCGCTGACAAGGCGTTTCAGTTGTCCGGTTAAGGATATGTTCGTGTTACTGCTTGGCGTGAATGTTGTTCCAAGAGAAGTCCCGTTATTTGTGGCCGTGCAGAACGTGGTAAAGAATTCCGGGATCACGTTGGGTTGTTTCGGGTAAAGGTGAAAATTATCTAAACGGGTAGGTGTCGTTGCCGATCCGATGGTGAATTTGTTATTTATGCTAGCTTGGTTATTGAAATCAAAATCACCGGAGTTGTACCCGATAACCATCACTTGATAAGTAAAATCTTTCGGGAGTTTTAAGGTTAGGTTGCCGGAAGGGAATGTCGCAATATCCCATTGGCGTGCGAAATTGTAGAGCGGGGTGAAATTGTTAAGATTATTGTCGGGAAATGAAGGATTGATTTTTTGGAAAGGTAAAACCAGAATCCGATTGACAGAATGTGTAGGGTCTCCTAATGCTCTGGTCGTTATCTTTTGATTGATAGACAAGTCGACAGGAAGAGTTATCTCGGAGTCTTCCGGGGATTCCGTCCGGGTACATCCCGTGAACAAGGTGACTATCAGGTATGATAGAATAATATGTAATATCCTGGTTCTCATGATTCTTTCCTTTGTGGTTAAAAGTGGAATGATTGAGTTTTGGATACTGATAATTCCGAGCACATCGGAATTATCAGTAAATAGGTATCATTATTGTATGACTAAATTGTGGAATTGAGCCCAGTTGGGGTTGATTGTGATAGCGATAACCTGATCTTTTAACAAGTCTATGGGGGCGTCATCATCTCCCGTATCCGGGGTGCCTCCTCCGGTCGTGTCTCCTTTGGTTACTTTTTGACCGAGAGCATAAAAATGATTAGCGAGAATATCCATGGTAACGTTGCCGCTATTAAGAACATTCCAGCTTTTTAGGATGTTATTCGTGGCCCCGTATAATCGGAGTTGCATCGTGATGTTGCTTACAGGTAGAACAAATTTTCCCGTAAGTTGTGAATTTGCTACTTTCACGACACCCTGTCCGCTTAAATCACTCCCGGCAAAGACACCTTCGGGGGTGACTGTTTGCCCGGAGAGGTCAATGTTGAATACTTCATAATCTGTTGCAGTGGGAGTTGAGCCGATACCGCTGTAAAGATTGACTTGTTTGTCGGCATTGGTCATTACCAGGCGTAATGATTTCACGTTGTCACTTCCGATCATGGCCGGTACGTTTTTGAAGTATCCGAGGATTCCGGCGATCTTTCGGGTCATTTCGATACTGACACGAACTCCTTCCGAACTTACCGTTACGCTTTTATCTCCCGCGAATATTTCGGACTCTTGTCCCGGTGTCGGCACCGTTGCCGTTACATCCGTGATTTTAGAAGTTCCCCGGGTGAGGGTTGCCAACGTGTAATTGTCTGTTAGTTCACGTCCCACGACAAGAAACTGGTAATCGGTCTTTTGAAGCCGGTTGAGAGGTTCGATCGTGAATCGCATGAATGTACTCCCTTTTGACCAGTTGGGGACAACGTAAGTGGTGTCATACAAATAGTCATTTCCACTTTTTTTGAAAGCGAGGATAGAAACTCTTTCGACTTCCTGAATCGCTTCCTGGCTATACAACGGGCGTGTTCTTGATGTGATCCCGTTTTCCAGTTTGTTCACCGTGGCTAGTTCAAAAACAATGCCTTCGGAGGGTATGTCTGTTGATTCTTGCGAATCATTTTTCGAGCAAGCAAACATACTGATGCTTGCTAATGCAATTAAATAAAATTTTCTCATGATTAATTAAGTTTAGATTAGTTGGAATTTTAGTCTATAAGGTAATATCTAAATTGTGTAATTTCTGCCAACTGCCATACAAGTACATCCATATTTCAATACCGTCGGGAGTGAAGTTTAGTTTGACGACAGAGATTTCATTGCGTGCTGTCGTGAATTCCAGATCCGGAAGAATAGAATAAGGTGTTACTTTGTCTTTGGCAAAAAGTGAAAGGCGGAGAGTGGATTTCTTTCCGGCAAGGGTCGGTGCCGTGAAAGTTGATAATGTTGCCGAGGGCGACGATACTTGCGTGAAGGATTTGTTCACGGATATATCTCCTGACGGAGTTGCAAGCCGGTCTATGTATTGTCCGACATGACTGATCTGCTCGTCTACTCTGGAGAGTGAATCGGGGGCATTTTCCACAAGGATTACCAATAAACCTTTCGTACGGTTCATGGCGAGGGTGTATTCCGAGGTTGATTCCGAAAGTGTAAGCGTGTCGTGTCCGAAATAGGTATCAAACTGTTCTTGATTGTTGGCATGTAATGGAATTATCGTCTCTCTTAGTAGGGGAATTTTATCAATATTCCCCAATGCTGTCAGTAAGTATTTCCCTTCGGGAATGTCACTTACGTTGATCGTGTACGACTGTTCATCGGATTCCACGAGAGACGGGGATAATTCGATAACAGTTTCTTGGTTTTCCAGATGTTGCAATTGATAAGTGAGGTCCCCGATGTAAGCCCGGAAAGGTTGGGATTCATCTTTCGGTTGAATCTGTGAAATATCGGAAATGTTAAAGTAATTTTTATCTTTTACATTTAATGAAATCCGATATACCGGAGGACATTTCCTATCCGGTTCCGACAAACAGGAAGAAAAAAACAGTGCATGTATGGCTATGAATGCGAGGCCATACAGCACTATGTAGAGTTCTTTTTCGGCTTGCATAGTTTGGTTAGTTTAGTATTATGCTAAACGTAACATTTAAGAAAAAGTTATGTCTAAATGCGTAATATTTATATTCATCAAATGAAATCTGGTGTTAAATTTGAAAATAGTTGTTATTCTTTAAGTGCTTGTTTCGGTTTGCGGGTAAAACGTTCTTGTAGAGACTGCATAACATAGTAAAAATTAGGCATAAAGAGCGTGCCTACCAAGGAGGTCATCAACATCCCGGCGAAAACGGCTATTCCCAACGAGATACGACTTGCTGCCCCGGCTCCGGTGGATATGACCAACGGGAAGACTCCGAGAATAAAAGCGAACGAAGTCATGAGAATCGGGCGTAAACGTACCCTCCCGGCTTCAAGGGCTGCTTCGGCGATCGGTTTTCCGGCTGCACGATAATCCCTGGCAAATTCCACGATCAGGATCGCATTTTTAGCCGTGAGGGCTATAAGCAGGATGATACCGATCTGGGTGTAAACACTGATCGGGAGATTCATGACGAGACATCCGATGATAACACCTAATAATGCGATCGGTAATCCCATGATGACGGCAAAAGGGGAGGTCCAGCTTTCATATTGTGCGGCAAGAATAAGGAATGCCACAAGGATAGCGAGAATAAAGATTATCGTGGTGGTCGATCCTGCACTTTCCTCTTGGTAGGCCAGCCCGGTCCATTCGTACCCGAAGGTGTTACCAAGTTCTTTATCGAACACTTGCTGCATGATTGTTAGGGCTTGTCCGGAACTATATCCGGGGGCCGCACTTCCTGATATGGAAGCTGCCGCATAAGTATTGTATTTGGGTAGAAGTTCCGTACCCAGGCGTTGTTCGACAGTCGTGAAAGCCGAGAAGGGCACCATTTCGCCTTGTGAGTTTTTAACGTTTAGGAAAAGAACGTCGTCTATAACTCTTCTGCTGGAAGGTTCTCCTTGAAGTTTTACTTGAAATGTCCTGCCGAATTTTACGAAGTTGTTCACGTAAATGGAACCGATGTAAGCCGATAGGGCATTGAACACGTTTCCTATCGGGATTTGCATGAGTTCTACTTTGTCCCGGTCTATATTCAGGTAATACTGTGGGACACTGGCACTGAATGTTGACCGGAGCATGGCTAAACCTGGCGTTTGATTTCCTGCATCAACCAAATGGTCGATGGCCTGTTGAAGGGAGGTCGAACCATAGTTGTTGATATCTTCGAGCATAAGTTCGAAGCCGCTACTTTCGCCTAATCCGGGGATCGGAGGGGGAGAGACGGCATAACTTTGAGCTTCTGGAATTTCCGCATAGGCCAGTTCATTAAATTGGGCGGTGATCGCATCGACGCCTAATGCTTTACTCTTTCGTTGATCCCAGTTTTCGAGCATGACGAATATGGATGCCGCGTTGGAATTTTGAGCATTATCCATCATCGAGAATCCGTTTATGGTAATATAAGTCCTCACCCCGTCTATTTGTTTTAGTATGTCACCCGCTTTACCGGATGCTTCCTGCGTGCGGGAAAGGGAAGCCCCGTCAGGAAGTTGCATGGAAACGACGAAATAACCTTGATCTTCGTTCGGGACAAAAGTTGTCGGTTGGCGTAAGAATCCAACGAAGGCTAACACCGCGAGGATTAAAAAGGCGAGGATGGTCAATGCTGATTTCCGGATAAAACCGCGGACTACCCACATGTACCCGTTTGTCGTTTTCTCGAAGAACTTGTTGAACCCCTTGAACAAGAAGAAACGGGATGGTTTTGCAGGCTTCAGGAACAAGGCGCATAGTGCCGGGCTTAATGTTAATGCGTTGAAACCGCTGATAACGGTCGCTGCGGCAATGGTCAGGGCGAATTGTTTGTAAAGCATTCCCGTGATCCCCCCGATGAATGCGGTGGGGATAAACACGGCCAGCAGGACAAGAATAATGCCGATGATGGCTCCTGAAACTTCTTTCATGGCTTGGGTTACGGCGGACTTCATATCGGGGTATTTCCCGGTTTCGATGAGTCGATAGCTATTTTCTACAATAATAATCGCGTCGTCGACCACCAACCCGATGGCTAGTACCAATCCGAAAAGTGTCAGCGTGTTGATCGAGAATCCCATGAGTCCCATAAACGTAAATGTCCCGACAAGCGATACGGGAATGGCGATCAGGGGTATAAGCATGGCTCGCCAGTTTTGCAGGAATATTAGGATCACGATAAGCACGAGAATAAATGCAGTGCCGAGAGTTTTATATATTTCTTTCACCGATGCCTGAATAAATTCCGTGGTGTCAAGTGTGATATTCAAGTGTACTCCTTGGGGTAAATAGGAGGAAAGAGTTTGTACCCGTGATTTGATGCGTTGAGCAACATCCAACGCGTTGGCTCCGGGGAGTTGGTAAATGGCGATAGCAGCCACGGATTGGCCTTTCAATAATGCGGTAGTTGAATAAGATTGACTACCCAATTCTATTGTGGCTACATCTTTCAGGCGGAGGTATTTCCCGTCGGGGAGTGTCTTTATGATAATATTTCCGAATTCTTCTTCATTGACCAGAAGTCCCTGGGTTTCCAGCGTGTACTGGAATGATACGGGGCCGGCAAGTGGCGGTGCACCTACGGCTCCGGGGGCTACTTGTATGTTTTGGCTTTCGATTGCCGCAAGAATTTCTTGTGGGCTGACACCTCGGATTGTTAAAAGATCGGGGTTTAGCCAGAGGCGCATACTGTAATTTCCAGCTCCGAATGAACCGACACTTCCCACACCTTTGACCCGCGACAGTTCGTTCACGAGATTCAGTTCCGCGTAGTTGGAAAGGTATAAGGCGTCATAACTAGGGTTGTCGGAGGTCAGCGTGAGGAACATCACCACGTTTGTCGATTCTTTGGTTGTTGTAACTCCAATTTTGGTTACTTCTTGGGGAAGTGAACTGAGAGTCATGTTTACTCGGTTTTGTACGAGAACGGTTGCCATATCAAGATCGGTACCGACTTCAAACGTGACAGTGAGGCGGTAGACGCCCGCGCTAGAAGAAGTGGATGACATATAAAGCATACCTTCGACCCCGTTCACTTGTTGTTCTATCGGGGTGGCGACCATTTGTGCGATCGTGGTAGCATTGGCTCCTGGATATTGTGCTTCCACGACAACCGTGGGTGGGGTTATCGTGGGATATTGTTCTACGGGAAGTGACTTTAACGTGACCAGTCCTGCAACCACGATCAGTATTGACAGAACGGTGGCAAATATCGGACGGTTTATGAAGAACTTAGACATCATAATTAAGTGATTAAATGATTAAATGATTCGGTGATTTTTGAGTGGGGAGGTCGTGTGGAAATCTTCTAATCGGCAATCGCCGAATCACAGAATGGGTTCGATTTTCATTCCCGGACGAACGTTGATGAGGGCCTTGGTCACGTAGCGATCTTCGAGCGTGAGACCATCAATGATTTCCCGCATACCATCAGGGGTAAGGACGCCGACTTTCACTTGTCGGAATTCAACCGTGTTGTCCGCTCCTACCAGATAAACATAGCGTCCGCCCTGATTGGTGCCTAAGGAGGATTCCGGGATGACGATGGCTTTCGGAACACTTTTATAAGGAACGATCACTTTCACGTACATGCCGCTTAGTAAATCCCCATTCGGATTTCGGGCAATGGCCCGCAGGTTGAGAGTTCCTGTGTTAAGGTCGATATTCGGGGAACTGTAATCAAGGGCGGCAATCCACGTCTTTTCGGGATTATTCACATCCTGAATCGTGATCGGGAGTGCCGAAGGAGTGTTTTTGGGAAGTTGTGCAAAGTCCGGGTAGGCCATGTTGAAATAAAGATACATCTGGTTGTCTTTATATATAGTAGCCAGGGCCGAGTTGTTGTCATCGGTCCCTACCATGTTGCCCGGGTCCACGAGGTTCCTGGAAATGCGTCCGGTGAAAGGAGCTTTTACGATACAATATGACAGGTCAATATTTGCCAAGCTGAGTTGACTTCGGGCATCCTCGTATGCGGCGACGGCTTCCCCGTAATCAGATTGTGCCTGTAAGTAGTCTATTTCGCTGACTGCTTTTGTTTTCACGGCTTCCTGCATCCGCTCGTAAGAGGCTTTCGTGTAGGCTAGTTTTGATTTACTGCTTTCCACGTTGGCTTCAGCCTGTGTCACTTTGTCCTTGTAAGGTTGAGGTTCGATGACAAAAAGGGTTTGCCCTTCACGTACCCGTTGACCGGGGGTAAATTGGAAAGATTCCAAGTATCCCGATATCCGGGCTACGAGATTTACCGTTTGTTCGGCTTGCAAGTATCCCGGATACTCGAACGTGTAAACAACTGTTCGGAGTTGAGGATGATCTACTTCTACTTTCGGGGCCGGAGCGGCTTCTTGTTGTTTTTTCGATTTCCCACATCCGGCAAAAAGAAGCAGGGTTACAATGAAAATACTAGCGAATGCTTTCATATAGTTTAGTTTATAACGTTCATTAAGTCTAGTTCTGTTCTAAAATGAGGGCTGGTCTCGTGTGGTTGGAATTTAAAATCTAAAATTCACTGACTGGCCAGCCACCTCCGAGAGCCTGATAAAGTTCAATCAGGTAACGGAGTGATGCTGTTCTGGCCTCCACTAGGGAATTTTCGTAATTCAAGAGGCTGATCTGCGAACTCAACACGTTCTGATAACTCGTCAACCCGTTTCTATATTGTTCTACGGCCAGATCAAGAGTTAATTGCGATTGTTGGTATGCGTCGTTCAAAGCGGATATTTGTTGGAGTGATTTGTTGTAGGTAACCAGGGCGTTGTCTACTTCTTGCAGGGCTGTCAGCAACGTCAGGTTATACGAGTTGATCTCTTCGTCAAGTTGTAATTGAGCGGATTTTTTGGATTCGACTAGATTACGTCCGCTGAAGATGGTCCATTTTATAGAGGGGGCGATTTGCCAGATCATGTTCTCTTTATTCGTGAACTGTTCGAAGTTCTCGGAGGAATACCCGAAGAATCCGGTTACCAGGAATTTGGGCCACCAGTCGGCACGACTCGCTCCCACGGCTTCGGCCAACCCGTCAATCGTTCTTTCGGCAGAACGCACGTCAGGACGTTGGCGGATCAAGTTTGCCGGAATGCCGTTAGCTGCTTGGCGGGGATTGGTCGGTATCGGTCGGGGTTTCTGTAAGGAATCCCGGATGGCCACGGAATGTTCGCCAAGTAGAACACCTATCAGGTTGATCTGTTGGGCTATCGTCGATTCTATGCCCGGAAGCGATGCTTTGGTTTGCAGGTAGAGACTTTTTGCTTGTGCGGCGTCAAGTTGTGAAGCCAGTCCGACTTTGAGTTTTGACTCGGTGAGTTCCATAACTTGTTTCTGCGATTCGATATTCTTGCGGGTTACTTCCAGTTGTTTCTGGGCACACCGGAGATTCATGTAAGCCGTGGATAGCTGAGCAGCGAGAGATACCATGACCCCCCGGTAATCTTCTTGGGCCGCAAGATAGAATTCTTTCTGGGAAGAACTCTCTTTTCGGATTCTCCCGAATACGTCGAGTTCCCAGTTCAGATTCACGGTAGCGGTTCCGTTCCGTTCAATGATATTCTTTTTGTCAGCACTAAGACTACTTTTTTCCGGTGCGTAACTGGCGGAAAAATAAATGGTCGGGTAATAAGGGCTACGATCTACTCGTAGTTTGGCTTTTGCCATTTCAATCTTGCGAATGGCATTACGCACGTCGTAGTTTTTGAGGACGGCTTTATCAATAAGCGTGTCGAGCATTGGATCTTTGAACAGTTGCCACCATTCATCGTTGGAGGGTAATGTTTGTTGCAGGTTCTGTTGTTCGCTCGTTCTTTTATAAGGTTTGAATTTCTCAGGCTCGTCTTTATCCGGTAAGGTATTCATGGAAGTTCTTCCTTGCCCGGCAGGGTATGTCCCCGTGTTCCGGGAAGAATACCCGGATAGAGGCATCAAAGTAAATAGAATGAATGACAGGAAACAGCCTCCTGTTCTCGTAATAGCAGCCAGTCTCATAGCGTAATCGTTGATTATTAGTTTATCACGGGTCTCTAACAAGTCAATTGACGCATAACTACCACCCCTGCCCCCTCCTTATGCGGGCGGAGAAACCGCTTGGTAACTAATCCTCCCCCTGTGTAAGGGGAGGAGGCGAAGGGGTAGTGAGTTTGTAGAAAAATGGACTTGTTAAACAACCCCGTGTCTGCTGCTATACGGTTTTTTAAGGAAAAATGTTAGAAAAGGAAGCCCATTTTATCCGTGACGATAATCACCTGTGCCGACGGGGCTCCCAGTAACTGGCGTTCCAGTTCAGAAGCCGGACGGATTTGGATGATTTGTATCGGATCAATGTTGAAACTTTTTGTCAGGCGGTTATTGATAATTAATGCCGGTTCTTCCAGTTTTTCCGGGTTTACCGTGTATTCCTGTTTGTTGTATTTGTATTTTAACACGCCGTTGGCATAACTGATGAATTGCCCTTTTTTCTGTTTGGTGTTGATGATCACGTATGATTTTTTGGCGTTTGTCGGGGATGTGATCATGTTCACGGTGGCGATTTCGTCAGGGATACCGTTCTTGAGCGAGTCCGGAGCGTATTCAATACCATCAATGAGATAGGATATTTCCGAGTTCTTGGCATTTACCTTGATACGAGTTTTCCCGTTTTCCTGGATCACTTCCAGACCATTGGAAATTGATTCGCCCATGACATCCGTGTCCGATGCTCCCCCGAACAAGGGGCCCATATCGCGGAACATTTCTTCGGCTTTTTTGAGCATATCATCCATATTGCCAAAGCTCTCTCTCAATGAGCCAAAGGGGTCTTTCCCGAGAATGGAATCTCTTTTTATCCCGAAGCGTTCTTCCATTTTTTTGATGAAATCGGTGCTAGTTCCTGTTTGCCGGGAGGCAGGCATATTGATGTAGGCCAACCGGTCAAGCCCCTTAACGTTTAAGGCATCGGCAATTTCATCTACCTTATCTAAACGGATATTCCCTTTCAGTTCGATGATTGACAGCATTTCCGCATCCTCGCTCCATAGCACGAGTGAAGTAATTCGTTCATCAGCCTGCGTCACGTAAAGACGTTCTTGGCCGTAAGCTCCCCGGTGACTTCGCACAAGGTTGTATTTGGATTCGTTCTCCACGATAGGAGATAATCGCCGGGATATATCCTCGGTAACTTTCGGGGTGGCCCGTTCGATGTCGACTTGCATGACATTAATCTCTTTGATATTTTTCAAAGCGTCTTCGGCGGCAAGAGATAGATCGCCTTGTTTATAAAGACTGTAAAGCGACGGGGTTAACAGGGTTACCGTTACACCCTCTTTGTTCCGGAATGCTTTCATTTCCTTGCCGACCTGCGCTTGCAGCGGGAGGATCATGACAAGGCTTACAATCATACATGTTAATAGACCTCTGATCTTCATAACCTAATTATTTTTATTGTTGTACTGACACATACTTTTTATTCAGAGAGTAAATTTAATGGAATAACTCATTCATTCTCCCCTGCTTAACGTTATTTACAAAAGTTATACCATTGGGCGATAAATTTTATACCTTTGAAGCCGTGAATTGATTGTAAATTGTAAATTTTAGATTTTAAATTATTCTCGGAGTCATAGATACAATTTAAAATCTAAAATCTAAAATCTAAAATGTCTATGGTCTATAATATCGGAATCATTGCATATCGTTGTGCTATTGGGGTAGCATCTCTTTTTAACGAGAAGGCGTCATTGTGGGTAAAAGGACGAAAAGGAATATGGAAACGAATGGGATCCGTGGAGCGTGGAAAAGGGCGTTTGGTTTGGTTTCATGCGGCCTCTTTGGGTGAGTTCGAACAGGGACGTCCGGTAATAGAAAAACTGAAAGAGATCGAGCCTTACACGAAAGTTTTGTTGACATTCTTTTCTCCTTCCGGTTACGAGATTCGCAAGAATTACCAGGGAGCGGATTACATATATTACTTACCGATTGACACACCTTCGAATGCTCGGCATTTCGTGGAAACATGGCGTCCTGATGCAGTCGTGTTCGTGAAGTACGAGTATTGGTATAATTACTTGAACGAGTTACATAAACGGGATATTCCGACCTACTTGATTTCGGCTATTTTCCGTCGAGAACAGCCTTTTTTCAAGAAGTGGGGGAACCTGCATCGTCGGATGCTTGGCTTTTTTACCCGGCTTTTCGTGCAGGACGAGGAGTCTGTGAAATTGCTGTCATCCATAGGAATCACTCACGTGCAACAAACCGGGGATACACGTTTTGATCGGGTTAAGCAGATTGCTGATGCGGCGAAACGGATTGAAAAAGTCGAGGCTTTCTGTAATGATCGACGGGCGGTTGTTTGCGGGAGTACTTGGCCGGGAGACGAGGATATTATTCTGGATTACATCAACAAACAGGAGGGGAATTACAAATGGATTATCGTGCCTCACGAGATCGGGGAGGGGCATATCCGTGATATATTGGGCAAATGTCGAAAACCGGTGGCCCGTTATACGGACGAGACTGCAGACGTGACGAAATGTCAGATTCTTGTGGTGGATACGATCGGGGTGCTGTCCTCTATTTATCGTTACGGTTCTATTTCTTATATCGGGGGCGGTTTTGGTAAGGGCATTCATAATACCTTGGAAGCTGCGATATATGGCATCCCGGTTGTTTTTGGTCCGAAGTACCACAAATTCAAGGAGGCTGTTGATCTGATCGCCTGCGGTGGAGCTTTCTCGATCAACGATAAGGAGCAATTCACCTCGTTGCTGGACTCTTTAATAAATAGCCCGGCAATCGCAGAAGCGGCCGGGCAAAGTGCTTTAAAATTTGTCAATCAACAACTCGGAGCAACGAGCGTGATTATTCGTCAATTAGTAGACTAGTTCTTCTATTTCTTCTTCGACTTCTGTACCTGTGAGCCATGCTTTCAAGTGTTTTACAATGGCTTCACGGGTAAGGATCTCGAAACTGGCGATCCGGCATTTATGATCCATGTCGCCTTTCACGTATTTCAAACATTTCGTGTTTTTCTTTAAGTCGACAGCCGTTGCACTCCACGGATCAAGTCCCCCGTAAATGAAGAGGATATTTTCGGCATCGGTTTGTAGCCATTGGTTGATGTCTTGCATCTGCTTCGTGTTGAACGGGGTGTTTTCGTATCCCTTGGGCATGGCAAAATCGAAAGTAATGATGTTTTCCGGTTCGTCCTTGAAGAATTTTTTGAATGGCTTGATATTATAAGCGTACATTCCTGTTTCGGTTAATGCCGCGTAATAAAAAGCCTGTAAGTTCTGGATAGAACGATCGTCGAAGAAATCCGGGGAAGAGACTTTTACCAAGTAGTTGAAAATTTCGTCATAATCGTCTTCTTCCGGTTGGGGCATCTCGTTGATCTTATTACCCCATTGCCAGAATGCGAATGGGAATTCTAGGATCGTGAGTTTTAAAGCCCGTTCCGTTCCTCCTACTTTATTGAACGTATATCCTTTTGCCTGCATAAGTTGTTCCAGACGGGGCATAAGTTGATCCAGATTTTCAAAACATCTCTTTTGGAAATCGAATATTTGCCATTTGATTTCTTTTCCCCCGCCTTCTAGTAATTTCCTGTTTTCCGGGGTCCCACCCAGTTTGGAAAGGAATTTTTCTAACCGGGGATCAATTTTTTCCAAATTGATCGGGGCTACGTAGGGAACACTTAATTCAACATCATTCGGGTAGAAATAGCGGTGATAAACAGTTGTTTGTCCTCCCTTGCTGATTCCGGTTGAAACCCATCTCGTGTTGGGATACACTTTTTGGCGCAAGGTTTGAATGATCTTGTGTTGATCCGTGGCAGCCTGTTTTAAGGTCAGGTCGGCCCAAGGGGTATCCCCTTCAGGTTTACTCTTGTTGAAGAAACGATGCTCGATCGTGAGTTGGTTGGTTTTGAATAGTTGGGATAATTCACTAGGCATGGGAGAGAAAATTCCATAACCTTCCAGAATGGCCACCATGGGAGCCTTAAAGTCCCGGTGTCCTAGTAATACCTTTTGTTTGAAAGAACCTTTCGATGGGTTCTCGTGGTCTATGGGCTGTTCGTACCAAAATTCATAATATTCCGTGTATGACGGAACTTTTAATTCTTTAATATCGGATATTTCTTTGATTTGCTGTAATTTCTGTAATAACGGGCCATCGGCGAACACCGTGTTGCTGGCTAATAATAGGGTGACAAAAAGTAAAAATACGTATCTCATAGTTCAGTTCTTTATATTGAGGATGCAAGGTATAAATTATTTCTGTTTTTTCTCGTATCAGCGACACTTTTGTATAAAAAAGATACCTTTGCTACACAATTTAAAACGTGATATTATGAAAAAGATTTTATTTATTCTTGTCTTTGTTTTAGGAGTCAGTGTGGTAACAATGGCTCAAACGGCACAGAATCAACCTTCGAAAGAATATGTTGCAGAGCTAAAGAAAATGATCGTGTCATCCGGGAGTGATGCTACGTTTAAAGTGATGATTCCGCAGATGTTTGCGATGATGAAACAACAACTTCCCAATGTGCCCGCTGAATTTTGGACCGAGACGGAAAAGGAGATGATGAAAACATTGGTAGATGATCTGGTAGAAATGTTGGCCCCGATCTATCAAAAACATTTAACCTTGAAAGATTTGCAAGAAATCGTGAAATTTTACGAATCTCCTATTGGTAAAAAAATGGCTGCTGCTCAACCTGCTATTACATCGGAAAGTATGAAAGTCGGACAACAATGGGGGATGAATATCGCTATGAAAGTGCAGGAGGCGTTGAAGGCGAAAGGATATATGTAATAGAGTTTATAAGGTCCATAAAGTCTATAAAGTTCGTAAGGTCTGTAGCCCCCTGCGGGGCGCTTTGTTCATGGCAGTTATTGCTGCCGTTCAATACAGTCAGAAGCACGCCCGTAACTTTATAAACTTTATGAACCTTATAAACTTTACAAACTTTTTTATGAGTTGGTTACGGAAATATAGACAGGATTATTTGGCGACAATCAAGATCGGGGTTCCTATCGTGTTGGGACAATTGGGGATCGTGGTGGTCGGTCTGGTGGATAATATCATGGTAGGACATTTCAGCACGTCCGATTTGGCTGCGGCCTCTTTCGTGAATAGCGTGTTTAATATTCCTATTTTGTTCGGGATGGGATTCTCCTACGGGCTGACCCCTTTGGTCGGGCAGTTTTTTGGTCGGGGAGATAAGTTTCGAGTGGGTGGATTGTTGCGTAATAGTTTGTTAGCCAATTTAATGATTGGTATATTTCTTTCTATGGCTATGGGTGTAATGTTTCTGAACATTCATAGGATGGGACAGCCGGAGGAGTTGTTGCCCTTGATACGTCCTTATTTTCTGTTGCAACTGACCTCTCTTGTTTTCGTCATGATGTTCAACAGTTTTAAGCAGTTTGCCGACGGGATCACGGACACGAAGACCCCGATGTGGATAATGTTGTCGGCGAACGGGTTGAATATAATCGGAAATTCCATGTTGATCTATGGTGTTGCGGGACTTCCAGCCCTGGGATTGACGGGGGCGGGAATATCCACGTTGGCATCGAGAATCTTTATGTTTGTTGCCTTCGCAATACTTTTTTTCCGCAAACGACCTTACCGGTGTTATCTTGTCGGGTATCGGGGAACGTCATACAATACGGGGGATCTGAAAATATTGAACAAGATGGGAATGATGGTAGGTTTGCAAATGGGAATGGAAACAGCTTTGTTCAGTATCAGCGGGGTGATGATCGGTTGGTTAGGAACAATAGCCTTGGCAGCTCATCAAGTAGTGGCTTCTATATCGACGTTAGGATACATGGTGTATTACGGTGTGGGTGCCGCAGTCTCTATTCGAGTGAGTAATTTTTATGGTCGGGGGGATTTGCTTGGAGTAAGACGGGCGACTTTGGCGGGAACGCATCTACTGGCTATGTTGGCGATCACTGTTTCTTTATTCTTTTTACTCGTGCGGGGGCATATCGGATGGTTGTACACCTCGTCGGAAGAGGTCGTTGATCTGGTAGCCGTGTTAATGGTTATTTTGGTATTCTACCAGTTTGGTGACAGTTTACAAATTATCTTTGCCAATGCGCTACGGGGCGTTGCAGACGTGACTTCCATGGCGGTAATCTCTTTTATCGGTTATTTCGTGATCGCTTTACCCGTTTCTTATATTTGTGGATTCGTGTTGAATGGAGGAATTGAGGGTATATGGGTAGGATATCCCGTTGGGTTAACTCTCACGGGGGCGATGCTGTGCTGGCGTTTCTACTACTTTTTGCGAAAAAGAAAACACTCTAAATTTTAGAAGTTGTTTAAAAGTCCCATGATCTTGAATTACCACCCCTGTCTTCTCCTTACACAGGCGGGGAAAATCGCTTGGTAATCAACTCTCCCTCTGTGTAGGGGGAACCGGAGGGGTTAGTTGTTTTGAAGATAGCTTCTTAAAATTTAGTATTTAATATCTCTACTCTAAGCCTGTTCTTGATCTCTTGGTAGCCTTTGTGTCGTTCCGTAAAATGTACCGTGTTTATTCCCACTGCTTGTGCGGCTTTCACGTTGGCTTCGAGGTCGTCGATAAACAGGGATTCTTCCGGTTTCAGGTGATAACGATTCAGGATCAGGTCGTAAATTTCCCGGTCGGGTTTCACCATGTGCTCGATAGCGGATATGATTTGCCCGTCGAAAAACTTGAAAACTTCTCGGATTTTCAGGTATTCATAGAAATCGAGAGACATGTTGGAGAGGCAATACAGTTTATAACCTCGTTTGGAAAGTTCTTTGATCAATGCTTCCGTTTCGGGTATCGTCACTAGCGTATGTTTCACGTGTTCCACGAATTCGTCACAATCTTCAATAGGGCAGCCGGATAGTACGGAAGCTTTGGTAATTAACTCCTGACGACTCAGAACGCCTTTGTCGTATGCCGTCCAGTAACCCCGGAAAAGCCCGTTTTCTTTGACGAAATTCACGAGTACCGGATTCCCGTTGAACGTGTCGATTACTCGTTTTGCATTCCATTCAACAACAACACCTCCCAGGTCAAAAATAATATTCTTCATCATCTTGTTAATCGGTTATAGTTTTAAAATTCAACAATGATACCCACGGACGGGAGCAGGCTTCCCGTGTCGTTTTTTATGTATCTCATCAAGTAATGGTCGGGGCGTTCGGGATCAATCTTGTAACTCCCGTCCGAATTCTCCTGTGGCACGAGTAAATCAGGGCTTTTCGTCTTATGGTTATAGATATTCTGTATATCGGCATACAGAATCAACGACCATTTTTTGAAATAAAAACTCCGGTCTACCCGAATATCCAGTTGGTGGAAAGAGGATGCCCGTTCACTGTTAAAACGAGAATAATCGAGATAAGGTTGTCTTTTCACGTCCCAAGCCGCGATGAGGGAACTGGTTTCCAGGTCGTAAGGCGTGAAAGGAGCCCCGTTCGTGAATCTCCATTTCATACCGATATCCCAAAGTCCCAGCTTACGGGTGGCCGTGAGGGAGAGGATATGGCGATTGTCCCAACTGCTGGGGATGTATTCCGAGGTGGGGTGCAAGGTGTGATCCATTTTCTTGAATTCGGAATAGTAATACGTGTAGGCCATGGAAGCCACGATCCCGAAAAACTCCTGCGTGCGGATCATCAATTCAACCCCGTACGCCCGTCCTTCTCCGAGAGATTTCACGGGTTCATCGCCCACCGCCACATAGTCGGTTCCTTTGTTGGCAAGCACGATGCTATCCAACAGAGAGACGGGGTAGTGGTCGTATGTCTTGTAGAAACCTTCCAGCGTGATCTTCGTGCGACTACCGGGACGGTATTCAATACCCGCCACGTAATGATTCGTGCCGATATATTTCATCCCGTTCTCTTTGTTGATCAGGTTCCCCTGCTGATCAGCGTATCCCATGGTCGTGTACGAAGGGAGTTGGTAATAGCGTCCCGCGTTGGCGTTAACGAACCATTCAGGAGAAAGCGAGTAGGAGAGGGAGAGACGGGGGGATAACTGTTTGAACGGGTTGTTCATCCCTGACGTGTAACTGTTCCCGTCAGCCCGAATGCCGACAGAAACGGATAAGCGTTCTAAAAAGAAATTCTTGCTTACCTGCCCGAATATTGCCCATTTGAAGAAATTGAAATCCCGGTCGTAGTGTACGTTATTCAATTCTCCCAGGGCGTAAAGTTCTCGTTCGGTTTTGTTTTTATACGAGGCGTATTCTACCCCGACCCCGGCGTTCAATTTGATATCGTGTCGCAACAGACGATTATGTTCGAAGCGAAATTTATTTTCCGTTTCACCGGAATTGTAATCCACCAGTTTGGCGCTATTCTTGTTGTTGTCGGTGTACTTCTCAATCTCGTTTTGCAGGGTACTGCGACTGAGAACGAAAAGATTATTCCAGCGATTCCCGTAGTGCTTGTACGTGATGCCGATCGTGTAGCTCCATTGCACGCTTTCCGGCAGGTAATTCAGCATGTATTTCTGGTCGTCATCAGGGTCTTTCATCCCTTTATTCAGGTTATTCACGTCGTATGCCCCGATGCCGAGAATCGTCAACTCGTTCTTTTGGTTGAACTTGGTTTCTGTCTTGAACTGAAAATCGTTGTACACGGGTAGGAAAGGAAGCCCGATCATGTCGAACAGGAATTTTAGGTAACTCCTGCGGGCGGACATGATAAATGTGGTTTTAGGGGCTAATGGTCCGTCGAGTGACAAACCGAAATCGGTGGCTCCGAATGTTCCCCGTATTTTTATTTTATCGGGGTTCCCGGCAATCTGTCTAAAGTCGAGCAAGGAACTCATCAAGTTGCCTCGGGAAGAGGGAAAAGCACCTGAATAAAAATTCACTTCTTTCACGAAATCAATATTCACGATACTCACCACCCCACCCGATGCTCCTTGCGTGGCGAAGTGATTCAAGTTGGGTAATTCCACGTCGTCCAGATAAAAACGGTTCTCGCTGGGGCCTCCTCCCCGTACGATAAAATCATTCCGGAAAGCTGGGGAAGATAACACGCCCGGCATGGATTGCAACACTTTCGATATATCTCGGTTCCCTCCCGGATTTTTCTCTATCTCCGCAATCCCGATACGTTGCAGGGATACCGGGCTGTCGGCTGTCTTGCGGAACGGGTTGGCCTTGACAGTCACTTGTTCTAGGTTTACCTGACTTTCTTCCAGCATCACGTTCACGGTACGTTCCGAAGCTGTGTTGACCATAAATTCTTCCGACAACTTCGTGGTATATCCCACGTTACTTACTTCCAGTCGATTGAAACCCAACGGGACATTCTCGATGCGGAAATACCCTTTTTCGTCGGTTGCGGTGCCTATGGTCGTTTTCCATACGACGACATTGGCGAACGGTATCGGTTCATTGTTCTTACTATCGAGAATACGTCCCTTCACGACACCTTTTTGTTGTGCGGAAACCAGAACGGGAATGAGCAATAACAGGGTGAAAACTAATCGTGTTATATTTTTCATGTTAATAGAATGTCTCTGTGTTACAAAGGTAATCAAAATGACCAATCTGGCAATAGGAGGCCCCTCGAAGTAATACTTGCGTAAATCTAGAGTAATTCCGGGGTAATAATCTCCCCTTTTATTCCCCTTCTGTTTATCGGCCTATTCGATTACGGAGTAATAAAGGGGAACTGGAGAGCCTTTGGCGGAGCAGGATTATTACCCCGTGGATACCCATTGATTTTCTTGTGATTACTGGGAATGCGGATCATTCGTGTAAATAATTTCATATTTTCTTGTAAAAAAAAAGTCATTTTGTTTGGAGTTTGAGAAAAAACACCTACTTTTGCACCCGAGTTCACGCCCAGGTGGCGGAATTGGTAGACGCGCTGGACTCAAAATCCAGTGTCCCTTAAAGACGTGCGGGTTCGATTCCCGCCCTGGGTACACAAAAATCGAAAGAAAGCCCTCTTGGTCGAAAGATGAAGAGGGTTTTTCTTTTGTCCGAGAGAATCGCTATCTTTGTAATACTAAAGGCTCACGTGAAAAATTAGGTGGATCATCCTCGAAAGTGTTATCTTCGCGTGTTTACTAAATATGACGTGATGAAAG